>Ga0315899_10002651_pt1 | contig 19657 bp, 15 predicted proteins | sample LakEriMetagenome_2_FD_203518 | JGI IMG/M metagenome (GOLD analysis project Ga0315899, IMG submission 203518) | Freshwater fungal communities from buoy surface, Lake Erie, Ohio, United States - Buoy 4 MA112 | ecosystem: Environmental > Aquatic > Freshwater > Lake | place: USA: Lake Erie, Ohio... | reverse complement strand
TCAGCGGCAACAATGTGGAAGAATGGTTTACCCTTCTTACCGTGGCGCTGTAATCTGATTTTTACTGACATAATTTTTTGTTTTGTGGGTACGAAACCCGGTTAACAATTTTTAATTGGACGGCAAATATAGGTTGTTTTCTTCAATTTCAGGCAAAAAACTAGTTTTCTCGAACAATAGAAGCTTTAACCACCTGATCGCCAATTCGAATGAAGTACATCCCTGAAGCCCAGTTCATTGAATTGAAATTCAATGTTTCACTTAAGACCACTCCCCTTTCCAAGCAGTTTCCGGCTATATCAAAGACCGAATAAGGACTTCCAAGATGCTTGCCCCCCACTTGAATGTGAAATGAGTTTGTCGCCGGATTCGGATAAACGCTCAAGCGGGATGTTTGAAATTCTTCTTCAATATTCGTTGTTAAGCAATGCCCGGGAATGTTTTCATCCAACCAAGCGATACGCTGGGCTATCCATGCCTTCAATGTGTCTAATTCTGCGTTGTAGGTAGCTGGCATAGCTCCTATCTCTGGCGCCGGACCACTCACTCCAAGAATGGGCCAACGTTGAAAGTGTCTGGCCTGAGCATTTTGAAGTAGCGTTCGATTGAATTCGATGTTCGCGAAAATGATAGCTGTATCCAAGACATTCGTTCTGTAATACTCGTAATCGCAGCGGAGTTCATTTTGAAACGTCGTGTCTTGAAGCAAACGAACATAGTATCCAGTTCCGTAATTATCGGCTGGACAATCATTGTTCAGATGAGCCCATCCTGAACCGTCTAAATTTTCATAAATCGAGCATCCGTATAAATTCTTCCAAGCCCAGTCGAAATCCCAAACAGGGCCGGCTTTTAATTTCCCTCCTTTCGAATTTTTATCCTTGTTGAAGAAAACACTTTTCTTAAATCCATCTGCGTTCCTAGCTACTTCATTCACCAAGAAATAATCGATAAATGATTTCGTATCTAAATATTTTCTGTAGCCCAAATCCGGATCTTCAAAATCTGCGCTGTATAAAGCCGTCTCCAAAGAGTCTATAAAGGATGCGATGTAATCTTTTTGAACTTGAACCAACTCTGTTTCATTCGGAGATTGATAAATGAAGTGAATATCGAAACCCGGATGATCGATAGGCGAGTAATTCGATTGAAAGCTGTTATTCCAATTCCATAGATTTTGCTGAAGAATATAACCACCCGTTAGCGAGTCCCCTGCTAAATCCAACGGTGTCAAATTGGCAATATCGACACGAGCAGAATCGCGCTTTATTTTTTCAGCCAATAAATAAATTCCTTTGTAAGAACTATCAATTCGAACTTCCACCAATCGTGTACGAACACTGTAATTGCCCATTCCGCCAAACATTTGAAAGGCCAATCCATTTCTCAACATCGAGCGATCATTGTAGTTGGAAAGCAATACCCAATCGTTCTCTGCAGGCATTCCTAAAATAGAAACATTGTTATTGGTTCCATCGGACAATCTTGTTTCAAACGAATAAGGAGTCTGAGGATACCATGCCGATGAAGCCCCGCGAATTTCAATTCCTATGTTTCCATTGTACACATTTGCACTATCCGTTACGTAGGTCAAATTCCCAAATCCGTTGTATTTAATTTCCATGGTGCAATTGATTTTCGTGTCTTGCACAATAGTCTGACCTTGTGTATTGATTAATACAATTGGAAGCTCTGAACTTTCGAAATTAATGGTTCCTACATCGTTCGCGCAAACATCAAACGTGCCCGTTGCACCGCCATAGCCAAACACTTGTATGTACACTGTTTCTCCCGGAGTTAAATCAAACAAACTCGTTAATGAATAATACCCATCGCCGCTATCGTCATCACAAGCCGCAGTCCATATGCTGCTGCAGCTTGCGCCGCGCCATATTGCAAGACCTGTATCGGTTAAAGTTCCATTGGTGGTGTAGAAACTCATATTTCCAGAAGGCGGAACAACAACAGAGAACCATTGATCTGCACCTTGAAAGTTCGCACATCCCGGATTGAAGCCTGAATTACTAGCACCAACATTGCTTCCACTTGAACAAGCACCTATTTCCATTGGAATTGCATTGCATGGATGATTTCCAGTAAGCGTGGTTGAATTGCAATTACCGAAACCATTAAATGCACTGCCAACAGCAGGATTTGGTCCTGCGGTGAATATCGCATTCCAAGAAGCGTCGTATAAACTATACGTATTCTCTTCCTCGTATGCGCCCGAGGTATAATTCAATTGAATACTGTTTGAGTTGCAAACAGAAATTGTGTTTTGACTTCCATAGCCCGCTGCCGAAAAATTACCTAAACTGATACCGTTTACAGTAATAGTTAAATACCCTCCGTTCCAACCATCGCCATAACTATCATTCATAATGAGGGTATAATCACAGCATTGTCCTTGAGCTTGGGCAAACCAAAGACAAAGTCCAACAAACCATAAAATCTTTTTCATCTTGCGAAGATAAATCCAATAAAACGCTGAATTCTATTTCAAACGATCTAAAGCAAAAGCAATATAGTGTTCCCAATCCCACCGCAGGATCTCGTGTTCTCCTGCGCGAAGATGATAAGCCATGTTGCCTGACTTCACTTGTTCTGTTGGCGCCGGATACTTATAAGGAATTTCAATGAGCGTATCATACAAGGAATAAACCGCTTGCGCTTTGTAGAATGAAATAAACTCTCCCTCTGGATCAGCCCATGCATCTTTACTGGCACTTGCTACATAAAGCGGACGTGGTGCCACCAATGCGAGAAGCATTTCTTGATCGACCAACAACAACGAATCGTTACCACGAAAACTTTGAAAGTTTCTGGCAAACCAATACGGGAATCGATTTGTTATTTTTTCAATGTCCTCTCCTCTCATCGTTCTGAATTGTGCAGCACCCGCGCATCCAGAATTGTTCGAAACCACCATATCGAATCGTTCGTCGGTAATTCCTGCCCAAAGCGCCGCTTTTCCTAATCGCGAATGACCAATGACTGCTGTCTTGGAATTTTTCGTTTCAGGTTGAAGTTCCAAATAAGATTGCAATTCTGAAAGTCCCCATGCCCATGCGGAAATACTTCCCCATTCATTTCTTTTCCGAGTGTGAACTCTTCCTTCCGCCAGGCCGTGAACACCGTCTAAAAAACCGTTGTTGACATCTGGATCGAAATCGGCATAGTGAGCGGTAATGAGTCCACATCCACTGCCAACTATTAAATCTAACGGCCACCGATACGCTTTCGTCCCGCGGGAATCTTCCGTAACGCGATGGCCTTTCGTTTTTACTACAGTATTCTTCATGACATAATGCTTCGATTGGGTTAATGTCGAAAGCGTGTCAAGGGTGCTGTTTCCGAAAAAATTCAACCCGACAAAAACAATAGGGTCTTGAACATTCAACGGAAGAAACTTCGCGAAATACGATTTCATCTTTCTTCCTCTGTATTTGAAATCGGCTCTGATTTCTGTATGCTCTATTCGAACACCACCAATTGAAATCGTATCGACACTTAAAATGGAATACGCTACCGTTGGATTGAATTCTGGACGTTTTCCGAATACGTAATTTTCGTAATAGTCTTTTATTTCAAGCCTTCGCAAATTCTCCCACAAGTATGTGTTGTAAACACCGCGATCATCGAAACACTTTGTAACACCTTGCAGAGTCGGATCTTCTTTTCGCAATTCCGAAGAATGAACCTTTTCAATCGAGCGAACGCACGACTCAAATGATGAGACTGCCAAAGCCATTAAAAGAACAATTACAACTCTTGAATCCTTCATTATTCTGAAATTCTATAAGCCATTTTGTATCCAAACCATGCCATGGGAATGTAGGCCAATCCCAAATCTAACGCATCGAACCAAAGTGGCGACGGCAGAATAAAAATCATAATCACTCCCCCTACAAAAAACAAAAAACCAACCATTAATGCTCGGAAAAATCTTCGACCTTTACTGAACATGGTTACTAAAAAAGCGCCGATGAATGTTCCAATCGCGTGTGCTAAAAAAGGCATTATGAAATGCTTGGGTTCCATGGCCGACATAGCAGCCTTTAATCCTTCGTTGGTGGTTAAATCAAATCCAGTAGGAGGTGGAATAATCGCACTACTCAAATTAATAATTAGTCCATTCACTAAACCACCGACAAAGACGCCAGCAACAAAAACAAATAAATTGCGAAGTATTGGTTTCATTTAGTAAAAATTCGGTGTGAAGATAAGTCGAAGTTCACGAATGATCTCGTCCGAAATAACCTTTGCTTTCAACTCTGTGAGAAAAGAAATTAATAAAAAGTACAACGAACATCAGGAAGAAAAGCGACTGTGCACTAACTAAGAACTTACCCATTGGAGCTACTGGATAGTAGTCGCTAAATCCGATTGTAACCGAAGTGACAAAGGAGAAATAAATAGAATCGAACCAATGCGTAAAAGGCTTGTTGAGATAGTTTCCTCTCGCGTAAATCAGTCCGAAAGTAAAAACTATTTCAAGATAGTTAATCAACAACAGCAGCATTGACCTCCTGTAAGATCTGGGGTTGGAAAACAAATCAGATGCGAAAATGAGGGTTGGAACATAGAGCATGGTTTCAAGCAAAAACCAAAGTAGAATATAGAACAACCAATTCTTATCCTCCCACCCGAAGTAAATCACCAGGACTGGCAACACCGATTTAATCAATACAAATAAATCTATCGAAAGATCCGAATGCGCATTGCTTCTTCTTCCAAAAAACTCTTTTAAGTAGGTTCCGAGGAATAAAAACTGAGTCAGCGCAAGAAACAAACGCAGAAGCTTTTCAATTCCAATATCGTCATGATGTTCATTGTTCCAAATAGATTTGATGTTGTGCACGCGTTTACTCAGCGCACCACTCCCCTCTTGCCGCTTACGTTCTGTTGAGCCTAAAGCCATCTTCTTAATAAAATGTTTCACTTGCTAAAGTTAAGTAATGTTTTCTTCAAACTACCCATGACTATTATCGCAAACACCATTGTTTCGGAGTGAATACGGGTAATAAATTATCTGTCTTAACTACCTTTGCACCCTTACTTCAACATTATGAAAAAGATTATTGAATGCGTACCGAATATCTCGGAAGGAAGAGACAAAGAGAAAATCAACACCATTGCGCAAGCGGCTGCCGCCGTTCCAGGCGTGATGTTGCTCGATGTTGATCCAGGAGCTTCAACGAACAGAACTGTGATTACTATTGCTGGTGAACCAGAGGCTGTGCTCGAAGGCGCATTTCAACTGATGAAGAAAGCGCAAGAGCTCATTGACATGCGTTCACACAAAGGAGAACACCCGCGTCAAGGTGCAACAGATGTTTGTCCACTTGTCCCAATCGCTGGAGTTAGTCTTGAAGAGTGTGCGGCGTATGCGCATCAATTAGGAGAGCGTGTTGGTAGAGAATTAGGTATACCTGGTTATTTCTATGAAGCAGCTGCGAAGCAAGAGGTTCGCGCGAATTTGGCGAATTGCAGAAAAGGAGAATATGAAGCGATTGAAAAGATCTCAACAGCTGATTGGACGCCCGATTTCGGCCCGAAAGAAGTAACGGAAAGCGTTCGCAAGTCTGGAATCACAACCATTGGAGCGCGCGATTTCTTGGTAGCATACAATGTAAACTTAAACACGACTTCTACTCGCAGAGCGAACGCAATTGCTTTCGACATTCGCGAAGCCGGACGTGTTTTGAATGAAGGTGGAAAGCCTGTATTGGATGAAAACGGAGAACCGAAGCGTATTCCAGGAACCTTGAAATCTGTAAAAGGAATTGGTTGGTATATTGAAGAATACGGAGTGGCTCAATTATCATTGAACCTCACAAACATAAATATCACTCCGGTGCATATTGCCTTTGAAGAATCGTGCAACAAAGCAGCAGAGCGCGGTGTTCGTGTAACTGGAAGTGAATTGGTTGGACTTATACCGAAGAAAAGTTTATTGGATGCGGCCGATTATTTCTTGAAGAAGCAAGAGCGTTCTTTGGGAATTTCAGACAACGAAAAAATAAAGATTGCTGTAAAGTCTTTAGGACTTGATGATCTCGCTCCTTTCCATCCGGAAGAAAAAATTATTGAATTCATTATTGAGAAGAATTTAGGAGGCGGCAAAAAATTGGTTGACATGAGCCTATCTGCCTTCGCTAACGAGACATTAAGTGAATCCCCTGCACCAGGCGGAGGATCTGTCAGCGCCTACTGCGGCGCCATGGGTGCTGCCTTAGCAGGAATGGTTGCAAACCTTTCCGCACACAAACGCGGATGGGATGCACGTTGGGAAGAGTTTTCGAATTGGGCGGTTAAAGCGAAAGACATTCAAGATGAATTGAATTGGTTGGTCGATGAAGACACTCAGTCATTCAATAAGATTATGGAAGCTTTCGGCTTACCGAAAAATTCTGAAGAGGAGAAAGTCGCTCGCAACGAAGCGATTCAAAGCGCTTCCAAATACGCGATGGAAATTCCTTTGCGCACTGCTCGAGTTTCATTTAAAGCATTTGAGGTTTGTGAAGCAATGATTGAAAGCGGCAATCCGAATTCGGTAACCGACGCTGGCGTTGGCGCATTGGCCATTCGAACAGCTGTGCTTGGGGGTTGTTACAACGTGCGCGTAAATGCCGGAGGAATTTCAGATAAAGTGTTCACTGAAAAATTGATGACGGAAGCAGCAGAACTCGAAAAATTAACGGATGCGAAAGATGCGCATTTGAGAAAGCTTGTTCTAGAAAAACTAGGGTAATTAAATGCACATAAAATAAATACGTTTAATAAATTATTCGTATTATTTTTACATACCTTAATATCACCGGCTTTACCCGACCATGTCTACGCGAAAAAGAAAAGTAATTTACCTGTCAACTGTTGCTTTAATCGGTTTAATTGCCACAGCGTATTATTTCATTTTTTGGAACAACCCTAAATCTGAATTTAGTCGAGCAATTGAAACAGGCGAATGGCAAAGGGCTGAGAAATTAATTTCAGATGGTCGCTTTGACAGCGACTCTGTATCCAAGTACTACGCCACAGCCATTGTAAATTTCAAAAAGCCTGATGGTAATTTTACGGCAGGATTTAATTCTCTTTTCAAATCACTAAAAAACAATCCTTCCATTCATTTTTCATTAACGAATGATGAAATAAAAAACGTTACTATTAATTATTTAGACAAGGCAGAGCAAAGCTTGAAGTACTCATTTACTTCAAATCTTGATTTAAAAAACGCTCCTCAAGAATGGAAAGATTTCTTCTGGAATTATTTTCACGAGCAAGCGATTTCCAAGCAATCTGTAGATGCCTGGAGCAACTGTTTGCGGGTTGCAAACACGATAGAGCAAAGCGACATAGCACTTCACGCGAGACGGGGCTTATTCCTTGACTTTGATTTTTTTCAAACACTTGGATTAAATAAAGCCGAAATATTAAAAAATAATCCTTGCTACACTCCAATACTTGAAAATGTTGACCGCATTCATAATAAACATTACACCTACTACGACCTTTTCAACAATAGCTTCGACAAAACTGACTATCTCTCGTGGAGATATATTGTTGCAGACTTCAACACAACAGACGAAAACGGAAATTGTAAGGGCTGCCATGATGAACAAGCTAAAAACAACTCCCTTGAGGAATTTAAAGAACTGCTTAAGTATTGGGAACAATTAAAAATAAATTCTACCGACGAACAAGGCATTACAGCTTGGTATAATGCCTTGCCTTTAAATGAAAAACAAAAATGGGGTGATCAATTTTACACTTACTTGAATTACTTCCAACATGTAGATAAGTTTAGAACTGAACCGCTTTATCGCGATCCGATTATAGAGATTGAAGGCAAACGTTATTGCATTGGACAACGCATGTGTCTTTGTGAGATTCAAAACGACACACTGATTATGGTTGCGCAATTTGTAACCTCCTCTAAAAACGCGGCTAAATCTCAAGGTAATCAGCACGATTTCGACGGTCAGCCAAGATATTACGGTCCAAAATGTAAGATTACATCGCGTTATTGGGATCATCAATTTCCCTACGATTCACTTGATTTAAAAAGAGACAAACTCCTCGGATTTAGCAGTAAGCACGTCATAACTTACCAAGGTCGCGTTCCGCTGCCCAACTTCATGCACATTACGCCAGACGATGAATTTCCAGGTGCCAAGGGATATGTCAATGGTATTCATGAATTTGCCGTAGGAGGAAAAAGACCTGGTGTATTTATGGGAACTCCGATAAGTTTAGGATGTGTTCGATTGCATGACTACCCTTCGAAATTTGTTCGATGGTGGACGCCCAAGAATGCAAATTTCTTCACTTGCTATGAAAACAGTCGGTACGTGCAAATAATACCCAACTAAACGAATGTCGCCTATATTTGAGGAAGACATTTTGGATTAAATAAATTAAGATGAATACCATCAAATCTGCCCTTGCATTAATTCTTCTCAACTCACTTATTTTCTCTTCTTGCGCACAAAGCCTAAAAGATCTGAAGAAACAAGCTGAACAAAAACTTCAACAGACAGCTACTACTTCCGGTTTTACGGAAGAAGAAGCGGGCAAAGCTTTAAAGGAAGCTCTTTCCAAAGGAGCAACAAAAGGCACTGAGTTGGTTTCAAAAACCGATGGATACTTCGGTAATCCGAAAATCAAAATTCCATTTCCTCCAGACGCTAAAAAGGTTGAAGACAAGTTGCGCAGCCTTGGGTTGAATAAAGAATGTGACGACGTAATACTTTCACTCAATCGCGCTGCGGAAGATGCTGGTAGCGCAGCGAAAGATATTTTCATTCGCGCCATTTCTGAAATGACGATTACCGATGCAATAAACATTGTTAAAGGTGGAGAAAACGCTGGGACAGAATATTTGAAATCGAAAACACGCGCTGCCTTGGTTGAAGCATTTAAACCTATTATCAAAACATCACTCGACAAAGTAGGTGCAACAAAGAATTGGGAGTTTGTGATCACACGTTACAACAAGATTCCTTTGATTGAAAAGGTTAATCCCGACTTGGTTCAATTCGCCACCGAACGCGCCATTGACGGACTGTTCGTTAAAGTAGCAGAAGAAGAATTACTGATTCGCAAAGACCCGATTGCACGAACTTCAGAATTGTTAAAGAAAGTTTTTGGGGGATAGTCTACGTCCCGCAAAAAGTCTTGAAACTCAAATCATTTTTCGGATTAAAGGTTGAAAAGACATCTTCGCCCGATTGAGATGCATACGGATGCTGAAGTCTGTCTTGATATTCGTTGAACAATTTCCAATTGTCGTTTTCAACTGCTTCATTCAATACCCGCTCCACCCATTCGTTGCGAGGAATCACTATTGGATTTGAATTCCCGATTTCAACTTTTGAAAAATTATCCTTTCGTGAAAGCCAATGCTCAAAGCGTGAACTCGACGACAAATGAACTTCACTGACTTCCTTCCCCTCTAAAAACAAAAATGAATTGGTGTAATCCGATTGCGTTTCTTGCATAATTTCTAAAAACTCTTCCAACCATTCTCTTCCTTCTTGAGAGTAAATTTCAACGCCCAATTTTCTTCCCATCATGGAATAATACACTTCTCCAAACCGTGTTGGAAATGCATCGATCACTTCAATGGCCATGTCTTTGGCAATCTTTCCGTTTTCATGAATCAGCGGCATAAGACTATTCGCAAAAACCCACAAATTCCATTGAGCAATGCCTGGTTGATTGGCAAAGGCATATCTGCCCTGTGTATCAATGGAACTGAAACAGGTGTTGGCCTTATATACATTCATAAACGCACACGGCCCATAATCAATGGTTTCTCCCGCAATACTCATATTGTCTGTATTCATTACGCCATGTATAAATCCAACGCGCATCCATTCAACGATCAATTCTATCTGCACGCGAACAACTTCCTTCAACAATTCTAAATACGGATTTTCTAAACCCGCACAATGCGGATAATGACGCGTAATTGCATAATCTGCCAAGGCCTTCAACTTATTTACATCGTCTTGAAAGCGCGCATACTCGAACGTCCCGACACGCAAGTGACTCGAGGCCATACGCGCTAACATTCCGCCCTTTTCCATTCCATTTCGATGAATGAAATCTCCTGTATCTGTAACAGCCAATGTTCTTGTTGTTCGAATTCCCAATGCGTGAATGGCTTCGCTCATTATGGCTTCACGCAACATCGCCTTTAGCGTTGCTCTTCCATCGCCTCGGCGAGAATAGACTGTTGCTCCACTACCTTTCAAATGAACATCGAAAAATCTTCCTTCGCTATCATTCCACTCGTCTACCAGCACTGCTCTTCCATCTCCAAGAATATTAAAGTGCCCAAACTGATGTCCTGCATAAGCCATGGCTATTGACTCCTTCAACCAAGCTCTCTCTCCGCGAACCATTGACAGAAACTCTTTCGATGAAAATCCATTTTGAAATCTAGAAGCAAACCCTTCGTTCCAAAAAACAATTTGCGCTTCTTTAAAATTCAACGGTGCAGCTTCCGAATAAAATTCCGGTGGCAGTTTCGAGTAATTCAACTTCATTTCACGGAGGGGTTTAAAGCATCTGCAACAAAGGATACCACGCGCTTTCTTGGATAGTCCTTCAGGCTTGTCAATTGCACCAAACGCATAGGAACGGGTGGAGCAAACTCACGCACATTGGCGCGTTGCTTAGTAGACAAAAACTGAATTGAAGCCGCTGGCACCAAGGTCATCCCTCCATTCTCATCGACCAATCGAATCAGCGTTTGAATACTACCTGCATCGTAATTAATCTTCGATTTCTTTTTCTTCTTGAAACTACACACCTCCAATGCTTGCTCACGGAAACAATGCTCTTCCGAAAGGAACCACAACTTCTCAGAGGCAATGTGCTTCGGTTGAATGAATTTCCGAACTGGCATTTTCTCCATGGGAGAAACATACGCCACAAACTCCTCTTCGTAAATGGGATAAGATGAGTAAATGGAAGAGTCACTCTCCGTTGCTAAAATAGCCAAATCAATATCGCCTTGCATCAAGGCTATTAAGGCTTTCTCAGTAGGAAGTTCTTGAATCACAATTTTCAAATCGTGATTTCCATTTTCAATGTTCTTGATGAAATGGGGAACCACTGTAGAAGCCAACGAAGGAATTACCGAGATACGAATTTCGCCATCAAGACCTTTCGAAATCTCTTTCGAAATCTCACGCATCAAACGCTGTTCAGCCAAAATTCGTTTTGCCTGATTCAGCAGCACCGTTCCCTCTTCAGTAAACTCCAGGGGCTGCGCACCTCTTCTAACGATAACTATTTCGAGTTCTTCCTCCAACTTCTTCACCATCATGGAAAGGGTTGGCTGACTAACAAAACAAGCCGCTGCAGCTGCAACAAAATTCTTGTGTTTCTCTAAGGCAACAATGTACTCGAGCTGTTGAAAGTTCATAGGTAAAATCTATACCTACAAAAATACAATTGTTTTTAGTAATATGGAACACACACCTTTTTTAAGGTTCCGTGCTTCAATTTTGGAGGAACAATGTAAACAATAGAAAACTCCAAACCACCTTTTCCGGTGCTGGCCGGACGCAGGTTAGACGTGTTTAAATCATAAGACATACCTACACGCCATTCATTGTACTCCACTCCCATTTCGAACCATGCTGCATCGCGAAAACGCCCATGGATACCAGCGAACACGCGTTGATTCTCCCACTTCTCTGATGGAAGTTTGTAGTAACCGCGAGACCCTAAGACCAACTCTTTCATTTTGCCTTGAAGCTGAAACAATGACAAAACCTCCAATTCATATTGAGAATTCAAAGGCATTCCTACGCTAGCTTGGATAGCATGGCGCATATCTAAAACAACCGCATTGTTATCCTTGAAACTTTGTTTCGGACGTGTGATGTTATTCAATGAATAACCCGCATTCCAGCGAAATTTATTTTCTTGTTTTTGAATGAACACAGCCAATCCAACAGATGGGTAAATTCGCGCGGTAGTCGCATAGGTTTCATTGTTGGAAAGATTTGGATCGAAACTCATTCCATTCCATTGAGAATCGTAAACCAAAGCACTCGGGTCAAAGCCTCGTGATGTAATTCCAAATGAACCTCCGCCTCTAATTTCCAAGCTGTCGTTTGGCTTGTGCAACGCACGTGAGGCGTGCAGCTGCACTTGCGATGTTCTGAATCTAGAATCTCCAGCGACATCACTTCCCGCATTCAATCCGAAAGACCATTGCTTCGCATTAAACTCTTTCGCCTCGGCAGAAAATCCGAACGTCTGATAAGGTGTTGTAACACTTCGCCATTGATTGCGCTGATTGGCGGCAAACCGAAACTGCCCGTTGAATGCACCAACCTGAGCGCTATTCTGCCAAAGCATCGCCTGATCAAACTGACTAAAATGAATATCTTGTGCGAAAGAACAATCGGTGAATGCGAAAAAGAATGCAAGCATTCCAAATATCATTCTATTTCTCATTCTGTTTCTCATTCTGATATTATTCAAGCACTGTAATATTTCCTTCTTCGAAATAAATTTCACCAGCTTCACACACCACACGCATGTAATAAACAAAAACAGCAGGGTCTACTTTCTTCCCATTGAAATATCCATTCCAACCTATGGTTTGATCTTGTGTCTCAAAAACCAATTCACCCCATCGGTCGAACAATTTAAAATCAAGCTCAGTGATGAAATTTCCTCTTACATACAACCATTCATTGGCATTATCTAAATTCGGAGTGAAGGCGTTTGGAACATAAACGGTTGGTCTTCCACATAAAAAATCTACCACACGAACAGTGACACTGTCTTGCTGAACGCAGTCGCCATCTGAAACAGATACATTGTATGTTGTTGTTGTTTCTACAAATGCCGTTGGATTGTAAATATTCGAATTATTCAAACCGAATGAGGGGGTCCAAACATAATTATACCCTGCATTAACCGGACTGGCATTTAACTGGACAGTGGTTCCCTCTATAACAACAGCCGGTGTAGCACTCGCATTAATTGTTGAAGCGTTCAACGCACTCACAAATACCTGAACAGTATCTTGCGCGAAACATCCGCTTGGCGTGGCCGCTGAAACAGAGACTTCTGTTGCATTTGAAATTATTATTTCAACGACTGAAGTTCCCTGTCCGCTTAGCAACTGCGCATTCGATTGCCACTGGTAATTAAATGTAGGATTTGGATTCAACACAGACAGCGAAACCGTGTCTCCGTAACACGCCGTAAAATCACCCTGAATCGTTGCTTGATCTCCCACCATAAAAACAGAAACGCTGTCCTCAACTGTGCAACCCTGACTCGTCAATTGGGCGAAATACGTTTGCATTCCATTTACGAAAACGTTTATCGAAAGGTCTTGAGCATTGCTGTTTAACGGATTCGAAAAGTCTGAAGATGCGCTCCAAATCAAGCTTCCCGAAGAAGGACTCACAATTGCATTGAGATCAACATTATCGGGAACACAAAGTGAAGTGTCGTTTGGAAGTGTTAATTCCAATTGCGGAACAACAACGTTTTGTGTAAGCGTATCTGTGCATACATCGTGTTGAACCAACAACTGATAAGTTGCTGTGGTACTCCCTGTGAATATTGGAAGTGGTCCGTTCACATCGCTGAGATTGCCGTCGTTTGGTGTCCATGAATAAACCGCATTCGGATCGGCACTCACCTGTCCCAATTGAATGGGAACGCCGCTACAAACCGTAACATCCGCAAGTGTTTCAACAATTGGTGCAATAACCGTTACTGTTCGAGAAATTGTATCTATAGCATTGCAAGTTACAGGATTCTGTGCTGTCAAAGTTATTATGTAGGTTCCTGGCTCATTAAAAGTATGTACTACACTGTTTCCAAATACAGTAGAATTATCATCGCTGAAATGCCATTGAACCGAAGCCGCCAAATAAGAATTGCTTACCAATTGAATCGTTGACCCTTCACATAGTAAAGGGGGCGCATTGAAATTCGCGACAGTCAAAGGCAGTTGAAAATCGTACTTAAACACACCGTTGTTACAACTGTTGTTGTTGATTGCTGAAACGGCATTCGGAGGGAAAATTGGAAAGTCACTATTTCCGCCACAACCTGCGCAAACACTTTGATAAATTATTCCTTTTCGATCGAAGCGACTTGTTCCTCCGTCTACGTGTTCAGCGCTTATGTTCCCTCCGAAAAAAGAAGCATAAGTAACAGCACTCGCATCGGCCTCCAGAACGAGCAAATAAAAATCGCTTCCGTCTGTAGTCGTTTGGTAAGCATCCGGAGTCGTTAGTAATCCTGTGGTATATCCGGCTTCTGTGGTGGAGTATTCGTTCACTGCTCCTCCCCATCCGCTGAGGTAAATCTTTCCGCAAACATCTACTAAGAATGCTGTTGGAGAAAGATTGGGTTCTCCGCCGCCCGTTCCGAATACGGTACTCCAAACAATGCTTGACAAATCGTTGGGGAATTTTGTCACAAGCATGCCGCTGTTGGGCTGACTGAATCCGGCATTCACTACAAACGTTGAATTCGCTGCGCGTGTTTGTCCGTATACAAAAACATCATCTTCATTATCCGTTTCAATGAAATACAATTGATCAAATACATTGCTCCCGAAATAAGTTGAAGTGAGCAGCAAATTCCCTGTTGGATTCAACTTCGCTATCCAACCATCACTGTTTCCTCCATTGAACACTTGTCCATACCCGTTTCCTGCTGAGGGAAAATCTACCGACTGAGTTCCTCCACAAACGAATACATTTCCTGCGTTGTCTTCCGCCAAGCTAAACCCACTATCGTCATCACTTCCGCCCAAATAAGTACTCCAATTCATTTGCGACAAATCACTAGAAAGCTGGAATACGCAAGCATCTTGCAAGCCTCCTATACTAGATTGAAAAGCATTCACGGTTGGGAAATTAATTGAGTAGGTTGAACTTGCTACATATACGTTATCGTTCACATCAAGATCCACTTCACCGCGAAATTCATCTGCATAATTGAATTTCAATCCGGCCGCAGTATTCACACCGTCGTTTCCTGTTCCACCAACGAAAGTTGACGCGACAAGCGTATTTCCATTCACGTTCAATTTCGCAACAATGATATCGCTACCGTTTACATACTGAACTCCAACGCCGAACGGAGCGAAGTTCGCACCGCCATTAAATGAATTATCAAATGCATTCGATGTTACCGGAAAATTTCCACTTGAGGTCGTCCCTAAAACTATCAATTCGTCATTGCTATTGCAGATGAGGCTGTGCGGGAGGTCATCGTGCGCACCACCTAAAAATGTACTCCATTGCATGAAGGTACCAGATACATCGTATTTTGAAATAGCCATGTCCGTCCCTGCTAAAGTTCCTTGTCCATCTCCTCCACCCCATGTGGTTTGATAAGCGCCCGAAGTTGTTGGATACCCCTGACCGAATGCACTGCTTCCCGAAATTAAATTTCCTTGGCTGTCGTATGTCGCAGTATATCCAAAGTTATCATCGAAACTTCCGCTGTAGGATGAGAAGATGAGTTCTGGATCAATGATTAGCACATGCTTTGGATTGTATTTCCCCAATCGGAATGAAATTACATTTCCATTTTTCACAAAAGAACAATCGACACGAATTTTAATAGGCGGGTTGCTTCCAGCAGCCTCGCCCTCCATTGGAATCAATTGATAAGCGATTGGAATTTGCTCTACTATTTCACCTAAGGCCGTTCGAACAATCAGCCTTCCGTCTTCAATGCGAACATCATCGGTTCCTTCATACGACCATTGAATTTGTGATGGAGAAGCACCTCGCAGAACTTCCCAATCGTACTTCATGAAGAATTCATTCTGATAAACGTGCAGGTGAATACCTGAATAAAAATTCTGATATCGGAAGCCCTTTGCCTCGCGGCAATCTCTTCCCCATTTCGACGGATCGTTTCCTAAAAAATAATTATAACGTGTTTGTTGAAAGGCATCGGCCACAACTTTCTCTGGACGTGCATTGCGAAACACTTGACGAAACACATGCCCACGAATTACAGGCTCAAACTCTTTTCCTGCATGCGCTTTCGCCATTTCAGATAAATCGAAGAAATGATGGGTGAAGGCGTTGTTCTCGAAAAACGTCCTGCCATTTTCTGTTGCTGCGCTGAACTTTACTTGTGACGGCCACTGACCTTTGTTCTCAATGAAATGAACAACCTGCGCCAGTCCGAGTTGAACCAACAGGCTTAGACATCCAATGAGTAAAATTTTGCGCATTGAACGAATTTAGTAAAAAGTTTGTGATTTTAAGACTTCAACTTCCATTGAAGTGCAAGCATCTCAACCAATGCCTGAGCACAGTCAACGCCTTTGTTTCCAAGAACACCTCCGCTGCGAGCGCGGCTTTGTTCAATGTGATCGTCGGTAAGAACACCAAACACAACAGGCTTTCCCGAATGCAAACCAATATCTTGAATGCCTTGAGCAGTAGCCATAGACACATATTCAAAATGAGGCGTTTCACCACGGACAATACATCCCAACGCTATAACACCCGTCACCCCTGGTTTTTCAGTAGCCCATTTAGCACCAAGAGGTAATTCGAAACTTCCTGGAACGTATTCCTTTTCAATCTGAGACTCTTGAAAACCAAGACGGAGCAATGTTTCCAATGCTCCGTTGTATAAATTCTCTGTTACTTCTTCATTCCAACGAGAAACCAAAATAACCACACGGTGATTTTGAATTTCAGGAAGAACAATAACTCTTTCTTCTGAAAGATTAACTGTTGCCATTATCCTTGTGCCTTCAAGAAGTTCAACATTTTATCTGCCTCTGTGTAAGTAGCAGAACGATTGTCGATACCTTCCATCGCTTTCTCTAATGTCTCTTTAGCCTTGTCTTTGTTGCCTTGCTCAATGTATACACGAGCTGCTTTCAACAAATACTCTCCAGCCAGTGCATCACGCGTTCCGTTTGATTTTGATTGAGCAGCAGCTTTCTCGAAGTACTTCACAGCTTCGTCCAACTGACCCATTTCAACATTCATATCGCCAATGTTTCCAAGTACGTATACTGAAACCGCTTGGTCGTCAACGTTAACTTCTTTGAAGTGAGCAAGAGCATTTCCGAAATCACCTTTGGTGCGGAAACAAATTGCAGCACCGTAATGAGCCAATTCAGCAGCATCGGTTCCTTCGTAATTATCAATTACACTTTGGAAACCTGGAGCATCCTCGTGACCGTTCAAAGCCCAATCAATGCTATCAATAGACAAATAATATTGCGCTTTCCACAAAGCGTTTGCAGCTTCACGTTCGCGAGGTTGCGCAATTGTTGCATCGTAAGCGAAGTATCCGCCAACTCCAACAACCAAAGCAATACCTACTGCCATCAATGGCTTTCTGTATTTTTCGAAAAAGTTTGAAGTTGTGTTCGAAGCATGCGCTTCGTTGTTGTTAACTTCTTGGTCTGCGATATTTTTCTTTGACATGTGCGTAAATTGAGGTGCGAATATACTAAATTCCGAATAATTTTGACACTTCTAATTGTATGTCAAGAATTACCCTCCATAAACTCCAACTGTTCCAGTTTAAGAACTACGACGCTTTCGAGGCCAGATTTGGTCCTCGAGTAAATTGTTTATTGGGGAAAAACGGCATTGGAAAGACCAATATTCTGGATGCAATCTACAGCCTGAGCTTCTGCAAAAGCTACTTTTCCCACACTGACAGCTTTTCGATTCAAGATGGAAAAGAACAAGGTGCGGCCAATGGCGAGTATGAGATTGAAGACGAAGCCGCCAAAATTTCGTATGCCCTCTTCCGAGACAAGAAGAAGCAGGTGAGTAAAAATGGAAAGGCTTATGATCGATTGTCGGAACACATCGGTGTACTTCCTTTGGTAATGGTTACTCCAAATGACATTGACTTGATTCGTGAAGCGAGCGATGTTCGCCGCCGTTGGCTCGACCAGACCTTGTCGCAAACTTCTTCAGAATATCTTCGATTGCTTATTCAATTTAACCACATTCTTGACCAACGGAACGCTGTCCTAAAAAACAATCGTTATGGAAAGTCGGGGCTGGATGAAATTATTTCCATATACAATGAACAACTGAATTTCAGCGGCACGCAGATTTTCCTTGCTCGAAAAAGTTTCTTCGAAAGCTTCGCGCCTGTCTTCGAATCGATTTACAACGAAATTTCTCAAGCTGAAGAACTACCCGTTTTGCGCTATGAATCCGAGGTAAACGAAGAAAATTATTTATCTCTGTTGGAAGGAAGCCTCGAGCGTGATATTTATGCAGAGCGCACCACCAAAGGAATTCAGAAAGACGACATCGTTTTCGAACTTCAAGGAAAAATGCTAAAAAAATTTGCTTCTCAGGGACAGCAAAAAACCTTTCTGCTCGCTCTGAAATTGGCGCAATTGGAATACACGAAAGGGTTACTTAACAAATCTCCTTTGCTCATACTCGATGATATTTCAGAGAAGCTCGACGACAATCGCTTGCGTTCATTGTTGCGTTGGTTGAATGAAAACACACAGTCTCAAATTTTCCTTTCAGACACCGACCTCGAAAAAACCCCGCGCTTGTTAGCTGAAGTTGAAATGGAATTCGAAACCATTTCCCTTCAAAACAACTTTATCCTTCCTGAAGAAACCCACCAACCATGAGCACAAGAAATGAATTTTCTTTGAAAGACGCCATTGGCGAGTGGATCAAAAGGTCTCCTCTTCAACGCAAATTAAATGAACTTCAAATCATTGAAGCTTATGAAAAAGCGGTTGGCCCAATTCTTTATAAAAAGACAAAGCAGATAACCATCAAAGGCAATCAACTCCACTTGCATTTCGAGTCCGCTCCACTGCGAGCTGAGTTGTTTCAATCGAGGTCAGATTTACTGAACGCTATCAACGATCAATTCAGCGAGCCCCCAATTTTAGAGATCGTCTTTTCCTGATAAATCAGAGATTTTCCAATTTTCCAGCAATTATTTTTTTTTGCTTAACGCGAATGAAATGTATCTTTCGCCTACTGAATTAAAACGTATGTCGAGAATCCCAGCACTCTGCGCAAAGAATAAGTCAATTACAGCATTGTTAGTCCTGCTAACCGTTGTTTCATTGTTCAACATTTCATGGTCCGATGAAAAGCCTAAAAAGGGTCATCACGGAAGCATCGAAATGGTGAAGCTGTTAACCCAAACTAATCTGCCTGTAGGAGATAATGGCTTCTTCACTGGTTCCGGACGTTGCGGTGGATGTCACGGAGACGATCCTGTAGATTTTGCCAATATCAATGGAGAAGGCTCTGACGTGAGTCCTGCAACAAATTGGAGAGGCACCATGATGGCGAATTCAGCGAAAGATCCATTTTGGAAAGCAAAAGTGAATCATGAAATTTTAGTTAACCCTGCGCATGCTCAAGAACTCGTAAACAAATGCACCTCTTGCCACGCTCCTGTTGGTCGTTTTACAAACCTTCTCGAGTTTAACAATCCGAATTACACCCTAGAAGAATTAGCGCTCGACTCGTTGGCCCGTGACGGAGTAAATTGCGGAGCGTGTCATCAACAAAAAATGGATGGACCACAAGGAGTTGGAAAGCACTTCAGCGGTGATCTCCATTTCCACAGAGATACCATTTACGGTCCGTTTATCACTGAACAACAGCAA
>Ga0315899_10002650_pt1:5000-19664 | contig 19664 bp, 24 predicted proteins | sample LakEriMetagenome_2_FD_203518 | JGI IMG/M metagenome (GOLD analysis project Ga0315899, IMG submission 203518) | Freshwater fungal communities from buoy surface, Lake Erie, Ohio, United States - Buoy 4 MA112 | ecosystem: Environmental > Aquatic > Freshwater > Lake | place: USA: Lake... | reverse complement strand
TCTTAGAGAACACATTCTACACGTACCAGCTCGTCGAGAGCATCTTCAAGTGTCTGAAGATCTGTGGAGAACATATTCTATCTTAGAGAACACATTCTACACGTACCAGCTCGTCGAGAGCATCTTCAAGTGTCTGAAGATCTGTGGAGAACATATTCTATCTTAGAGAACACATTCTACACGTACCAGCTCGTCGAGAGCATCTTCAAGTGTCTGAAGATCTGTGGAGAACATATTCTATCTTAGAGAACACATTCTACACGTACCAGCTCGTCGAGAGCATCTTCAAGTGTCTGAAGATCTGTGGAGAACATATTCTATCTTAGAGAACACATTCTACACGTACCAGCTCGTCGAGAGCATCTTCGTACTCACGCAACCGCTGCTCCATGTCCTGAATTTGCCCTGCAGACTCAGCACGCTCTGTGTAGCCCACGTGCGCCATGTCTTAGCTTGGGGTTTAGTTTCAAGGACAAGGGTTTAGTTGCCCTAAACCTGACACACACTGAAGTTGGGGAAACCGTGACGCACGCAGTTACAAGGACAGAAAATAAAAAATTAAACTTAAAATAAATAAAAATCAAATAGTTACAAACGACAGAACTCCAAAACACACTGTAGTTTGCAACTTGCAACGCACAAAGAACAAAAATTATTTTAAAAAACGTAGAAGAAAAAAAAAGCATAGGAAAAAAACTTGCAAGGCTCGAAACGCAGGTATAAAGACACACACCATCCTGAAGACGCTTCTCCAACGAACTTATCTTGAGATCGCGCACCTCAATCGCCTGTGAGTGTGATCGGCAGAGCTTCTCCTGCTTAAGTTTAGGGACAAGGGTTCAGTCACCCTAAAACTAAATAGATTTGTGATCGGGAGATCGTCTCCTGCTTTAGTTTAAGGGTGACTAAACCCTTGTCCCTAAACTAAAGCAGGAGACCATCTGCTGGAACACTTGCTGTCTTCTCGCGCGTCAGTGTCAAAGAGAGACCTAATACAGACACAAAAAAAACCTACTATAAAAGGGAAATAGACCTGCTCCTGCGTGTCCGGGGCCTTGCCGCTCCAATCTCTCGCGTCATTGTCAAAAGAGACCCAATATGGACATAAAGAGACTATTATAGAAGGGGCAAAGACCTGCTCCTGCATCTGCGCGGCGCGTTGCTGCTCCATTCTCTCTTTGTGTTCTTGGTGCAGCCGTGCGGCTTCAGCGCTGTCAATACCAGTGTATAAGTAAAAGAGACCTACTACAGTGTCAAAAGAGACCTACTACAGTGTCAAAAGAGACCTACAAAGGACGAGTTGTTTGCCAGGTAAGGAAGTTTGCCCTCCATACAACAATGCATGTTTACGCGTGAATGCTCGCAACAGGCCGAGCCCAGGGACGAGAGCATGGAGAAAGACGGGTGATGGTGAGTGAGCATACTCTCTCCCTCCCTCTCTCTCTCTCTCTCTCTCTCTCTCTCTCTCTCTCTCTTTCTCTCTCACACACACACACACGCACACACACACACGCATCTATCGGTCCCTTTCATTCGGACAAAGAGATACAGACAAAGGGAGAACACCGACGATCCTCGCGCTCTTTTGATGTTAGATCTCTCGCGTGCTTGAGCTGCTCAATCTGTCGCCTCAGCTGTGTGGCCAGCTCCTGCTCACGCAAGTAAATCCGCACCAGTCAGTTACTACACAATAAAAGGAGACTATTACAAACAGTTAGTACACACTAAAAGGAGACCTATTACAAAAGGGGAAAAGACCTACTGAAAATACCTGCTCGCGGAGCAGCGCGCGGTCGTGTGTCTGAACCTGCTCTTCAAGCTCATAGATGCGCGTCCGCTTATCGCTCAAGGAGCACTCAAGCTCTGAAAGCTGGATCTGCAGAGCTGTCAATACCAGTGTATAAGTAAAAGAGACCTACTACAGTGTCAAAAGAGACCTACTACAGTGTCAAAAGAGACCTACTACAGTGTCAAGCTCTGAAAGCTGGATCTGCAGAGCTGTCCCGAAGAAAACGCACAACGAAAGGTGTTTTGTCCCGCAAAAGAGACGTGCTTTGTCCCACCAAATAAATACATTTTGTACCACAAATGAACAGAATTCTGTCACGCAAAAGGAGTGTGTTTCGTCGCACAGAGGCGTGTTCTGTCCACCACAAAAGAAGCGCGTTTTGTCCGACAAAAAGAAGCCGGACCGCAGTAGGAGAGTAATTAATCGTATCATATCGTAAAGAAGTTTGTTTTGTCACGGTCCAGCAAAAGAACCCACAATCGAAGTGTTCAGGCCACATGTTTGCGAGAGTGTTGTGTTCTCAAATCACATGTCTTTGTGCACGTTTGCAAGAATGTTGCCGTCTCAGGCCACATGTCTGTGTGGGCAACCACCTTACGCGCTTGATGTAAAACATCAAGCATGGCAAGGTGGTGCACACACACACACACACACACACACACACACACACACACACACACATGAGGAGCCACCACCTGTTTGACTGGTGTAATGAGAGAGAGAGAGAGAGAGAGAGAGAGAGAAGTGGGAACCGCCACCTGTGTGCTTGGTGCGGTGCTCACTATCGCGCTTGGTGATCTCGGCCTGTAGGGACTCAATTTCGCGCTGCCGTTTGCGCAGTTGGTTTTCGAGATCACCCTGCACGCGCTGCAACTCCAAGTTCTCCTGCATGTGCCAACACCACGTGAGCCTGCCTATCAGGATGAGGAACGGCACATTCCGTATTCATGTACTTCCGCACACACGCACTCCTTTACTTCTGCACACGGTGATCCTTCACTTCTGCTTCCGAGGACTACACCAGGCTCGCACGAGGAGCGTGTGAGGCCAAACGCTGTGCACTCGGGCGCTGAAGTACCTCGCCTTTTTCACGCGCCGAGAGGTCCGAGACATCACGCTCCAGCTCGAGCCGCTCGATGCGCTTGTGCAGGCCCGCGTTCTGCACCTGCAGCTCAACCAGCGCCTCCGCAGACAAGGGCCTGGGACCCAAAAGCAACAAGTGTTGTCCGGCGGGAGTCAGTGCGAGCGTAGCCACGCAGGCAAGCACGCACACACGCAAAGCCACCTGTGCGTGGGCGTGCTGCTCCTTGACGAGCTCGGTGTGAAGTACCGTGCCTGTGGCGGACTGCGCCGGAAGCCCCCTACAGGACTGTCCTCTCCACGCACCTCCACTTTCTGAACTTTAACTTGACTCATGCCGGTGGCATGAAGGAACAGGAGGCAAATTTTTGCACACCCGCCTGTCAGGCTATGCGCCAAAAATATAAAAAAACCCTCAAACGATTTGGAGAGCCAAAAGGCGCATTTCAAAACGATGATTCAACACCAGAGCATGAGGAGATGGTGGCTGTTGATGGCCTGCATGGCAGAGGCAAGCGCGGGAGTGCTGGGCGTCACGGAACTCGACCTGTCCTCCCCCAAACTCCGCCTAACGCCGTCGCCTTCAAACTCCGCAGAGAGGATTGGCTCGGTGCAGAAGGTCTTGGTGGAGATCGCAGAAACGGAGGTGAAGGTGAGCGATGCCCACGAGACGCCCGAGCCGCAGGGACCGCTGGATGCTGACCTCGTTCCCGTGCTCTTTGTGCTGCGAACCACGGCGGAGGACGTTGTCGTTGTTGGTTCCTGGACCGACTGGAAGGGGCATTTCAAGCTCATCAGGCATTTGGATGATGTGTTCCAGGGGTGGGTGGACGTGCCGGTTGGAACACACCAGTTTAAGTTCATCACAGACGGCCATTGGATCACGAGCGATGATTTCCCCATTGAGGTCGACGAGGCGGGCAATAGCAACAACATCCTGTCTGTGCCTGCAGCACCGAGATCGCAGTCGCCCGCCGCGGATGGAGGCAACGACATCCTGTCTGTGCCTGCAAGTCATGACGACCGGCTGGGGGCGGTGGGCCGTCACTCTCACCCCGCTGTCCTGGCCCCCGCGAGTGGGGGTACTGCAAGCCTGGTGCTTGCAAAGATCCGCCTCGCCCTCCGCGTGCTTCTCTTGCCCTTCCGCGCCGTGATGCGGCTAATGGGCTGGAGGTAGAGGTGTGCGCGTCGACGGGTGAGGGCCACGCATAGATCCAGGCGGAGATCTAGGCTGACTGACTCAGCGAGCGCAGTGGCCACGGCGCTCGCTCCAAATGCCCACATCACTCGAACAAGCGCTGAGGAATGTGCTATTGCACACGCGCACCGGTCCCTGCTTTCTGGTCCGATGACTAAATACTAAATGCTTTAATTAAAATGGCCATACATACAGATCTGATTACCTGTGTTGAAATCTTACATAATCCAGCAGCTTTGCGTTTTGGCGTCAAAGCGACGTTCCTTGGGTCTAGGTGGCCACCAAAAGGGACCCATGACAGCATGGAGGGCGAAGGACTGGTGGAGGCCCGGAACTCAGGACAGACCGAGCTGAATCATGGTCTGGGCTAGCATCCTCTCGTGACGAGCCGTGAGGTCAATGATGCGCATACTCGCCTCCGAACGCTCCTGCGAAAAAATTCTCTCCAGTCGCGCCTGCGTGATTGCAAGTAGGAATATGGAGAGGCACACCAAAAATTCAGTTAGACGCGTAGTGCTCGCTATGCTATGAGTGGCCAAGCGTGACTAGAGCCGGGCGGGCGTCAAAAAGGGGGGAAAGACAGAAGTGGCAAAGGCAGGGAGAGAGATGGCACGCACCTTGTCTTTCTGCTGGAATACATCAGCCATGCGGACCTCACGCTCGGCCTCTTTCGCCTGCTCTTCCTCCAAGACAGCGAGAAGTTGCTCGTTTTGCTGCCTGCGGAGTCCATCAAGAATCTGCATGGCCGCGTGGCGTGACGGCACCACGGGCCCCTGAGACAGCGCCTTTTTCTTGCTCTGCGATGTCGTGTTTGTGACTCTTGCATAAGTTGCGTGTGTTGGTGCTGTTTCGCTACCCCCTGAAATGGCAGATGGCGCGAGAAAGGGTGTGAGGAGGGGGAAGGAAATGGGGGCGTATATGGAGGGCGCACCTTTTTGGCAGGGCGATAGGCAGCGTCTGCAGTCTTGCTTGATCCCTGGAGCCCGCCGCTGGTGTGCGCGCGAGGTGCGAGCGGGTCTGTGGTCGGCTGATGCCACGCAGGCATTTCTTTCGCGCGATTGTGCGCCGTGCGCCCCCGGCGCTTCTGTACCTTTAGCTCTTTCGCGGATGACGGTGTGAAGAGCATGTCTTTGGAGGGCTGCTGCTGTGATTGCCGTACATCGACTAAATCGTACTCCGAGTAGTCTTGCTGCCACTCTGCCCCGTCACCAAAGCTCCCAGCCCCCCTCTCTTCCGCCATCACGCCCTTTGCAGAGCGTTGCTCAGCATGTGCCGGAGATTCTCCCGACGTGTCCTCGGGGATTTCTTGCTCATACGAATGGGATGGTTCATGTGCTGACGACGGCCGTCCCGACGACCGCGGGAGGGGCACCAATGCGCGCTCAGACCTCACCTCCCTCACCTCTTGCATTCTTCCACGCGCGGTGAGTGGGGCGCGCTTCTTCTTGATTGGGGTCCCCATCAGGGATTTTGGCGCACTTTTTGGCGCGCTAGACTGCTTGCCTTCTCCGAACACTGAACTCTGCGAGTTCTCCCTGCTGCGCGTCACCTGCCCTTCTGCCTGTCGCTTGATCTCGTGGACGTCGAGCTCGAAGTCAAGCCCAGGGGGAGCCTGTGATTTAAAAGTGATGCGTGTTGGCCGCGAGGGACAGCTGCATTGACCTTGTGCACTACGCCTACCAATGACCTTGTGCACTACGCCTACATCTCCGCCGCGCCTCCTCAGGACACGGATTTTTGAGCTCGCGTGGTAATTAGCGTGCGCATGCCGTAGAGCTGAGGCTCAGCTCTCACCTGCCACACTTTTGTCTTTTCGAACTTCTCCACCGCTGCCATGAGATTTTTCTTCAATACATCCTGTAAAATGCAGCAGGTCAGAGTCCAAAGGGCATCTCAGCCCCCGGTGGCAAGAGAGCGGTGCTGAAGATGCGCTTCGAATTCAATTTTAGCACCCACAGAGGGACAACATGCGCTAACCTGTTCCTTTCGCATTTGAATTTTTTCCTGCTGAAGCTTATACTTTCTGAGATTCATTTCGGCGATCCTTTGGTTGTCGGCTTCAATGTTTTGAAGTTGTTTCTCCCGGTTAAACGCCTCAACTCTCCTCAGACGCTCTACTGCATCCATTTTGTCCTGCAAAATTGACAGCAAAACAAAATGCTCACGGCTCGCGAAATGCATGCATCGACAAAGAGCAAGCAAAGATGGAAACACTTTCTGTACTCATGTCCAAAGACGAACAAATACGGATGAAAATACTTTCGACACGCCTACAAAAGAACAGAGCAACAACACAGCGCAAGAGAGCTCAGATGATCAACTGAGCCCGTAAAATACACCTGCTTGCGCAAGCGATCTTGCTCATTCTTAATCATCATATCTCTATTGCGCTGAGCATTTACTCTGTCCATTTTGTGGCTGTCGGCCTCGAATTTTGCCAGCAGCGACATTTTCCGCGCCTCCTCATCCGCCCGCGCCTGCAGAACAAATACAAAAAGTCAGCAAGACCAGTTATGATTGTTACCAAGTGGGTGGCGTGCGACTAGAGCTGCTTGTGCTCGCCTTCTCAATCGCCTGTTGACGTGCGCGCTCTTTGTCGTCGAGCTCCTGTTGCTTGCATTTGTCTTCGTGCTGCTTCTCGATTGCCAACAGCCTCAGGCGCTCAAGCGCCTCGGCCTCCTTTTGCCGGTACACATCTTTCTTTGCCTCTTCGCGGCGATCGTTCGCCTCAATCGTGGCTGCAATGTGCGCGGCCTTGGCATCCGCTGCGCGCTTTGCGGCCGCCAGCTCTTCGTTGCGCTTTGCCTCAAAGGCAAGTCGCTTCTCCTCTGTCCTCCTGTGCTTTTCCTGCATTTGCCGCTCTTGCTCCTTTTTCGCTTCATTCTGCGCGTCAACTACCGCTGCCATTCTCGCCTCCGTCTCCTCACGCTTACGCTTGTTTTCCATCTGCCACCCGTGATTCAGTCAAAACAGGGGCACAAGAACGCGGGGCAGATCAGACAGAGGAACAGTGGGCATCGTATCCTAAAAAAGTGGGGCAAAAAAACAAGGTCACCATAAGTTCTTGGTTCTGCCTTTCCTTGGCGATTTCGCGCAGCCTGTCCTTCTCGTCCATTTGCCGCTTGCGCTCGTCTGTGCAAAGCAGTGGGCACAAGTCAGTTGCAAGTCCCATAAAGTGCTGCCAATGACCAAATCCGCTGCCTTACAGACCTACCTGCGAGTCGTTGTTGCTCAGCAATGTAGGTCTCTCTCTCCTTGTTGAGTTCCTCCGTCTTTCGCATGCGCTCCTCCTCTCGAATTTGAGCATCTTTCCGTCGCTGTGTCTCCGCTGCTGCCGCTTTCTGCGCGGCCAATTTCTCCTGCTGGAAGTGAGCCTCGGCAAGCTTCTTACGTTCGATTTCCGCCAGCCGATCCTCTTCCTTCTTGCGCTCCTCTCGCTCAAGCTTGAGGGCCTCCCACTCCTTTGCGCGCTGCATCGCCTCTCGCCGTTGTGCCTCTTCGCGAGCGCGAGCTGCCGCCTCCTTTTGTTCCCGTAACTCAGCCAACTTCTGGTTGCGAAAGTCTTTCATCAGCTGGTCCACGATGTCCTCGCGTTGCTTGTTCTTCATGGCTTCGAGCTCCTTTCGCATCGCGTGAAGCTCCTTCGCCTGCGTCAAAAAATAAAAAAATCGCCGGCTCAGAGATGCACACACGTCAGCGCATCGACATCGCAGCCAGAAGCGGGGCTGGCATCGCGATGCGCCAAAGAAAAAAGACGCCCCACCTGTGCGTCCACGCCGCCATCCACCATGGAGCCCGCGGCAGAAGACGCGGCCGTGTGTCCCCGTGAGTGCGCTGCGTATGCAGAGATGCGGGTCAGCAAAACACCCACACCACATCGTTCTCAACCGCTTTACTGCGCGGCTGTGCTGGCAAAAGCGCGGCCCGGCGGGCCGGTGCGGAGCCCGTCAACGTTTACATGCCGTACCGGGAGTGCAGACGACCTTGTACTCTTGCTGGGCCTGCTTTATGAGCTCTCTGCGGTGCGTTTCATGGTGCTCAAAGCGCATCTGCGCAAGCTCCTCGGGCACATTCTTCTCCAGGAAGACCTCATACGCACGGAAATGAAGCTCTTCGACGAGGATGCCCTGACGCGCGAGCGCCTCGACGGACCGGGGCGACGAGACTGTGAAGGGCTCCGCACTGCCTTCGCTGATGGCGTCGAGCGTCACGTCTCGGGGCCTCATGGTCGCCGCTGCCGACCAGGATAGGTACTCGGACAGCGGTTAGCCGAGTAGACCGTTAGGTGGAGTTTTGGTGGAAACTGAACTTTTGGGACGATCATTGACATCGAGGGACAGAGTATTTCGCATCTTTATTTGGACCCGGCTTTCCGAAATACCACCGATCCGTCAGACCGATCCAAAAAGAGACCCAAAAAACCCTTTCACAATTTGATCGTAGGAATCGGACCCCGAAATCCTGGTACCATAACATAGTACCGGTCCGAACAGGTGTGGAATATTCTGTCCTCTGCCCTCGTCAAAAGACTCCAGACCTGTGACCCAAATTTCGTCACACTACACCACCGGGACCGGGAACGACCACACATGGTGTCTGCATCACAGACAGCTCTGGCGCCGCGATCAGAGCGATCGCACGCCAGGAAGATGCCGCTCTCGGTGGTGAACGTGAAGGAGCGCACCCCGGAGACCGACAGCGAGGTGTCGAGGCTCCAGGAAGAGCTGCGACGCAACGAGGAGAAGGCCAAAAAGGTGAGGGCAAGGCGCGCTCCCAGGGCGTGCTGGGCTGCCGAGCCAAGGAGTGTCGTTTCCCAGACACAACCGTGGTGTAGAGGCGCGGGGCAAAGCGATCTGACGATGACGGATGTGTGCAGAAGTCGGAGCGGATCATTGAGCTCGCAGGGCGACTGGGCCTGGCCGACGATCGCGAGGACAAAATGCGCGAGCAGCTCCGTCAGCAGGTGAGGATGTGTGCATGCCCTTGCGCCTTTCCCCACTGCCTCCCTGCTCCGCGACAGTACTGCATATCCTTGCCCTCCTGAGGTCCGCCATGGGGCCCGCGCACCGCAGGCTGATGGTACAGCATGGCAGGAGAAAAAGATCAAGGAACTTGAGAACTACCTGATGATGCAGACGAGCCTCGTGGTAGAGTTGCGCTCCACTGCGTCGCTGCCAGCAGCTAAACTCGTCGCTGCAAACATCAACGGCCCAACGCGCACCGCGTTGCGCTCAGACACACCATTCGCGACGCGTCGTCCACTTCTGGGTATGATTCAGGAAGCGCACGAAGCGGCCGACGAGACGCAGATGCAAGGTGCCCTCAAGTTCGCTGCCGCAGCTGCTGCCGCTCTGCTGGTGCTGGTGCTACTCGCTTTCGTCTCATGTCAGAGCGGCGGCGTTCAGGGCGAATGGTTGCGGCGTTGGGGGTCAGGAGATGGCCGGAGTGGCAGGAGACCGGTCAACGAGGGGAATAAGGGATGGTGGGGGTGGAGACAACAAATTCCAGTGGTAATAGGCCAACATGTGGGAGTGGATACGTGGCTGTGAATCAGCGGACCTCGGTGAAGGGCTTGGTTGCAGGGTGTGCGCTGCAAAGTGACAAGAGTCTTGAATGGTATCCTCAAAAGCAAAAGCAGAGGAGGAACCTGAATTGGGGATGCTAAGGGAGAGGCAGGAGAGAGTTGTCGTCGCTAAGCCTGCTCATAAATAGGGGGGATATTGGAAAAGAACATTCATGATAAATGCGGGGGATAATTCATGGTAAATGGGGGAAAGGCGCCGTCGCTAAGCCTGCTGAAAAATAATGGAAAAGAAAATTGATTCGCCGGATCAGCGCTTTACTAAGAAGCAGAATAGCCGCCTTACGCTGACGCTTTACTGTTACGCCGACGCGTTCAAGTCTCTCCGCTCGTGCGTTCTTGAGAACGCACGAGCGGAGAGACCTGCGTCGCTACGAGCGGAGAGACCTGCGTCGCGACGCGATAGCGACACAGCGCAAGGAATTTGTTTTCGTAGTTTTCTAGACAAATTTGTTAACTACTGTCAGTAATACGTTTTCCAGACCAATTGGTGAACTAATCTTTACATCAGCCAAGATCAGCGTTGTTTTTGGCTGACAATTATACGACACGAGCATACTGAAGAAATAATAAGTCAATCCCGGAGGACAGTAGTGTTTTGAACTTTGAATAAAGCGTGTAAACAATAAGAAACGAATTTCCCCAGCGCCCGTTCCAACGCACGCTGATCTCATTCACAAAGGGTAAGCATACTTAGTCCAGCACTGACCTGGGCGAATCATACCCTCTGGTGAGTGCGCATCATCTTTCACCTCGCTGTACACCAGGACCCATGCACCCCTCGTGGGTGCTATGGCGACTTTCGCTGCCTGTCCCGCGTCCTTGTCACAACGATGAGGTTTTATTCAAGCATTTGCAACATAGATCAGACGAACCCGATTCTGGGAAGAAACGCTGTAAAAATGCTGTTTCGACCTAGAATTATTTCACTGTGCCATAACGTCTGAGACACGCTCATGTCACTGTTTAGCGCCCTTACACATATTTACAATCATTGTAAACGTGTTCTTCAATTATTGAAGAACATGTTGTTGTTCAGTTTACTTGAATAATATTACCTAATACAGGCGGACAAGCTGTCATCAGATTGACCTGCCTTCTCTCTTGCGGCGACTGAGATCCACCGCCAACTGCAGGGCGGCCTTGGCGATCGAACGTCGTTTGTTGTCCAATGGTGACAGTGTGCACGTCGGTCCAACTGCCCTTGCCTGGTTGGGTCAGATTGCGGGGCAGATTTCACTCAGAAAGGCCGGGCGGTACAGAGTCTCGGCGCAGAAATATCGGTCGGATAACATTTCGATCATAAGAGTGCCTGGAGCTGCGTCTCAAGTTGAATGGAGCCAAGCACGTTTATACTGCAGATGCGTATCACGCGCTGGGCAATTTCCTGGTGATGACTGGCACTCACGAAGAGGCGAAAAGGGGCGTGGATCTGATGCGCAATGGACTGAAAATCCGGCAACGTGGGGCTGGCACTCTGGGAGAGGATGACTGCGTGGTGTGGTGCGTGGAGGGTCATGCTGAGATGTTGCATGAGGCAATGGCAGAGCTTGCGATGATGACATGATTTGCCATGATGACATGATGACAGGTGGAAAAAGTGGAGCACTTTCATCTAAATGGCGCTCGCGCGTAATGAAACCGGTTTTCGGCCTAGATGGCCCGTTTGAAAAAAACATGGCTAAGTGTGCGGTGACGAAGCTAGTATACTATATAGGCTACTCTCTGTAGTGCTTCTGTAGTAAAGGATGCAGACCCTGGGTCTTGCTGAGATCCCAGCTAGACTGGAAGCTAAGTAAGACTTAGCACCCAGCTAGCCCAGTTTCAAACGACAGAGTTTTTGATACAAATAAGAGCCCTATGGAGTATTGCTTCTAATAAACTTTCTCTCTGAGATCCATCTTCTTCAGACAGGACTTTGGTTTGGGGTTCAGGGTTTAGTGCTGCTGCAGGACGAGAGATCCGTCTTGCTCAGACAGGACTAGGGAGCAGCCTTGTGAGTCGAGTTCATGCAATGGCACGTCGCACGCCCACGGAACGTCTCGCTCTCGGTACCTGTAAGAAACAAATGCAAGGTGGAGGCTGTGTCAGGTGGGATCATACATAAAAACAACACGTGCATCCATGTGCGATCTTACATATGTGCATACAGGGAGGGAAGGAGGTAGGGAGGAAGAGACAGACAGACAGACAGACACAAATACAGACATAAACACAGACACAAACACAGACAAGCACACCGGCAGGGCGAGAGGCAGTAAGGTAGAGGCAAAGAGACGAGACCCTTACGGAGAAGCTCTCCTCTAACATCCTGCGCCACAGGGATCCAGTGTCAAAAGAGACCCACCCCCAAAAAAGACACCCCCCTATATGCGCCACAGGCATCCAGTGTCAAAAGAGATCCCCTACACAAGAACAACAGACCTACTGGTACTGTCCACAGAGAACCGTACACAAGGACACTGCTGCCAAAAGAGACCCCTTACACAAGGACAAGAGGCCTACAGGTACTGCCATAACCCTAAACACTAAACCCTATACCCTAAACCCTACTGGTACCTTGAAACTTCCGGCCACCATGCGCATTTTCACACCATGCGTTTCGCTGCTGGCCGCTGCAGAGGCAGCGCCGGCGGCGGCGGAGGAGGAGGCGCTTGAAATGGCTGGGGCGGAGGTAGCGTTGGCGGGGGGGGCAGTAGCGGGTAGGGCGATGGTTGCTGAGAGAGCGCTGTCTGTGCAACAAAAGGCTGGGCCGCATGCCAAGAGGGCACTTGGAAGCAACGACGGCAACAGCAGCACACCCATCTCATAGCTCATGATGTGCAACTGGCTTTCGTTTCGTTCGAGCTTCCCCCACGCTGCCCCGGACAAGTTGAAAGAGGACAGAAATAGCCAAGCAATGTCCTTGCCAACGTGCCGCAAAAACGTCTTGATGTGTGGCATCGCTCGCCTGCGCAGACCAAACAAGTGTAAAATGCAACCCACTTTAGGGGCAAAAGAGACCTACTATACGCGGACTTTTGAGAGCTTGCCCGCGGCCCCATGGATCCTCGTCAATGTCCCTGCTGCCAGAGCGAGTAAAGGAAGAGTAACGGCTGTAAAACGGCTGCAACAGCGCCTTGGCATCCCCCTGCCACACGTTTTGGAGGCGGCCTGGGATGCTGCTGCCCATGATATAGCCCTTTGTTGATGTTCTCACCTCTTCGGTGGTTGGCCACACAAAGTAGGTACCATTCGATTTGGGGGCAGTATTATGTCCACTCCCGGAGTTGAGAGAGACTTGGAGAGATTCGAGGAACTTCTGTCCCATTTTACCCTTTAGACCGCCGATGGATGTGAATTGGCACACCAAATTCGCACCTTGTCCATTAGCAACACATTAGCAACACGTTAGCAACACTTCAGCAACTCTTTAGCAACACATTAGAGATGAGATGTGAACCGGCACACCAAATTTGCACCTTGGAGATGAGCGTCGAATGCCTCGGTGCGAAGAGCTCTTCGCAATGCCATCTGCCCCCATCTCCAAAGGTCTCCCTGCACCTTTACATGTCGTCCAGGAACGGAGGCAATAAGTCGCGCGCGCGCGGCCGAGTAATCAAACTTCCCCAGGGTCCGCAGATCCACACGCTGCCCCCCCGCCTCCGCCCCTTTCCACTTGGCCATCGCGAGATAGAGCACGAGACACTCCTCAAACTCCGACTGCGGCTCGCACATGTCTGCTGTCGGCGCCGCCCTGTTCGCCGTATATGTGTGCCCGCCCCATTTGGAACTGCTCCCTCCATGTTCGGGGGAGGAAGAGGCTTTCAGAGGAAAGTCTTGCGCCCATAGCGCGTCTGTCATAAGGTAGTGGTCTTGCCTGATATGCATGTATATATTCATCAGATGTGTGTGTGTGTGTGCGTGCGTGTGTGTGTGTGTGTGTAGGTCGCTGATGGTGCGCAATCTGGGTAAGGAAGTAGTGGTGGTCCTGCCTGATATGGTTGCATGTGAGGACGACGACCCGGATGCCTGTTTCGTACCCGAGGAGCACGAATTTGGAGTGGTGTGTGCCGTATCTGTCAGGCAGCGGCGGGGCAAATGCTCGAAAATTTGGAGGGAGTTTTCTGAATTGTAGAGGGACAGCATTGTCTTGGCCATGGTAAAGAATGGAGACGCACGGGATATCGCCGAGCTTTGGAATTTCTTTCAGAAGCCACTCCATGTCGTAGAGATAGTTTGAAAGCACGGCCCACTTGATGTCGCCCACCACGACGTCGCGCAGCCGCACCACGTACTCCGGGCTGTTTGCCTCTTTCTCGATTCCCTCGGTGTGAAGCAGCCAAAAGCCAAGTCCGTCGGCCTTGAAGACGGGGTGAGGCTGGGCCTGGTCGTGGTTCCAAACGCCAGACCTCGAGCGTTTGAGGCTCCGCCCCGGGCCCCCAGCACCGCCGCCGCCGCTGACCTCTTCTTCTTGCAGCCTGCGCGCGAGCGCCTCGTCTGAGTCCCGCCTGCGCAGCTCGTCCGCTTGCAGCTTCCTCGCAAGCGCCGCGTCTGCATCCTCGCTGTCCTGCCTGCGTCTCTTGGCTGGCTCTCCCTGCACATGCTCGACTGCATCGTCGTGGCTGTCGTCGCTGTCGACTATAATCACGGGAGCCCTCACGACGGCGATCCGGTTGCCTGGCGGAAAGGAGCCGGGCGGCAGCCGAGAGACAAAGAGCACACGCGCGCGCGACAGACAGACAGACAGACAGACAGACAGACAGACAGATACAAACACACAAAAGCACACAGTGAGTGTGTGCGTGCGCGAACCTCATTGCCCGCGGGAGTCACCTGAGACCGGCGGGTGTGCGTGCTCTGCGCGGTGGACCACGCACTTGCGATAGCAGTCGCTGCCGTACTGGCACGCTGGCTTGCCCCGCGGTAGCCAGTCGCGTGGTATCATCGCGGCTTTGCACAGAAAAGGTAATACAATAACGGGGGGCTCCAGTGCACTGGTCGATTATAATGGCGGGAACGGCGCTCCATGCGCCC
>Ga0315899_10002649_pt1 | contig 19669 bp, 17 predicted proteins | sample LakEriMetagenome_2_FD_203518 | JGI IMG/M metagenome (GOLD analysis project Ga0315899, IMG submission 203518) | Freshwater fungal communities from buoy surface, Lake Erie, Ohio, United States - Buoy 4 MA112 | ecosystem: Environmental > Aquatic > Freshwater > Lake | place: USA: Lake Erie, Ohio... | reverse complement strand
TGACTCAAACCTTTTTTGCTCAGCATCAGCTAGAAGCATTGCACCTTGAAAATTCTCTTATTCAGGAACTTCAGGCATTTGCACCAAAACATACAGAAACAGAACTACGCTCAATTTTGGGATGTTTTCTCTTTACAGGAGATGATGTTTTCAAAAAAATCAAAGTTCTTTCGGGAGGAGAAAAATCACGTGTTGCACTGGCGAAAGCCTTAACCGCTGATGCTAATTTCCTAATCCTAGATGAACCCACAAATCACCTGGATATTGCATCTGTAAATATTTTAATTCAGGCATTAAAACAATATGAAGGGACTTTCATTGTAGTTTCTCACGACCGATATTTATTGGATAATGTTGCTAATAAAATCTGGTTTATCGAAGATCAGGAGATTAAAGAATACCCTGGAACCTACGCCGAATACGAGGAATGGAATTCTAAAAGAGTTTATGTTCCAAAAGTACTGAATCAGGCCCCTAAAAAAGAGGAAAAAAAGGAAGAAAAACCAAAAATTACACTCGAAAATAAGGGAAATGAACTAAAAAAATTGAACCAAAATCTTCAAAAGCTCGAAGAAGATATAGCTGAACTTGAAAAGTCTGTCAAAGATGCCGAAGCAGAACTTTCTAGAGAAGAAATTTATAGCGATCCTGAAAAACTATCGGAAGCAAACAGACGTTATCAGCAATTGAGTCCGCGTTTATTGAAAGCCCAGGCTGAATGGGAACGTTTGGCTGAAGAAATTATGGAACTCGAAGGAAAATAAAAAATCCTTCTTCCATTTCAAGATAGGAACATTAATACCTAATTGAATGAAGAAATCATTTTATCTGCTCTTCTTTTTTTTTATTTCATCACCTATTCACGCACAGAAAAAAGTGCGGGTACGCCCTGTAGAAGCTCCACAGAATATAACCCGATATGAGAATTACACCTATATCCCAGAAATAAAATCAGTAGAGTTTTACAACCGAAGCAAAGAACAATCCATTCCTGTTTATATTCTAGGTAGTCAGGATAATCTGATACTTGGTTTTGACGACCTACGCGGAGGAAGCCGCAATATCAGCTATTCAATCGAACATTGCGATTCAGAATGGAATAGTAGCCGCCTTTCTCCAATTGACTTTGTCGATGGATTCAGTGAAGACCGGATTAATGATTATCGAAATTCTTTCAACACGCTTCAAAAATTTACGCATTATGAACTCAGCATCCCCAATCTGACAATCAAACCTAAGCTATCGGGAAATTATCTGCTTAAAATTTATGAGGATAACGATCCCCGCAGGATATTGATTACTAAAAGATTTTTTGTTGTTGAGCCAATCATCGGAATTGCTGCAGAACTCAATAGATCAAATAATATTGCTAATCGTGATCAGATGCAGAAACTTAACGTTTTAGTCAATCACGGACAATTACAAATCAACAATCCCTATCTGGATGCAAAAATAAAGGTACTACAGAATGGCAGATTTGACAATGAGCAAACCCTAAAGCGTCCTACATTTATCAGACCAAGTCAGTTAATCTACAATGATCTTAGAACCCTTGATTTTAAGGGAGGAAATGAGTTTAGACGTTTCGACCTGCGCAGCCTGCGGTTCCGGACAGAACGTGTTGCACGTATTATTCAGGACTCTGTTAATACCGTGATTATACAACCTGATATGGTTGAGAACCGATCGAGCTACACCCTAAATTTTGATGAAAACGGAGCCTTTTATATCCGTAACACGGATGGCCGAGATAATCGTACTGATGGAGATTATGCTTCAGTTTATTTGTGGTTAAATGCTCCAAAACCTCAGATTGGAGGAAATGCTTACGTAGTTGGTCAGTTTAACGATTACAGGCTAATTGATAAAATGGAATATGATGAAGATCGCAACCGATTCACCGGAATGATCTTTGTGAAGCAGGGATTAACCGATTACCATTACATCTGGGTAAGTGAAGATGGCAAAACTAGGGATGATGTAATTTTCGATGGGTCACATTTTGAAACTGAAAATAATTATCAGATCTTTTTCTATTACCGAAAACCGGGTGGCCGATGGGAAGAACTGATTGGTTATAATCAGATAAATACCGTAAGGCGTTAAAAACGGAGTCTTTGTTCTTCCTTTGAATATTAATTACCTCTCGCAAAGACGCTAAGAAGCAAAACTTTAGGGGTTAAATTGTGAACATTTCGCTTTAAATTATACTCCTTACGTCTGCGTCTTTGGGTCTTTGCGAGACCCTTTTTAAAACACCATAATAAAATTCACCTACTAATTAATACAGTCCGCATCATTTCCAATTGTCATTCCGGTATGATCCGATTGTAATTCCAGACTCGATCCGGAAAACACTACCTTTGCACCATGAGCACAATCACTAAAAGCCCTAAAGAATCATTCACCATTATGAATGAACTCGTACTTCCTAACGACACTAATCCATTAAACAACCTAATGGGAGGCCGTCTTTTACACTGGATGGATATCGCAGCAGCAATTTCTGCACAAAAGCATTGCAATAATATTGTAGTCACAGCATCAGTAGATAATGTATCTTTCAGACATGCTATCAAGCTTGGAGATGTAATTACGATTGAAGCCAAAGTTACCCGTGCATTTAGCACATCCATGGAAGTACGACTTGACGTCTGGGCAGAGAATATCCCTTCAGGAACCAGAATTCGATCGAATGATGCTTTTTATACTTTTGTAGCGCTTAACAATGAAGGAAAACCAATTGAAGTCCCTGAAATTGAACCAGAAACTGAAATGGATAAAAAGTTATTTGAAGGTGCCCTACGCCGTCGTCAACTCAGACTCATCTTGGCAGGCAAGATGAAAGCGCATGATGCTACTGAATTGAAGGCGCTATTTTTGAACCAAAATGAGTTGTAAGTTGTAGGTTATAAGTTTTAAGTCTGACCTGCTCAAGAAGAAATTAATTATACTAGCAGAAAAGAAAAAGCTAAACCTCTTGATTTTGAATCCTAAGTACTTTTGCAATCATATAACTGAAAACTGTCTAATGGTTAACCGAATTGAATAACTACAACCAATTTTAACTCTCAATTCTCCACTCTCAATTCTCAACTATCCATCAACTTCCCAATTCAACAATCCTGTCAAACTCCTCCACTTTCATCCCCATAACAGATAATCTGCCCTGCTTAACCAAGCCGATGTTTTGTAATCGGGAATCAGCTTTGATTGCTTCAAGCGTAACCGGGTTCTTAAGACTTTCTACGGGCTCCAAATCAACCACCACCCAGTTTGTATCATCCGTTGTTGGATCCTGATAGGATTCCTTTACGACTTTGGCTATCCCAACTACTGCTTTTCCTTCATTACTATGGTAAAATAAAACCAGATCCCCTACCCGCATCTCTCTCAAATTATTTCTTGCCTGATAATTACGGACGCCATCCCAAAAAGTGCGGCCATCCTCATTAAATTTTTCCCAACTATATTTAAAAGGTTCTGACTTGACTAACCAATAGTTCATATATGTTTTTCTATATTGTCAAAACTAATAAATATGAGTGATCTTTTTAAAAGACTTCATTCAATTCAAAACAAATGTTTGATTTAGGTATAAATATTTTATTTTAGAGCAGCAGTTCACTAATAATTTAAAAGAATGAAACAAGTTCCACTTTCAGAAATAAGTCAGGAAGAGCTTTTGAAAAAAGCTAAAGCCCTCAAGGCAGCTAGTACTATTCTGGGAGGAATGCTTGTCATATTGGCCGCTGCTTCAGTTTATCTTACATATCTGCAAGGATTTTCAGTGTTTACAGCCCTTCCTATAGCTTTTCTGCCGATGTTAATAATCAATGTTTCAAATCTGAAGAAAATACAAACTGAGATTGCTTCCAGAAATACTTGATAATCCTCTTTCAAGATTTTTTCCTGGTTCTACCCTCATTCAAAAGCATTATATTTAGCCATAAATATTTTACTGATGATTCGCGTCTCTTTCATTGTTTTATTCTTTCTCATATCGGGATGCTCAATAAAACCCCGAAATAATTCCCTAAGCGAAAAAGAGCGTTGGGATAAACATGCTTCTAATACTGAGATAATCAGAGATGATTTTGGAGTACCTCATATTTATGGCAAAACAGATGCTGACGCTGTTTTTGGTTTATTATATGCTCAATGCGAAGATGATTTTAACCGTGTAGAGCAGAATTATATCTGGGCCATCGGCAGATTAGCAGAGCTTGAGGGCGAAAATGCTATCTACAGTGATCTTCGTGCAAAACTTTTCATGACCCAAAAAGAAGCAGAAATCAACTATCAGAATAGTCCGAAATGGCTTAAAGACCTTTGCTTAGCCTTTGCTGATGGCATCAACTACTATCTATCAACTCATCCGGAGGTAAAACCCAAATTATTAACCCGCTTTGAACCCTGGATGCCTATGTATTTTAGTGAAGGTTCTATTGGTGGTGATATAGAAAAGGTTTCAACCCGAAAACTCGGTGAATTTTATGGCAAACCAAATGCAAGCATGATCCCCAAAATCATGACAGGCTCTATACTACTTAAAGATAATGAACCACGAGGCTCTAATGGTTTTGCTGTTTCTGGGAAACTAACCCAATCCGGCAATGCCATGCTACTAATCAATCCTCACACCTCCTTTTTCTTTCGCGGAGAAGTTCATGTACAAAGTGAACAGGGACTGAATGCATATGGCGCAGTGACATGGGGACAATTTTTCATTTATCAGGGATTTAATGAAAAAACAGGCTGGATGCATACCAGCTCTGATGTAGATATTATTGATGAATTTGAAGAAACAATAGTTAAGAACAAAAATGGTATCACCTATAAATATGGCAATGAGTTTAGACCAGTCGACTCATTGGAAGTTCTTGTGAAATACAAAAATGCTAACAATACCGCCTCTAAGAAATTTATGGTCTATCGCACTCATCATGGACCAATAACCCATGCTTCAGAAAAAAAATGGGTATCCACAGCCATGATGTGGGATCCTGTAAAAGCTCTTGAACAATCTTTTCTGCGTACAAAAAATTCCAATCAGAAACAGTTCGACAAGATGATGAATATTCGTACAAATTCATCCAACAATACTGTTTATGCAGATGCTGATGGCAATATTGCGTATTACCATGGAAATTTCATTCCTAAAAGAAATACTGAATTTGATTATAAAAAGCCTGTTGACGGAAGCAATCCTAAAACAGATTGGAATGGTCTGCACGATCTTAAGGATAATATATTTCTCCTAAATCCGGCAAGCGGCTGGATTCAGAATTGTAACTCCACTCCTTTTACCAGTGCCGGGCCATCTAGTCCGAAGCCTGAAAACTACCCAAGCTACATGTCTTATTCCCCTGAAAACTACCGTGGAGTACATGCCATTTCACTCTTATCCAAAGCGCAAAATCTGACAATCGATAAATTGATTGACCTTGCTTATGATCCGTACCTTCCGGGTGCGGAGGAATTAATCAGCGGACTAATTGAGGCATATGATAACAATCCGGTCAACAGTGCTGAAATGAAAACAGCCATAAACCTGCTAAAAAAATGGGACTTTAAAGTTTCCACTGATTCAAAAGCCATGACCATCAGCCAGTTTTATCTGAACACTTATAATAAATCAGGTAAAATTCCAGCAGGTATGCACTTCATGGAAAAAATAAATCACATCAGTTCAAAGTCGCCTGCTAAAGAACGGCTGGAAATATTCGCGAAAAGTCTACAGGATTTGAAACAGGATTTCGGTTCGGTTGAGATAGAATGGGGAGAATTTAACCGCTATCAAAGAAATAACGGAGATATTAACCAGAATTTTAGGGATGAATTGCCAAGTATTCCGATTGGCATGGCATCGGGAGAATGGGGTGCATTAGCATCCTTCGGAACTAGAAAAGGTTCTGGAACTAACCGACAATACGGTGTCGCAGGAAATAGTTTTGTTGCAGTGGTTGAATTCGGAGAAAAAGTGCAGGCCAAAAGTATGCTTGCTGGCGGACAGACTGCTGACCAGAAGTCAAAACATTTCAATGATCAAATGCAAAGATATGCCGACCGCAAGTTCAAAACTGTAGCATTTTACCGCGAGGATGTTCTCAAACGTGCAGAATCAAGGTATCATCCTGGAAACAAGAAATAAAAAAATATATGAAAACAATTTTAAAGACCATTACCTGCTTCCTAATTATTTTTAACATAAAAAGTGTGAATGCACAAGAGATCATAAACCTTTATAATGCTGAAATCCCAAACAGTAAAGCTGCTCCCAATAACGAGAAGGCTGAATTGGGTAAAGATGGGATTTTCAGGATCAGCAATGTCACAGTTCCCTCTATGAGTATTTATAAGCCAGATAAATCCGTTGACAATGGCACTGCAGTAATCATATGCCCGGGTGGAGGATACAGAATACTGGCAGCCTCCCTAGAGGGTACAGATGTAGCTAAAGAACTAATAAAATGGGGTATTACCGCTTTTGTTTTAAAATACCGTCTTCCTCATGACAGTATCATGCATGACAAGTCAATCGGGCCACTTCAAGATGCTCAACGAGCGATACAACTGGTTCGGGAACGAGCAGCAGAGTGGAATATTGATCCTGAAAAAATTGGAATTATGGGATTCTCCGCAGGGGGACATCTTGCAGCTACTGCTTCAACCAGATTTAGTGAAACAGTAATAGCCAATCCAAAAAATACTTCTCTTAGACCTGATTTTTCGGTACTTATCTACCCTGTAATCAGTTTTAATGATGAAATAGCAAACAAGGGTAGTAAGGAGAGTTTAATTGGGAAAAACCCGAATCTACAGATGGTGGAAAAATTTTCGAATGAATTGGTAGCCGGGCCTAATACGCCTCCTGCATTCCTGGTACATGCAAGTGATGACAGTCCTGTTCCTGTAAAAAACAGTCTGGCATATTATGAAGCACTCCATAAACATAAAATTTATAGTTATATGATGATTTATCCTAAAGGCGGACATGGTTTCGGAATGCATAATAAAGCCATTGCGGATAAATGGATGGATAACTTAAAAATTTGGCTATCATCAATAAATAAGCTTTAAATCATAATCTTTCTATCTGAATAATTTTATAATTTCAGACCTGATGAAATTATACCCTTTCGCACTGTTAATTTACGTTTGTTATCTCTTTATATCCTGCGGTCATATTAGCAAGATAAATGAAGAACCTCCACCAAGCTTTACGGCAATAAAAGGGATAAAGTATACAGAAGTAAAAAGAAGGTTCAACAACGGACTATCATTCACAAATCAGGGATTTCAACTGGAACCAGAATGGAATATCTATTTTAATGCTGATGATTCTGTTAGAATTTATAGTCCGGAGAAAAAGCAATACATGACCTACCGTATATTCCACAGTCATAAAGCACTTTTTCAGTTTGCCCGTGAATGGTTCAGAGTAAAGCATGTGAGTAAAGACAGTCTGATTTTCCAGGTCATGGAATTAGAATCGAGGGCAGTTATGGAGGATCTTTCTACTATTACTATGACACTTTATTCAGATGACTACATCAAAAACGTACTCAAAACCACTGCCAACAAGCTGAAGGCTCCTTCAAAAGAGGATAGCTTATTCATTAAATACCGTGCAATACAAGCCAATAGCAGTCCAGATAGTACATTTGCAGCAAGAAATCCAGTTGATTTAAAAAGCAAAAGCAAAATAACCCAGGTCGAAAAGATTAAACCAAGTCTTGACCCCTATTTAGGCCATGTGAACCGATCTGAAGAATATCTTTATCCCGAATATCAGATTAAAATCAAAAAAGCTTATCAGGATTTCCAATATTCATTTTCAGTAATTGTAGACCATAATGGCAGAATGTATTTTAAACAATTTCTTGTAGCAGTGGAGCCTGAATTCATGGAGACCAAAACAAAAATAGCAAAAGGAATAATTGATGTTTATCTTAGAAATACACTCGAAATAACTCCGGGGAATACGCTTGGTTTTCCACATTCAAGCGTAATCAATCTGCATGTTGTTGGGAGAAAATGATCATAATTTGAAATCGATTACGATTTCTTGCCGGAAAAACTCTGGAGGAAAGGACTGAATCAACCTGTAATACATCGGTATTGGTTTCAACAAACATATTATTATTGCTCGAGAGCCTAATCTGACATGTTATAAACTAAGGATTTTTTACCCTTCCTGATATCGAACTAAGATTATTAATGAATAATCTTAAACATAAGCTCTTTCATCAATTCACTCTGTTCAGTATTAGCACTTGCATCAACACCTTTGATTTTCAGATCGTAATCCCGCAGATAGCTAATTATCCTGAAAACCTTTTCTTTGCTATAATTTCTTGCGGCCTGTTCATACTCCCTTACAAAAAAAGGAGCTATTCCCAATGCACTGGCCAAAGTCTGAGGTGATTTGTCGCCTGTATAATGATACTTCAAAATCTTTGTAAAATATGCGTTTAAAGCACCGAGCAAAAGCTGAATTGGGTTATTCTTGGGGTTATCTGCAAAATAATTAATGATCTGATTAACTTTGTACGCATCCTTCCTGGTAATCGCATTTTGCAGTTCAAATACATTATAATCTTTACTAATCCCAATATTGTTCTGAATATCCTGAGTGCTGATTTCTTTACCCGCACTAACATTCAACATCATCTTCTCAAGCTCATTGGCAACCTTAGAGAGATCATTACCCAGATATTCGGCTACCAATGCGGAAGCCTGAACATTTATAGAATAGCCTCTTTCACGAACAAATGCTTCAATCCATGTTGGTACTTTATTTTCATGAATTGAAGGTGATTCGAAAACAAGTCCGTTCTTTTCTAAAATTTTAAAAATTTTCTTACGCTTGTCAAACTTTCCATTGCGATAACAAAATACTAAAATCGTACTTGGAAGTGGACTCTCAAAATAGCCCAAGAAAGGGTCTCCGGATTTCTTATCATCGTCACCATCTTTACCCCATTTCAGATCCTGTGCTTCTTTCACTAAAATCACCTGATAATCACTCATCATTGGGTACCGCTTGGCAGCATTGAGAATACTCATTGGATCAGAATCCTTGCCATAAAAAATAGTTTGATTAAAGCTCTTTTCTGCGGCAGATAGCACGTTTTCTTCGATATAGTCGCTAATCTGATCTATATAAAAGGACTCTTCGCCATGCAAAAGATAAACCGGTCTGAACTTGCGGCTTTTTAAGTCTTTGATAAGATCGTTGCTATTCATTTTGGTTTCCGAAATTACAAAATAATGGAATTCTTTTAACAAACCTTTCAAGCCTGAGCTGATATTTTAAAATTATATCACCGAAATACCGCAGATTAAAATCATTTTATGAAATTTACCGAAATGTTCAAGCCTGTACCACTAAATCTGCCTTCCTTTGGCCTAAAAATTAAAGAGGAAAACGGAATTTATCATATTTTTGATCATATCCGTAAAAAGTATTTAGTCCTAACTCCCGAAGAATGGGTAAGGCAGCACCTTATTCACTTTCTGATCGAGGTAAAGAAATACCCTAGATCCCTCATGAAGCTAGAAGGGGGATTAAAACTAAATAGTCTTCAAAAACGATCTGACATTCTACTATTCAATAAAAATGGCAAAAAAATAATATTAGTTGAATGTAAAGCCCCTTCTGTCAAAATCACTCAGGATACCTTTGATCAGATTGCACGCTATAATTTTGTACATAAGGTAGAATGGCTGCTTGTGAGCAATGGAATACAGCATTTTTGCTGCAGAATTGATTGCGATAAAAGAACATATAACTTTGTGGAAGAGCTTCCGGATTATACAGGCTAATTTAACATTCAAAAAAATCAAGAAAAATCTAAATAAATTTTATTAACCAAAATGTTCTATCTTTATACAGAACAGGACGATATAGATTTAATCAATTTTATTTGACGAAGCGGTTATAGCGCTTTTCTGTTTACTGATTTGATAACTCTCACTCGTTCTAAATTCACCTCTTAACAGGTGACCATAACTAGTGAATTATAGTATTTAGTATTATGGCCATTCTGATTTTTTTTATATCCCATTGGTTTCTTTCTCTGTTCTTTCAGACTTTTTTTCAGCATCGCTATGCTTCCCACAGGATGTTTACGATGTCGAAAGCTTGGGAAAGAATTTTTTACTTTATGGCATTCATTTTTGAAGGGGCATCCTTTTTAAATCCTCGTGCATATGCATTGATGCACAGGGAGCATCATGCCTACAGCGATACAGAAAAAGATCCTCACTCACCACACTTTTTTACAGATGTTTTTCAGTTGATGAAATCAACTATTATCACTTTCCGTGATCATTTAAAGCGAACAAAAGATCCTGAAGCACGTTTTCAGGGCTATTATCCTGAATGGCCTTTGATAGATCGAATTGGGTCTTCAATTGCTTCGAGACTCCTTTTTGGAGCTGCTTACACCTGGTTTTACATAGAATTTGTACCAAAAGGCTCTGAGTGGATGTATTTTCTCCTTCCGATACACTATCTGATGGGTCCTTTACACGGGGCAATCGTGAACTGGTGCGGACATAAATACGGCTACTCTAATTTTGACAATAAAGACAAATCAAAAAACACAACCCCTTTTGATTTTTTCATGCTTGGAGAATTATTTCAGAACAACCATCACCGCTACCCTAACAGTGCCAACTTTGGAAAAAAATGGTTTGAAATTGATCCAGTTTATCCGGTAATGAGATTGATGAATACGCTGGGTATTATACAGTTAAAAAAGGCTGGATAATTTTTTGTATTCAGAAAATTATAAAAAGTTTAAATTTAAGTAAACGGTCTAAGGATTTGTTTTATCAAAGTCACATTAGCAAAATCATTTTGCAGAATCAAATATTAATCGTAATATTGCAATTAATATGGGTTTAACCAAATCAGAAATTTTCTCAGTTGAACAAAATCATCTAGCTCAAATGCTGAAAGCGCTTGCTCATCCGGCTAGAATTGCAATCCTGCAGGAGATTATGAAAGCGAACACTTGTATTTGCGGCGATCTGGTTGAAGAGCTAGGTTTAGCACAGGCAACCATATCGCAACATCTTAAAGAACTAAAAAATGCAGGCTTAATTCAGGGCACAATTGAGGGAGTTAGTGTTTGTTATTGCATTAATCCTGAAACCTGGAAAATACTGGAAAAAGAGACAAGCGGGTTCTTTGCATCATTCAAGTCTGCAATAAACTGCTGTTAAAATTTTTTGAAAAAAATCATCGTAATATTACAATCAATTACAAATCAATTTCTTATGAAGACAGAAGCAGAGATCAAAGAACTAGTCAGAAAAAAATACAGTGAAATTGCCTTGCAGGATAAAGCTACAAACGAAAGTTCATGTTGTGGAGCTGGTGGATGCAGTACTGAGGTGTATAATATCATGACTGATGATTATACTGATCTTAATGGCTATAATCCGGATGCCGATCTCGGACTGGGTTGCGGTTTGCCAACACAGTTCGCTTTAATAAAAAAAGGTGATGTGGTGATTGATTTAGGATCAGGTGCAGGAAATGATTGTTTTGTTGCAAGAGCTGAAGCTGGTGAAAACGGAAAAATCATTGGAATAGACTTTACAGATGCTATGATTAGCAAGGCAAGGAATAATGCAGAAACACTAGGATTTAATAATGTAGAATTTCGTCAGGGGGATATTGAACACATGCCAGTAACGTCCAACTCTGCAGATGTAGTTGTAAGTAATTGTGTACTCAATCTTGTTCCGAATAAGGACCAAGTTTTTAAAGAAATATTCAGGGTTCTGAAGCCAGGTGGCCATTTCAGTATTTCAGATGTGGTACTTGTTGGAAAACTTCCCGAGAAGTTAAAAAATGCAGCCGAAATGTATGCTGGATGTGTTTCCGGAGCTATACAAAAAGAAACCTACCTCGAACTGATCCAAATAAATGGCTTTAAAGATATGAGAATACAAAAGGAAAAACCCATTGTTATTCCTGATGACATCCTTCAAAACTACCTTACAGCAGAAGAGCTTTATGAGTTTAAATCGGGCAATACTGGAATTTTCAGCATAAGTGTATTCGCGGTAAAACCAAAGCAGACAACAGCTTGTGTACCCGGAGGAGGATGTTGCTAAACAACCCTGTCAGCCTTAAAAAGGCTGACAGGGTTAGAAACGCTGACAGGGATTAAAACCCTGTCAGCGTTTTAATCCCGCTTCAAGAATTTTCAATTTCGACAACGCATCTTCCTTCTTTTGGCGCTCAATTTCAACTACTTCAGGTTTGGCATTCTGTACAAAACGCTCATTTGACAGCTTTGATTCCACAGCACGTAAAAATCCATTGAGGTATTCAATTTCTTTTTCAATCCGAAGCTTTTCAGCAATCGGATCAATATTATTCTCAAGCGGCACAAAGAATTCGTCTTTCCCTGCCATAAAAGTACCTGCACCGGCCACCGGCTCTTTCACAAATTCAGATTCAGTAACATTAGCGAGTCTGGATACGATAGTAAAGTAATCCTTGTATCTGATTGCTGAATTAGCCTTAATTTTTAAGTTTAATGCCTCCTTTGGAGAGATTTGCTTTGTATTTCTGATATTTCTAATCTCAGAAATAACTTGTTTAATGATATCAATATCATTTACAAGCTTAGTATCAACTTCACCTGCTACAGGATAAGGTGCTACAATACAACAATCCATTTCAGCCCGCTTTGTAAATAGGTCATCATGCCAAAGTTCTTCAGTTAAGAATGGCATTAAAGGATGTAGCAATTTTAAAATATCCTCAAAATATCCAACAGTAACCCTGTAGGTTTCCTGATCTATTGGCTGCTGATAAACGGGCTTAATCATTTCAAGGTACCAGGCACAGAAATCATCCCAAACTAGTTTATAAATCCCCATCAGAGCCTCAGAGAGACGATACTGCTTATAATTATCCTCAATTTCAAGTAATGACTTATTGAATGTTGAACTAAACCACTTGATCGCATGCTGATTGGTATTGCTTAAGTTAGGATCTACTTCCCATCCTTTTACTAATCTGAAAGCATTCCATACTTTATTTGCAAAATTCCTTCCCTGTTCACAATAACTTTCATCAAACATCAGATCATTGCCAGCAGGTGAGCATAAAAGCATTCCGACTCTCACTCCATCCGCACCATACTTTTCAATCAGTTCAATAGGATCAGGTGAATTTCCCAATGATTTGGACATTTTTCTACCCTGCTTATCACGCACTATGCCAGTAAGATATACATTTCTAAAGGGTACTTCACCCCTAAACTCATGTCCGGCCATAATCATTCTGGCTACCCAGAAAAATAGAATTTCAGGAGCGGTAACCAGATCATTCGTAGGATAATAATAATTTATATCTGCATTATCAGGATCCTTAAATCCATCGAATACAGAGATTGGCCATAGCCAGGATGAAAACCAGGTATCTACCACGTCATCATCCTGTTTGATTTGGCTTAAATCTGAATCTGCATACAATTTTTTAAACTCTGCAATAGCTTCTTCTTCTGATTTTGCAACAACCCACTCTCCTTTTGAATTGTACCATGCCGGTATCCGCTGACCCCACCATAATTGTCTGCTAATACACCAGTCCTTCACATTTTCCATCCAGTGTTTATAGGTATTTATAAACTTATCAGGAATTAACTTTATCTCTCCATTTAAAACATAGTCAAGTGCGGGTCCAGAAAGCTCAGACATCTTACAAAACCATTGCATGGATAATTTAGGTTCTATTGCAGCATCCGTACGCTCTGAAAATCCGATCTGGGATTTATAATCCTCCACCTTCTCCAAATTTCCGGCTTCCTCAAGCATGACATGAATCTTCTTCCTTGCTGCAAAGCGATCTTCACCAACCAAAATCTGAGCTTTTTCATTTAAAGTTCCATCATCATTCAGAATATCAATTACAGGAAGTTTATGTCTCAAGCCCAATTCATAATCATTGAGATCATGCGCTGGGGTAACTTTTAGACAACCAGTACCAAACTCCATATCCACATAATCATCCTGAATAATAGGTATTTTCCTGTTAATCAAAGGTATATATACTTGCTTTCCCTTAAGAAAATCGAATCTGGTATCATTTGGATTGATACAAATAGCGGTATCGGCCATGATCGTTTCAGGCCTGGTAGTTGCTACAATCAAATGATCCGGGGAATTCAAGGCCGGTTCAACGATTGAGTACTTAATATAATATAGTTTCTGATTTACTTCCTTGCGAATAACCTCTTCATCCGAAACAGCGGTCTGGCCTTTGGGATCCCAGTTCACCATACGAATCCCTCTATAAACCCAGCCCTTTCTATAAAGATGTATAAAAGTATCGATTACTGCTTCAGAAAGATCTTCTTCCATTGTGAAACGGGTTCTATCCCAATCACAGGAGGCACCCAGTTTTTCAAGCTGCTTCAGAATGATCCCACCATACTTGTCTTTCCATTCATAAGCGTAATTGAGAAATTCCTCCCTACTAACATCCTTCTTCTCAATTCCCTTTTCTTTAAGCAAGGCAACTACTTTAGCCTCAGTTGCGATCGATGCATGGTCAGTTCCTGGTACCCAGCAGGCATTTTTACCCTGCATGCGAGCTCTACGAATTAATACATCCTGAATCGTATTATTGAGCATATGGCCCATATGCAATACTCCTGTAACATTGGGTGGTGGGATTACGATGGTGTAAGGTTCTCTTCCATCCGGAATTGAGCGGAAAAACTTCTTATCTAGCCAATATTTATACCATTTATCCTCAGTTTCTCTGGGATTATACGTTTTTGGAATACTCATTTACTCAAGGGAAAATTTAACAATCAAAAATACGATTTTGGGAGGTATTATTGGAACATGATGGTTCTGAATTTTTATAAAAATCAAATAATAGACGCATAACTGCATTTATGTTGGAGCAATAAACAACATTTACAAGATTTAAAACAATAAAATTATTGTAAAGTTGTTATTATACAAATGAGATTTTTCAAGTATGAAAATCATCACCCGGTCAGGTCTCCGTAATTTTCTGCTCAATACCCTCAAATTAGGTCGTGTACTTTCATGGTTTAATAAGTAGATCGCCTCAATATTTTTTCATTTAATCCTTATATCTGCTATTTTTGTTTTCCATTTTACTAACCAAAAGATAATGAATAAGATTTTCGTTAAAACAATGCTCTTAGGGGCAATTTGCTTCCTTAACTTGCAGGTTTCTGCACAACATGATTCAAAACCAGTAAAAAAGCTAACATTCATCGACAAAGCGAGTATGGATTTAAGCAAAAAGCCGGGTGATGATTTTTACAATTATGCAAGTGGAACGTGGATAAAGAACAATCCGGTCCCTGCTAAAGAAACCAGATGGGGAAGTTTTAATTTACTTCGCGACTTTAACATCAACGCTGTAAAAACTATACTGACAGAATCTGCGAATAATAAAAGTGCTGCTCCTGGCTCATTAGAAAAGCGGGTTGGAGATTTTTATGCGGCAGGAATGGACAGTTTGACGATTGAGAACCTTGGATTCAGCCCAATTAAAACAGATCTCGAAAAAATATCACTACTATCTGGTAAAATAGACCTTATAAATCATGCTGCTGCAATGAGGACATCCGGTGCAGGTTCACCTTTTTTTGGATTTATTGTTGGACAGGATAGAAAATATGTTAAAAATATTGTTCCACAGCTTTCTCAGGGAGGAACTACCTTGCCCGATCGTGATTATTATTTAAAGAGCGATCCAAGAAGCTTAAAAATTCAGGAATCTTATAAAAACTATGTCACCAAACTTTTTACCCTCACAGGCTCTACCCAATCTGAGGCAGAAAAAAATGCAGTCATAATTTTTAACATTGAGAAGACACTCGCAGCTGCTCAAATGAGTCGTGTTGAAATGCGTGACCCATATAAAACTTATAATAAGTTTGCAATTGCAGACCTAAGTAAAACAACTCCTAACCTTAACTGGCAGACCTTGCTCCCATTAATGAAGGTTTCCGGACAAGATACTGTATTAGTGAATTCTCCTAAATACTTTACTGAACTGAATTCTTTATTGGGCTCAGCATCACTTGATGAGCTGAAAATCTATCTGAAATGGAATCTGCTTAAAAGTTCAGCGCCATATCTTAGCTCTGAATTTGTTGATGCTAATTTTGCATTTACTCAAATATTAACCGGGCAAAAAGTACAAACACCTCGCTGGCAACGGATGTCTTCTTTAACCGATGGGTCGGTTGGTGACCTCCTTGGACAGATCTATGTAAAAAAGTACTTTAAGCCAGAAGCAAAAGCAAGAATGCAGGAACTTGTCAGCAATTTGGTAAAGGCTTATGAAATCAGGATAAAAAATCTGGATTGGATGACCGATGTGACCAAGCAGAAAGCCCTAGACAAACTTCATGCATTCACTCCTAAGATTGCGTATCCGGATAAATGGAAAACTTATGACGGACTGGAAATAAATAGAGGTACATTTTTCGCTAATGTTAAAAACACAGGAACCTGGAGCTATGCCGAAATGGTGAAACAACTGGGTCAACCTGTTGATAAAACACGCTGGGGGATGACCGCTCCAACGGTAAATGCTTATTATAATCCGGTAAATAACGAAATTGTATTTCCGGCAGGCATCCTTCAATTTCCTTTCTTTGATGCCAATGCAGATGATGCTGTAAATTATGGAGGTATCGGAGCAGTTATTGGACATGAAATATCACATGGATTCGATGATTCAGGAAGCCAGTATGATAAAGATGGAACTTTACGCAATTGGTGGACCGACGAGGATAGATCTAAGTTCAAACTCAAAGCAACCGCACTTCAGGAACAATTCGATGCATACACAGTGCTTGATACCGTTCATGTTAATGGCAAATTAACGCTTGGTGAGAATATTGGAGACCTTGGCGGACTTAATGCTGCATATGAAGCATTCAAAATGACTAAACAGGGTCAAAGTATTGCTAAAATTGACGGACTTACACCCGATCAGCGTTTCTTCCTTTCTTGGGCCCAGGTTTGGAAAGGTAATATTCTGAATGAAACCGCTGCGCAATTAATTGTTACTGACACCCATTCTCCGGGTCCATATCGCACAATAGGGGCACCTGTAAATATGGATGCATGGTATCAGGCATTTGATATAAAGCCGGGTGATAAACTTTACAAAAAGCCCGAAGATCGAATTAGAATCTGGTAAGAGATTTTAAAAAAAATGATTACTAAAATTTAGCCCTTTGTTTGTATTTTCGAACAAAGGGCTTTTTCTGTGTTAACAGTCAACTATTTTGATCTTATTTTAATTGGTATAATTCTATTGTCTATTTGGCGAGGCTGGCACACTGGATTTCTTATTTCAATAACAGAAATTAGTATATGGCTTGGCAGCTTTATCATTTCAATTCTTTTATCAGAATTAATTGGAATCGCTTTTGATAATTTTTTTGATTATCCCATTCATTGGCTAAGACCTTTAAGCTTTATCCTCATTCTGGCCATATCCAGCAGGAAGATCTATGCCATTTGTGACGAAATCACAGAAAAAATATCGGAATCCACTAATAAACATAAACTAAACATGTTCGCTGGAACAATTCCAGGCCTATTTTCGGGTTTACTTTATGCCCTGTTATTATCTCTCTTCTTTCTTTTATACCCTGTAGGATATGCCACAAAACTAGCAAGCACTAGTGTATTGGCTAATAAATTAACGCAAAAACCAGACTGGGCTGGCGAAGATGTGAACTATGTTCTGAATTATCTTAGAAATAATTTTGGCAGAAGCCTCACAATTTTTCCAAATGGGAAGGAGATCATTCCATTATCCTTTAAGGTTGAAAACCCTCTACCCAGAAAGGAACTGGAGACTGAAATGTTTAATATGATTAATACTCAAAGAATAAAAGTTGGTCTTCCGGAATTGTATTTTGACGAAGAACTTGCCGAGGTTGGCAGAAAACATTCAATGGATATGTTTAAAAGAGGTTATTTTTCTCATTATAATCCAGAGGGGAAAAGTCCGTTTGATAGAATCCGAACAGAGGGAATTCAGTTTAGCATTGCTGGAGAAAATCTGGCTTTAGCACAAAATCTGAGTCTTGCCCATTATGGCCTAATGGAATCACCAAGCCATCGTGCTAATATTGAACATAAATCGTTTGGCAGAGTTGGGATTGGCATTCTGGATGGCGGTTATAATGGACTGATGATTACTCAGCTATTCAAAAATTAGGAAAAAACATCCATAGTATCTCTAATATTTTTTATTATTTTACATCAATGTCACCAATAAAAAAAGGTGTTTTTAAATTATCTAAACAACATATTGTTAAATTGGGCTTATAAATATGCGGCCATTTATAAAAAAATCAATCACTGAGAATGTTTAAGTTTTATCTTACACTTTTATGTCTTTTAAGTAGCCAGCTAATCGCTCAGATTAAAAATCCCGAATACAAACAAACAATTGATAGCCTGTATAAGAAAACAGTTCCATTGATCACCATAGAGGAACTCATAAAAATTGATAAATACAATCTCTATATTCTGGATACACGTGAAGAGGATGAGTTTAATGTGAGTCACCTTAAAAATGCAAGGCAAGTGGGAAATTTCTGGTTCGATATGCGAAAAGTATATGATATTCCTGCGAATGCAACAGTTGTAGTATATTGCTCAGTGGGTGTAAGAAGTGAAAAAATAGGCGAAAAACTAATTGCCGCAGGTTATAAAAACGTGCTGAATTTATATGGAGGTATTTTTGAATGGGTTAATCAAAATCATCCCGTTTATAAACAAAACGGAGTTCAAACTGCCGAGATACATACCTATGATAACAACTGGGAACGCTGGGCCGAACGCGGTACCAGGGTGAACTAATTTAGCTTCGAATTTTAATCAAACATGAATCATTTAAGCTTCGCAATCACTTCAGATGGATCTAAAACTCTTTTCAATAAAGAAGTCGGCGAGCATTATCATTCCCGGCATGGGGCTCTGCAGGAAAGTAGGCATGTTTTCCTCCATACAGGAATGCGACATTTTCTGGAAAAAACCGGACTAAAAAAAGTAAAAATTCTAGAAGTTGGCTTTGGAACAGGTCTTAATTTTTTAATAAGTGCTGATTATTGCTCAACACAAGAAATTCAACTCGATTATACCGGAATTGAGGCTTATCCACTCCAAATAGAAATGATTGAGAACACTGGTTACGACAATTATATCTCTGATTTCGTGTGGAATTCTTTCATAAAGCATTATCAGCAAGTACAGTTAAAGAAAGTACTTATCACCAAGCATTGCACACTAAAAATTGAGCACGTAAAAATGCTTGATTTTAAGTCTGATGAACTTTTTGATGTTATATATTTTGATGCATTTGCAGCTATACATCAGCCTGAAATGTGGGACCATGAATCTCTGAGTCATGTTTGCAAATTTCTCAATCCTGGCGGTGTATTTGTGACTTATGCGATTACAGGAGATCTAAAAAGAACCATGAAAAGTTTAGGATTTGCTATTGAAAAAGCGCCTGGCGCTCCAGGTAAACGGGAAATGTTACGGGCGGTAAAAATGTAAATTGCTTCATATCTGATTTTAAATCCTTAACAATAAATAACAAGATCAAAATCCT
>Ga0315899_10002647_pt1 | contig 19692 bp, 12 predicted proteins | sample LakEriMetagenome_2_FD_203518 | JGI IMG/M metagenome (GOLD analysis project Ga0315899, IMG submission 203518) | Freshwater fungal communities from buoy surface, Lake Erie, Ohio, United States - Buoy 4 MA112 | ecosystem: Environmental > Aquatic > Freshwater > Lake | place: USA: Lake Erie, Ohio... | reverse complement strand
GGCATCGCCTTGCCTTAACTGCCTTTCCCTCATGCCCAATCCCCAATGCCCAATGCCTACTCCCCCAAAAACACCTCAAGGCCCGACATCGGGCCCCGGGTGTGGAGACAGAACTACTCGCTCCGATTCGTGATGCGTTGCAATCACTTCCGGCGGCGGCGCAGCGTGCTCAGTGCGCCCGCAGCCAGCAAACCAGCCGTGGCCGGCGCAGGAATCACCGTGATGTCGCGCAGACTCACACCCGCGCTCCCCAGAAACGCGGCTTGACCACTCGCGAGATCAATCGTGTACAGCCCGGTCGGTGCGCCGGCGGGATCAGTCTGCAGATCGAGCGAGGCATACGCGATGCCGCTGGCGGCGGAAATGTCGAGGCCCGCGTTGTCACCGAAGTCCAGCGTGCTCGTTCCCAGACGCACCGTGAAAGTGCTGGCGATCACGCCGCCATTGAAGCTCGCGTTGCCGCCTGCCTGTGAACCAACTTCACCCAGCACGTTGTTGAGCGAATCAAGAATGTACTCCCGCGTCGATCCCACCGGCGCGCCGAACACACTGTTGGTGTACGCCACCGCGACCGCGCGCGGCGGGAGACCCAGACCAACCGGCGGGCTGTAGCTCAGGTTGGTGTCAATCGCCGCGCTGCCGCCGGTGATGGGGTTCAGCCGGCGATTCTGCGCGCCGCTGCCCACCACGCGCACGCGGTCAACGGTGGGGTTGATGTCAATGGCGTGCCGCGTGAACGCGCCGCCATCAAGGCCGGGCGCGAAGCCGGCGCCGATCGGCGTCGCCACGCCAGTGACGGCGTTGAGCGAGTACATCTGCGTCGTTTCGCCGATGGCGATGATCTCGCCCGTCTGCGGGCGGAAGTCGATGCCTTGGATGCGATCGCCCTGATTCAGACCGCTGATGGGCAGGTTCGAGAGGAACGTGCCGGGCGTGCTGGCGTTGAAGCGAACGACATTGCCGGTGGTGGTGACGCCGACGATAGTCTCCTGCGCGAGCGCGACAGGGGCGACACCGGCGAGTAGAGCGAGGAACGTGAGTGCACGCATTGCTGATCTCCTTTGCAAGCTTTTCAGTCCATGGCACAGCCGCGGCGTGATAGCCGAACGCCGGCGATACGAGCGACACTGTGCATCTCTCTGAACGCACCCAAAAACAGAAACGGTGCGTTCGCACAGCAAACGCACCGGTCAGAAGTCTGGTTTTTGAATCACGCAAAATTTTCGCGTGATGTCAGATCATTCCTCGACTTATTCCTCATCGGGGGCTTCGTCGTCGTCACCCTCGCCCGGACCGGGCACGCCCGGCTTGGTGTTCTGGGCCAGCTTGGCCGCAAGCACCAACGCGCGGACTTCCTTGAAGAGTTCGGCGTTGCCCTTGAGGAAGACCTTGGCGGCTTCGCGGCCTTGGGCGATGCGCATGTCGCCGTAGCTGAACCAACTGCCCGACTTCTGGATGACGTCGAGCGTCACGGCCAGATCGAGCAGGTCGCCGCTGGCGGAGATGCCTTCGTCGTACATGATGTCGAACTCGGCATCGCGGAACGGCGGGGCGATCTTGTTCTTGACGACGCGGGCGCGGGTGCGGCTGCCGACGGTGACTTCACCTTCCTTGATCGCGCCCGTGCGGCGAACGTCGATACGCACGCTGCTGTAGAACTTGAGGGCGCGGCCGCCGGTGGTGGTTTCGGGGCTGCCGAACATCACGCCGATCTTTTCGCGGATCTGGTTGATGAAGACAACGGTGCACTGGCTGCGGGCGATGACGCCGGTCAGCTTGCGCATCGCCTGGCTCATCAGGCGGGCTTGCAGGCCGACGGAGGCTTCACCCATTTCGCCTTCGATTTCGGCCTTGGGCACGAGGGCCGCGACCGAGTCGACGACGATCAGATCCACCGCATTGCTGCGCACGAGCAGTTCGCAGATTTCGAGCGCTTGCTCACCGTTGTCGGGCTGGCTGACGAGCAGATCGTCGATGTTCACGCCGATCTTGCGGGCCCACGAAGGATCGAGCGCGTGTTCCGCATCGATGTACGCGGCGACGCCGTTTTCCTTCTGAGCGTGCGCGGCGACGGTGAGAGCGAGCGTCGTCTTACCGCTGCTTTCCGGGCCGAAGATTTCGATGATGCGTCCGCGAGGAATGCCGCGGCCACCCAGCGCCAGATCGAGCGAGATGCTGCCGGTGGAGATGCCGGGGATGCTGTTGAAGGCATCCTCGTCCATCTTCATGATGGTGCCTTTGCCGAAGGTCTTGTCGATCTGCGCGAGCGTCAGATCAAGAGCCCGGCGTTTTTCCTTGTCCATGGCGGGCGCGGGGGGTGCGGCCTTCTTGGCGCGCGAGTCGCCACCAGAGGCAGCCGCCTCTTCGCCAGTGTTCTTGTCGGATTGAGAGCCACGCGAGCGCGTACGCGCTTCCTTCACTTCGACGTCGGCCATGGGCCACGTCCTTTCTATGTTGTCGGGCCGACGCCGCCGAGACGGAATCAGTCACCGAGCTTCAACAGTGCAGGGCCGGGGGCGGCGTTCCATCGCCAACACACCTCCGGTTCTTCGGGCGGCACTGGTCGCGAGCGAAGACGGAGTGAGTTTACCAGATACCGAATGGCCGTCAAGGGGCTTGTTTGGTTTTGCGAAGGTATTTGTATAAGCAATTGTGAATATGAGACTTATGCAAGCCTTGTGGAGTGTGGTCGCAACTCGTGCGATGTGCAATGCATCAGCGCATCTCTCGCAACCGTGCGGACTCATCAGGGGAACAGACTTGTGTGATGTGTCAATCGCATCTCACGCGGGCGGCGGTTTCCTTGAGGAGTACGCGTCTTGTCGTGGGAGTGGAAAGGCGGTCGGTCATGCGAGCGCGATGGGTTGCGATCGTGATGATGAGCGTGTGCGGCGTGATGGCGAGCAGTGCGTTCGCGGCACAGCAGCCGCTGGTGCGCGCGTTTGCCGAGCCGATGGTCGCGGTGTTGATGATTGATGAAAGCAGCCCAGCGCTGCGCATCGCACTCGCGGCGGATGCGCAGGCGTGCCGCGAGGTGGGCAGCATCGAGTCAGCGCCGAGTCCGGGCACGGCAGTTGTGGTGATGGCGATGACGATCGCGGCGATTGTGCGAGGGCGACGATTTACTTGATGTCAACGCTCTTGCCCGTCACGCGAGTGAGTGCGTCGTGCAGCAGTTGTGTGCGAACGGTTGTGATGTTCTCATACAGCGGCCTGAGCGCCTTGGGAGTCTTGGCTATCTCGAAGGGTGAGAACTCTAGCAGCAGCATGCGTGAGCGATCGGTGAGAAGAGCCATCGTGATCAGGCTGTTGACGACGAACACGTCCACTTCCGCAAGCGGCAACATCTGTGCTCGCACGCCGCGGAGTGAGACGGATTCGAGCAGTATCTCGTCGCTGGTGTCGCGATCGATGAGCAACTGCACGGGACTGGGCACGGTGGCAGCAAGCGGGAGCAGCACACCGAGCGGCGCGAGAGCGTATACCAAGAGCTTGAGTTTCAATGCGCTGATCCCTGTCCCCAAACCCGTCAGCGCCCAGCCGTAGTGCCAGATGGTGACAGCGAAGATCGCGATGAAGAAGACGCCTGCAAAGAACTGGACGAACTTCATCGCACGAGCTTGTGCGGTCGTGCGGCGGTGGAGCAGGTGAAGCGAGCGCGGCGTATCGCGGGCGACGGTCCAGCCGGCAAGGTGCGGCTGCAACTGTGCGAGCGTGGTGTTGTCTGTCGTCAGCGGGCCGTGCTGGTCGTAGAGCGCGAGCGTGTGCTTGCGCAGCGTGGAAACACGGCGATGGAGCAGTGCGCCCCAGATGGCGAAGATGAGAAAGAGCACTGCGGTGATGATCGCGACAGGGATGTTGATCGTCGCGCCGCGCGGGTTCATGCTGATGACATGCACCATGGTGAAAACCATCGCGATACACGCGGCGACTGCAGCGAAACCGAGAAGGCGACCGCTGCGTTTGGCGAGTGTGAGAGAAGCAGACTCGGCGGCGAAAAGTTCACTGACCCATGGTGAGGCGGACATGCAGGATGATACTGAGAATGTGCGTGTTCAGCACGTGCCGCCGGCGAGCACGGCGAAGAAGTCGATGATGTCCTGGTCTTCAGGGAAGACGTTGTTGTTGTTGAAGTCGATGTCGTTGCAGTTGTCGCAAGGGCCGCCGCTCAGGACGTTGAAGAAGTCGATGACGTCCTGGTCTTCTGGGAAGACGCCGTTGTTGTTGAAGTCGATAGGGTCACAGGTGTGCTGACAGAGCGACTGCGTGGGCAACAGGCGGAGCGACGTATCGCCCTGGGCGAGCGGGCCCGTGGCGATATCGAGGCCGGCATTGCCGAAGAGATTCTCGATGCCGACGGTGGCGCTGGAGAACGCGCCGGGTGTGAGTGAGCCGTAGCGCAGTTCGATGGCGCCGGAGTTCTGCACGAGTGCGATCTGGAAGTTGAGCGAGTCGTTGAAGGTGAGGCGCGTGAAATTCTCGTAGCTGATGATGAAGACCTGCGAGCTCGGCGGACCTTGCACCTGCGTATCGATGCGAGAGGTACCGGTGAGCAGCAGATCATCCCACAGCGGGGCGATGAAGCTGGAAGGCTCGGACGGATCGGGAATGCTGGTGTTGTTGTACTCCGTGCTGTACAGAGGCAGCGGGCCCAGTTGCACGATGCCGTTGGTCGACACGCTGACTTCGCTGATCACGCGGCCGGCAAAGTTGAACGGGAAGGGCAACTGCACCGTCCAGCGGCCGTCGTCAACATCACCGGCGGTCAAGGGTTGCGTGGAGAGCGGCACGCCTTGGCCCGCGATGGACATGAACGGCGCGGCGGCACTGTCGATGATGTACTGGCCGCAGTCGGTGTTGGGGCCGGAGAATGTGCCGCCTTGGCTTTCGCACGCGAACTGCGAGATGAGCGAGCAATCGCTGCCGAGACAGCAGGCTCCCAGCGGCGTGGGCAGCACGCTGATATCGCACGAGCCGTTGAGGATGTTCTGGCCTGCGTCGGTGACGCGGTAGGTGATGAGGGCGGGCTGATAGCTTGCGAGCGCGGTGACGGGTACAGCACCGGTCCACGTGCCGTCATTGTCGATGTCAGTCAGTTGCACGCTGGTGAAGGCGGGGTTGAGCGAGCTTGCATTGACGGTGACAGACGTGACCGGCACGCCCGGAGCCGGAGAGACAACGAGCGCGATCGTTGCATCCTGACCTTCGACGACGGCGGTGGGCGGAAAGGGACATGAGACGGTGAGGCTGCCTGACACCACGAAGCGCACAAAGCTCACGGCGAACGCTTCGGGCTCACTCAGTTGCACGACGCTGGTGCCGATGCGCACGGAGATGTCGGTGGGGGAGCTGGTACTGGTGCCGACGACGGCGTTGGGAAAGTCGAGGACGGACGCGGTGCGGAAGGCGTCATCGACTGGTGAGGCGAGGTTGTTGGCGAGATTGAAGCGGCCGATGGCGAGGTAGTAGGTGCCTGGCGCGAAGCTGCGCGTGAGGAGACTTTGGCGCACGCCCGAGGCCGCGGGCGGCGCGTCGTCATTGCCAAAGTCGGTGATGGCGTTGAAATTCGCGTCGTAGACCCACATGTCGGTATCGATCGCGGTGAGGTCGACGGTGGAGATGGTGAGCAGGCCCGGCGGCACAGTGGGGCCGATGATGGGCGAGACAAGCGTGGTGTTGAGCGTGGCCGTGTAGGGTGCGCCGGTGTTGCTGTTGCCGGTGACGCGGTAGAAGAGCTCTTCTTGCTTGCCGAAGCCGTACCACTGGTTCATGCGCGCGGGCGTGCTGGTGCTTGAACTGCCTTGCACGACCGAGAGACTGGTGAGCACGCCGCCAGCCGCTGACTGCGTGAGGCCCAGGATGCCGCCAAAGTGCCCGGGTGTGCCGGTCGTTGAGAGCGTGAGCCGGTGGCGATAGATGGCAGGCGGCGCGGCGGCAGTCTTGATGCGGAAGTAGTCTGCGCTGTTGGCCATGCCGCTGGCGGTGGTGCTGGTGCCTTGCGTGAGGCCGGTAATGGTGTCGCCCGAGGCGAGGCCCGGGCCGGCACTGAAGGCCTGCGTGGCCTGCAGCTTGGACTCGTTGGGTTCGATTTCGGGATTATCGGTCTGGGCGTAAGCGGACACCGCGGCGGCCGTGCCGGCGGTGAGAGCGATGAGCAAACGCATTTTCGCGTTCTGCATGAGAGCGAATCCTCGAGACCAGACCAAAGCCTCCGCGCGGCCTTGCGGCGGATGCACCGTATTCCACGCCGATCGGCGTGGTCCTTAGGCTTCAACGCACATACGTGTAAAGCACTGCACACGGGTGCGTTGCGAATGTGAAATCGGCGTGCAGAGAGTGCGAAATCGGGGTTTGTGTGGTTCTCGGATAGAAAAAGCCCCGGAGCAGGGCACCGGGGCTTTCGTGAGCAACATGAAGGAAATTATCGGGGACGTTGTGTTACGGGCACTGGCCGCCGGAGAGGACGTTGAAGAAGTCGATGACGTCCTGGTCTTCGGGGAAGACGCCGTTGTTGTTGAAGTCGATGTCGTTGCAGGCGGGGCAGTCAGCGCCTGAGAGGACGTTGAAGAAGTCGATGACGTCCTGGTCTTCGGGGAAGACTTCGTTGTTGTTGAAGTCGATGTCATCGCAGCCGGTGGTGACGCAGGGGTTGGCGGTCGTGCCATAGCTGAGCGTGAAGGAGATGTTGCCGGTGCCGACCGTCGCGGTGTCGATGATGGTGGCCTGCGTGCCGGTGTCGTTTTCCGCGCCGATGGTCACGATGTCCGTGGCAACGTTTTGCGGAGCCGTGATGGCATCGACCGCGCCATAGCGGTATTCGATGTTGTCGCTGCCTTCGGTGAAGACGACTTGGAAGCTGTTGCTGCCGACGGGCGTGATCGCGGTGGTAAAGGTGTACTGGCCGACTTCTTCCCACGAGATCGTGAAGGTGCGGTTGGGAGCGGTGCCTTGCTCGAGCGTGTAGACGTTGCCGGCCGTGCCATTCTGCAGGGCGAAGTCATCCCAGAAGGGGTAGAGGGCGTTGTTGGGGGTTGCGGTGCTGGGAATCGCGCCGTTGGTGAAGGAGGTGCTGGTGCCCGAGCCGAACTGGATGAAGCCGTTGGTCACGACGCGAGCTTCGGTGAAGGGCGTGCCGTAGACGTTGACCGAGAACGGCAGCGGCACGGCGGTGATGCCGTCATCGAACGTGGCCGTCGCGCCGCCGAAGGTCGTTGTGAACGAAAGCGCGGTGCCGGTGGCGGCGATGGGCGCGAAGGCGTTGCTGTTGGGAGCGACGGAGTAGGTCACATTGCCGCCGCAGTCGGTGCCGGCGCCGGCGAAGGTGCCGCCACCGGTGGTGCAGAGGAACTGACGCGTGATGGAGCAGTTGGTGGCGATGCAGCACGCGCCGTTGGGGCTGGCGCCGACGGTGGCGGCGAGCGTGCCGGTGCTGGTGCGACCGATGTCGTCGGTCACGACGAAGGGCAACTGCGACACAGCTTGCTGCGGCACAGTTGCGGTGACCTGGCGCGAGAAGATGCCGTCGCCCGCGGTGACGTCGCCATTGGTGCCGTCATCCACGAGCGTGACGCCCGTGGTGCCGCCGATGGCGGTGGTATCGATGACGACGCTGGTGGCGGCGGAGACGGGGTTGGCGCCGGGCGTGGCGGTGACGCGCAGCAGACCGTTCTGGCCTTCGACGATCGTCACAGCGGTACCGATGCCGCCCGCCGGTGTGGGCAGGGGCACGTTGGTGATGCGCAGATCAAACGTGCCTGCGTTGGCCGAGGCGGAGGTGTGACCCCAGAACTGTGCCGAAGTACCAGTCGTGGAAGGCGCAACGCCCGGAGCAGCGACGGCGATGTAGTACTCGCCGCCGCGGAAGATCGCGGCATCGCGGCCGTTGTAGGCCAGACCGCTGCCGACAGCGGGCCGGACGGGCAGATTGGCACCGAAGGTCAGTTGGCTGAGAGAGCCGCTGCCGTCGGTGGTGTCGGTGAAGCCCATGTACGCGCCGAGCTTGTTGTAGATCGACAAGCGGGTGGCGTTGGTGGGCGAGAGCAGCGAACCTTCGGTATCGATGTCGAGGAAGCTGCCCGCGGTGCGCACGGCGTCGGGGACGACGATCTTGAACCACTTGACCTCAGCAGCGCCGAGCGGTTCGTCGTCGCGCACGATCGTGTTGGCGCTGCCCAACGTGCCCAAGTCAATGAAGCTGACCGTGGGGCTGGAGGGCGTGGCGGTGCCGGCGGAGATGTTGAGGTCCCAGGGGCCGGTCACCGTTTGCGTCGTGGTTTCGTAGGTCCAACCGGCGGTTGCGTCGTTGGAGAAGTGGGCGACGCCGAGCCAGTACGTGCCAGCGGGAAGGTCCAGGTCGCGGCCGTTGCTGATGAGGGGCGTGCCGGTGCCGCCGTTGGGGAACTGGGCATCGCCTGAGCCGTAGGAGACGAAGCTCTGGACGCCCGGGCCGTCGTCATCGTCGACGGTGAGGATGTTGCCGGTGGAATCAAACAGCGTGAATTCGGTGTCGCCGGTGCCCAGATTCCAGATGTTCAGGAAGCGCAGGTCGGCGTACGTGGTTGGCGCAGCGAGCGTGAAGCGGAACCAGACCACCGCCGTGTCACCCGAGGCCGTCGTGGAGAAGCCCGGGCGCGTGATCGTCGTGCCTTCGATGGGATCGATGGTGCCGAGATCGTCGAAGACGGTGGGCTGCGCCATTGCGCTGCCAGCGAAGACCGTACCGGCCGCGAGCGCGACCTTCAGAGCTGTTCGAATGTCTTTCATGATTGAACCCTTCCATCACAAAGCGACGGCATGCTTCCCGCCCCACGGCGCAGCACCATCGAGTCTGTCATTGACGCGCACACACCGAACCACACGTGGCACAGGGGGCTGTGAACGCGATAGCCGGACACGCCCCGGCTTGGGGACAGTGTAATGTCAATGGCGGATTTTGCCTAGAGAATTTGTGACAAGTCTTACCACGAAAAAGCCCCGGCGCGAGGGCGCCGGGGTGAGGGAAAACATGTGGTGATGCGTTATCGGGAACGCTCGATTACGGGCACTGACCGCCAGCGAGAACGTTGAAGAAGTCGATCACGTCCTGGTCTTCGGGGAAGACGTCGTTGTTGTTGAAGTCGATGTCGTTGCACTGCGGGCAGTCGGCGCCGGCGAGGACGTTGAAGAAGTCGACCACGTCCTGGTCATCGGGGAAGACTTCGTCGTTGTTGAAGTCGATGTCGTCGCAGCCGGCGGTTTCGCAGGGGTTGCCGGTGGGCGAGTAGGTGAAGGAGACGCCGCCCGAGCCGACGAGGGCCGGGTCGACGTTCACGCCGCCGCTGCCATCGAAGTTTTCAGCGCCGACGGTGAAGTCGGTGCCGGAGATGGCGGGGGCCATGCTGCCGTAGCGAACTTCGACCACGTCGGAGTTTTCGGTGAGCACGAACTGGAAGTTGAAGTTGTCCGTGGCGGTACCGAGCTGGCGGTAGTTTTCGAAGCTGACCGTGAAGGTCTGGCTGCCGGGCGTGCCGTCGGTCTGGGTGTAGATGCGGGCGACGGTCGACATGGTCAGGTCATCCCAGAGGGCGCAGACCATGTTGTCGGGGTCGGTGGCGGCGGGAATGACGGCGTTGGTGTACTCGGTCGAGTACGCAGGGCCGGGGCCGAACTGGATGTAGCCGTTGGTGCAGACGCTGATTTCCGTCGCGGGAACGCCGGCGTAGTTGACGGCGAAGGGCAGGGTCACGGTCCAGCGGCCGTCATCGTCGGTGCCAGCTGTCTTGGTTGTCGCGCTGAGATCAAAGCCAGTGCCAGCGATGCTGGTGAAGGTGCTGGTGCTGGTGCCTTGGCCGAGACCGCCGCAGTTGGAGCCGGCGCCGCTGAAGGTGCCGCTCTGCAGGCCGCAGTTGTACTCGCTGATGATGGCGCAGCCGCTGGTGAGGCAGCATGCGCCCGTCGCGGTGGAGGTGACGGTGATGTTGCAGGAACCGGTCGCGGTACCGATGGCATCGGTGATGACGTAGGGGAGGGCGAAGGGCGTGGTGCTGGCGAGGACGGTGGCCTGCACGGAGCCGGTCCACGTGTTGTCGTTGTCGGGGTCCGTCAGAACGACCGACGTGGCGGCGGGGTTGATGCTGCTGGCATTGACCACAACGCCGTTGACGGGCACGCCCGTCTGCGGACGAACGACGACGCTGATGTTGGCGGTCTGGCCTTCGACAACGGTCTGAGCCGTGGTGGGGCAGCCGCCGCTCACGGCGTCAGACACGTTAAAGCGGATGAAGGAGACGCCGTACGAATCGGTGTAGCTGACCGGCACGGTTGCGCTGCCGATTTCAACATTGAAGCTCGTGGGCGTGGTGGTCGTGGTGCCCAGAACCGCGTCGGGGAAGTCGAGGACGGGGCCGGTGCGGAAGTCGTCGTCGGTGGCGGAGGCTTGGTTGTTGGCGAGGTTGTAGCGGCTGATGGCGAGGTAGTAGGTTCCTGGGCCGAAGTTGCGGGTGAAGCGCCCCTGGAGCGTCCCCCCGGTGCCGCCCGAGGCGACGGATTCATCGTCATTGCCGAAGTTGGCGATGGCGTTGAAGTTGCTGTCGTAGACCCACATGTCAGTATCGACGGTCGTGAGACCGAGCGTGTTGAAACGGATGTCGCCCGGGGGCAGGTTGGGGCCGCTGATGGGGGTTTCGGTGATGGTTTCGAGCGTGGCGACGTAGTCGGCGGTCGTGGCGGCGACACCCGAGACGCGGTAGTAGATTTCTTCCTGCTTGCCAAACCCGTACCACTGGTTCATGCGGCCCGGGGCGGTGGTGCTGCTGCTGGTCTGGAGGACCGAAACGGCGGTACCGATGCCGGTGGCGCTCTGCGTGAGGCCCAGCACGGCTCCGACGTGGCCGGCGGTGCCCGTGGTCGTCAGAGCGAGACGGTGGCGGTAGATGCCGAGGGGACGAGCGGCCGTCTTCACGCGGAAGATGTCCGCGCTGGTGGCGCCGGCGACCGTGGTGCTGGTGCCGGTGGTGTTGCCGGAGATGGTGTCACCGTTGGCCATGCCTGCGCCGCCGCTGGCAGCGGTGGTGGCGGTGGCCTTGGTTTCGTTGGCTTCGATTTCGGGGTTGTTGACCTGAGCAAAAGCGCAGGACGTGAGCGTACCGGCCGCGAGAGCGACCATCCAAGGCGTTCGAACGTTCTTCATGATGAATTCCCTTCCCAAGCAAGAGCAGCCATGCGCGAGTCCACTATCGCGCTGCGGCGATGCATTTCCACAAGAAGTCGCTGCGTCCCTTCCCGACAGGAGAAAGCGGTGGACAACGACAACCCCGACACGTCGGACACACGCCCGACGCGCGACAAATTGTACAGGGAGTACAGAAAATGGTACAAATAATCGCCCAAAACAGACAAAATTAGTTTGCCGGTGGATCCATGAAAAAACCCGGTGCTTTTGCGCCGGGTTTTGTGCTATCAGACCAGAATCGACCTGCGGTCTCACGTCAATAGACTGCGTGGGAAGTGAGTGTGTCCAAACTTACGGACACTGGCCGCCGGCGAGGACGTTGAAGAAGTCCAGGACGTCCTGATCATCGGGGAAGACGCCGTCGTTGTTGAAGTCGATGTCGTTGCAGGCGGAGCATGCGCCGCCGGCGAGGACGTTGAAGAAGTCGACCGAGTCCTGGTCGTCGGGGAAGACGCCGTCGTTGTTGAAGTCAATGTCGTCACAAGTAACGACCGTGCCGGGCACGCATGCGCCGGTGAGGGTGATGGTGTAGGGACCGCTAGAAGGCGTCACGGGCGTGCTGATCCAGCCGGCGAGGGGGCTGGTCGCGCCGGGACCATCGGGAGCGCGTTCTGAACGGAAGGGCGTGTCGAGCCACATGGCCGCATCGTTGCAGATATTCGAGACTGGGTCACGGTCGTACTGCACGATGGCCAGGTAGTACGTGCCGTTGGCGGTGACGAAGTTGCTTGAGAGAGCAGACTGCGAAGCGGTACCCCCGACGACATCGTCGTTCATGGCGACGCCGGTGCCGTCTGCGTTAATGAGGAACATCTGCGTATCCACGGTGGTGCTGCCCACGACCGACGCGGAGAAGGCGGCTTCATTGCAGATCTGGATCTGGTGGATGGTCGCGCGAGCCGGCTCGAAGTTGCCTGAGATCGTGGTGAGCGGAGAGCTTGGGTGCGCACGTGCTTGCGATGAAAAAAGACCCGATGCTTTCGCACCGGGTCTTTGGGGTATCAGAGGTACTTGCCAGCATCGCCGTCACATGGACGGGTCATACAGGCGAGCTCCGTCAGATTAGGCCGGGCAGTTGCCGCCGGCGAGGACGTTGAAGAAGTCCAGGACGTCTTGGTCTTCGGGGAAGACGCCGTTGTTGTTGAAGTCGATGTCGTTGCAGGCCGGGCAATCGCCGCCAGCGAGGACGTTGAAGAAGTCGACCACGTCCTGGTCATCGGGGAAGACTTCGTCGTTGTTGAAGTCGATGTCATCGCAGAGGATGATGCAGGGGTTGGCAGAGGGAGCGAAGACGCCGCTGATGGCGACGTTGCCGCTGCCGACAGCCGAGCCTGCGATTTCACGAGCGAGGGTGCCGCCCGCGTTCTCGAAGCCGACCGTGACGGTGTCCGTCGCGGTGGGCAGAGGAGCGGACTGGTTGTCCATCGCGCCGTAGCGGAACTCGATGTTGTCGCTGCCTTCGGTGAAGACGGCCTGGAAGTTGTTGCTGCCGACGGGCGTGATGACCGTCGTGAAGCTGTACTGGCCGACGTTTTCCCAGCTCACCGTGAAGGTGCGGTTGGGAGCGACGCCATCGGTCTGGATGTAGCAGTTGCCCGTGCTGCCGTTCTGAAGGGCGAAGTCATCCCACATGGGGTAGACGGCGCCGTTCGGGGTGGCAACGCTGGGGATGGTGGTGTTGGTGAAAGCGGTGCTCGTGCCCGTGTTGTTCATGTGGATGAAGCCGTTGGTGACGACGCGGATGGTCGAAACCGGCGATCCGTAGAAGTTGACGGGGAAGGGCAGAGCGACTTCCGCGATGCCGTCATCGAAGTTAGCCGCGCCGCCGACCGTCGTGGCGAACGCGAGGGCCGTGCCGGTGCCCGCGATGGAGGTGAAGGTGCCCGTGCCAGCAGCCTGGTTGAAGTTGAGGATGCCGCCGCAGTCGGTACCTGCGCCAGCGAAGCTGCCGCCAGCTTGCGTGCACAGGAAGGTGCGGGTGATCGAGCAGGTGTTGTCGGTCGCGCAGCAGGCGCCGCTGACGCTCTGCGTCACGGTGGCCGACAGCGTGCCGTTGCTGGTGCGACCGACCGAGTCAGTCACAACGAAGGGGAGGCTGGCAGCCGCTTGCGCCGGCACGTTGACCGTGATCGTGCGCGAGAAGATGCCGTCGCCAGCGGTGACGTCACCGTTGGAGCCGTCGTCAACGAGGACGACGCCCGCGGAGCCACCGATGAGGGTCGTGTCGATCACGACGCCCGTGGCAGTGGAAACGGGGTTGGCGCCGTTGGTGGTAGTCACGCGGAGCAGGCCGGACTGACCTTCAACAACCGACAGAGCGGTGCCCGCGCCGCTGGCGGGCGTGGACGGGAGCTGGCTGTTGACGTTGACGTTGACGGTGCCGGTGTTCGTCGAGGTGCTGATGAAGCCGAAGTTCTGGCCGCTGACCGTCGAAGTCGTTGACGGAGCGGTGCCAGTGGCGGCGACACCGATGTAGTAGAGACCCGGACGCAGGTCGCCGTCACGGCCGTTGTATGCCGCGCTGGCGGGCACGCCCACGGCCGGACGGGCCGGAGTCGTGAGGCCGAAGGTCAGCTGGCTGAGCGAGCCGCTGCCGTCGGTGGCGTCCTGCAGGGTGGTGAAGAGTGCGGTGCCGGCCGGGGCGCCCGAGGGCGTGTAGAGAGCCATACGCGTGGCGCTGCCGCCGACCACGGAACCTTCGGTGTCCATGTCAACGAACGTGCCGCCGGCGTTGCTGGCGGCGGGAACGACGATCTTGAACCACTTGACCGAAGCCGACGCAAGCGAGCCGTTGGCGGTCTTGGTGTCTGCAGCGCCGAGGGTGCCCATGTCCACGGTGCCCGAGGGGTCAACCGGGGTAATGTTCTTGAGGCTCACGGTGATGTCGAAGGCCGTGAGGGCCGTGGTGCCGGGGGTGGTGACGGTCCAGTTGGTGGTGCCGTTCACAACGTTGAAGTAGGTGACGCTGATGTAGTAATCACCAGCGGCGAGCAGGTCGCCGTCACGGCCGTTGTTCGCGGTGATGGTCGTCGTGCCGGTGGGGAAGCCGCCGCCGCCCGTACCGAACGAGATGGCGCTGTTGAGGCCGTTGCCGTCGTCGTCGTCGCTGGCGAGACGGTTGCCAACAGCGTCCCAGAGGGTGACTTCGGTGTCCTGCGCGGTGCCCGCGTTGAAGGACCAGACGTCCAGGCTCGTGAGGTCCTGATAGCGCACGGCGGTGGGGAGGGTGAACTTGTACCAACGCACGGCGTTGGCAGCAACGCCCGGAACGTTGATGGTGGCGGGCGTGCCAGCCGTCAGCGTGCCCAGATCGCCGTCGAGCGTGGGCTGAGCCATAGCGCACGTTGCGGCAGTACCGGCCGCGAGAGCGACCAACCAAGGAGTACGAATCTTCATATGCAAACTTCCCTTCTTCTCACTCACACACGTACGCACGCTTGGCCACGAGCGAACGCACATCGAACTCTGGAAGCGTCTACGCCCGAACGCGTTGCGGGCGTACTTGTGGCCGGTCAGGGCGCTTCCGGCGGAGTGTCCGCGCACTCCGCCTGTCCGATTCTACTGCAAGGTTGCGGAAAGCCCAGCAAAATGCGCGAGATTTGTACCGTTTACACCATTCGGACCCAAGATTATGGGGCCGTCTGGTACGAACGGTTCCCGCTATGCTTCGCGGCTATGAAGATGAGCATCGCGTGGCTGCGTCGGTATCTGTCGGGGAGTGCGATTTCGCCGGAGGCGGCGGAGCGGGCGCTTATGGACTTGGGGCTTCCGAGTGAGTCGCGCGAGGCGGTGGTGACGTGCGTCGGGGAAGACGTGTGCCTGGATGTCGAGGTGACCAGTAACCGCGGTGACTGTCTGAGTCATGTGGGACTGGCGCGAGAGCTGGCGGCGAGCAATCTGGGTGTGTCGCTGGTCATGCCGGTGGCGGAACCTGCTGCTGTGGACACCACGGCGGTGAGCGGCGTGTTTGCGCTGGAGAACACGGTGCCCAACCTGTGCCCGAGGTTTTTGGTGAAGGTGATTCGCGGCGTGAAGGTGGGGGAGAGCCCGGCGTGGCTGCGCGCGAGTTTGGAAGCGATCGGGCAGCGGCCGATCAACAACGTGGTGGACGTGACGAACTTTGTGGCGGCGGAGTTGGGCAACCCGTGCCATGTGTTTGATATGAAGAAGATGGCGGGCAGCAAAATCGTGGTGCGATGCGCGCGCGACGGCGAGATGCTCACGACGCTGGACGGGAAGCAGCGCAAGCTGAAGAGTGATGAAGTGGTGGTGGCGGACGCGGAACGCGCGCAGGGACTGGCTGGGGTGATGGGCGGCGCGGATTCTGAAGTGAGCAGCGCGACGGTGGACGTGGTGCTGGAGATGGCCACGTGGGATCCGGTGGCTGTGCGGCGTGCGCGGCGGCGGCATGTGCTTACGACTGCCGCAGCGTATCGGTATGAGCGCATCGTTGATCAGCGCACGCTGGCGTTTGCAGCGGAGCGTGCGGCGGCGCTGATTGTGGAAGTGGCGGGCGGCAAGGTGCTGAGCGGCACGCTGTCTGCGGGCGCACCTGAGGCGAATCCCACGACGGTGCGGTTCCGGCCTTCGCGCTGTGTTGCGCTGTTGGGATATGACATTGCGACGGATCGCATCGTGCGGCACCTTCGCGCGGTGGGCGTGGAAGTGGGGCCGCTGGGACGCAGCGGGGATGATTTGCTGTGCACGGTGCCGGTGCATCGGCCTGACCTGACGCGCGAAGTGGACTTGATTGAAGAAGTGGCGCGTATCGAGGGGCTGGATGCGGCGAAGGTGCAGGAGAAGATGAGCATTCGCGTGACGAGCCCGCAGGCGAGTGAGCGTGCGCGGCGGGATATCGCGAGCGTGCTGACGGGACTGGGGTTCTTTGAGACGGTGACATTCAGCTTCACGACGCCCAAGCTGGGCAAGGCGTTTGTCGCGAAGGATCTGTCGGCGGTCATCATGGATGATGCGCGGCGCGGGGATGAGCCCGCGCTGCGGCCCAGCGTGCTGACGGGGTTGCTGGCGTGCCGACGCACGAATCAGCATAATGGCGTGAAGCAGAACGGCGGCGTGCGGTTGTTTGAACTGAGTGCGGCGTTTGCAGAAAAGCCGGGCGCAGCGAAGGGACAGCCTGCTGACAGCGTGGAAGCGTTCAACATCGGGCTGGTGCTCGATTGCCCCGGGCGTGGGCTGGATGACGTGCGCACGGGTGTGCGCATGATGCGCGGCGCGATTGAGTCGCTGGTGGCGACGCTTGCGGGTGATGCTGCGATGCTGGGCGTGCAGCCAGCGACTCCTCATGCGAGCGCGTTTGATGGTGCGGCGTATGCGAAGCTGACGCTGGCGGGGAAGGACCTGGGGTACTTCGCGACGCTGGAAAAGAGCGTGCTGGCGAGCTTTGATCTTGCCGTGCCCGTGGTGTGCGCGGAGATTTCACTCGCGGCACTCGTGGCGCACTATCCGCCTAAGAGCAAGGTTGTGCTGCCGCCCGCGTTCCCGGGTGTGGAGCGCGATGTGTCGCTGATCGTGGATGAGGGCGTGCGATGGAACGCGATTGACGGAGCCATTGCGAAGCATCGCAGCGCGCCGATGGTGGATCATGCGTTTGTCACGACGTATCGCGGCAAGCCGCTGGCGGCGGGCAAGAAGAGCGTGACGGTGACGCTGGCGTATCGCGATGACAAGCGCACGCTGACGACGGAAGAAGTGGACGCGGCGGAGCGGGCGATGCTGAGCAAGCTCAAGGGTGATGTGGCGTTTGAATTGCGGGCGTGAGCACGCACCAAGGGAACTGATGGTGGCCCGCATGTGTGCGAGGCCGGTTTTCGGTGTCATTTCGCCGCGAGTGTTTGGATTTGGCGTTCCGCTTTTGGAGCATGCGTGTATATTGATGTCCGGAGGTGGCCATGCTCACGCCGGTCAGGCAGTCTCACATCGTGCTTTCGCGGCTGGGGTATGGCCCCGGGCCCGGCGAGGTTCAGCAACTCGCGGCGTCGATCAATGCGGATGGTGTGCGAGCGTGGCTGGATGCGCAGCTTGCCGCGCCGGCGGCTGATGACGAGCCGACGACAGCGGCGCTGACGCAGGCGCGGCTGGCGATTTCTTATGAGGGTGGAAAGAACGACGAGGGCGAAACGTACGAGGCTCTAAAAGAGGATCGCCCGCTGGAGACGCTGCGCGAAGACATCAGCAAGCACTGGTGGCGCACAAAGTGGAACAAGGCGGTGGCGTGGGAGGAGCGGGTAAGGCCACTGGCAGAGCTGCGCATTGCGACGCTCATCCGCGGGCGGCACAGCCGGTTTCAGTTGCGTGAAGTGCTGGCGGACTTCTGGCACAATCACTTTCACGTGAACGCAGGGGGAGATGACATTCGCGCATCGGTAAGCATGCCTTGGTATGACCGCGATGTGATTCGCGTGCACTGCATGGGCAACTTTCGTGAGTTTCTGGAGGCGGTCGCCAGCCATCCGGCGATGCTGGCGTACCTCAACAACGCAAGCAGCAAGGCGAGCCCGGCGAATGAGAACTTTGCGCGGGAACTGTTTGAACTCCACACGCTGGGCCGCGGGGCGTATCTGAACGCGCTGTTCAATCGATGGCGTGATGTGCCTGGTGCGCTCGCAGGAACGCCAGAGGGTTACATCGATCAGGATGTATACGAAGCGGCGCGGGCGTTCACGGGGTGGACCATCGCTGATGGTGGTTGGAACGGGCAGGATGATGGGCGGCTTCCTGATGGCGGGGCGTTCCTCTATATGGATGCGTGGCACGACCACTACCAGAAGCGTGTGCTGGCGACGGAGTTTGATCCGTCGCAGCCGCCGCTGGCGGATGGGCGCAAGGTTCTGGATCTGGTGGCGTTTCATCCGGCGACGGCGAGGCACGTGTGCTTCAAGTTGTGCAGGCGACTGCTGTCGGATGATCCGCCGGAGTCGCTGGTGAATCGCGTCGCTCAGGTGTGGATGGAGCACGCCAAGTCGAAGGATCAGATCGCTCAGGTGGTTCGCGCCATTGTGCTGAGCAAGGAGTTTCTTGCGACGCCGCCAGCCAAAGCCAAGCGGCCGATGGAACTCGCGATGAGTTTCGCGCGGGCGACTGGTGCGAGCGTTGTTGCTGACCACGGCTGGCACTGGTCGCTGGAGTCGGCGGGGCACCGCATGTTCAGTTGGCCTGCGCCGACCGGACTTCCTGATGTGTCCTCGTACTGGCTTGCAAGCGGCATGATGGTGTCGCGATGGAATCTGCCGATTCTGCTGCTGGCGGACTGGTTCAAGGGCACCCGCACCCGGCTGCTTCGGCAGATGCCTGACGACGCGGATAGTGCGGCGAAGATCGTCGCGTTCTGGAGCGAGCGGCTGATTGGCACGCAGCTAGAGGGACAGCGTCTGCGGGCCGTTGAGCGTCTGGTGGCGGGCGAGAGCGACCCGTCTGCGTCTCTGCAAGTGAACGAAACCGAACTCTCCCAGCGTGTGCAGCGTGCAGTGGTTGCGCTGGCGCTTTCGCCCGAATTCCAGGTCCGCTGACGGAGCTTTTGCCATGACGACCCGCCGCGAGTTTCTGGTTGGATGTTCGAGTGCTATCGCCGCGATGAGTGCGGCGCGCCTTTCGTGGGCGAGCTTTGACGACGTTGCGGAGAGCACAGGAAACGCGCCAGTGCGCGACACGCTTGTGTTGCTCTTCCTGCGCGGCGGCATTGATGGGCTGCATCTGCTTGCGCCGGTGGATGACAAGGACTATGTGGCAGCGAGACCTGCCGCGCTGCGGGTTGGTGAGCGAGAGGGTCTGGCGATTGGCGGGGGACCGGCAGGGCTGGATTTTCGGCTGCATCCCAACGCCGCGCCGCTGAAGGAGCTTTATGACTCGAAGCAACTGGCGTTCATCCATGCGTGCGGACTGACGAACGGCACGCGGAGCCACTTTGAGGCGATGGATTTGATTGAGCGAGGCGTGGCGGATGTGGCGCAGCAGCGGTTGGCTGAGGGCTGGCTCGCGCGGTTTGCGTCGCTGGAACGTCGAGATGGGGTGTACGACGGCGCGCCCGTGCCGGTGTTCGCGGCGGAAGACAGTCTGCCGACGAGTCTGCTGGGTTTGCCTTTTGCGGCCGCTGCGCCGCAGCTTGATCGCTTTGGGCTGTGGTGGGGCGAGGGACAGCGCAGTGTGATTGAGGCGTTGTACACGCAGGATGCGCCCATGTATGAGAGCGCGCAGCGGGCGATGCAGGTCATCGATGCGATCGGGAGGCGCGTGCCGCGCAATCAGAAGGGTGATGTGGAGGCGTACAAGCCCCAGCACGGTGCGGACTATCCCGACGACAGCATTTCGGTGCGACTGCAGTCACTTGCGCGACTGATCAAGATGGATGTGGGGCTGCGTGTGGCGAGCGTGGATTACGGCGGATGGGACACGCACCAGGATCAGACGTATCACTTTCCGGTGCGGCTCAATGTGCTCTCTCGCGCGCTGCATGCGTTCTATACCGA
>Ga0315899_10002646_pt1 | contig 19692 bp, 16 predicted proteins | sample LakEriMetagenome_2_FD_203518 | JGI IMG/M metagenome (GOLD analysis project Ga0315899, IMG submission 203518) | Freshwater fungal communities from buoy surface, Lake Erie, Ohio, United States - Buoy 4 MA112 | ecosystem: Environmental > Aquatic > Freshwater > Lake | place: USA: Lake Erie, Ohio... | reverse complement strand
TTCAGGGGCTGGAGAAGTCGGAGGAGGCCATCCGGTTGCTGAAGCGCAGGCTTTACGCCGCCAAGCGGGAACGGTTCACGCAGGACCCTCCCGGACAGCAATCCCTGTTCGGGCAAACAGGCTCCGGGCCGTCGGCTGAAGGGTTACAAATTTTTGAACAACAGTTGGCGCCTCGATGGCAGGAAGGATTGACAAAGTCAATGTCTCCGTATACAGTTTCGAAGTAGGATTTGTAAACGTTATTCAACCATAGCGGGATCATCATGGTCAATTCAAATGGCGGCAAAGTCCGCGCAGTCATTTCGAACTTGTTACGCAAGCTCAACGGGACCCAAGGGAAACCAAGATTTGCCGTGGGTGGCAGCGTGGCTTTGCAGCTCCACGGTGTCCGTTTAGACCGACCTTGTAAAGATCTGGATATCATCCCACTTAGTCCGATTCCTTCGGCTGCCGGTCTTCGGCGGCTTCTGCTCGAGGCGGGTTGTCAGGTCCAGTCATCGGAACGGGAATTCCCTCGGCTTCTGCGGATGGGCCGAGTCCCGTTCATTTTTAAAGACATTGAGTGTGAGATATTAAACCAGCATAACCGGGTGAAAACCTGTCCCCTGCAAGGTGACACGCCTTCGAAACTGCTGAATTGGATGAGTGAAAAAATTCACACCCTTTCTGATTCGCCGGTGCTGGACCTCGATGTGGTGGTAGTTTGGATGGCGCTTTTTGGCCGTGACAAGGATTGGACCACCATCCAAGCTTTGGCCGGACAAGCAGGCAGGGACGACAAACCCTACATCCGTGACCGGGATCGGATCATGCAATATGTCATTGATGATCGTGGTAGCCTCTCGCGAGAAGTGGCATTCCTTCGTCAAGTACTTTGGCCGCGCTGGTACGCCTACTAAGGCGATTCCTTTCCCAGATTGAAGGAGATCAAATGACCAAGAAAAATGAAGTATTTGGTGAATCAGATTTATCCTCCCGAAGACGACGGATGATCCAGCACCTTGTCGCGGCAAGCCGGTTGGCAGCCCAGGAGGGGATGTCCAATCTTCTTGGAGAACCCGGCATGGTGCGGCAACTGATTGTGAGCGATGCCCTTGGCCTTGTGCCCTGCATCACCTGGCGCGACGGACAAGGCGATGCCTATTTGGCTGAAGACCCAGGAAAACGATTCGAAATTTTTAGCGCGCTGGAAGGCAGGAGATTTCAGGCGGGCGCGGTGGGGAAAGATGGGAGGGCGTCGAGGGAAGATTTCCGGAGGCGGATTCTCGGATCAAAATCGATTTACTTTGCGGTTTTCGATTCCAAAGATTCCCTCAAATTGCATCGCATTTACGAAATCGATCCTAGCACGCTTTTGAAAAAAGCTGACGAAATGATCTTAGGTTCAGCCAGCGAAACGGCACATATCTCCATTTCGGAACGATGGATTGCCGAGCGGGGGAAAATCGTGCACCCCAAAAGCTGCTAAGGCCACTACCGCCCAAGAAAATGTTTTTGGCCTTACGGGACAAATTGTGAAAATCGGTGGAGGGGTGAAATGGAAGAACGCAGAAAGGCCAGTTTGACGGGTTCGGATGAGAGGCACAATGCTCTCGAAATCCTGACCAAAATGGGTGCTGTGGGACCGGAGAATGTTGACAAGTTTCTGAGTCCGATCGAGTTGTATGATCATAGGGACCATATCTTCCCTGATGAAGATGTCCGCGAAATGACCGATAAACGATTTCTGGGTTGGTGGGACACGTCGCGGATCGACTTCATCAAAAACAAGTCGGCATACGGTGGTGCGGAGTTGCTGATCTACACCAGGTTCGATCATGGGTGGGTCCAGGTCTCTGTTGATGGCAATGACAAATTGGTCTACACAGACCCTGACGGGAAAAGCGTCCAGGTACCGGCTGGGAAACAGCGGGTCTACGGCCTGGCCAGGCCCTATGTGCGGCCGATATCCGCCGATCGGGTGCATGAATCGGTGGACGAACTGGCCAAGAGAACAGCGGCCCTTGTGGCCTGCAACCAAAACCTTCCGGCGGGACTGCAAGCCAGGGAGGCCTTCCAGGCCTGCCTGCGTGATTTGGGTCTGGCCGAAACCCACATGCTCACAGCCCTTACAAACACCGGGTTCACCGGCGGTCCTGGCTCGTTCCTCATCACCAAGCAGGATGGAGTCCCGCTCACACGCCAGGATTCGACCTTTCACGCGGAACTATCGTCCACCTGGCAGGTGCTCAGCGATGCTGTCGCCTCGGGGGTGAAAATCAGTTTCCTTTACAGAAAATCCCCCCTGCAACGCCTGGAAAGGAAAGTTCTCGACCCGGTGTGTGCCGTCCTTTCCATCAAAAATTCAGCGATACATGTCTATGGATGCCTCAACAACAAAAAGGAATCCGGGGACCCCGCAAAACTTTCCACCTACCGAGACCCGGCCGGGGTGGAGCACCTGGGCCTGTACAATTTCAAGCTCGACCGGATGAGTGACGCCAAATTGACGGGAGAGGCCAGCCAGGTCACGGATTGCCAAAGGGCCGAACTGAGGAAATATGTCGATGATTCGGATGGCACATTCATTGTGCCAAAGGGTTTGGAGTTTTCCTGTGTCCTGCGGGTTTCCCGCCACTACACTTACTTTTTTGAATCCAATTCCTTCAAACGGATCGAACCGTTGACCGCGATGGAAGCAACCGCCCTTGGGGCAACCTCGGGCGACCCTTGTTTTCGGGTGATCGGGACAACCAACGAGCACCTCATCAACGAGATGATCAAGGCCCGGGGCAACATCTCCATTTTGGAGGCGCCGGCCCATTGCCTGGAAATGTTGGTCGAGGAATTGAGAAACCTGCAGAATGTCGTACTGCATGGTAAGCCTTGCAGGCCGGGCCAAAAATCCAAAAGTGGTGGCCTGATCAGGATACTGGGCGGGGCATGGAACCGGGTAACCTGAAAAACCATGTCAGCGCTCAGGCAGGGTTTTGGATTGAAAATTGGCCAAACCATTACCTATAAACGCCCCCACCATTCCCTGGTGGAATCAAGCGTGGCTGTTATGAAAAATTCGATCGTTGCTAAGCTCAAAAAATTACAAAACAAACCAGCGACTGTTGTATTGGCCAAATTTCAAAAGACTCGCGCTCTATCCGTATTGAAATCCAGAGAGGGGCCGGAATTTTTCGGAACCATCCCACCCGGGGGAGTGTCCATTCTGCCGGGTTTTTTCCTCATGGGAAGGTGGACACGGCATGGTGGTTTCCGAGTCGTTTTTGGCGCTTGCCGGCAGGACCCTGGTTGCTGACGAGGGTGACCGGGCGCTGGGGATTGCTGCGTTGGCGGATCACCTTGAGGACAATGGCCATGGGGATGCATCCCGTCGGCTACGGGTGTCTTTCAAGAACCCGGATCTGGTCATCGCGCTTCCCGTGGCTCAGCGGAAGCGGGAACTGTCGCCGGTGGGAGGATTTTACCGGGGCACCCTGTTGCCGGTCGGGAATCCGGCCCAATTCAGCCTGCCTGTGGAGCAACCCTTCCGCAGAGCCTTTGGGGCGATGGTGATTTCCGACTCCTCGAGCTTTGCAAGGAGTTCGCTGTATTTTCTGCGGGCATCCACTCTCTTCCGGCCACGGCATGTCATGATCGACCATGACCGGTTCAACGACGACCTTCTGCTGGAAATGGGGGCTTGCGGTGCGTTCACCCATGTCCGGTCTCTGGTGGTCAAAAAGTCGATGATCTGGTACCACCGGCCTTTCGTACGGTTTCCGGTCTTCGCCGAACTGGAATCCCTGGATTTCCGCTCGAATCTGTTGAATTTTTCAGGCGTGGAGCGGGTGATCCACCAGCCGATCTTCAGGAACCTGCGGAGATTCCGACTGCGTAGGGGATTTTTATTCCCCAAACCGTTTGTTCCGGCCCTGGTGAAATCGAGGGCGATGCGGACCCTGGAAGATCTCGACATCGACATTTCCATGCTGGATAGGGCTGATATCAAGAAATTGTCCGGCTGGGCGGTTCTGGAGAGGCTGGGGCGGTTCGGCATCACCCTGGGACGTGAGTGCTCCGGGCTGGCGCTGGATCCTGTCGCCCGCCGTCTTTCGCGGGTCCGTTCGGTCAGCGTGCGGGCCCACCCCGGTTGCACCGGAGTGGTGCGCATCCTGCAGGCGCGGGGGGTTTTGGCCAGGCTGAAATCGCTGCACTTGGCTCGTGTGGTTCTAGACGCGGGGGAGATCGAGGAATTGGCCGGCCATATCGCCGGGGGTGAACTGCGGAAATTATCCCTGGACGGTTGCGTGATTCCTGACCACCCTGCTCTGGCCATCAGCCGGTTGGTGCCCAACCTGGAAGGTTTCCGTTTTTCACCCTCCGGGTTTGACAAGGGATTCCGGGCGGGTGTTTGCCAGGCGTTGAGGCACGGCAGCACCTCGTTGGCCAGGTTGGCGGGTCCTGACGCTGAACCGGAAACCATGCACCCGGGTCTGTTTCCCCGGCTGGCACGGTTGGAGATTCCTTCTACTTCCCCCCTCAGGTTCATACGGAAAAATTTCCAGGGCTCCGGCCTGGAAATCCTGAACGGCAAGATGGTTTGATGGTTTGTGAGGCCATCTCAGGCCCAATATCTGGCCCCGTCGCGACTGCAATGCGTGAGGAAACGACGCGCCAGGTTGCCGTCACCACCGACTGAAACATGGTCTGTGGCAGGCAAGCCCTCGGCCTCGAAGAAGGCGCGCCGGGTGTCTCGCTCGACCTCTCCCTGGCCGCCGCACAATTGCAGGAAGCTACCGACCCAATCGATAGCAAGGGCGCCATCGAATGCCTGGGTGAGACCCCGGGCGAGTGTCGTTTCACCGATCTCGTAGCCGGGGTGGGGCTCCAGCCAATCTTTGGCCACATCCACCAACTCATAATGCCGGTGGTACCGCGTGTTTTTTCTCCCGGGCAGCAGGAAGGGCGCCTGGCTCATCAAGAAGGTGATCGCCTCCCTATCACTGGGGAACCAAATGAAACCAGCCGGGGCGGGTTGGGATTGTTCCAGCGTGAAACGGAAGCGGAAACCCCATGAGAACAGAATTTTTTTCATTCGCCTTCCACCGGATTGTGATAACGGCCCTGCAGGACCTCGAGATTGGTACCGCGGAATGCCTCGCGCAGGAAGTCATCCAGCCAGGGTGAGTGAGGCCAGAGACGGGCAAACAACTCCACGCGTTCCATCCCGGCCGCCACCGGGAGGAAATATTTTTCAAGAAAATCCCGGGAAGGTATGCGCCCCACTAGGCGGAATCGGGCCAAGGTTGCCAGTCCATCGCGCATCAAGGATTCGGCCACATCTTTCTGCCAGGTTCCCAGGGTGAAACCCTGAAGACGCCCGAGAATCTTGTGGATGAGATGGATGCTTTCCAAAATCGGGTAGGATTTGCGGGTGTCGTCCTCCAGAGTCAAATCGGAGACATGACCCCGTTTCACCGCCTTGGCCAACTGGCAGATGATGCCGTGACTGATTTGATGCGAGCTAAAACCGAGGCTGCGCAAATCCTTCGGGGCGAGTTGGTCCGCCAGACACCTTGCCCATTCCTCATCCTGCCCCGGGGTGAATACACCCAGATGCAGGTCGGTTCCGCGATTTTGCTGGAAAGCCCGCAGCAGGTGCCCGGCGTAATCCAGGTTGTTGCACCAACGCACATCCAGATGACGGAGCCGACCCTGTGTCAGGGAAGGCATCCTGAAGAGTTGCAACGGCTCTATTCCCTCGCATTCGAGCCTGAGGCTTTTCAGATGGGGTACCGTGTCTTCACGGGCGAGGGAATCGGGCAGAATGGCCCCGCCATTGCCCGCGGTGATTTCCAGCGAGGTTATCCGGGAGAACATGGGGGCAGCGATGAGGTGCCTGCCCTGGGTTGTCAACCGGGCGCATCGGACAAGGCGCAGCTTGCACAGGTTGGGGAAGCTTTCAGGCGGGTGCCGTTCCAGGCCTGGCCGGTGGTCCGTGGCGCAATCGCGGAATTCCAGGCTGTGGATGCCTTTGAACAACCGGAAGACCGCCTCCCACGGGACGCGGACGCGGGCTTGGCCATCGAGTACCAGCGCCCCGGTGAAATTTGCCAGGGCCGGGCAGTCTTTGGCCAGCGTGCCGGCGGTGGGGAGTGACCGGAGATCATTGAGAACCAATTTGCCTGCCTGTGCAAGGACCTGCGGGTGGGCGGTGAAGTAGTTGCCGGCCCTGGGCAGGGGCAATTCCACCCCGGGGACCCCGCCCTGCAGGAAGAACCGCACGCCAGCGTGGGTTTTCTGGTCATCGGGGGAAAGCGGGACCTCTATATCGGGGTGTTTCGCGGAAACCATCACCCTTCGGGCGGTGTCGCGGTACCCTCGGGTTTCCAACCAATCGGCCAGCACCGCAGCCGCGGCGGCAATCCCATCCGGGTTGCGGAACTGGCCGAAAAGGCCGGTCAATTCTGGGAAGTGTCGGTCCAGCATGGTGAAAGCCCTTTTTTTTACAGACATTGAAAAAAGAAGGCAGGTTTATTTAAAAATAAAATGCAATGTCGAGAAAATTAAGGATGATTTTTGGATGGGCAAATAAAAATGGAAAAAAAAGATATTTGTAGCCAAATTTGCTGTAATTCAAATTGGCTAAGAGGTGCATTGTTAAAATGGATTAGCGATATTATATCCGATAAAAAAAAGAGCTATGGTAATTTTTCGGCAGCATTAAATGCTTTTGGTGAAATGTTTGTTAATAATTTGTTGAAAGAATCCTTGGAAGGCAGATGGTGGTATGATTTTGAAAAAGAAAAATTCAAAAATTGTAAAATTATAATAAAAAATGAAAGCTCCACAAAAAAGTATAGGTTCATTTGGAACGATATCCTTGAAAATCCAGAAGAATTTGATGCTGAGAGGGTAAAAAGAGTAGAAGCTATTTTAAAAAAAGATGAATTAGCAATTGGAGATGGAAATACAAATCCAGACCACATTATTACTGTCGAAACAGATGAGGGAGAATATAAATGCATGACAGAGCAAAAACTTAGATTCAGCCCCAAAGACATCTCGGCTAGTCCAGAAACAATTAAACAATATGTTTATCCAGAAAAATTTGAAGAAAAGCAAAACCTTAAAATAATCTTAAAAGATCATCTTGATCCTACAAAAAATCCCAAGGGCAAAACATTACAGGTCGCATTCTACAGTATGCTTTCATATAATGCGGTCACTCTTTCACCAAAAAAATCAAAGGATCAGAAGTCAGAAGGACTCGTTCAATGTGGATATTTAGGATTTTTAGCGCCATCAATAAAAGAAGAAAAATTTAAAGAAAATAATACTATTAAAAAAAATTGTAAGGAGGCTAATTTAAAACTTTGGATTGGACTCGATTCGATTTTAGAAAAATCATCAGATGACTATGTATCGAAAGCCTGGACAGATGCGTACATCAGCCTCCTGCAAAAATTAAAAACCGTTGATTAGAGCAGCCTTAATAATTATGTAAAGATTTGGCCACAGGCTGTGAATTAGTTTTCGGGCTTGTTGTGGGAGAAGGATCGCAGGGCGACATCCTGTGACCTCCCCAATCCCGAAAGGTTCCTTCCAGCAAGTTGCCGCATCGGTTGGTTATTTTGGAGGGCCCATTCCGAATGGGTGGGTTGGCCGGGGATGGAGCCTTTGGCTTTCCCAGGCAAACCGTTTGGTGCCACCCCTTCCCTTCACCGGGCCATGAAACCGGCATGAACCATCATCATCAACATGTCCGGGTTGGGTTCTGGCAGGTGGTGTTGGCGTTGGTAGCCGCGGGTTTTGGGTTTCTCCTCCACCGGAACGCCGAGGCGAATCGCCTCGAGGGCCTTGACCAGGGTGTCGGCAATTCCTGCAACCATTTCCGCGGGTTCGACCAGGATCATGTAGCCGGCGCTTTTGCGGATCTCGTTGCCGAGATGGACGAGGTTGGTTTCGGTAAGCCTGTAGAGGATCGCGTCCGCGGGCTGGCCCAACGCCTCGACCTCTTCCGCCTCCAGCAGGCGGGCCCGCGCGAAGGGGAGGCTTTCCTCCATGTATGAAGCGTACCCCCTACTGACCCGGATGATGGCGTCGAATTCCTCGCCCGGCTCCACCAGCCACACGCCGTCGTTGCGCCGGCAATGATCCTGCATGTCTGCCAGTTCGAGGTCTTTCAGTTGGGTTGAAATAAATGTCGGCGCCATCGACAGGATCCTGTCGGCCTTGTAACTCATGATTTTCGGCTTTCCGGAGGGCAACCGTTTCAGGTCGGTCGGATTGGAGCGGTCGGGCACGGCGCCATGGAGGTAGACCGAACCGTTTTTCGACGCGGTGGTGATGGAGGAGATGTCCAGCAACACCGGTTCCTTCACCTGGCCCAAGCGGTTGGCGTAGGTGATTTGCACCTTCCGGCCGGTCATGTGGCTCTCGCGAGCCAGGTCCATGTGGCTCTCCAACCGTTCCATGGCGCCATCCGCGTCGCGGATTACAGGTTGGCCTTCCACCTTGTGCACCATCAGGTTGACCAGTTTTCTGCCGGTCCTTGGGTGCGCATCATGCAGATAATTCTTGCCCGCATCGGATGTGAGGTTGGCCAGTTGCCGGACATGGCGGCCCAGCAGGTTTCCCCACGGCATGCGGGTCCTGGCCATGCTTTGCGACAGGCCCTCCAGCGGAACCAGCAGGTCGCGGGCGTTGGAGCGGTCGATGCCACGCTGGTAGGGTTCGGACAGGGAAAACCTCAGGTTGTTCCCCTGGATATCCTTGAACCAGCCGGTCTCCTCATCGGCCTCGATGTATGAGTCGGTGCCCTCCAGCCAGGCGATGACTTTGGGCCAGCCGTAGGCCCCGCCATGCAGGTGGTAATCGATGACCGTTTTTTTGAACCAGGTCCTGAAATAATCGCGGGAATAATCCTCCCGCGTGTCGTCGAAAATAAAATCGAGATGCTGGAAAAGGTCGCTGGTGGTGGGCCACTCCTCCCTGGGTCGGCCATGGCACCGGGCCATGATTTCGAGCAACCGCAGACGGCTTTCGCTGCCGCTGTGGGTCCGAAACATGCGGGTGTTGTATTTTTGCCGATTAGCCGGCCGGGAATCGCCCTGCTTCCTGCGCATCATTCGCCCCTTTCCAAGGATCCGGCCTGACCGGTCCCATCATGCCTTGGACCAGGAAATCCGGCACCGGCCGGCGCGGGTATGGTCCCACGCCGACAAGCCAACCATCCTGGTCGCATTCCAGAAAAACCGGTCGAGCAACCGGCGAAGGGGAATGCTACCAGCACCCATGGCAGGTGCTCAACCAGTTGTGCCCCGGAAAGATCCGCCTTACAACCGGATCTTTCCGGTGGCGGTTTCCGGGGGGGAAAATCACCAGCCTTCCGCAGGCCGGGCGGGGGCGCCGGTGGCCACATCCCATTCCAGCCAGCGGAACTTGTCGGCGAAGAGCATGGGCAAACCGGCTTCCAGCCGAACCAGGCACGGAGCGGAATCCCATGTCACGCCGGCCGGGGTGATGATGGGCCCCAGAAGTGGACCCCGGCGCAACCAGACCGGGCTGCCCTCCTCGCCCGGCAATATCTCGATATCCACCTGCATGAAGGGATTGCTGATCGATCCGGTGGCTCTGCCGCTGATGAATGCGCCGCGCAGGCGGCTGAAAGTGACCACCTCCAAATCCAGCGTGCCGGAACCCACCGAATCACGTAACAGGGCCAGTGGAAGGGCGTCGCTGGGCATGGACGGGGAAAAATCGACCAGGTATTCGCCGGGGTTGATCTCACCCGGTTCCTGCGCCTCGCCGGCGCCCGGTTCGAGGGAAAGCACCATCACACCCAGCGTGGAACCAGCGGTGCCGAACAGGTAACCGGCACCCGGTTCGCAGTCCCAGCCCCGGAGGATCTTGTAGGCCACCTCCTTCCCGGGTCGGAGGAAGGGCATGCCTCCCAGTATCTCGCAGGTGGTGACCACCCTGCCCCCCGCCAGGACGCCGGTGAACCGCCTGGGTTTCTCGCGGATTTGGAGAAAGGGGATGGGTACCCTCATTTCCCTTTGTTTGGGCCAGATCTCGACGGTGCTCGCCTTGACCGCCTCGGGGGAGACGACCCGTGTATCGAACCAGTTGTCCAGATGGCCGCTTTTCGCCGGGAGCATGGGTGATCTGCCTCACTGGGGTTTAGGGTTTTTCCGGAATCAGCCTAGGGTGTGACCTGTCATCCGATGACACAGGTGGGGATGTGAACGGGGTGTGCGCGCTGGTTGCGCCAAACCTGTGACAGCGGATCGCAGGTTGCCTGCCATGATGAGCAAGGGTCGTCAGCCTGCGTGGTTGCCGTAGGCGACGGATCGGAATCACCCCGGACCGGGACAGACAACGCTGGTGGTTGGACGGATTCATGGATTGGAAGCGTGGTGGCGCCCGCTTTTCCACCGGCCCGCGAGTGGCGTAGACTGTCCCGTGGCCTGGACCAACAAGGGGAAAACGATGGACAAAGACGCATATAACCGGGAGACAAGGATATCGCGGGCGTACCGCGAGGTGATCCCGCATTATTCAGTTGAGCGACAGAAAGCCGGACCGGAGGGGAAAAACCAGGCCGTATTCCGGGTGCGGGCCAAGAAACCGGGAAAGGCCAACAGCGATTACACCGTGACGCTGTCTTCCGACTGGAGCACGGAACCCGCTTGCACCTGCCCCGACACCAAAACCCGGCCGGTACTGGGCGGGTATTGCAAGCATGTGATCGGGGTGCTGCTGACGCAGAGGGACCTCTCATGCCAGCTACTGGAACTTTTCCTGGGGGGTGACTGAAATGGCGCGAAAAAAAACAGAAGTCCCAGCCTTTCTTCCCGAGCCAGGACTGAACTGGTCCGAATGCAGGGACCTAGTCAGACCTATGCTGGAGGCCGGCGTTAGCGTGCTGCTGCGCGGTCATCCAGGCATTGGCAAATCCGCCATGGCCCAAGCGCTGGCGGTGGACATGGGGTTGGAACTGGTAGATATCCGCCTAGCGCAGCGCGACCCCGCCGATGTGGCCGGCGTCTATTTTCCCGACGGCGACAAGAAGCAGCTGCATCTGCTGCCACCGGACTGGGTGCTGCAGGCGCGCGATAAAGGCGTGATGGTCTTTTTGGATGAGATCAACGCCGCCGTGACCAAACTGCACCAGGCGGCGGCCTACCAGATCGTGCTGGAGCACCGCGTGGGGCCTTTCGCATTCCACAAGGACACGGTGGTACTGGCCGCCGGCAATCTGGAGGAAGACAACGCCATTGTGACGCCCTTATCCTCGGCGTTGTCTAATCGGTTCGCGCATTTCCGGTTGCGGGTGGACGCCAAATCGTGGGTGGAATGGGGCACCAGCAACGGCATCGACGCCCGCATCCTCGGTTTCATCGCGGCCAAGGGGAACGAACTGCTTTACGCCAACACCGGCGAGGATGCCTTCCCTTCCCCGCGTACCTGGGAAATGGCGAGCCGGGTGATGGCCCGCGTGGAGGAGGGCCAAATCCGCAGGGTGCTGACCGCTTGCGTGGGTGCGGCCGCTGCCGTGGAGTTCGCATCGTGGATGGAGCTGTACGGCAGGGTGGATCCGGCCGCCATCATCCTCGGGGGCAAGAAGATGGAATTCACGAAACCGCCGGGACTGGACCCCAGTTTCCGCTACGCGGCGATCTTCGCGGTGGCTTCCTGGGTGCTGGAGAATCCGGGTCTTCAACCCGACGAACTGGAAAACCTGGTGCGCTTCCTGGCCTCGAGGGGGCTTGATCCGGAGTACCAACTGCTATGCCTGAGGCGTTTGCGACGCAACGATGGGCTGTTCAAGGAACTCCGCGCGCTGCATGCGTTCCGCGATCTGGCCGGCGAGTTGGTGGGCATCAGAACGGAGGCGTATAGGGTATGAGCGATCCGCGGGCGTTGGCCGACGCCGAGATGAAGCGGGTGTCGGCCATACGGATGGCACTGGTGGAATCGCATCCCTTCTGGGGATACCTGCTGATGCAGTGCCGTATCGTGCCCTCGCCGGGGCTGAAGGCCATCGCCGCCACCGATAGCCGGAGGACGATCTATCTCAACCCGGAAAAAAGCTCGGCGCTGGGAATCCGGCAACTGGGTTTCGTGCTGCTGCATGAGGTGTGCCACCACATCCAGGCCAGTTTCTCGCGCCAACAGGGGCGTGACCGGTTCCTGTGGAATTGTGCCAGTGACCTGGCCATCAACCGGATCATCGCGCAAATCCCGGACCCATCCGGGATATCGCGACACCTTTACACTCCACCCGAGGGAGTGCTGCTCGACTCCTCTTTTGATGACATGGTGGCCGAGGCCATCTACGAGTCTATCCTCAAGGATCCGCGTTTCCGGGAGAGAAGAGCGGTTGAGGTGCGCGTGAGTATCCGCTTGCCCGACCCGAACCAAGGGGATGCCGGGGGGGGTGGCGGGGGTGCGCCCGGTGCCGGAAGGGGTACCGGTAAAAAAAGAGGGGCCGAGAGTACCCCGGGAACCCTCGGGGGCCAGCGGGAGATCATGGTTGAGGATCATGGCGGGGGAATCGACATCCACCTACCCGGCGACCTGACCGACGCGGAACGGGAGGGCCTGGAGGATATGATCCGCGCCGCGCTGGGACACTGGATGGCGAGCAACCGCAGGGGTGACATGCCCGGCTTCATCGGCAGGGCTTTCCTGACTCAGAAACCCAAGGTCCATTGGCGGCAGGTCCTGCGCAACCACCTGGTGGCTTTCCTGGGTCGGGAGGAGTTCACCCGCAGCAAGCCGAACCGCCGATGGCTTTCCGCGGGGGTGATTGTGCCCGGTTTCCAGGATGAGAAGGTGGGGCGTGTGGTTGTCGCGCTGGATACCAGCGGGAGCATGGATGAGGCAACTTTGGGTGAGGTGATCTCAGAACTCGGGCCCCTGGTCGACCAGGTGGAGGATTTGGATTTGATCGTGGCGGATGCCAAGGTGCATGAGGTGATCGCCCTGGCTGAATTGCCAGGCTGGTTGGCCAGAGGCAAGGCCAAGGGTGGCGGGGGCACCAGCCATGTGCCGGTCTTCGATTGGATACGGAACAACGGACCGCAACCCGACCTGTTCATCGGGCTCACGGACCTTTTCACCACGCTGCCGGACAAACGCCCCGGTTTCCCAGTGATCTGGATTTGTCCGGAGAATCATGGCGCAGCCCCCTGGGGAAGGGTGGTGGAGGTAGCGCGGTGACGGGGGTTTCCACCGGCAACACGCCACGGGGTTCTGTTAGCCTGAAAACAGCAAGGCACCAACCGGCGAGGAGAAACTGATGGATCGGAAGCACGTCATCCAGGAACTGAAATCCTCGGGCCAACTGGTGGCCCGCTGCCCCAGGTGCGATTCGGAATTCACAATAGCCCAGGCCAGGATGTTTGACGGCACTTCGCAGTTGCCCGAGGACGCGGTCAGGATCATCGAAGGGCGTGAAAGGGAGGTGGAGGCCCGGTCCTCGCAGATCAGGGAGGGATTGGAGAAGCTTGGTCGCCGGGAAAAAACCGCGACCGAGGGTGCCGAGAAAAAAGCCATGGTTGTCGGCCTGGGTTTGGTGCTGGAGAAAATAGTGACCTGCTGGAAGGATTTCCCGCACCAGCCCCAGGATTGCAGGGCCCTATACGACCCGATCGACTACATCGCGTTCGACGGTCTGACGGAATCAGGAAAGATCAACCAGATCGCCTTTTTGGATGTGAAAACCGGCGAGGCCACCCTGAAGAAGCGCCAACGCCTTCTGCGGGACGCGGTGAAAGCCGGCCAGGTGGATTACAAGGAGGTATGACCTTGAGCGATCTGGTGACAACTTTCCAGGCGTTCAGCGGGATTTTGGTCATCTGCCCGTGCTGCGGTGAACTGCTGCGGGTTTCGGACCTGCAGTTCCGGTTCGCCGGGGAATTCGATCAGACGGTGCTCGACGAACTACGCAGGCGCGAAAGGGGTGTGGAAAAAGGCCAGGAGGCCCTCGAACGGAAGATCAAGCAGTTTGAAGACGGGGAGTCCGCGCTGCGGTCGGAAGCCAAAAAGCGCGGGAGGGAACAGATGCGGCAATTAGTCCGCGAGTTGGACCCCGGCCTTGCCCGACTGCAGTATGACCCGAAGGATATCAAGGTGATTGGCCATCCGGTGGATCTGGTTGTGTTCGATGGCCTCAACAGCGATTCGGGCACCGTGAAAAACATTATCTTCGTGGCCAGAAACCGGTCAAAATCCACCAAAATTGCCCGGAAAACGCTAGCCAAGGCCATTGAGACAGGCCAATACCTGTGGGAAACGGTCACAGTTGGAATGGATGGGAAGGTCGTGGTCCAGCGCACGGAAAAGTAACGCGATAGCTTCGGGTTTCCTGCGTCCGGAGGCCGGCACCGGAAGAAGAATCACACGAACGGCTGCTCGGTTTTTTGATTCAGGATAGGTTCACTTTTTGTTTCCAGAAGCCCCATCGGTCACCCGGCTGAACCGGTCATAGGCCTCCACCAGGGAATGCAGCCCATTTCGCCTGAGGATTCTGATGGACCTTAGGAGATTGCGGCGATTGCCGAAGTAGCCATGCATGTTCGGCCGTTGGATTTCCAGGACATGCCTCAGGCGATCCCGGATAAAGTAATCGAGTTTAGCCAACTGCCCCCGCATGGCCGAGCCATCTTTGGCCAGCGCGAAAAAACGGATCCAGGATCGTTTGGGGAAAAACCGGTGGTGGCGCCTTTTGCCCTTCTCGGGTTTCCCCAGCGGTATGAACCCCAGCTTGATGTTGATCTCCTTGATCATCCGGGTGAAACGCACCGGTTCCGGACTGCGGGATTTGGTCCGGTTGGAGTTGGTGATCTGGCGGATGGATTTCTTGAATTTCCGCACCGTGGAATCCCGGATGATCTTGTCGCCATCCTTGAGATGAAATCCAAGGTAGTCGAAGCCCTCGGAAAAGGATTTGATGACAGTCTTGGCCGGATCTGAAAAAAGACCCAGCTTGGCAAGTTGCTTTTGGGCGAGGGACATGAACCTTTTGGCTTGCTCCCCGGATTTGCAGGCGAAGAGGATGTCATCGGCGTAACGGATGAAGGGAATCCGGTGCCGTGCCATGGCCCGGTCAAAGTCATCGAGGTAGATGTTTGACAGCATGTTGGAGAGCGGCCCCCCTTGGGAAATGCCTCTCTTGTTCCAGGGTGGCTGATGATGGCCCTTCATGCGGGGCGCGGTGGTCAGGTAATCGGAAATGAGCCCGGCCAGTTCGATACGCTGGAAAAAGCTGAAGCCCGCCCGCCAGAGTATCCGCTTCACACGCCTCATCAGGATACGGTGGTCAATTTCATCGAAGAATTTGCGGATGTCGATTTTCACGATGTAGGGATGTGCCGGTCTTAGTCTCTCCAGTTCAACAACCGCCTGGGGGCAGCCAAACTTCAACCGGTCTATCCGGTAGGCGTGGCTGTTTTCGGAAAAGAGGGGATCGACCCGTTTCTCGATGATCTGGAGGATCCGTTTTTGGACCAGGTAATCCTTCGGCTTGCACCCGCCGATGATGCGGAAATGATCGAGGAAATCCTGATCACGGATGGCAATTTTTTGTCGGGCGACCGCCAGGGATGGAAGATTGCCGGAGTTTTCTTTTTTGGCAAGGATGCGAAGCGCCGGCAGGGAAAACCGGAAGGAGCCTTTTCTGAGGGAGTTTGAGATGTGATTGATCAGCAGGGTGGCCTGGGGTGTGATCTCCCGGATGCCATGGTTGTTCCTCACCAGTTTGCGGTACCTGGATTTGATCCGCGGTCTTTTGGCGTTGGCCTTGCCTTTTTTGGCCGTGGCGACGGATTTCAGAATTTTCTGGAGGACATTTTTGTCGGCTAAGGTGGATATCAAGCCCAGGCTGAGCGTGTCAGCCCATCGCCGGATAAAAGGAAGGGTGCCGGCCCAGTCTAAAAAAGATCGATCAAGGCTCACAAAGTGACCCGGAAAAGGTATTGCAGCCCTTTTTCTGTCATCATACTGGGCCGGCGAGTTGAATTTACCAGTTGATTGGGGGGTTGCAAATCAATTTCTTGAGTGGAAAAGCTTGGTCTTTGACAGAAATTAGTTTTTTCCAAACCCGGAAAAAAACCGGCAGAATTTTTGGGCGAACAGGGGTTTGGAGGTGGTTTGACGCTCAAAGCCATTCAAGCCCAGAAGAGAAAGGGAACCGCCAAGGAAAAAGCCGAGAAGGTGATTGCCAACCTAGTGGACCTGCTGGTGCGGGAGGTGGCCCAAACCATGAAGGAAGGCATTGACGAATCGTTGACTTACATGGCCTACCCGAGGAATCACTGGATCCGCATTCGAACCAACAATGTTTTGGAAAGGATGAATCGTGAAATGCGGAGGCGTACCCGGGTGGTTGGCAACTTCCCGGATGGCCGGTCCGCCTTAATGCTGGTATCCGTCAGGCTGAGGTATGTCGCGGCGACTCAATGAGGATCGAGGCGTTACCTGGACATGGACAAACTTCAAAACCAAAGCCCAAGAAAGGAGGCTCTTGAAGTGGTCGGGGCTGGATAGGCCCTGATCATTCAGAACGGCCCTGACTTCACGGGGTCACAAAACAAATGTGCGCAACTTGACATGAACCACCTGGTTCCAAGGCACTTTAATGGTTTTGCAGGGCAGACTAAAAAAATAAGTTGGTAGGAAAATTTACAATTTGGTTAGTCATAATTAAGTCTAATTTCCTAATGTATTTTAATCGTCTTTTTAAAAGTGTAATAAGCACCTTAAAATTTTGAATATCTTTAACTTTTAAATTCCTATGTAGTAATGAAAACTTTCTCTGTTTAAGCCATTGATCGATAACATAATACCCGGAAATTCGGGTTTTAAGAACCGCTATAGGAATATCTGCAATCTCAAATTTATTAGTACCACAGTATAGGATAACTAAGCCTTTTTTTCTTTCAACTTGAAATTTTGTCAAGTTACTTGGACCTTTTTCAGGAGATGAGAGATCCTCTAAAAATTCATCAGGATTTCGAGATAAAGCAAAATTTATTTTTAAGTTAATAAGTTTCTTTGGGGAGAAATTAGGCTTTTCACAACAAGCTAATTTATATCCAAGTTTAACTATTTCTGCTGCAATATTTGGTTCATCTATTACTGGAATTCTCGGTCTGTAGAGGGGATTGGAAGTTGTAAAATATGCTCCGGAAAATTTATTAAGTAGCCTTTTAGATGACAATATTGCATACGCATAAAAGACAGCAATTTGATTGTCTTTGTACTTTGTAATTTTTTTTTCTGTAATGTATTTTTTGACCTCAGAAAAATAAGTACACAAGTCGGAATGAACATTTTGGTCAAGGCAAATAAAGGAATTTGTCCTGGCAGCAAGATCATTGTCAGGAGGATACCAACAGAACGAAGTGAATTGATGGAGAGTTTCAGAGAGTTCCCGAGTTCCACCGGAAACTGCTAGTCCTATACTTCCTTTTAAAAATTTTTTATTGAGACCAGGTTTAGGCCTATATCCAGATCCGTTAGATCTTCCTTGTGTTAGGATTTTTATTTGTTTTAAACAGTTCATAACTACAAATGGCCTATAGGAGTATTTCCAAACCTTATTTCCTTTTAATGTTTTTCCAAGGTTTTTACGAAAGGCTTGATTTTGAAGTTTTCCAATAATTTTCTTGTTGTCTTCAAACCATTTATTTTTAATTTGATCTAGGTCATAAAAAAATTCTTTTGTATGAGAATCAACTTTGGAAATATATTCGGTTCGGGCTATCAAATTATTTTTGTCGGCACAAACGAAAAGTGCTACCGGTGAAAGCTTGTTGCCGCCTAGGGTTTTACAAAAAAAGACTTTATTGGTACCGCTAGTTGGAGCAAGCCTGTCATCTGAAATTGGCCAAAAATTTTCGTAGCTTGACGCATCAAAATTTTTCCAAGTACGAAAACAATAATTAACTATTGACCAAGCAGGGCCAACAGGTAAACTCTTGAAGCTATCCAAAGGGCCATGAGGACTAGAACAAAGTTTATTTAACTCTGTGATTTTACTTTTGCGACATAAATCGCTAATATTTTTGTAATAAATAGTGGCATTTTTTGGTGTAGATTCTTGTGGTTTGCTTTCTCGGGCTGCGATAATTACAACTCGCCCTTGTCTAACTCCCGAAAACAAATGATTGTTGTTATTAACCCCTTCCCGCTTGCCATCTTTGTCTAAATCTAAAACCCAAACTTTGTCAAAATTTCTAATAAACCAGAGCCTAGCATTTATAAAAGAAACAGATTCAACTATTGTTTCGGGCACAACAAAAGCAATTATGCCTGAATCATCCCCTAATCGTTCACATCCCCATCTTAAGAATAAGGACCACTCATTCTTAACAGCTCTAGCAAAATTGTTATTTCTTGGAGAATTAAGGCGCCAATCTTCAATTAGTTTTTCTATTTCGACACGATTAGTTTTTCGGGATTTTGCTGTTTTTCCTTGAGCTGCATCCGTTGCTGGGGGATTTCCTATTACAAGAACAAGTGGCTTATCAACTAAATTTTTTACATTAGAAATATAATTACATGCTTTAATCTGATAAGCTGTTGGGTGTTTTGGTAGCTTTGGTAGGGTAATAAAGTTGTCAGAAAGAGTATCGCCTAAAATTATATTGATGTCGCCTGAATATCCTGGTTTTTTTGCAGTAATTCTTAAACGGTGGCCTGCCAAAGCGTGAGGCACCGGTTGTATTTCAATCCCAATTAAGACCGGATGTTCTTTTTGAATAGGCGTTGGTTTAGAACATTCGTCCATTAAAATCTCTAAAAAAATACCCGTACCACATGCCGGATCAATTAACTTGTTTGATTTTTTGAAAATATTGCATTTTAAAACGACCTCAGAGATGTAAAAAGAGGCCTTTACCATCCAAGTGGTTAATTCCAATGGTGTGATATATAGTCCAAAAGCTTTTTTATTGGAAATCTTTGTGATTTTTCTGCTTTTTTTAGTTTGCAGAATATCAATTTTTGTAAAATATTTTTCGAATAATTGATGATAATCTAGGTTAATTAATTTTTTGTTTTTAGTAGCAGACCTGGCTAGGAAATTTTTGCAATCGTCAACAACAGTAGTTAATTTGCTCGGAACTTTTGTAGTAAGTTCCCATATTATTTTTATTATTTCATGATTAAGTGGAACATTAGAAACAGGATGGATTTGCCAAAAATCATTAATATGATTAAACCTATCCCTAGGATTTTTTTCTGTTCCTGCCTTTTCTTCTTCTTCTTCTAGATTTTGATGGGCATAAAGCAATGAAAAAACAATTATTTCTGCTACATAATCTGAAAACAATTTTTTATCATCTAATCGACCCTCGGAAAAATGTGATAATAGATTTTTAAGTTCTGAAATTGGTTTTAATATCGCCAAGCTTTTACTGCCTGATATTGAATCCGAAAGTATTTCTAATATTGTGGAAGAAATTTTTAAAGTAAAATCAGCTAGTTCCTCAAAAAGGTCTTCACTTTTGATGCCTATGAGACCAGGTTGGTTTAATAGATTTTTAAATGCTATTAGAACATTGGTTTTTATTTTTTGATTGGACAGCTTTTCATCATTATTTGGCCTTTTATCGATTAAGGAAAGATGTTCGTATTTGGTTCCATTATATGAAAGTATGTCTTCTTTGTTAAATAATAGAAAATCAATGCCATCAGTTAAAAAAA
>Ga0315899_10002644_pt1 | contig 19707 bp, 14 predicted proteins | sample LakEriMetagenome_2_FD_203518 | JGI IMG/M metagenome (GOLD analysis project Ga0315899, IMG submission 203518) | Freshwater fungal communities from buoy surface, Lake Erie, Ohio, United States - Buoy 4 MA112 | ecosystem: Environmental > Aquatic > Freshwater > Lake | place: USA: Lake Erie, Ohio... | reverse complement strand
TAGACTTCTTTTGATTGACTCCCCCCCGATTGATGTTGCTTTACGTCTCCAATTCTTAGTAAGTAAACAGCAGTTTTTTTGAGGTCTTGGTCATTTTTATTTCAGTATGCCAGAGTCACTTCACCCTAGAGCAACGATCCATTCGGTCGGTTTGTTGGTAGCCAAGGCTGCTGGGTGTCGACTATTGGTTGTTCTGGCGGTAACTGGCATTGCCGCATTGAGTATGTTTGGATGCGCTAGCCAAAAGTATGCTTTAATGCGTCCAATCCCCTCGAATCCTCTTACTGAAACTCTGCAACTGGCTTCAAAGTCAGGTCCTCAGGTTACCTCGCGTACGATGACGCTTCTACGCAACTACGCCCTTGCAGATCTATCACAAAAAGACCCGACAGAATGTTTAACGAGACTTCAGGAAATCGCTATAGACGAAAAAGGTGCCGAAAAAATCTACGCGACGTCTGAGTTAGCCTACACAATTGGAAAGCGAGAGGAAACCGCCGGACGGAGTGGAGTTGCATTAGACCTATACAATATTGCCGTTACCAACGCATACCTATATCTCTTTTGTCCCGATTTAGACGTTTCGCGAAATCCTTATGATCCGCAATTTCGAGGTGCATGCGATCTGTATAACGTTTCGCTCGAAGCCATGTTGCGATTGATGAGTACCCAAGGGGAATTTCGACCTGGGCGAGTCTATCGGATCAACACAGCAAAACAAGACTACGATGTTAACGTGGTCGCTCGTGGTGCATGGAAAGACGCAGACTTCGATCAACTAGAATTTTGCAGCGACTATCAAGTCCAGGGATTAGAAGCGAACAATGTTACGTATGGGGTTGGCGTTTCTTTGATCGCTGTTCGCAAACCACATTCAGGAGTGAGCCCAACGGAACGATACTATCCCGAAGGGCTTTCGTTCCCCGTCACGGCACTTTTGCGAGTCACCAATCCGACCGTCCACGGGGCTGGCGGTAGCAACCATCGCTACCCGTGCGTATTGGAGTTATACGACCCACTTGATGCGACAGACATCAATTTGAATTCCCGATTAGTACCGCTTCAGACAGACCTTAGTACTCCTTTGGCTTACTTTTTGGATAATCCCAAATTCCGAGAACAAACCAACAGCACGCTTGGTCTCCTCGATCCCAGCCGGACAGACAAGCTTCGGGGGATCTATATGTTAGAGCCTTTCGACCCAAATCGAATTCCGGTTTTGATGGTACACGGTTTGTGGTCGAGTCCTATGACTTGGATGCCAATGTTCAATGATCTAAGATCTTTTGATGAGCTAAGAAAGAACTATCAGTTCTGGTTTTATCAATATCCTACGGGGCAGCCATTTTGGGTTAGCGCAACACAACTCCGAAGCGACTTGAACCAAATGAAACAGACGCTCGATCCTGATGGTCGATATCCTGTAATGGATAACATTGTGATGGTTGGACATAGCATGGGTGGCCTTCTATCGCGAATGCAAACCATCGAAAGTGGAAACGAATTTTGGTCCGCGCTAAGCGACAAACCGTTTGAAGAACTGAAGGGAGACGAGGCTGAAATTCAAAGATTGCAGGCAGTTATGTTTTTTAAACCCAATCCGTCAGTCAAACGAGTTGTTACGATCGGTACACCTCATCGGGGTAGCGAGTACGCCAACGATACGACTCGTTGGCTTGGGAAAAAAATCATTAAACTACCAAGCACAATTACTGATATCGCAAATTCTGTTGTAAGACAAAACCCTGGTCTCTTTTTTAGTACCGAACTTCTTACAACCAACACAAGCATAGATTCCTTGAGTCCAGAGTCACCGATATTTCCACCGATGTTACGTGCCCCTCGGGCACCATGGGTGCACTATCACAATATCATCGGAGTCGTATCCAAGTCGAGTTGGTTTGGAGAGCCAATTCCCAGCGATGGCTTGGTCACGGTCGAAAGCGCTATGATGCCCGACGTCGAAAGCGAAATCATGGTTGAATCCAAGCATCAAGACATCCATCGCCAACCGCGAGCGATCCTCGAGGTACGGCGGATCCTAGTAAACCATTTGAGAGAACTAAGCCAGTATCCTCAAATGATGTCGATACTGAAGTTGCCAAAAAATGGAAGCTATTCCGTCTCTGGGCCTCTGATTCCGTTGGAAGAAGCGTTGGCGAACTCCGCTACTCGCTCTAGGTCGAGTTACTCCCAGACTAGTGCGGGGGATGGCTCGCCACGACCAAGTGTGATTCAATCTCTATCCGATCGAAATGTACCGGTTATTTTTCAGGCCTCGAAAAATTAATCGCTGGATTCAATCGATTCAGCCGGGATCCTTTTTTTGGCTTTTTCGCGACGGGTGAAGACAATAACTCGGTTTTGCGTAATCTTTAAAATCAGAAACCATAAACTGTTTTTATCGCATAGATCGGGGTACTTTCCTCCGGCAATTGACTGGGTCAAAGCCACCAAAACATCATTGGCAACTTCCTCAGAGTCAGGCTTCGATAATTTGGATTTTGCCAAATCGCAAATCTTCAAAAAAGTGACTTTTTGAAAAGGCATCCAGCGCGTCCTGGTGCCCTTCGCGAATCAACGAAATCCAGCCTGTTACCGACCCTTGATCTGAGTTCACCGCCTCCCCCCATAAACATGCATTAAGATAACCAAGCTGGAGAATTGAAACACCCCGATGACTCTTAACGATTCCAGCAATCAGATTGTTAACTCACAGTTCCTTATTCGAGACCAGAGTTCCCAATTCAGTTTCGGCAGCATAGATGCATTAGACCAGGACTTTCGAGAAGTATTCTCGCTTCATATTTTCAACATAACGAATCGCTTACCGAGGTAGTTCTGGACCATCAGGTTGGAAAAAGTTAGCCCTTGCGTGTATTATTGATGTCGCCCATCCCAAATGATCCCGACCTAAAGGATTTCTTAATGTTTTCATTCAGCACAGCTTCTTTTCTCAAGGTCACCATGTGGACGGCAGGTTTGACAATTTTACTAAGCGTTTTGGTTGGCTCCGCTGAAGCAGTAGAGGATCCAAAGAAATCTCCCCTTACACATACCCAGGATAGTTTGGATGAAGTGAAAAAGGCGGTTGCTTCCGGCAAAGCGGTGCTTGTGGATGTTCGCGAACTCGTCGAGTGGAAGTCTGGACACATCAAAGGTGCCGTTCACATGCCATTTCGCGCCATGCAAGAAAAAATCGACGCCCAGAAAGTTAAGGAAAAGTTCAAGGATAAGATTGTCTACACCTACTGCGCAGTTGGAATGCGATCTCTTAAAGCTGGTCAAATTCTAACCAAGCTCGATATAGATATCCGACCGCTCAAGCCTGGGTATGATGAATTGGTGAAAGCCGGCTTTGAAAAGGAATAGGTATGCAAGACACCTTGTTGTTTTGCAACGTCTAGAAATGTTGAGCTAATCGATACCACTTACCGAGTCTGACTAATTGATACGCCTCGAATTGAGTGAATTCAAAGTCTTGTCAAGCCGATCCGAAGAGTACTTGCGAAGATGAGCGGCTAGCTATCCAGCTAACCTTTCTTTTAGCAAAACTGTCGTCACCCGCATTGCTTGCTAAGCATGTGGGTGTCGCCCTCAATCACGAGAATCGTCGGAGTAAGCTCTGTGCTGCGCCTCTCAATTGTTGTTCCACATCACGATGACGACACATTCCTCGAAAACACACTGGTTTCGCTTCTAGAGAATCGAGATGCCAGTCAGGAAATTGTTGTCGTTCATAATGGAAGTTACTTTGATCCTTATCAGCTTGGCAAGGATGAAGTGGTCATGGTGGAAGCACCAAAACATTATTCCATAAGCCAGCAATTGAATCTCGGCTTCTCTGCTGCGACAGCTCCATTTATACAGGTTCTATTTCCTGGAACCCAAGTGTCAGCAGGCTGGGCAAATGACGCTTTGGAACTGTTAGATTCCGAGGATATTGCCTGCGTTGGAACTCCTTGTTCGATAACAAATTCGAAGCGTGTTATCTACGGACTGGACTCTTCTGCACTCCCTAGAAGAAAGGTCTCTGAACAGCCTGTCGATGTTGTTCCAATATTGAATGGCTCTATTTTCCGGAAGCGTATTCTTCAGTTGATCGGCTGGCTTTATGAAGAAATGCCAAGAGAAGGAGCGGAACTTGAGATTCAATTGCTTCTTCAAGCAATGGAGTTGGATTCACTCTGTTTGGCAGATCCAACTCTGGTCGCAGTTGCCAGCGCGGCGTATGGACAAGAACGGGGCTATGAAACGGGAAGGCAAAGTGGTTTGATTGCTAGCGCTTACGGAAACGTCGAGGGAAGCGGCGTTTCCATAGAATCGCTTGCAAAACAATTGGGGCATCTCGCTTCAGGGCTGATGAACCCCAAAACGGTAGCGGAAAGACTCGGTTGGGTTATGGGATCTCGTGATCATTCCCACGACGAGGCGATTCGGAATCGCCTCGTAAGTGCGGCAGCTAGACTCGATCAAGATGCCCAGCAGGACTCCTACGTGCAGTCTTCCTCTCAACGTCGTGCTGCGTAGGTAATCGAAATCTCAATGCGCATTGCTATCAAAATGAAGTTGAATGATAGCGATGCGGAATGGGGAGAGCAGAAGCCGTTATTGTTTGGTCTTCAAAAAACGGTGACACTCAACACACTGGACCGTCATGTTGATATAGCCGAGTGTTGCCCGATCCACATTTCCGGATTTAGCCCCGTTTCGGATCGTCGATAGTGAGTGCCGAAAATCTTCACTCATATCGAGGTATTCTTCGGTCGTAATTACGTTCCATGCGCTCTCGATACTCAGCACGCTAAGTCCCTGAGCACTCTGTGTAACCTTATCCATATTGTTCGTAGTTAAGCCCTCGAGCATATCCTTGGCCAAATCTAACTTTCTTAGCATGAATTCGTTCATCTGCGACCGCTGTTGCTGCTGCTGAGCGTGGAGATGATAGGCTCCCAAAAGACCGCAACAAACTCCCAATCCTATGCTAAAAAACAACAAAGTTTTAAGTACTCGAACCTTCATAGAAGCCTCTAACTCTCATTAAATGTCTGTAGTGTGACAAAGCGCCAATATTGCAAAGCCCCAGTGCAGCAACTACCGGTACGGTTAGGCTGTAGTGTGACAAATTGGCTCAGTTTATCGGCAGAACCGATGGAACATGCGTCCAATTAGTACCAATTGGGTGTCGATGCACCTAATGGAATGAGAATGCACGACGTGTGCCAAAAATTTTTGCCGAATGGCAGCGAATCTGCGCCATGGTTTAATATCGATTTGGCTGCCCGTTAGATCCGGGCTGTCCGCTTGCATTGTTGGCGAGATTAGAGCCAGAAGCAGCCCCGCCTTGAGCCATGCGGACTTGCAGTGAGCTGACACGCTGGTACAGATCAGGTTGATTATTGTTGATGGCTAGGCTTTGCTGATAATTTTGAACAGCTTGCATGAGTTCGCCATTGGATTCTCGCAAACGACCTTTGGCGGCCCATGCGTTGGCGCTATTGGAATCAATTGCCAGTGCTTCATCCAAGTATTGTTCAGCGATTTTCTGCTGATTGAATTCTTGATGGAGTCTTGCCAGTTCGACTCGTGCATCGGCTTGCATCGGATTACGTTTACTCCAGTTTTTGAGCAAAGTAAACGCTTTGTCAGACCGTTTCGTATCTACCAAGAGAACCGCAAGGCCTCGATGCGAATCGACGTGGTCAGGTGACAAATCGAGGCATTGATTGTAAAGAGATTCTGCCGTTTCCAGCATTTTGGAATCTTTGGCGTTGTTTCCGAGTCGATGGTACGTCGAGGCTAAATTATAGTAGACATCAGGGTTACTGGGATCAGATTGGCGAGCGAGTTCGAACTGTTGCATTGCTTCCGGAAGTCGGCCTTGTTGGAACAATGCCACCCCCATGCCATTTTGCCCCAAATTGGACTGACAGCCACAAATGAGGGATCCAAAGACTGTTCCCACAACCGTTGCTGCAATTACCTTGGAGTTCATTTATTTACATCCCATCCATCTCAAGACCTCGTTGATGATGGGAATTAGCAATTTTGCTGGAGCTATGCAAGCCCGATATCTAGCTTTTAGCGACGGACCTGAGGTTGAACGCCAGATGCCATATAGCGTGTCGATCCTTCCTGGACCAAGTCTGCTTCACCCGATGAGCCTTTAACTTCTGCTCGGAATCGATGGATTCCAGATGAGCTCGCTTTGGCAAAGACTTTTAAGGTGACCCGCTCATTGGGGCCGATTGATGCGATGCTCTCAAAGACGACTTGCCCTGGAACAATTTTTCCCGAATGACCTTCTACTTTAACGGGCTCAACCCCTTCCGAGAATTGTGCGATAACAGATACGTTTTGTGCTGCTTTTGTTCCGCGATTGTGAATTTCAATCTCATACGGAACAGGTTGGTCTACAGGAGCTGGCGCAACTGGTGGAACAACGGCGAGCTTTAAATCCTCAATGGCATCCACGGTAATCGAATGCTTTGCAACGACCGATCCACTATTCTTAGATTCTGCCTGTAATACTAATTCCACCTGTCCTAATTGCGCAAATGTAAATTTAAACGGTACAGTTACAGACTCTCCTGGCATCAATTTTTTTACATCCCATTGCACCGAACTGCCTCGTCGGAGGGAACCTGGTGGCATGGCGATTGGCTCCGCTCCATTAGGGATGCTAAGAGAGCATTTTGCTTGATTGATGGCCGCGTCACCTTCGTTAGTCAGGATCAGTCTGTAATCGCCGACGCTGCCTTGATAATAGTTGGTGAGCCCCTCCCATTTGGCAACCAGCTTAGCTTGACGGACTCTTACATCGATTTGGCTTTGAGATTGAACATGGGACACGGAGCTATTGGCAGTCGCCAAAATTGGAATGACTCCCCCCTGTTCGAAGAGGAGTTCAACATCGATGACGCGTTCTGCACCTGGTGCGATGTCACCGACAACCGATTGATTGCTGCCAAAACTCTCTGCTGCCAACCTGACCTCAACCATCTTTGCGACAGCATTCCCTGGGTTCTTTACTCTTAGTCGATACTTTACCGGTACTCCATATTCAGCTTCAGCCGGCCCCTCGAGTGCCAAGTCTAGCTTTGGTTCATGAACTTTAACTTGAAGCGATTGGGATTGTGGTAGAGCGGTCCATTCCACATTCATTGCGAAGTGTTCAGGCGATGCCGTTTTCAAAGGCAGTTTCAGCGATTGCGTTTGACCAGATGGAATCGTTTCGACTTCCCACAAGATGGCATTTCCCCCGTCTTCTCTATCTGGCTGAGTTGCACCCGACGTGGCGACAGCATTGCCAATGACAATACTGTTAGGTAATGAGAGTCGAACGATTAGTCCGTTGAGATTGCTGTTTCCATGATTTTTGGCGACCAGCTCGTAAACGGTTTCTTGTCCCACAACCATGGCATTAGGTCCTGCAATGTTGATACTGATTCCAGGTTGCTTAAGTTCGAGCAACGAACCAGAACTTGCTCCGACAGGCTCGCGAGGTGTGGATGAGGATTGCTCCTGAGGTTTTTCTTGTGAGCCCACGGAGGCCTGAGGAGGACCGGACATTGATGTGATCGATTGCGGAGGATTCGTTCTGGTGATTGGCTGTTTGTCCGACTTTAATTCAGGGACTCGGTTGCGAGCAACGATTGGCTCATCGCTTGTTGCTTTCCCGTTGGCATCCAATTTGGCGTCAGGTTCACTACTGGGTGGCGTCTCCGGAGTAAGGTTGGATGGGGTGGACCGCGTTCTAGAGATACTCGTCGGCAATGGGGTGTTTCCCTCACTGGATAGATCGACCAGATTTGCAGGCTTGTTGTTTCTACCGTCTGGCAATTCCATGGATTCTGTAATCCCCGTGGAACCGACGGGTGTTCTTCTTGATGTCGATTTCTCTTCTAAGTTGGGTGGAATGCTGGTGATTGGTGCTGAGGGCTTCGGCGGATTTTGTGGGGTTGTGGATTTTTGGGCTGCTACAGCCGCTCGGGATGAGTTGATGCTTGGGCCTGCGGGTAAGCCACTGTTGGGGCTGGATATAGGAGCAGGTACGCTTGTTGACTGATTGTTGCTTTGCGAAGGTGGCAGCGCAGGGGGGGGGGGCAGCGTTGTTGGTTTCTGACTTTCGGAGTTACCAATACTCCGAGTTGCAGATGAGTTTGGCCGGCTATTTGCAAACGGTTCGACACTAGGCTTAGGTGCGGGAAGTTTTGGTGCCGAAGTCTTTGGTGTAGGAATTGTTTTGAGCGAAGAACCAACTTCATTTCCTTCGGTCTCACCAAGCCGAGAGTCTGCTGAATTTGTTTCCTTCATCAGAGCGTCTTGCGGGGCATCATCTTCCTTGGAGGAAACAACTGCTTTATTTCGGGCCATGTTCTCCCAGTTGTTGATAGTGGCAGTTTGGTCCTCATCCGCTTCAACACTGAACTCGCTCAGATCTTGATCGTCGCCGCCTCGAAAAACTCGATTGGTAAACGATCTCAATGGGACAAAGATCCCGCCCCCACGATTTCCTACGGTTTGTGCAGGAACTGTTCGCTGTCGTGAAAATCCAAAGCTCGGTTTTCCTGGAACGGACGGCCCTGTTTTAGATTGTTCCTGATTGGATTCCGCGGGGGAAGTCGTCGGATCGATAGAGGGACTGTCGTTTTTGCGACCAAAAATTTTTCCAATGGTGGAGGAGAACGTGCCCGGTTTCTCCGTCTTGGTCTCACTCATTTTCCCAGGAGAATCGTCGTCCTGAGCCACTGACAATGCAGCGGGGCCCCCGAGAGCAATAAGGCTCGACAAAACCAAACGAATCGGAAATCCATGTTGAAGCATGATTCTGGCACCCCACGGGAGCAAAAAAACATTTGGACGCACGTATCAGTTGAATGATCGGCCCAAGATCATGTTGAAATGAATCGATTGGGCGGATTTTGACGAACTTTATGGTTTTTGGGGTTAGAAAAGGCATTTGTTCAAATTTGCACGTCAGCATTCGAGACGACGCAGCAAAACGGAACTCCCATGCTCGACGCTACCAATTCGCACGAATTTCCTGGCCTTATTCAGGATGAAATTCATGCCGAATGGTGTGTGTTCTTGCTGATTTCAGAAAAATCTACATATCGAGAACTTTTGCTATCAGTTTGGCACGCGATACGCACTAAGGTAATGTCAGACGGACGGCGTAGTGATTCACGTCTCCGCTCGGTTCTTGCTTCATAAGGGCCGACAGAAGGGGCAGGAAACTTGGTTTGTTCAGGAATCCTGCGTTTTTTGTTAGCATCCTGAGAGAGCGAGAAATACGATTAGAACAATCAAAACCTGTTTTTCACCTCATCTCATCCATTCGAGCCGGTTTGGAGCGAATCGTTATGCGAAAGTTTTCCAGTATTAGTCGCGTTGTTTGTCTAGGAGCAGGGCTTTGGCTCGGTGCTCCTCTTTATGCGTTCGAAAACAGCTCGCGGCTGCTGACCTACAAAGACCGAGACCAAACGCTATTTGCGTTGAGTTTGGCAACCGATGCTGCGACCAGCCCACGAGCTCAATTAAGGGTTGCCATCCTCGTAGACACATCTGCATCCCAGTCTGGATCTTACCGATCTGACAGTTTGGAGATCGCGGAGAGGTTTGTTCAATCTCTCCCTAAAAACGCGGAAACAGCCTTGTTTGCCTGCGACGTTGAAGCTCGCCTTTTAGCAAAAGGATCTGCTAGCGGCACCGAAATCACTTCGGGCCTCAAATCTCTTGCAGACATTGTCCCGTTAGGTTCTTCCGACATCGTTTCGGCCGTTCGTAAAGCTAAGTCGGTTCTTTCCGAGGGTAACGACGGCAAAGATCTTTGTGTCGTTTACGTCGGAGACGGCATTCATCGATTTAACCTGATTCAGCCTAAGGGCTTTGAGTCATTGGTAAGCGAGTTGCGAAACGACAGAACAACCATTCTATCTTTGGCAATCGGTCCGAAACTTGATGTCGAGTTTTTGGCAACATTGGCAAACCACACTGGTGGAACCGTATATGTCCATCAAAACTTGAACAACCTGTCCAATCAACAAGTTGCCGACGGTCTCGCGAAAGCGTGCTCGGTGCCTGTTTTCTGGCCAAGCGAATCGAGCTTTCCCAAAGCGGTTGCGGCTCATTTTCCAGCTAAGCTTCCTCCTATTCGCGGAGATCGCGATTCGATCGTCCTAGGAAAATTAGACAGTGATGATGCATCAGGAGAATTGGTCGTCCATGGAACTTGGGGAGCAGCATCCTCTAAGCTAGTTTGGAACATCAAGAATGAAGCACAGAATGAAGATCTCGCATTTCTTGGCGAGGTAGTGGAGAAGGCAGAGTTGAACAGCGGCTTGACCCTTCCTACTGCCGGATCGGAAGCGTTGATGGCCTTTGGCAATGCACTGATGAATTCATCCGATCAGTTGCTCAAAGACGCTCGTTTTGCACTAGCATCGGGCGACCGAGAAGCCGCTATCGCAATTGCAAACGAAGCATTGAAGATTTCGCCTAAAGATCCAGCCGCCAAAGCTGTTTTGGAAGCCGCTTCGAAAGTGGAAATCCCGGTCGCAGCTCCAAATGTTGCACCTAAGACGAATGATAAAGATAAGACATCTTCCACCAAGCGTAAAAACATCGTCCGGTTTGTCACCGCACAAATTGGAGGCGATCCGTTTGGCGGAGCATCGCAACCACCTGCTCAATCAGGAGATACTGGAGGCAACCCCTTCGGCGATGATACTCCCACCACACCAGCGACTGGCAACGGGGCGGCGGGGGCCGCCGGCCTTTCTTCGCAGCGAGCTTTTGAAGATTCTTTAGGCTCCGGTGACTTCCTCCGTAACGCAGAAGAAGAACGCCGCGCCGCCGCTCAAGCTCTAGAGATGGATGTGCAGAATGCCACTCGACAAGCCAAATCCGACATCCTGTCTGGCGACAACCTCACGATGCGAAAGCTATCGTTGAAGACGTTGCTTGACCAAGTAAGACGTATGCCAAGCATTGATGGTGGTACAAAGCTGCGGTTGGAGAGATCGCTTGAGAATGCGATTCAAAGCACGCAGTCAGCTGAAATTCGCAAAGCTGAGCAGCTTGCGTCGCAGGAAGCTGTCCGTGCTGCTGAAGCCGCGACTCAACGAATCCTTGGGGAAGAAGAACGTAAACAAGAGACCATTAAGCAACTGGTAGAACGTTACGACTCTTTGATGAGACAACAACTTTTCGCACAAGCAAACAACGAAGTTGCACCTCAGGTTAAAGAGATTGCTCCCAACACTGCCATCGAAACCATTACCGACGTCGAGTCGAACTTGGCTTCCAGTGCCCAGTTGCTTGATGACATCGTTCATCAACGCCGCCGAGCATTCGTGGACTCGCTTATGATGAACGAAGAAGCGTTGGTCCCGTTCGTGGATAACCCACCAGTGCGTTATCCACCAGCAGATGTTTGGCGTGCGTTGTCCGCTAGACGGCTCGAACGATACGGCAACATTGATTTGTCTGGTGGTAACGAAAGCGAACGACGGATTTATCGATCCCTTGCGACTACCCTGGATGCTCAGGATATCCAACAATTACCTCTATCTCAGGTTCTTCAACGATTTGCGGCAGAGTTAGAAATACCTATCGTTATCGATGACAAGGCTCTTGAAGATGCCGGTATTCAGCCTGACGAGCAGATTATTTTGCAAGTTCCGGGAATTACGTTCCGGTCTGTTCTCAAGCTCATTCTCGAGCCACTCGAGCTAACCTACGTGATCGAAGATGAAGTCATGAAGATCACCACCAAAGATGGTTCTTCCAGCGAAGTAACCCGTATTTATCCAGTCGGTGACTTGGTCGTTCAAATCCCATCCATGATGGGTGGTATGGGCGGCATGGGCGGCATGGGAGGTATGGGCGGCATGGGAGGTATGGGCGGCATGGGTGGCGGCATGGGAGGTATGGGCGGCATGGGTGGCGGTATGGGAGGCATGGGCGGCATGGGTGGTGGAATGGGTGGTGGAATGGGCGGTATGATGGCCGTGCCTGACGTACCTTCCAAAGTCACAAAGCCCAGCAAGCCTGTGTCTGAACTCATCAAGGAAGTCTCTTCTACCGATTTCGCTGTCAAACAAGCGGCCGAAGCAGACCTGGCAAAGTGGGTCAATGAAAAAATGTTGCTCGCCAAAAAAGAAGCAAGCAATAAGCATCTAACCAAGGCAACGGCAAACTTCGAAGAAGTGATCGCGGTTGTTGGTGAATGCATGCAAGGTGCACTCCCAGCGGCTTGGATGTACGATGCCATGACCACTGCGATGGTTGGTGCTGGTCGTCCGGCCTCAGACATAAAGCGTGTTCTGATGTCGAGCATGGACTTTGGTGCCGACGAATTCAGTGCTGTCCGGATTGCTGAGTTTTTGGCAGGTGCCGGAATGAAGCAAGAAGCTTTGCAAGTGCTGAAAGACGTTCATACCATGAATCCAGCTCTCAAGCGTCCTTTGTTCTTGGCACTTAAGCTAGGTGTGGAGCTTGAACACGCGGAGACAATTGAATGGGCCTCAGTCGGTGTGCTAAGCCAAGCCTGGACCGATGATGCTGTACCTTTGATACGTACTGCATGGAACGCCGTCGAAGCGAACTTGATTCGACTTGTCGAGTCAAAGCAAGTGGTCAAAGCTGGGGTATTCACTGAGCAAATCAAGGAAGCCAGTATGCGTGACCTTGTTGTGCGAGTCGTTTGGTCTGGAGACGCCGATATCGATTTGGCTGTTGAGGATCCAACCGGAGTGGTTTGCGATGCAGCCAATCCAATCGCAGTTTCGGGTGGGATGCACTTGGGTGACAAGTCTTCCAAGTCGAAGGCAGACCAAGACGGTTTCTCGGAGACTTACGTTTGTGCTAAAGGTTATGCTGGAGCATATAAGCTAGTGGTTCGTAAGGTTTGGGGTGACGTAGCAGGGGGCAAAGTTGTTGTTAACATCTTGACCGACCACGGCACACCAGAGGAAAAGGTCATCCGAAAGGTTATAAGCTTGGAAAATGACGCTAGAGCTGTCGCCGTTATAGCTCACGTTAAAAACGGGCACCGAACGGAAACTGCTGCAGCAACTCACTTAGCCAAAGTTCAAGAGTCCAAGGCAAGATTGGGCGAAGCTGTTCTCTCTCAACAAGGCGGCGTTTTTGAAGAAGCGGAACAACTCCAGGAAAACGTGGGAGAGCTTATGAATGCGACGTCGAATTCTGGAAGCGGAAGCAACCCATTTTTTGGCTTCAACCGAAATGGACGCCCGATATTTGGCCGTGGTGCGGTTGGATACCGACCTGTGATTATCACCATTCCTGCGGGAACTATGATGGGGCCTGCCGCTGTAATCTCGGGAGATCGACGTTACGTATCGGTGAACCCTGCTCCATTCTTTAGTGACGTAACTCGGGTTGATACCTTCAACATCGCGTCTGGCGAAGGCACCGGCGGAACAGGTGGTATCGGCGGCGGTGGTGCCGGCGGTGCGGGTGGCTTTGGCGGAGGCGGTGCGTTCTAGTCATTTCTCCTGACGGCTAAAATCCTGTAAACTATAGGGCGACCAGAAATTTCTGGTCGCCCTTTTTTCGTTTCTAGACCCTCAGGTCAGCGAAGTCAAAAAATTTCGTAGAAACAAATTGGGCGCCCTTGGGTTGTAAACCCCACCTAGAACAACAAAGAACCGGACGTTGAGCGAATCCATTCCGAACCAATTCAGCGGATCCATTGACCCCGACGTGGGCTTGATGTTGCGAGTCAAAGATGACGATGCGGTCGCCTTTGAGGAATTGATTGATCGCCACCAAATTAAAATCATACGATTCATGAGGGGCTGGGTTTCAACTCCCGAGCAAGCCGAGGATTTGGCACAGGATGTTTTTCTTCGCGTCTACAAAGCCCGAAAATCCTACATGCCTACTGCAAAGTTTACGACTTGGCTTTATCGAATTGCCCACAACATAGCATCCAACCATATTCGCGATTCTTCCCACCGAAAAGAATATCAGCTCACGGGAGATGGAACCCCTTCCGAAGCTCTATGTATTGAACATTTAGCCGTTGCACCTAGCGGCTTTCAGCCCACCAGAAATATGGATCGTTCGGAACGATCGAATTTTATACTCCAGGCGATCCAAGCCCTAGGGGAACGACAAAGAACAGCCATCATGCTTAGCAAATTTGAATCCATGAGCTATCAAGAAATTGCTGATACCATGGGACTCTCAATCCAAGCAGTTAAATCTCTGCTAAGCCGAGCACGTGTCAATTTGAAACTGATGTTGGAACCCTATCTGGAGTCTGGTCAAGGTAATGTGCCTGTCAATGCAGACGACTTACAGGGTGGATCCGATGAAGGAGTCGAGGTATGAGTTTTTCACCAAATCAGAAAATCGAAGAATTTGACGAGCTACTCACCGCCTATCTCGATGGCGAACTCTCACCAGCCGAATCCTCGGTTCTCGAAGGTCGATTGGTTAACGAAGCTGCTCTTCGTACGCGTTTGGCTGAGCTTCGCAAAACGTATGATCTTCTCGATGAAATACAGGATACGCCACATAACCAGCGTTTCACTCGCAGCACACTAGAGCTAGTCGTTCGAGACATTACTGCTACACAACCACAGCCAGTAATAGTTAACCCCAAAACATCTCGATGGCCCCTTTGGCTTCTCGCAGCAGCCTGTTCTATTGGCGTCGGGATTGCATTGGGGTTTACATCGCATTACGCACGACTCAATGCGGAACTTGGCGATTTGGTGCTGGCTGCAAACATCTCAGGTTTGGCTGACACCTACGAATTCCCTGTTGTGATGGAAATTGCCAAAGAGAAGAAAGCTTTACAAATTCTCAGGAAGCAGTTCTCCGATAGCCTTATCCCCCCCGTTCCCAAGAACCTTACAGAACGAGCCTATTGGTACAAGTCGCTTAATGCATTTCAGCAATCAAGACTGGAATCCGAACGGGAGCAGCTGCGATCTCTTAACTCATCTCTTACCGATCGATTCTCAGCCATGCAACAACGGATCGAGTCCGAGCCGAACGCAGAAGAGCTTCAGGAAGCGACAAGAATTGTTGGTATGGTGATGGACCAGATTCCTAATGCGGAACGACTTTATTTGGAGAAGCTATCGATCGAAAACAGAATTCAATATCTTAAGGAGCAGATAAACAGATTAGCTGCTATCTACTACTTCTCCCACATGATTTCCTCGGAGGATACTCAGCACCTCAAACTTTGGGGTGAGGAGATGTTTATTCCAGCGATCAAAGAGCTTTACGCAGCCTTCTACCAAAACCGCGAGGAGGCACGTTTTGTAAACTTGGCGGTCAATCGCTTTGTTCGCCAATCCAATGAAAAAAGTTCTCGAGCATCAGAAGATCATTCAACGTATCCGTTTCAAGATCTCATTATGCCTATGCTCGTAGAGAAACTGTCACCAGAAGCCAACGAAGTACTTAAACAAGTCCGCAAAGAGTATCAACTAGAAGTGCTCGCAAAGAGCTTGTTCGAAGATCGCCTCGTTTCAGAGAGTTCGATGATGGCGGAGTACGAAAGGACCAAGGCGTCATTTCGTGAGTTTTTTGATTTAAGCGATCCCAATAGGATGCGTGGATTCTTCAGGGACCCTCGAGTCGGGACCCCAAAGTAAAGCAAGCTCCGGGGCTAGAGCGGATTGGGTTGAAAACCTATTAACAACATGCTCTTGCTGGAATACGTGCTCAGTGCTGACGCTGATGATATACGCAATCTTGTTGCTATTAGTTAAGCTGACAATTATATCCTTTGAGATCCATGCCAGTGGCTTCCGTGTAAATCTGGTTGGCGATGGATCGCATCGCGTTAATCCACATACTGGATTCATCGTCAAAGACTATCTCGGGTGCAGCTTGTAGCAAATGCCAATCTCCGGAAACGACTTGGCGATCCAGTTCCGTCGGTCCCCAAAATAAACTGCCGGCATACAATTTGAGTTTACGTGTGTTTGACTCCGCTAATTGCTTCAAGTGGTCCACTTGCGCGGAGAGATAGATACCAAGCTGATTTCCACCTTCAGCGAGTTCGGGCACATCATGCACGGCCAAAATTGGCCCGCTTTCAGGACCGCCGAAATGCAATAATTTGCTGGAGGCATTGCTTGATAGATCGGGAGCAACTTGGGACAAAAACGAGGCAAAGCTCACTTGCATGGGTTTGTTCAAAACGATCCCCACAGCCTTCTCATCGGAGTGCTCCAGTACCAAGCAAACTGCTTGTTCGAAAACACCTTGATGCTGTGATGGTGAAGCTACCAGCAACAAGCCCGCGAGGGATATACGTGGGGCGGGTTTAGTATCGGAATTTAAAGCGATTCGATTCATGGTACCAACCAGCAAAAGGGCCAGCAAAAGATGGAGTGCCACTTTGGCAAACAGCTAGAAGACACAAACTCTGCGTACCGCAAACACCGTGCCAGGCTAGACTCGTCGCAAGAAAAAATGACGGAAACGATTGCAACGTGGATGACAAAACGGTGGAGGGTTCGCCAAACGATAGCTAGTTTGCGAATGGAATTCGCGGGGTTATAATTCTCGATTTTGTGATTTTCGGATAGTTTATACGGGTTGCGCACGATGATCGAGACAAGGCCATTTTTGAACCCGTATAGTGACCGGAAAGAAGCATGAAGGATTTGAGGCGAAACTATGAGTTCGGATCTTTGCTAAGGGAGGAGTTGCCCAGGGAGCCGATGGAATTGTTTCGGCTTTGGTGGGCGGAGGTCGAGAAGGCTGAGTTACCGGACTGGTACGAGATCAACGCTATGACGTTGTCGACTGTGTCATCGGCGGGGTTGGAATCCGCAGGCATTGGACTAGGGGCATCATCGAGGGTTGTATTGCTCAAGAGTCTGGACGAGGGGTTTTGTTTCTTTACCAATTACGAGTCAGATAAAGGGCATCAATTAGCGTTGCATCCTCGCGCTGCGGTTCATTTCTTTTGGCCCTTTTTTGAGAGGCAAGTCCGAGTGGAGGGGATTGTCACTAAGACATCTTCAGAGCAATCGGACCAGTATTTTTCATCGCGTCCCAGGAGTAGCCAACTTGGAGCCTCATGTTCACCCCAATCGAGAGTCATACCGGACGATCACGATTTAGTGGATAAAGCGATAGCCTTGGATAAGCAGTTTGGGGATACGACGATACCGAGGCCGGAGCATTGGGGTGGGTATAGGCTAACCCCGCTTCGCATTGAGTTTTGGCAAGGCCGTCCATCTCGATTGCATGATCGGTTTAGGTATCGTCGGGAGGGTCTTCAAAGTACCCAATGGACGCTTGAGCGGCTCGCCCCCTAGGCCCTTGGGAGTCGCAGAGCTTTGGTTTCTACGGCTAGTACAATCGGAATCTTTAGAGATCGAAAAAGGGTAAATGAGGCATTCCGGACGGGCCTGCAGAGCGTGGAACCAGGAGATTTATTGAGAATATTGCTCCTTGAGAGTGTTTCGCGGGAGTTAGAATGCGAGTCAAGGAAGTCGATTTACGGATTGGCAAGGAGTGAAAAGGTTTTTACAATTCTCGGCACAGAAGCACCCGTAGCTCAATTGGATAGAGCATCGGTCTACGGAACCGAAGGTTACACGTTCGAGCCGTGTCGGGTGTACTAAACAAATCCTAAGCGATTCGTTGGTAAAACGTTACCGGGAGCCGGTTCCCGAACGCTGTTTTTCAGATGATGTCAGTTGGTAGTATACCGACTAACCTACGAAAGGCACCGCTCATGGTTAGACTCCCCTCTTTCCGCCTCCACAAAGCTAGTGGACAAGGCATGACCACAATTCGTGGAAAGGACTATTACTTCGGTCCATACGACGCCCCCGAAAGCCGGACAAAATACAACCGTCTGCTCGCTGAATACGATTGCCGAAACGGCTTTTGCCGAAGAGCTTGCCGGTTTGGTGGCTCATCTGGCCGAGCGGCTCAGTGGAGATTCGGATGGCAAACCGAAAGTCTTTCGAGACACGGCGGTTACCAATCTGCAAGAGTTCTTCAGTCGGTTTCGGAGATTGAGTATCGGTTCTGACGAATCACTCGAAAGACTTGTGCAACAAGCTCAAAGTCTGATCGGTGGTATGGTGCCAGACGATTTGCGACAAGCGAATCCGCTCCGGGAACGGATCTCGGAAGGGTTGACTCGCATTGAAGCAAGTCTTGATGGTTACATGATCGAACGTCCACGACGCAACATTATCCGGAGAGCCTCGTAGTCATGGACCAACAAGCAGTCGCAATAATTGAACCTAACGGGGCTGTGCGAGGCATCTACAGCGATCTGATCCCTTACCAAGCGATCGGAACGCCGGACATTGTTCGTGCTTCGCATGTCGAACCAGACCAACACGGCATGTGGTGGGCGGACATGACGCCGATGAACGGACCAAAACTTGGTCCTTTTCTCGAACGGTCGAAAGCCATCCAAACGGAGGTGCAGTGATTGGAAACCTATTGGCTTGACCAAGATGGACGCTCTGCAAGCTGATAGCTTAGCCGGCGATCGATGTTGGAATCCTATTCCGTTGCCAAAGAGTATATTGATTGAGTTGAACTTGGATGTTTAGCAAACGGGAAAATGGGCACTCTTGCCCGTTCGATGGCATTTGAAAAAAAAGCTTTAGCCGCAGGAACGCTTGCCCACGGTTATCAGCTGTCAACCGGACGCAATCGCGTTACGGCTCATGAAAGCAACAACCCCATAAGCAACGGAATAGTAAACAACGCATCATTAGCCATGCAGTCGACCAACCCGGTCGGCTGCTTTTTTTTAGCTATCAGAGATCTGATCTCTCGCACCCCTTGGCATGCAACCGGATTTCCGCAGTCATGTAATCTCTGATCCATTCGCCCCCATAGGGGCTTTCTGATTTAAAGGTATGTTGGCCACTCTTGGCCGACTTGAGCACAATTCGGCCCGTAACAGGAAATGCACGTGATTGGCTCCCAATGAGCCGATACTATCCATCGCGGCGAAGCCGCCTCTTTGTATCCCGATAGGGATGAAAGATTGTAGCCAGGGGTTGATCGCGAGCGACACCCCTGGATTCGAATCCATACCATTCTTCCCATCCTGAAAGGATGGCAGAGACGAGCGTGTGGCTGGCATCCCTACCGGGATGCAAAACCCCGTGCGTACCTCAACCGGAGGTGTCGCATTCGCTCAACCTCTGGCTGTAAGCTTTAATCCCTACGGGATAAAAACCGATGAAGTCGAGAATGCTAATATCATGAGATCGTCGCTGTTCGACTCATCGGCCCTAGGCACCGATCGAAGCGGTTCGATAGGTAATGACTTCAACCCCATAGGCCGTGCTCGGCTTATCGGTAGTCCGCTTGCGTCTGAGAATGCCGTGCCTGGGTGGCACTGTCTTCTTAGTCGCGTTGCCGCTTTCAATCTAGACTGTGTGACTTAATTCGATTTTCCCCTCTGCGCCACCATGATGGTACAATGGACACCGAACAAAGAATCGATTTTGGAGAGATGCCTATGGCCACAGTTGAAGAACGATTAGAGCGATTGGAGAAGGAAGTACAGCTTCTAAAGCTTTCACAAGCAGCCGAAATCGTCCTTGCGGCGAACAAGCCCGGATGGGTCTCGAAAATCGAAGGTTCATTTAAAGATGCCCCTGAATTCGCCGAGATTATTCGGTTAGGGCGAGACGAGCGGCAAGCCGATATTCTCAATGA
>Ga0315899_10002642_pt1:0-17500 | contig 19717 bp, 20 predicted proteins | sample LakEriMetagenome_2_FD_203518 | JGI IMG/M metagenome (GOLD analysis project Ga0315899, IMG submission 203518) | Freshwater fungal communities from buoy surface, Lake Erie, Ohio, United States - Buoy 4 MA112 | ecosystem: Environmental > Aquatic > Freshwater > Lake | place: USA: Lake Erie... | reverse complement strand
CCGCAGCAGCTCCGGCGCCGGAGCACGCCCTGCACCGTGGGCGTGCTCCTGCGTGTCCAGGACTGCGTGCAGTAGAATGGCGCCTTCTGGTGGGCAAACGGACAGCCGTGAAGAAATGGAGGAGGACAGGACTGAGACACGTGAAAATGTGGCTGTGCGTCGCCAAGACCACGTATCACAGCCGCGCCGCTTTGCCTCTTCGAGGCCCTCCGGTTCGTGTGTCCGTAGAGCGCAGCGGAAGCCATCTTTGTCGACAAGGTGATCAAGTGGAGGATGATGAGACCAGGGCAGTGTGCCGTCACTCGCCCAAGAGTATCACGTAGAGGGCAGGTCGTGCATCGTCCTGGTGGCCCAGCAGGTGGCGCAGGTGGTAATACTGGGGGGGATGGCAGATTCGCGCCATCTGCTGCGCTGTGCTGGAGAGCATTTTGCGTGCCCCAGACCCGTCTGAGGTGCAGACGGCACAGGAGCAGAATCCGACGATGAAGACGCCACTGTCACGCTGTCAAACATCAAGCACTCGGCAGCGGATGTGCGAGACTGGGTGGTCAGGGTCCACAGCGAGGAGGCACTGTTGGAGGTGCTTCACGAGGAGCAGCGCCATCAGCAGGAGGCGATGGCGGGCAGGCGACCACGCCCTGCTCATGCAGGAGGACACGTGCAGCGAGGAGGGGCGGCGCCTTGTCGAAGCCCTCCAGGCGCACGATTGGATCTTTTGCAACCCCTATTTTGACTGCGCGCAGTGCCTAAACGGGCCGCTGTTCTCCCAGAGGCAGGTTCGTGGTTGATCAAGCATTCTGGAGCTGCTTTGCAAGTGCGCTCGACTTTTCTTGCTGTGCTTGCCAAGCATCGGGATCATCAGCCGGAGTGCGAAAATATAAATTAGGACCTGTCTTATCTGCAGACAATCAAGACCTGAAGGAGACACCGGAGGGCACCTTCAACACAATCGTCATCGTCTTTCCAGCGATCCAGGCAGGCCATGGTCCAACGCGCAGGGCGGGTTCAGGAAGCGAATGCAGGATCACCTGGTTGCGCTGGGCGCCATGGACGTCGTGTTGGAACTCATAGATGCCTACACTTCTCCCGCGCGCGACGATGCATCTGACGTTAACACGATTGCGTCTTCGAGATCGATCTTTATCCTTTCCCTCAACCTTTTGATGCTGGTGTGTGAACGCCACGGAGGTGTGCAGGCGATGACGCGTCATCACATCACTTACCTAGTGCTTTCGGAGCACTTTTGGGATCAAGAGCAGAGAGATCTGGCGATTACGGAGGCGTTACTGAGACTCCTCGAGAAGGCAACCCTTGGCAATTTTGAGATGCAAGCGCACTTTGTCGAGGCTGGCGTGGTGCAGCGTTTGGCGCTGTTCGTGAGCGCGTGTGTCGGGATCTTGCACCACGAGGCGCGCGCAGGCGCAGTTGGTGTCGCCACGACTCGACAGCTCGTGAAGCTGTGGCGAAGCATCGACCACACGTTGACGGCCCTGAAAGTTTTCCTGCCTCGACTGCCAAGGGAGAGCGACAGGCTGCCTGGGGCGCAAGGCTTGCGCTGTCTGCACGTGCATGCTGTGTCTCCACGTAACGCTGGTCCCTTCCGTCTGTTGGACGAACATCAGGGGCGTGGCATTCAGGGAAGACCCGGATACTGGCTGCGCCTGACGGAAGCGCTGCTGCTGCGCGCAGGACTGCGCGCAGGCTTCCCGGGTGTCGCCGCAGGGCCCACACGCCCGTGGCAAGCCCGCTTCTTCTCTGGTGAGGAGTGGGGGTTCGGGGAGGAAGGGCGTGGGGTGTCGGGGGTTGAATCGTGTCTGCGCTTCAACGAGGTGCAACAGGAGCGCCTTGGCCAAGTCCTTCTCCCGGCCCTGGTGAGCTTGCTGCAAGTGGACGCTGTCGACTTTTGTGACGACATCGCTCAGATTTCCTCCCACAGCGAAGTCGACCACCGTATGCAAATGTGCTATGTGTACAGGTATCCTCCTCCTCAGACGATATGCACGTATCCTTCTTCTCATATGACGTGGAAACGGTGCTATGTGTACAGTGGTGCGCTCAAGAACGTGCTCGAGTTTCTGTAGTACATTGGGCCGGGGAGCTGCCGCGAGTTTGCCGAATTGCGCATCGTGGAGCGCGTGGTGGAGCGAGTCAAGATGCTTCCCCGCAAGGTGGGCGGTAAGACAGGCAACATTCAGGACCTCCAGATTCCAGACGTGGATCTGCACCGGGCAATGCATGTACTGTACAACGAGCGGCTAGAACAGGCGCTGGCTTGCAGTTTCGTCGCCCTGATACCCTGCTCTATCTCTGCTGCGACAGTGCGCAACTGCAACAGCAGGCACGCGCGGCGAGCGTGTGCCAAGTGCCGGTCTGGACCGACGTTTTGGGGGAAAGCATTGAGGGTTTGTTTGCGGATGAGATGATTTCTGATCTCCGCCATTATCCCCTTTGGGGGGACCGGGACAAGCACCCGGAGGCTGTGTTGACGCAGCGGGCGCTCTGTTGCTGTCAAACCCCTGGTGTTCCTTTCCTGCACACTCCGAATGCATCGGCAGTGCCCTAGTGCGTTTACTTTAGAAAGCCACTACATACAGGGTCATTCCGGGAGATAGCAACTACGAGATAGAAACTGCAGTCTGGATTCTCAAGGATGAGCACAAGCACCTGCACGGCGAGTTTTTGCGTCTTCTTTTTCTACAGGCCCACCTGGAGACCGAGGCGCACTTCACTGCAACGCAATCAATCGGACTCGTTCGATGATAATGATGTCTTTTATTTATTCTTGCAGAAACAAAATAGGAGCCGAGCTCCATATATGCCTTGAGGAAGGTACGTACCAAAGGAGGCTGTTTAGAGGCCCGTTTCAAGCGCACGGCATTCCACCAGGCGCTGCAGAGCAAAGTCGGACTCGCGGCAACCAAAGCAGCGGCGTTGAGGATCAACCTCAATGTCGAGAGCTGTGGCATAGTAGCAGCCCCAGTGCACGCTCCTTCTCGCGCTCCCCTTCTCCTCCCCCCCCTTCTTTCACACAATCTCCCTCTCCTCCGCGTTCACTAGTGCGTGATGGGCAGACTAGTCCACCAAGGCCTCGGCTCGTTGTCTCTCGTAGCACATGTCCTCCACTATCCCTGTCCCCCCACGCCAACAGCTTTGTAATAGGTACTGCAGTAATAGAGACACAGAGGCAGCTGGCAGGATATTCATCCAGCAGCGGCCCACTGTGCTGGCAATCTCATTATAGCACGCGATGCTTGCCGCGAGGCAAGGGCCTGCAGCAAGTACCGAGCCGTGGTATCATGGAAGGTGCCGTGATTAGCGGTTGATTGGCATGGTGCCATTCAAGCCATGCTTTTATGTAAGTTAGCACCACCACCAAAAGACAACAACACCCAAAGTGGTAGGTAGACTCGTTCAAATATCTAGGCGTCCCTATTGCCACAGTGACAAAGTCCTGTCTATGAGCACCTTGCATACTCTCATACTGGATACCATCCAGAAAGCAAACGGGAAACTACACGGGTTATTACACTATTACGAGATCTTAGGACGAGCAAGTACCTCTCCTAAAACGATCGGTCGTGTGTGTGTGTGTGTGTGTACACTCAAAGCAGACCTGGGAATCCCGTAATTTCAGATGAAGAAACTCGCTACGCAACTCGCTACCTCGCACGTCCGGTTGACAACTGTATATAGCGATAAAGGAGACTTCATGAGTCGGTCACGGTCCCTTTATTGCCATTCGGATACGGGACCAACGGGTTGACTCTCCCTGATACAGGGAACCGCTTATATAAGAATGTCCATCCCAGGCCAAATCTAAACTGACCTGGAGAATAGAATTCTACAAAGCTGCCAAACCATCTTTACAGAGTCCCGAATCAAGAGAAGTCTTTCAACCGCTCTCTCCCCCCACCACTGAGCCTACCCGGATGGAGCCTCAACCCTCCAGCCCCCCAAACCCCTCCTCAAAGAATATTTCCGCACGCAGTTCTATGTTCCTCTCCTCCCCAACAAATCTTGTGAAATCTTTACCTTTTAAAAAATAAATATGAGGAGATGCCACTTGCGGTCCACACGCCCCCCTTTTTCTCACACACCCGTGGCTGTATGCCTGCTGACCGCCTACCAGTAGCTCTCGTTTTTTTTTTTCGGCCTGCACTTTTCCTTTCCGTTCATCTACCGAGATATCATATCACAGAGGCACGACATGACGGTGGTCGTCATCGCTAAGCACACGAGCCCCGCGCTCGAAGTGACCCGCACGCCGCAGCAGCGCTTGATTTCCTCCCAATCGTCCTCCGCATTTTCCACTTTACTTGCGGCAGCGGGTGCCTTCGGTGCGTCGCACATGCTGTTGGTCACGGCGCTGCCAGCAAGATGGGAGACGGAGATGCCAACGTCGTCTCGCTCATCCGACTCCGCCGGCTTTTGTCCAGCCGCTGGCTTGACCATGTACAAATCGTCGTCGTCGCTGCTGCTGTTGCGGAGGGGCGGCATATCGATCCCGATTTTGTCCACCCACGGACCCGCGCCTTTTACCCGCTGCTCGCGCGAGCCCTTCACGTAAGGCTTGATCCCGTCCAGGTAGAGCGCCGGAGGCAAAAGGCTGGGGCGGCTCTTGGGCTCTTCTGCCACCTGTCCTTGGTGCCGCCCCGTGGACTCGTGCACGACAGCGCCCTTGAGCGCGGCCAGCATCGGGCTCGTCGACGACGGAGGGGAGGGCGAAGAGGTTGTGGCTTTGGACAGCGAGCACAGCCGGCGAAACCGAGAGCCCTCCGAAACCGGAGGGCTCTCCCCGCCGCACTCGGCGGACGACTTGCAGATGGGGCCGGCGATACCAACGTCGTTCCGCCACTCTGTCTCCTCCGGCGGCCCTCCGCTCTCCCCGCCGCACTCGGCGGACGACTTGCAGACGAGCCCGGCTATGCGAACGTCGTCTCGCAACTCCTCTGGGCGCCCTCCCCTCTCCCCGCCGCACTCGGAGATGCCAACGTCGTCTCGCCACTCTGTCTCCTCCGCCGGCTTTGAATGTGCCCCTGCATGCTCCTCGCCCGCCATGGTATGGCCTCCGTGCGACTGATCCTTGCGGTCGCAGGAGAGGGGGGGAGTTTTGAAGGAGAGGGCGGAGAGTTTTGACTTGTAGCGCGCAACCTTAGGCGCAGTCGAACTGCGGGGGAGTGATCAGTCCGTATGATTTACGCATCACGCGAAACAACCTGTGGTAAAAGTGTGTTCTCCATTATTGATCTGAGTGGATTCATGTGTTTTTAATCTTTACGACAAGAGTCAGCCTGAACACCAGACTAAACGGGGTGAAATTGATTCTTTTCGAACAGTCTCGTCACGTTACTTTCGGAGATTCGAATATTCTCATTACTAGTACTCTTTTCCCACTACATCCTTTGAAGATACTGTGGTGCCCAGGGCGCCGGCGTCCGAAAAACATAATGTTTCAATGTTCGAATCATTCGAAATGAATTGCGAAAAACTCTCTTTTCACATTCTTTCTTTAAATGTTCTCCCGAGAACATTTCCTCCGCTCCGAGGTCGGAGCGGAGTTTCCGGAGTTTGGTTTGTTTTTCCAAAAACAAAAATGATGCCTATAAAAAGACTTTTTAAAAAAGGGCAAATGTTTTAAAAAACAAACGGGGGCTCAACACAAATTGAAAAGTTCGAATGGCGACAGAGGTCGACCTCTTTGGCCAGATCCGCGTCCCAGCGTGGAAGCGGCCGTCGAACGTCACCGTGGGACAACGTGAATTCTCCCCCCCCCGGCTACAACCGCCACGCCCGACTGCCGCTCTCCCCACTCTACCCACGCCGCCTTCCCGACCAGCTCGACCGTCGCCCGAGAGCTAACAATCCCGCGCCCGTCGCGTGCTGCAGGCTTCGTGCTGCAGACCGAGAGGGACATGGACGAGCAGCTAGACCACGCGCTGCACGACGCGCGTGCCGCGCGCGTCGCACTGCAGGTGCGGGGGTCTGCTGGAGAGGACAGGGACGTCGAGACCACTAGCGCGCGCCGGGAGCCGTCGACACTGAAGGTGAGGCGCGCTTGCGAGAAGGGTCTCGAACGAGCTGCATGTAGCTGTTTCGTTTGCGCTGCTGTCCCTTCTGTGTTGTCCTGCCGCGGCTGTCTCACGCTCCGTGTGCACGGCAACCGGCGCAGGTGCGCAACACGCACCACGTCTCGTACCACCGGTGCGAACCCGCAGACGCCGCGGATGGCCACGACGCTGGCGAGGACGCTGCTGCGGAGGCGCTTGCCATCGTTGAGCGATCGATGCGCAACAACCAGTACTACTCGGCGGCGCTAAAATCTTCGCTGGCTCGCGACGTGCGCGCCATGGCCAATATTCACTTCGCGAAAGGTGCGTTGTCTCCGCTGCTAGGAGTGGCGGTGGTGGGCTCTGTGCACGCGTGACGCATGCACGCACTCCGAGACTGAGAGCCAGGTTAAGTTCGAGCAGAGGGCGATGCAGACGCGAAGGCGGGCGCGCGAGATCGGTCACCATCGCCAAACAAGAGGTCTCGATCGCCGAAAAAGGAGATGGACAGACTGCTGCAGAGGGAGGGGGAAAGGGACCGAGGCAGGTCGCCGAGATTGGATCACAGCGCAGGCCAGCAAGACGGGGAATGGGGTAGAGGCGTGTCGGGGCGCAAAACCTCTCCACACAAGGAGCGCGCTCCGGCGTCGGCAGTAGCAGTGCACGCGCGCACGACCAGCAGCGACGGTAGGCGCGAAGGGGAAGCCGGGGATAAATGCATGCACGCAGCGAGGGATTGCGGGGATGGACCGCCCGGGCAAGTCCAGGATGGCCGCAGTGTCCACCGCGCCCGCCCCACAAGCGCAAGTACCACCGCCCGTCGCTATCACTCGCTGCAGTTCCAGGCAGACTCGCTATCGTCGCGCGCACGCAAAGAAGCTGAGCGTGTCGGAACCGGAGGTGGCAGCGGAGGGGCTGCCAGTATCATTAGCGGCAAATCGGGAATGGTATCCAGTGGAAAGGAAAAAGCTCCTATCAAGACAGCATCAAGTAGTCCTACGATTGCCGGCAGCAGGCGTGTTGCAAGTGCGACGCGCGTGCCCTTGCGGCAGTTGCAGACCTCGGCTGCAGAGCAGGTGGCGCGGGTGATAGAGAAAGAGGAGTTGGCAGGCTTGCGCGGCAAGTCGTACAGGGGCACGCCAGTGCCGTCGTCGCTCGTGGACGAAATCACTCCGCTGTCGACGCAAGAAGAGTTTCAGCTCAGTCTTGAATCAAGGCAAGGTCGGGACGCAAAAAAAAAAAATGTGTGTGTGTGTGTGTGTGTGTGTGTGTGGTTTGAGCTCAGTCTGGAATCAAGGCAAGTCAAAGCAACCTTACCTTGCCTGTCCCTGCAATCCATATGGCATTTCCATTCTTGCTCCGTCATTTTTACTTGCGCCGATGAGCCCTTGCTCACGTGCTCGCGGTAGGTGAGGGTGCTGCCTTGAATGCAGAGAGCGCGCGCGTGAGCGAGAGAGAGAGAGTCTGTGCGTGCGTTCGTGCGCTACGCACAATGACTCCATCCTCCCGCAGTGGAACGAGTTACGGGCAAGGTTGTGGCGGAGGGCGGCAAGCTGCAGGATGAGGAGCAGTTCCTATGGGAGCGGCAGCAGCAACTGGAAAGGGATCTCAATGAGCTCAAGCGCAGGCAGGAAGCCGTGCGCCTCGAAAAGTTGGAGCGGCAGCTGCAGGTTATATAGATAGACCGACAGAGATGTACAGAGGCTCGATTTGCACTTCTAGAGTGTCCTGCTCAGCGCGCAAGTGCGGGCTTTCCGTTGGCCGAGGGCATGTTGTGACAAGGAGGCTGTGTCATACGGAGCAGATGGAAGCCGAGCGCACCCTGCATTCCATCCAGGATGAATTGCAAGTTGAACTACAGTCCAGGTCCGCGCCTGCCTTTGGTCGCTTCGCTCTTTTTTTTTCCCTGTCCCGGTAGGCCCTGCTAATGCATTCGACCTGACATACCATTATATTTCCGTGCGTTTTTGCTTTAATTTGCGGCCAGGATAAAGGAGCTGTTGGACGAGAAGGAGCGCAACATGGCCGAGTGCCAAGTTTTCCAATCGGATATTCTCGCGCAGATTGCTCACCTGCAGGTGCTGTTTTTGTCCATCTTTTGCTCTTGCCTGCGCCCCTCCTGTGTGTATGTCGTGGCCATGCTCCATTCCCGCGCTCTCTCCCTGATGTGCCATGAGGGCAGTTGATGCACGACGAAGCGGTTGTGCAAGGAGCGCAATTCGAGCAGCAGTACGGCGACCATGTTGAGTGCTTGCATCAAGAGTTCAAGGATAAGATGACTGAAAAGAAGAGGCTCATCGATGCAAGCATTGCCCAACAGTTGGCTGCGGAAAGTGCTGCGTCGCCGCAGACTCAAAGCTCTCGTCACGGCCGGGGACGTGACCTGTGATTGTCTCTCGGCAGAGCTTGACCGTGGATCCTTGCATGGGGGACGTGTCAGTAGAGGCGTAGGGCTGATGTCGTCGTCGGATGTTTTACTAAAGTTTACCAAAGTTTAGAGACAAGCAAATTGTGTCTCCCACATGAGCATGGTTCCTCACGAAAAATATGACTGGGTGCCCGAGTTTTCTGACAGCAGACGCAGCTGATCTTCGCTCCAGTTCATGCGGATTTCCTCCCACGAGTCTTGGTGACTCTTGCGGAAGTCACCTATCGTGGAGAGGACGGAGGAGCGGATGATAGCCTCTTCATCCTGAAGCACGCACAGTGAGCAAATGGCGTCTGGCATCCACGCTGGCACCTCAGTCGGCGAGCTGAGCACCGCTGCGGCAACAGCAAGCACCTGCACGCCCGCTTGCCGTCAGCACCCAAACACCATTTGTCACCACGCCGCAGGCCCCGGCGCCACACCTCTATCTTGTTGTAGCTCGGGCGCATACACCAGCGCCGATGTGGCGACAAGGAAATCATGGAAACGCAAGGAAAGAACTATACACGCTTAAGGGGTAGAGAGGGTGGGCAAGTGAGGGGTGGGGGCAGGCGCGCTTGACCTTTGCGTGGCGGCGCACAAGTTGCGCAGCTCCGTCCTCTTCTGACTGTTCCTTCGACTTAGCGCCACGGCGTCTGGGCTTGGGCGCGCGAGCCAGGAAATCGGTAATCTTTTCGCCCGGCAACGACCGCAACAGGCCTGCGAGAGAGAGGTACGCAGTTGTGCGCACCTCGAGCTGTTTATCCCCCATAGCTTGATCGAGACACTCAGATGCTTTGAGTTTGATCTCGTCCAGGATCATGGTGTGCGACATCTCGCGCACAAAGTTGACACACGCTTGGCGTACTCTCCAGCTGCTTGCAGAGGCGAGTGTGTGCTGCGCCATCTCCAGGAGCTCAAGCGCCAACTCACGCCTCTCCAACGAAGTTGCAACCAGCTCCAGAGCCACTTTTCCAATCTGCCAACACCAACGCGCCTAGTTACAGCACAGCAACGCGATGCACACACGCACAGACTCGCGCAAGACGCACAAGCAAGAGCAGGGCCCACGAACTGGGGCGGGTAAGGACACAAACCTGCGCAAACTCTTTGTCAGAGTCTTCCTGCACCGCGAGCATGACGGGGAAGCCAGCCGTCAAGAGAGGGCCGATAGAAGTAGTATGTCCAAGGAGCGAGGAATGGCAAAAGACGTAGAGAGCGCCTTCGATCTGGTTCTTTAGCAAGAGCCTCTCCGGTGTCCCTTCGGCCGGCAATGCGGTGGTGTAAGTCTGGTGCAGGTGCGCCAGGAGCGCTGGCAGCCACTCCGACACAAAGGTCGGGACCTGCGAGATTGAAGCAGCAGTTGTGCGTCCAAAGCGCGCCATGCAGCGCAGCACAAGCACAATTGCGCGCCCTGCCTCCTCCCGGACGGCCTTGGAGCTGCGGCCCAGCAGCGGCCTAGACTTCTCCGTCACGGCCCTCGCCATTGCCATGCCGCGCCATGTAAATTCCATCAGCAGCGCTTGTTGAAATTTGAGTGCTTTTGCCTGCCATCTCCCGTGCATGTCAAACACAGACACAAAGATCAACCACGTAGACGATTCTAGACTAATGCCACACCCGGGGAGAAAGTGTCGGGGAGTGATGCAAAAAGAAGGGGTGAGGGAGAGAGACCAGGGACAGGGCGCCGCCGCCTGTGTCGTCGCTGATGTTGTCGCTCAGGGACAGGACGATTTGCGCGAGCCACTGGAAGCGCCGCGGGTCGCGGTTGGCCGCAATGTACCTAAGCATTTCCGACCAGACCGCGACTGAGTCTGGCGTAACCGCGCCGAGCGTAGCATTCAGGAGAGAAGCGAGACGAGTTCTGAGAGATTCTTGTTCAAACGCTGCCAGAGAGTGCGAGGCACGCACGATACCGGCTACCATTTCGGCAGCAGTGCACTGCAGTTCGCGGTCCGCAGCATTGCACGCTGCCTTTTCCAGTTCAGACCACATGGCATTGACTCCAGTCATGCCAGTGGCAGCAACTATGGACTCGACTGTCAGCATGGTATTCTTGCTAAAGTCAGCTGAGAGCGAAGCGGCTGAAGTTCGCGGCCACAGCCACCGGCTGTCGCACGCAGCCTGAATCCTGGCCGAAGCCAAGGGCATTGTCACGGCGCCACCTGACGTGGTGTCGGCACGCTCGTCTCCACTTTTGTTATGATCCTGGCTAGTTTTCCCCACAGTGCCCACAATCCATTCCGGCGAAGCAAGCACGGTCAGAGCTGCCTCGCAGAATGCAGCAGGCTGGCCGCCAGCCTGCGTCTCATCGTTGATGTGATTCCATCCGAGCCACGTGACATCCGTGTGGGGCCCTGCGTAAGAAGCCGAGAGAGGGCCATCAAAGTTTTCTGGCCAGAGGTTTTGAGGGTCGTCAGCCATTTTGTCGACCGTCGCGCTTACCTCCACTTCCATGCCGTCGCCAGCTGAAACTTGTTCGCTCAAGAAGATCACCGGCAGAACAGCTCGGCACAACTGGCGGAGAGACAGAATATCACTGTTGAGGCCCTGCAAAAACATCATGACGGTGGCAGCGTCTGCAGGCCTCTTGCGGTTGATTTGCAATGCCAAGGCCGCAGCGGCCAGCACTGTGAAGCGCCAGTGAATAGTAGCGCCACTTGGTTTTAGGCCGTCTGCTAGAGCGTCCTGCATCACCTTCACGACGGTAGCTTGCGTTTGCCTGTCCCGCTCAGCGCGCTCAGCCAGTATCGTATTGCCCGCCGCGAAGTCGTCCTTGACAAGCTGGGGCGCAAATCCAGCCATCACCGGCAGGTTGGTCAGACTTGACGGGTGCAAGAGGCCCCCATACGCCATTGGAAATGTGTATGGAACATATGAGTTCCAGAGCTCGGCCAGGCGCACTTGCACTTTGGTCTCGTCAAAGTGTTGCGACGACAGAAGGCCGGTCAGCAAATCGTGGGTCAGTCCCCAGTTCTTGGCAATGCGAGTGAGCGCCGCGCTGGTCTGTAGGGAAAATACGACCCCGTTGATGGTGCCCTTGGTCGCCGCGGGGTCGCGCAGACGCTGGAGCATGGCAGTGTACAGGCGCGTGGCTGCGAGAGGGTAGCGCTTCAAGGCAGCCGGAAGCACTTTTTGCGCCTTTTTGCGCACAACCGAGTACTCGTGCATGCACATGGCACCCAGCTTATCCAAGAGCTCAGACGCAACCGAATCTTCCTGAAAAACGCCAGCGTCCGCACGCTTTCCGACCAGGGCGTAGACACGAGACACCAGAATCTCGCGAGGGTATGCCGCGTGAGGGCCTTTCTCGTAATTTCTGGAAACAGCCTTGTTGTAGGCAGCGGAACTCTTGGCGTTCTCATACTTCGTCCAGACGCCCTTGGAAGACAAGAACATCCCCACAAGGCGAATCAACGCCTTGACGCTCTGCACGTCGGGGTTCTCGGGAATGGCCTGTGCTCGGCAAATCAACACGAGCAGTTGTCCGAGGCGGGAGCGAGTAGACGCTCCCCAGGCCGCGTCCTGCACCTTGAAGGGCGACTGCAAGGACGTCACGATGTCATCGTCATCATTGTCGTCCCCACTCGTGGCATCTTCTCTCATGTCAGTCGCAAGGAAGAGCTGGCAGCCCCCGCGCACCAAGCCAGTTAGACAGCCAAAGGCCGACCGCATCTCAGCGCTCGACGCGTTGGCATTCTTCAATACGGCCTCCGCCCTACCCAAAAACGTGTCGATAAGGGCTCGACTCCTTTGCTGGCACGCATCGGTGGGAGTGCGGAAGGTGATTTGCGCTGAAGCAGGGACACATCGGATGCCACAGACGGCCACGAAGTCTGGCACCACTGCCCCCGACCAGGACCGACTTTCTTCTGGACGCACACCGAGGGCCGAACGAAGCAGCTTGCGCAAAAGCTTTTGTCCCTCTTTCGCAATCAGCGTGTCCGTGTGCAAAACAGTGGCTGCCAACACAGCATCGATCTGGGCGCTATACGTGTGAAGCTCCTTCCCGGCACGACTGACGGCATGTCCGAGAATATGCACAAAGTACGCCGCTTCAGCATCGGAGCCTTGCAGGTCACCATTGGCGTTGACAATTTTGCTGCACAGGGCCGGCACCAGCTGGGCAACGCCTTGAGCACAGTTGCCATAAACAGCGGCATCGAGGAGATACCCCATGAACTGCTTGCCGGGGGGATAGAACGTGGCAAGGCATTTGCGCGACACGCGATCCAGGCAGAACTTGTAGAGCGTGGGCGACATCTGCTGGAAGAAGACAGTAAAAAAGCGATGCAATAGGCCTTGCACATGCCCTTTCATGGCGTTGCCCTTCTTCAGGTCAGAGATATTGCCGAGTAGGTCAAAGGCGCGGTCAAGCACAGCAGCACACCAGTCCTGGAGGCCGAACATGATGCCGGGCTTTGACGCGCCCGCGGGCACGTCGTTGACGTCGGTCAGCGGCATCTCAGAAAGGAGGGCAATGTAAAAACGAAGGGTGGCCATCGTCTTCATGGGATCATTGGTGTCAATGCCAGCGACGGAGAGCTGCATGAGCTGACCCATCACGTCCAAGCCGCCCTCGGAAGTCAGAATCTTGCCAACGAGCACAGAGCTGATCGAGATTGAGTTCTGCACCTCATGCGGCTTCATTACGTTTTGCATTGAATTCACGACCACGTCCAACAATTTGGGCAGAACCACGTCGGTAGAGATGGAGACAAGGTCTTTGAGCGCCTGGCCTGCCGCAAAAGACATGGAGTAATCCTTGGAATAGTAGGACGTCATCGCAAAGGGGAGAACGAGATAGGTGAAATCTGCCGTGTCCTGGGCTGACAGCTCGTATGCACTGCGCCAAGGCCTCTTGCAGCGGTGATTTCCACTCTCCATGCCCAGGCGCTTGGTATAGTTTAGCGTAATCATCTTGAGGAACATGTCGAGCTGCTTGGTGTGCGCGCCCTCCTGGAGTGGATGGAAAAACGGCTTGAGGTACGTGAGCAACTCCTTGACGCACGACATGGTCTGGGAGCCAGGCGCGATGCTGAAAACGATGAGGCGTGTGTACTTTTTGATGCACTCTTCCGCTGCCCTAGACTTATTGTCGCGCAGCAGGAAGTCGCAGTCGCTGGGCCATCCCAGCTTCTCGTATCGCTGCGGCTTCGTCTTGCCGGTCGGCACCTCCAGGAGCTTGAGGAACGTAGCCATGAGCGGGTGCAGCAGCGCCTGCATAGGTGCGAGAACATCCTCGATGTTGTGCCTCACCATGCGGCTGAACAAGGTGATCCAGAGCATGTGCCACTCGGTGCTGTTGGGAATCGTCTGCCACACGACTGCGAGCTCCTCAAGCACCTGCCCAGCTCCTCCTGCACTACACATGCCGTGGTCGGGCAGGAGGAGGCAGAGCAGGCCCACCGCCTTGTAGAGGGACATTTCGTGATGGCAGAGCATGGGACGGAGCTCGTCCATGATCTCGCCGGCGGCGGAGCCGGAGAAGAAATTGCGCGCGCGACGTGCGAGCCCGGCCATCGCCTTAAGATGGGTCCTTTCCGCCTCTGAGCCCAGCAGCTGGTCCCCGCCGCGGACCGCGAAGGCTGCCCACGAGGCGCCGCGCAGCGAGACGCGCAAAATTGCCTCGTAGATGGGGCGCCACGCGACGACCAAGCGCTCCGAGGACCCCACCGCCGGACAGTCTTCGAGCTTGTTGAGCGCCTGCAGGGCCTGTGCGAGGGCGCCGGCCACCCGCGTCTCGGCGCCCACATCCCCGGCGGACGACTCGAAGATTGCAAACAGTAGCTGTGTGATCCGTGCGAGCTGCGGGTAGCTCACGCGGTGCTTGAGCTTGAGGAATGCAAGCAGTGGGCGCACCGCGCGCGTGGAACCGCGGAGGAGGATCGCGCGGAGCGTGTTCTCGGCATGGTCCGCGAGCGCCTTGCCTTCCGCCCGCAGCTGCTCCGCCGGAAGGGGCACAAAGGCCCCGACGTCGACGCCCATGGTGACCGCGGTCGGAGTCTCCTTATCCCTGCAGGACACGTATTCTTCGAATTCTGGTGGTACTTTGTTCCCACTTTTCGTAAATCTTTGTCTGGTTCGTGCACTATGCGGGCATCTCGCTCAAGGGCTGACAGACTGCTGTTTGCGGCGCTGCTCGCCGCCGCCGTGTGTCCGGCCCTCCAGTTCTACGCGCCCGCCGTGCCCGTGCCCGCTATGCCTGCTGCGCCCCCGGCATTGGGCTTGCAGGGCGCGGCTGCGACCTTCGCCCCGCCCGCGACAGGTCTGGCGCGGCGCGAAAGTGTCTGGGTATTACCTTGTACATGTACACATAGCTGCGTCGCTTGGCTCGCGGCGTGTACGCTTGGGTATATGTATGTATGCTGCATGCATGTGTGTGTGTGTGTGTTTGTGTGTGTGTGTGTGTGTGTGTGTGTGTGTGTGTGTGTGTGTGTGTGTGTGTGTGTGTGTGTGTGTGTGTGTGTGTGTGTAAATCAGATACATGGTTACCTCAACTACAACTAGATTTAGATCAGATACATACATAAACTAGATGGGCCAGAACAACAGTGCAGAACAAAGATTCATCGGTGTGCTTTTATAGTCTCTCCCTCTCTCTCGCTCGCTCTCTCCTACCTCCCTCCCTCCCTATTTCTTTCTTTCTCTCTCTCTCTCCCCCCCTCCTCCCTCCCTCCTTCCCTCCCGGCACAAACTTACTCTCTCTCTTTCTCTCTCTCTCTCTCTCTCTCTCAGTCTCACACACACAAAGACACACACACACATTCATATACATATACATACATGCATGCATACATACATACATACATACATACATACATACATACGTATGTACGTACATACATACTTGCATGCATGCACACACACACACACACACACACACACACACACACACACACAACATACACACACAACATACACACATTACACACACATAGTTTCCAGCAGCACCGCAACGCAGGGTGGCGCGGCGGGCGACCGGCCAGAGCCGCGGGCGGGCGACCCACGGGAGGAGGCAGACGACGCCAAAGGGAGCGTCAGCGACAGCTCGGACGGGGATCAGAGTTCGTGGGAGCGCGACGCGATCGCGCCCAAGCTTTACGCCAACATAAGCCTCGACCAAGTGTATGACAATATCCGGGAGTCGAGCTCGCCCTCGGGCCGCGTGGACGGCGATGCAGACGATTGGGCCAAGCTGTTTACCGACCGCATGGGCCAGGACACGCACACCCCAAAGAACACCGAGGGACGGTCCCACGATGCGCACCATGATGTCACGGTAACGCGCATGGCCGGTGAGGGCACAGAGGGCGGAGGCGGCAACGGGCGGACAGAGCGGGGCGAGGAGAAAGGAGATCTTGTCTCTGGAGATACTGATGGCGCCCAAGTACGAGACGCGCTGAGCGAATCCGCAAGCGACGGACGCGAGCACGTAGACATAGCTGTGGCGGAGCGAGTGCCAACATGGATACCGGGCATACCGGGGATACCGGTAGATTTGAGACAGCCACCGCCCCATGGGCTGATAAGCCGACTTTTACCGCGCCTGTGGGAGGCCGAGGTGGAACTGCCATTGTCAATGACTAATATAGTCGCTGTTAGCGGAGGGGGCAATGCGGAGGCTGTCCTAGCTGTAGGAGGTGGTACTGACAAGGATGTGGTGGATGGAGTGTGGCTCCTGGATCTTGTTGCCGGCAAGTGGTGGCAGGTATCAAAGGAGACCTAATAGAGTCAAAAGAGACCTAATAGTGTCAAAAGAGACCTAATATCGGCAAGTGGTGGCAGGTATCAAGCGTTCCCCATGCGTGCACCGAACATGGCGCCGCGTGGCTCAACGGTCGCCTTTGGGTCATAGGAGGCTTCGACGGTTACCAGTCTCTGGACCTCGTGCATGTATGGAGGGGTCTTGGGGGGGGCAGTGGAGGGCGCAAAGAAGCTTGGGAGAGGGGGGTGTCACTGCCCATGTCACGGTCTGGTCACGTGGTGCAGGAGCTGGGGGGCAAGCTGTATGTCATAGGCGGCACAAGCACAGAGCGAGATGATGAGGAAGGGGGGCACCTGGCGGATGTGTGCGTATGGGACGAGAGTGTAGGGGTGTGGACGGCAGGCGTGCCAATGAAGATGGGCCGTTACAGATTTGCGGCAACGGTTGTGGAGGGACGAATTTACGCCCTTGGCGGTATCACCGATGAGGGGGTGGCTGCGTCGGTTGAAAGCTGGGCACCGGGGGAGGCATCATGGCACATTGAACCTGATATGCCAGCGCCCAGATTTGGGCACCAAGCCCTCTGCCTCTCCGGGCGCCTTTATGTCATAGGCGGCCTGCGCGAACTCGAAGAGCAGGACGGGGAGTTCGTGGGCAACTCCATCATGAGCTGCACCCCCAGTGCCGCGGGCACAGACGTGCACGCCACGCTGCCGGAGGAGACGCAGCGGTTGCTTGCTTCGGCGGCGACCGTTGATGCCGCCAGCCTCAGTGAGTTGACTGAAGAGGGCCTACTGTCCTCAGCCCTATCAAAGCCGGGCTGGAGGAGTGAGGCAGCGCTGCCGGTGCACGTGCGAAGCTTTGGGTGCGTTGAGGCCAACGGGTTCGTGTACATTCTGGGGGGCTTTTGTTTGGAAAATGGGCGTGCGTGCGCCAAGGTATGGCGCTGCCGCGCAGAATCTCTGGTACTTCTTGGCGACGTGATGCACGTGTATGAAGGACAGCCTGCCGAGGTGTGGCCATCCGAGCACGAACTACTGCAGCAGGCAGCAGAGTTGGTTTCCTCCAAGTTCCAGGCCCTGCTTGGCCCAGGGCGAGAAGGTGGCGAGTTCGTGGGTGAGCTGCGCGAACTCCAACTTCTGGCTCAAAGGGTCGCTGACAACAGTGTGCGCGCGGCGGGCGAGTTCGTGCGTGAGTTCGTGCGTGATCAGGCGCCGGGACAAGGGGGCAGTGATGGTGGGGGTGAAGGCAGTGGACTGGGAGTAGGAGAGGGCGGGGTGGGAGGGGTGGACAAGGTGCAAGGTGTGGCTTGTGTGTGGTGGGTGGGGTGGGTGGGGT
>Ga0315899_10002640_pt1 | contig 19726 bp, 15 predicted proteins | sample LakEriMetagenome_2_FD_203518 | JGI IMG/M metagenome (GOLD analysis project Ga0315899, IMG submission 203518) | Freshwater fungal communities from buoy surface, Lake Erie, Ohio, United States - Buoy 4 MA112 | ecosystem: Environmental > Aquatic > Freshwater > Lake | place: USA: Lake Erie, Ohio... | reverse complement strand
TCGTCTGCGAGACAGACTCCTGAAGATGCAAATTTACCAATGGTATTTAAGCTTTTAGATCTGACTCTGGTTGATCTTGATACGCGATCGCAGTTGCGAGTAGCAGGAGAGGCGGTTTGTCAGATTGCAGATTTGTTTTGCGATCGCTCTAGCTTTTTATTTGAGGAGTTACATTCTCGTGCGGTAAAAGGTGAGCCGATCATGGCTGATGATGCTTTTGATCATTATGTGCGTCAGTCGATGGTGGTGGATTTTGAGCAATTTATTGAGCCTTTGCCGAGTTTACCGAAGAAAACTCCTGAACAAACAAAAAATGGTAATTCGATTGTTGGCGCAATTGATAAGGAGGTTTTGATTCAAGCTTTGGAGCAAGAAAGTTTGCTTGGTTTTGAGGAGGAGTTTGAAAAAGCGATTAGTACTGCTCACACTGAAAATGTTTCGGCTTGGATTGAGGTGATCGCGCATTGCATTACAAATAATTCTCATCCTATTTGCTTGAAAGATTTGCAAATGACTTTGAAATTGCCCACTGTAGAGATTTGGCTGGGGTTACTTTTAGGTGATTTCAAACTTGAGCAACGAGGAAATTTTTATGATTCAAACGAGATTTGGATTAGCTAAGGTGAAAACTGACCATGCACGGCAAGCCAAATACAAGCTGGTTCGATACTGGTATATTCAACGCGATGCTTTGTATGCGCGGGAATTAGCAAATAATCTCCTGTTTTTAGTCGTATTCTCGTATCGTCTGCATAGGAAAGTTCAGCTTCACCTTGAAGTAAGATTACCCATTCATCAAGTTCTTGGTCATACCATTGTCCAGAGGGAGTAGTTTGTCCTGTGGAAATAATGCGCTCAATCTGAATATTTTTCCCAGAAACAATTTGCTCAAATTTTTCTAGCTGAGATACTTCTTGGGATAGGTTATAGATGTTTGGCATAGATTCTAGCTTTGAATATTGTATGCGATCACTAATAATTGAGATTGCTAGAAATACGGTATTTAGTGTTTAAATCGATAAATAGTGCTACGCTCTACAACGAAATAGGCTCCAAAAAGAGCTTGCTTGTTTTTTATCATAACGTTATGATAAAAATATTGCTATCTAAATAATGCGAGAATTTTCAGGATATATTTTTAAGCTTAAGCAATCAAAATAAGCTTTAAAACACATCATTTAATTCTTATCATAACGTTATGATAAGAATTATCAATGCCTAAGCATCCTGAGAACCTCAATCTATATTTTTAGAGTTTTTTAAAATATATTAGCCCTAAGAGCAAATAAATGGAGATAGAATGAGCCGAGTAATTGCGGTATTTAATCAAGCTGGAGGCGTGGGGAAAACAACTGTAGCCCAAAATCTTGGCTACAATCTTGCCAACCGAGGACATAAAACTCTTTTGATTGACATGGACCCTCAAGCATCACTCACCGCTTTCATGGGTATTAATACAAGGACATTAAAATTAAGTATCTATAATTCCTTAATTGCTGAAGATGATGGCGAATCACCAATAGCTTTACCAATTATTGAGAATCTCTACTCGATGGATTTATGCCCAGCCAACCTTAATCTTGCTAAAGCGGAGCAGCAGCTAGTTCTTGAAGAACTACGGGAATTTAAGCTCAAAGAAGCCATTGAACCTTTTCTTGATGCCTATGAATTTATTATCATTGACTGTCCGCCAAGTTTAGGAATCTTAAGCGTGATTAGTTTAGTGGCAGCAACCCATGTACTTGTACCAATTCAAACACAGTTTAAAGCGTTAATGGGAACCGACCTTTTACTTGGTACTACCAAGAAGGTTCAGAAAAGGCTGAATAAGAACCTAAAGTTGGCAGGATTTTTGCCTACGATGTATGCTTCTTCGACAGCAATGGACCAACAAACATTGTTTGATATTAATGAACAGCTTGCGTCTATTGCCCAAGTATTTTCACCTCTACCTCGCGCTACAGCATTAGCAGAAGCAACAAAAGCTCTTAAACCTTTTGGCGCATTTATTGGTAACAACAAAAAGGGAAGTAATGGTACGATTTTGAAAATTTTTGATGAAGTATCAGAGGCAATGGAAAAACTATGAGAAAACCACCTACAAAAGTCCAAACAAAACTATCAAATGTAGCTCTTTTTGATGATGACGACAATGAAGATAGTGGTATATCAACAGACGGGTTAATCTTAATCAGTGATATTTCTCTACCCAAACAGCAACCTCGACGCTATTTTGATCCAGCTAAAATGCTGGAATTGAAAGAGTCAATTAGTCATCATGGAATTTTAGAACCAATCATTGTTCGAGCTGTAGATGTTGGCTATGAATTAGTTGCAGGTGAGCGTAGATTTCGTGCAGTAAAAGAATTAGGGCTAGAAAAGATTCCTGCTGTCATTCATCAGTTAAGTGATGAGCAAGCCTATGAAATTGCGCTAATAGAGAATTTGCAACGCGAAGATTTAAACCCAGTTGAAGAGACTGAGGCAATACTTCAGATACTATCGCTGAGATTATCTGTTCCTGAAAAATCGGTAATCTCCAATCTTTACAAAATGCGAGTAACTCCAGAATCAGACCGTGACGAACTTTTGTCTGAGATCTCAGCTAAAGTTATCAGTATTTTTGAATCATTGCAGATTGTTAAATGGGAGTCATTTGTCGTCAATCGATTGCCTTTACTAAGTTTGCCGATAGAAGTACTAGAAGCACTACGTCAAGGACAAATCGAATATACAAAAGCAACCGCGATCGCTACAGTTAAAGATGCTGCTCTAAGACAGTCTTTGTTAAATGAAACAATCACAGAGAGTTTATCACTGGTGCAGATCAAGGAGAAAATTCGCGATATCAAAGCAGGTCAAATCATTGAAAAGCCAGTCACATTAAAGACCAGATTTACGAGTTCTATTCAAAGGCTAAAAAAATCACCAGTTTGGGATGACAAGAAAAAACAAAAGTCACTAGAAAAACTTATAGCTCAGATTGAATCTTTGATCGAGCAGGAAGAACCGTCATAAACTAATAAATCCAAGGGATCAACTTCTTCACAGAAGTACGATAGTTGGAATATACAGGAAATTTTTCTGTGAGCCAAATTTCTTCTTTTGTCGCTTTAGCATCAAAGAAAATGAATAGAGCGATCGCGCCTAAAAAATGTACCCAACTTATTTGCCAACTCGCATAAGCAAAGGCAAGAAAAACAACACCACTATATAAAGGATGTCGCACCAGACTATAGACACCTGTTTGCACTAACTGACCATCATCTCTGGGGTGGGGTAATGGAGTCAGATTTTGCCCAAGATCGAAAAGCGCTCGCCCCAACAAAATCATTGCCCCAACACCACAAACAAACAATAGCCCTAAACTTGCATAGGGCACAACAGGTGAATCTACATTGATAAAACTAGCTTGAGCATTCGGTAAAATTGCAAAGCAAAACAATAAAATACCCTGAGCAATCACCCAATATTCACCACGTAAACCGCGCCACCAATCACTAGTGACACCCAAATCTGACAATAGTTTCATAAATCAATTACCAATTTTCAGTCTAACCAAGTCTATGCTACCAACAACCGATCCCCAATATTGGGAACAACGTTATCAAGAAAATACAGCCAAATGGGATATCGGCATGGCAGCACCTCCCTTCACAAGTTTATTAGAATCAAGCGAAGCCCCGATCGCGGGAAAAACCGCAGTAATAGGCTGTGGTCAAGGACATGATGCGATTTTATTTGCCAAACATGGCTTTGATACAATTGGTTTCGACTTTGCACCAAGCGCGATCACCCTCGGTCAAAAGCTAAGCCAAACAAGGGAAATATCAATGCAATTTCTGCAAAGAGATATTTTTGAATTGCCCCAAGAATTTGCCGCCAGTTTTGACTATGCGATTGAACATACTTGCTTCTGCGCGATCCGTCTCGAACAACGCCCTGATTACGTGAATATGGTGCGATCAATTTTAAAACCAACGGGAGAATTCATTGCTTTATTCTGGGCGCACAATCGACCTGATGGGCCACCGTTCGGCGTAACACTTGAGGAAATCAAAGATTTATTCTCAGCTAGTTTTGACACATCCAACATCTCCCAAGTCAATAATTCGATCGCCTCAAGAAATAGAGAAGAATATTTGGCTAGATTTAGGGTTTTAAGATGAGTTCAACTATGGTCAGCTAGAACGCCAAAACCGCCAAAGTTGAAAACAACTTAAAACGAGCCTCAGCAGAAAGCCTAGTCAGAACATAACTATGTAAATAGTTTGGAATATATTCTGCAAAAAACTCAATAATCCCAGCTAAAGTCTCCTTTATCGGGATCTCTTCAGCCAAAAGATCAACAATTTCTAGATCGGCAGAATCAGTAAGCAAAACCAAATTTTCATTAAAAATATGGATCAATTGGTTATATAGAGTATCTAATAACGGTTTGCTCCAATCAAAATGGTAAAGCAACACTCCGCGAGGAATATCGAAATGCTTACCTAGCTGGTGTTGAGAAGCATTCAGTAAATCAAAACCACCATCGGCAACAGCATTAATCACCTGAGCCACCTTAAGTTAAAAACTCCAAGTTAGTCATCGGATCGGTTTTGATATCACCAGACGTAATCAAATGATGGGGCATATCACCGAGACCAAAATCCGACAAAAAGTAAATAACATCAACATCTTCAAAGTGATCGCCCGATTTCGAGCTAGTTTATCAGAACCGTAACGTACCTCGTATCCTGTATCGCCCCAATTAGGGACTGGAATTCGTCTGCCGATCAAGCTGTAGCCTTTCCAGTTCGGCTTGAAAGCTAGCAATTTCCGATGCAGATTTTCTCCTACGCAAAATAGGAGTTTCTAGTAAAGCTTTGAGATAGCCTATCCTGCTTCCAATAGCCGACATAGGTTCAGATTTTGGTGGTTCATAGGGGCGCAAGCAATCGGCATTGGCAGTTTTAGGGGATAGATTTTGAGACATTGCGACCTTAGAAATTTCAGCTTTTGGCGGACTTAGCCTGCCATGAGTCTCGATCCACATCGGATCGCTAGTTTTTTGCGGCGACTTGGGCAAGTCCGTCAAGACCTGAAAATCAACGTCGGCAAATTTTGGCAATACTTGCCCTCGCAGGGGCGTTTCAGAAGGCGCTAACGCTTTATATAGGGCTTTTTCTGTAACAGTCCTTTCTGTCTGGGTTTCAGCTTGTTCGTTCGGGGGGGCGATCGCTATGGGGGATGGGGCGGAATTGTTTGTATTTGTGCTGTTACGCGATTCGGTGAATTCTGGATGCCATAGCTGTTTGTTTTCATATAGGGTTTCTACTGATACTTTTGCTGTTTTGGCGATCGCTTGTGCCATGCCTCGGATTGTTTCTGGCATTTCTCCTGTTTTATTTAGCTCGTTTACGGTTGTTCGGATGCGTTCGAGTCGTTCTGCTTGTTTCTGGGCTTTTTTGTTTTCTGTATCTTCACTTTCGTCGTTTGTTTGTTCTTCTTTTTTGCTTCCCCATGGGAAATGATGCTTGATACACCATTTGGCGATGTCTTTGGCTTTTTGTTCGAGTCTCTTGATATCTCCGCAAAATTTTATAAATCCTGCGGCGGATTTCGCTGTTTTGGTGATGTATTCGGCGATCGCTTCGTCTTCTTCACATCCTAAGAAGACGCGGGCGTATTTGCCGATTAGATATAACAGTTGGTTGGATTGTCCTTGTCCTGTCCATCCTTGTTGGATTTGTTTTTCTAGGTCTTCTCGCCATTTGATTGGTTTGCGGTTGTCTTTGGGGGGGTGATAGTTGGCTTTGGCTTCGGCGATCGCCTGTTTTAGTAGGTCGATGTCTTGATGTTCTTGTACGGTCAGCCATGTTTCGACAAATTGATTTAGATCCCGTCCGATAATTTGGAGGTCGTTGTCGAGTTGGTAACTGCCTGTTTGCAGGGGCAGTCGATGTCCGTTGTATTCTGAGTCGTATTTTTTGGTGTTGGGAAAGCTCTCGATTACTCCTGCGGCGATTTCGCAGTTGTTTTTTTGCAGGCTGGCTTTGATCGCACAGGCGAGGCCGAAGCTGGGTACTTCTTGCCATAGGGGATAGTAAATATGCAGTCCTTCGCTATGCGAACTCTGCACGATTAACGGTCTGACCAACCCTATTTCTTCTAGGGCTTGCAGTGCGGTTTTAAATTTCTCGTGGTTGTTGTTGGGGTGGTAGGGGCTGCCTTTGTCTATGTCGAGCAGGGCATATTCGGTTTGGTTGCCAAATCTTACGCCAATTAGGGTGTCTGGGTCTGCCCAATAGTCGTATAGTCGCCTTCCTGTGATCGGATAGCGCGTTTCGGTTTTCCATTCTGGTTTGCTCGTCCGATCTACATTTTTGGCATAGATAAAATTCCACGAATATGGGAAAAAGCTCGCAAAGGTTTGCGCTGCTAATTCTGTTGTGGTTAATGTGTTTGCTTCTAAGCCTTTGGTCGTAAATTTTGGATCGATAGTGTTACAAACACGATCTTTCTGTGAGGTCATGCTCGTTGACCTCTTTTTTGCTTGTCACGGGCGATCGCTTTCTCGATCTGCTGTGGCAAGTCTCGCAATTTTAATGTCATCTAGATTGTCCTGATTGTAAGGGTTGTAGGGGCTTCAATCAGGAAATGAGCAGATTTTTTGTGTTTATTTCAACGCTTCAATTATAGTTTTTTGCTGAATTTTAAAAATTTCCATAAAAAACTATTGCTAATCTTGTATCTTGCGTTAAGATATAGAGAAGCGCTGAACAAAATTGCCTCGTCAAAGCAACATCTGTCCATTCCTGGATATTGAATTTAATAAAACCTTCGGGTTATCAAAGAGCTAGTGGTTCCAAGCACTGGCTTTTTTGATGTCTGAAGGGGAAAACTAACTAAGTAATCTCCTATAGATAAAAAACTGCATTTCAAGCATACAGCGATCGCTCTAGATCTGATCTAGAAAAGATCAAAATTTTATTAATGTCAGCCTCAATTTTGCTACCTAATCACGAAACTGTCATCTGTGACACTATTTTGTAGCAATGCGTGATTTCAGTATTCATAATATTTCGGGGTGTTTCCACTTTGCTGACTACAATGACTTACATAATGTTTGAGCAAGTGCAGTAGTAGTGTTTTCACTACCGTCAGAGGCTGAGGTAGCAAGGGGATAATGAGACATAGAACTGACTAAAGGAAAAAAGTTTATGTACTTTCACTCGTCCTACTTAATCCTAATTCCAGGGATGATCTTGATGTTTTGGGCGCAACATCGCGTCAAAGCTACCTACGAAAAATATGCCGAAATTCAATCGAGTTTAGGAATGACAGGCGCACAGGTAGCTAAGACGATCTTGCAACGCATGGGGATTCATGATGTCACCGTTGAGCAAGTCGAAGGACAACTGACCGATCATTACGACCCATCTGCCAAAGCAGTGCGATTATCGGAGTCGGTATACGCATCGTCATCCCTAGCCGCCGCCGCGATCGCTGCCCATGAATGTGGTCACGTATTGCAAGATGTAAGGGGCTATCAATTCATGAATATCCGTGCCTCGCTAGTACCCGTGGCAAATATCGGTGCAAACTTTGGACCACTAATGGTGATGGCAGGACTATTCCTGACCTCATTGGGTAGCTTGAGTACTGTTTTTATCAACATTGGCATTATTTTGTTTGCAGGAGCGATCCTGTTTCACATCGTCACCTTACCCGTTGAGTTTGATGCATCAAGCCGCGCCTTGAGACTTATTGACGAGCTAGGCATTTTGCAAGGTGATGAAAATCGGGGCGCTCGGAGTGTCTTGAATGCGGCGGCATGGACGTATGTAGCAACAGCGATTTATGCAGCCTTGCAACTGGTGCAATTGTTATTGATGAGAGGCGATCGATAAATTGTCAGTCCTTGTCAAAAATTAAGAGGCGGCGCATCGCGCCGCTTTTTAATTTTGTAGTAATAATTTTGCCAACTCAGAAAACCCAGCAAACTCGGAAGCTTGAGTCAGGTACTTGGGTAAATGCAACATTTGATCTTGATAATGGCGAATATTTGCCACACCGACCGAGAGGGGAAATAGATCAGCATCAAACATCGCTTCATCATTGGGACTATCGCCAACAGTTAACACTTGCTGCGAATTAAGTTCAGGAAAATATTTTTTTAGAACCGACATCAAACCAGTAGCCTTATCTTGATGGATTGGTTTGATATGACATTGAACATTGCTGTACGTGAAACTCCAACCCATTTGGTGACATTGGGAAGAGATGGCTTGAATATCCTCAGTTGATAAATTATCGACATCAAAAGTCCAATCGGTAATACGGAACTGATTATCAGTAGAAGTGAGAAGATTAGGAAATAGCTGCTTAATGTGATGGAAAGTATTTTCTAGGAGAATGCGATGTCTAGATAAATTGGGAACCAAAGAGAGCAAATCTTGTTGACCATTGGGTTGTAAAAAGACTCCCCCATTTTCAGCGATCGCCCCAGCCACAGGTAAATAATTCACCAAAGCACTAACCCAACCCGCCGAGCGACCAGTCACCAATAGAACTTTCATTCCTGCTGATTGCAAATTGATAAGAGTCGAGATGAAATTAGAAGAGAATTTGCTATTTTGGGTAAGAGTGCCATCAACATCGGAAGCAATTAAACGAATGTCGGACAAATCAGCTTGATTGAGATTGAGTAGGGTCATAAACAGAAACCAAAATAGATAAATCAGCATAAATCTTAAATTTAATAATTAATAAATTTAAGAAACAGCAGGAAGCAAGAAAGGGAGAAGGTGGTGAGCAAGGGAAACAGGATCAACCCCCATAATGGAACGTTGATTCGCCAAAGATATTGCAGCTTGAGAATGCCAAACCGCAGCAACTATAGCGGAATCGCTAGCAGATAAACCCTGAGCTAATAGCCCACCAATCATACCCGCCAAGACATCGCCACTGCCGCCACGAGCAAGAGCAGGCGTACTCTCAGGATTAATCCAAAGCACGGGTTTTTGATCTTGAAGAAAAGAAATCATTGTTCTCGCCCCCTTGAGCAGAATCGTAGCATGGCAAAGTTCAACTGCCGTCATCAGAGCATCTAAGCGATCGCCAGCCATAAGGTCAGGAAATAGGCGACTAAACTCACCCGCATGGGGAGTGAAGATTATAGGATTAGATCTGCTGTGCAACTGACGAATAAGATTAGAATCGGCAACAGGTGAAATAGCATTTAGTCCATCGGCATCCAATACTAGGGGAATATCGCTATCAATAGTTTGTTTGACCACAGAGTTAGCATCAAGAGAAAGCCCACAACCACAGACAATTGCTTGATACTTTTGCAAATCTAGCTCAGCCAGCGAATAAATAGCACCTGAATCAGTCTCAGGACAAACAATTACCAAAGCATCAGGTACTTGGGCAAGAACTAGCAGTTTGAGAGAGGCAGGAACCGCGATTGATAGCATTCCCACTCCCGTAGCTTTTGCGCCTAAAGCCGCTAGAATCGCCGCCCCCGCATAACGATGAGAGCCGACTACCAATAATAAATGTCCTAGATTGTACTTATGAACTGCAATAGGTCGAGGAATCGGAAGATATTGTCGTAAACAAATATCAGGATCAACCCGCCAAAGTGGATGGTGACCGCCCAATACTTCCATAATAAATTGGTCAGGAATATCAAAGTCAACTCTTTCTAGAATCCCGATATAGGGAAGAGCCTGCTCAATTAATAGACCACGCTTCCATAGACCCAGACATAAAGTATGGGTAGCGCGAATTGCAGTACCCATGACATCGCCGCGATCGCAATTTAGCCCCGACGGTAAATCGATAGCAACAATAGGAATCTGCCAACTATTAATAAGGTTGAATGAGTTTGCTAAATCACCCGCTACATCACGTTCTAGCCCAAAACCAAAAATACCATCGATAAGTAAATCACAATCCTGTAATTCCCTAAGAGAAACAAAAGGAATCCCAATCGCCTTAGCATGACAAGCATGTACTCTTGTAAGAGGCTTAGCTTTAGGCATCATAGAGCAAACCTTGACTTGTCGTCCCTGATGATAAAGCTCACGGGCGACCACCAGAGCATCCCCACCATTATGACCAGAGCCAACCAATATACCTACTTTAGGAAATTTATGGGCAGGATAAAGTTCGGCAAGCCTTTGGACAATTCTTAGCGCCACTTTTTCCATTAAAGCCGCTACAGGCATCCCAGATTGAAAGATAAGATTTTCAATCGCCTGCATCTGTGCTATTATAACAATTACTTGAGAGGAGATAGAACTGATCATATTGTGAGTAAAGATATCATCAACTGTTGGTTAAATCAGTTTGATTAAGATTAAGAATCGGCATAAAGAGAATCTAAAACTAGAATACAGCTAAGATGAAGCCAATCGAAAATCTAGCGATTAGCTTGTGAAGTCTAAACTAATATGAATGGAGTATTGACAATCCGAGGATATGTAAGAACAATACTTTAGATCAGCAAAATAGAAGTAAAGACTTTCTACTCTATAATATCTATAAACAAGCCTAGTGAAGGTAAATAATGAGAAACAATATCCAATCCAAGATTGATGCAGGCTATACCTACGACGAACTACTGAGTGAAGGACTAGCTAGCTTTGATGATATAGCACGCTATGAATCAAGATATTCCCTGTATGACGAAAACGCAGCACCAAAACCGAAAAAGGAAAAAGTAGCAGAGCCGAAATTAGCCGAAGCTACACCGAATCAACAAGAATCAGAAATCGACTTTGACTTTTAGAGAGAGCGGATTAACTATGAAACCGATGCTATGAAATTTAGACAAATTGACCTGAAAACTGGGCAAGAGCTACCAATACCGCCAAAAACAGTCGAGCATACTTACCTCGAACTGAAGATTGGGAGCAATGTAGATCTTAGCAAACTTGCTGTCGGTAAAATGTACGATGGCATCACTGATCGAGACATAGAACGACTGCAAGAGCAAGGACTGTACATGATCCTTGCCAATGGCCGAAGTGCCTACTTTGGCGATCGCACTATAGCTGAAAAAGTCAGCCAAGAAATTTTTACCAATCATAGTGATGCTGTCGCCTACGGCAGTATCCCCGTATCCGAAGCCAAGACCTCCATCTACAAAGAAAGCACCAGAATCCTGATTATCGATGATGAAACCCTAAGTCAAGACACAGCCACAGGAACATATACTGCCGATTGGGGACAGCAGCCCATTATTCTCAGTAACGGAATCACCCTCAGTGACAAAGCAATGGGAGCGATCGCTAGTAAACTTGGAGATTGCTACAGTCTGATCTCCCCAGATCTCGCTAACCAACTGCAAGCCGAACCAGACCGTCCATTTCAATTTCGGGCGGGAGTGCCTGAATGGCAAGGTGTTTTCAAAGGTACATGTCGGTCTAGCCTGCTCTGTCAAGCCCTAGAAGTCGATGGCATAATTGCTAAATCAAGCATCAAAGGCGATAACAAAACCACCACTACAGGTATTCACGAGGTCAGCCTATTCTGGGCAAGAAAAGAAGATGCTAAATTCACCGAACAAAAACTGGGAACCCAAGCTCTAGTTTTCTTTCCTGAAGGAGTCCAAGCAGACGTATTACCCAAGCTCAAAATTAAAGCCGAACGCCTTGCCGAAGCCCAATCCGACCCACGCAAGGTAGCGCAACTATATATAGAGCGCCATGAAAAGCGCCAACAGCAAAGGCAAGAAGAAACCGTAGAGCGCGATAACATTTATCAAATCATTGAGCCAGAACTAGCTTTAGAACTAGGTTTGAGCATTCAAGAAAACACGAAAGCTAATAACTTTGAACAGCCAGAAAACTTATCAGTTAATGAACAATATAAAGATTGGCTGTATGACATCCTCAAAGCCGACCTAATCGATGGCGGTCATTGTCAAGTATTAGAAATGGAAGATATCGCCAAACGTCTGCGTGAATTCCTCCAAAGCGAATGGCAGGAAGTCGCCACAGGAGGGCTGTATGTCCCTAGCGCGATCGCCCAACCACACAACCAACTGCAAGAAGGCGAAGTCAGTTTCACTGGATTACCCGATGGATCTGAAGTTGCCATCTATCGCAGTCCTGTCGCCAATGCCGCCAACTTTGACGTATTTACGAATAACCTTACAGTTTTGCGTGAATTAGATCCTGAAGCCTATATGCAGAGAGGAGTCTGCTACATCAATCCCAACGATGCGAAACGGTTAGTAATCGACTTTGACGGCGATCGCGTTGGCATAATTCCCAGTCAACTAACCCCTTACCAACAAGCCAGTTCCCAGAAAATCATTGAGCAGTATCCAACCCTAATCCAAGAAATCATCGACAAAAATCTGCCAGAAAACAAACCTATTCAAGTCGAAAAAGAAAAGAAGATTCCCCGCGATCTAGAACATGGATTTGTCAATCTTGCCAGTGCCGCCGTCAATGCTGCTGACAATCCCACAGGTCGAGTTGCTAATTTAGGAATGCGGCTAGAAGCCTTACGGTGGGAAACCCAGTATCTTCCTAATGTTGAAAAGTCGGCATATTTGCAGAACATTGGTACGCATTTCAAAAAGCTACTTGCCGAAGATAATGACATCAAGAAGCCCTTTCGCATTCTCAATGATCAATGGCGCGATAAAATAGTCGAAATCAGCGAGACTTCTACTGTTATATCAAAACTACCTGAGCCTGAAAGAGAAAAAGCTGTAGCAACAGGTTTAACGCTGACAGAGAGACTGATTTGGCATCTAGAAAGTCTGGCGGCGGTGAACTTGCAACGGGCTGTTGATACACCCAAAAGTGCCAGAAAAGTCAATGAAGATGAATATCAATTCTGTCAGAAAGTAGCCAAATACAAAGAAGTAGAATGGATTAAGGGCAAAGACAACAGCTATGCCTACATTGGTGCTGAGGGCATCAAGACCAATACTCAAGATCCTGTCGGATGGATGGTAGAACAAGCTAACCAGATTTATCAAGAATATAGTCTGATTGGCGATCGCAATTATAATCGCTTTGACCATATCTTCCCCAAAGACAGCCATACACCTGCTCAGACCGAATGGGCAAAGAGCGTATCAACCCAATACAATGCCCTCATCTCGGATGCAGTCGCCAGTCGCAGCAGACTAGAACATGAAGAAGGCATCGCCCTAACCGCCACATCCGCTAAAGGCAACAAGATCGAAATTGTCAGCCTGATTAGCACCAATCCCGATGGTGACTCACCAATCTGGGAAATGGCAAGAATAGGAGCTAGTGTTGATATTCAGGTTGCCAAAAACAAAGATTGGAAAACTGAAAAGCTATATCCATATAAAGCTGTCGCGATTATTGACCAAGAAAATAAGGTTGATATCGGACTAATATCACCAGCCTCTATTGAAGCCTATGGCAAAACCCTAGAAACTGGCAAAATGTTTGCCAATCTAAAACTTGAGTTCAAATTAGGAATATCCAGAAACGACATAGATGACAAGTTTGCCGATGCGGAAAAGTATTTAGAAGTGCAGCGTGATGGGATTCCAGAACCAGAGCGCGAAAGCAGAGCCTCGGCGCTGTGGCATAACAATAATCGAGCGATCGCGGGCAAGATGTTTACCGAGGTAGTGACCACCCGACTGCAAGAACTACGGGTCGATAAAATCAAAATCATTGGCTTGCAGTATGACACCAACGAACTGAAAGATAAACAATGGCAACAGGATGAAGGCACAGTATGCAGACTGGGCATAGAATCTAACCCCGATAGTCCCATTTATGATAAACGGGTGCTACAGGTACAAGAAGGCGATCGCTGGAAAAATATGGGTGTACTGCACAGCGACGCAGCCTATATGCCAATCGGCACGCAGTTTACAGCAAATATTAACTTTTCGGCGACTAAGAAAGATGCTGACATTGTACTTGCTCCCAATTCTCTGAAACTGCCTGAAATATGGCATGGACTTTCACCAGAGCGAGTACAGCAAGCGGTCAATCTTGATGCAATTATTCCTGCACTGAAACAAGCGATCGCTCAAGCATCTGAGAACCAACCAACCATGACTGAATTTGTGGAAAGGCTAGCCGCCGAACAGGTTGGTATTAAAGCTCAAGTGCAGTCTGGTGGCAGGATTAATGGGATTACTTATCTCTATGAAGGGCAAGCAGTCAAAGCTAGTTTAGTTGAGTTAACGTGGAAGAATCTTGCCGCAATGGGAGTCCGATACGATCCTATGAGAGATCGCGAAGCAATTACATCCGCTCCGATTCCAACTATGCCCCAGACCAGCGATCGCCTAGAAATCCAAGCTGAGCATAAAGTAGTAGAAATGAACACTCAGGTAAATCCTCTAACCAAAATTGAAAATCAATTAAGAGCATCCGTTCTCAGTCATTTTGGTAAAGACAAATCGATGGCAGAAATCGCTACCCAATTTATCGGTAAAGCGGCTACCCCAGAAACTGTGTACTCTAGTACGCGGCTATATGAACAGGCTTGGGGAGAACAAGCCAATACAGGTAAATATAAAACTGATGATGTAATTATGGTCAGTGGCTCAGGTCCGTGGCGGCGCGAAGGAGATGATCGCACTAAACCGCAGATAGAAAAAGACCTCAATCAAGTATTCAAAACTCATTACCAGCCATTACTAGACCAAGCGATCGCCGCAGGTAGTCAAATATTGTTAGGCAATGCTAAAGGTACAGATCAGCTAGTCATGGTCTATCTGCAAGAGAAAGGGTATGCGTTAAACTGGCAACCACAGGGATATTATCAAGCCACTTCTGTCCAGAGAGAAAAGCCAGAAACACCAGTAGAAATAATGGGTAAACCGATCCAGATGGTTTATCCTCTGAAGATGCATGGAGAAGTGAATCGCTTGCCTGTGGATACTTGTATTGAAGCAATGCGCGGACATGGGAGATCTCACACAACGCGGCGATTTGAACCCTATGCCGCCTATAATTTTAAGGAAGGAGATATCGCGATCGCCTATGCAGGGGAGCAGAAAGTTGCCTTTCAAGTGGGAAAGCAGTACAAAATCTCACAGGAAATGTTGACTGATGGGGAATATCAGAAACAATGGGTGAGTATGGAAAAGCATGGGGCTAAGGAATTATTGACATTTCAAGGACATAGCAATACATGGGGAATGCACTTTCAGCCATTGGGAGATTATGTCGATGGTAAAATTGTGCCATTTCCAATCATCGAGAGCGCTACAAATTCCATTGTTGCTGATATTCAGAAACTAGAGGCATGGAGAGAAACTGCTCAATATCTGGGTAAAAGCGAGAAATATGTAGATCGCATCCAAGAAATCATTGCGGGTGAGAGCATATCCGAAAAATCACAGCAAGCGATGTCTAAAGATAGTCAGTTACTGAGTCAGCACATTGCATCACAGTGGCGAGAGGTATTGGCTACTCCGAGTGAATATGTGGGATCTCAAAATGGGAATCTTGTATTTGAGCGCAAAGGAAATGAAGGTAAATATAGGGCAACGTGGGAGCAGTCTACAGATACGTTGACTTTAAATACAAAAGCTTTGAAGCAAGGAAATATCGAATATGTGCCATTGCTGGTGCAAAAAGGTTTAGAAATTGCTCAGAGTCAGGTGACTGTCAAAGATGCTCAGAATGTCGATCGCGCTCTTAAAGTTATTGCTGAAAATCAAATGGGGAGACAAAGGCAAAGGTAGTGAAGGGTGTGACTAAAGTTTGGCGTAGATCGGTCTACCCAAGATATCAGGCGACAGGCAAATTATATTTTAGCTATGAGGGAATCGACATGCGGCTGAAAGATTTCTGGAAGTCGAAGTTCTAAGAGTTTTGGATGGGATTAAGAGACTTAGAGGTTCTTTTGCCTTTTTTAGATCCAGAAGAAGTTTAATTCATGGTTTTGCATATAATCTTAGCGCACTGTGACTGTATTGAGATGATCGGAACCAAAGGCTTTTTCAAAAATTTGGATAGCTTGATCAAAAAGAGGTTCGACTTTGCTCCACTTCCCTTGCGATTGGGAAAAGCGACTTATGGGGTAGGAGTTTTTGTGTTTAGACCGCCCAATTAATTAAAAGATAATGCTTACCTGAAAAGATAATGCTTACCTGAAAAGTTTTGATCTATGCTGTATGTAAGAATCGATCCAACCAATTGAACGCAGATCTTCTTCGAGCCAAGAGTAAACTAAAACTGTTACTGGTGCATCGGATCTGAATAAACTTATATCAATACTTTCTCCATGCGGATTACATCTTAGCCATGAAGATGAGTTAGGACGCAGATCTCGCAATCTATTAGCAATACTACTTGAGAGTTTACAGTAAGTCTCGTAAGCGTCATTTTTTACATCTTCACTAAACTTTATTTCAACAATATTTTGAGAATCTTTAGGCAATGGTTCTAAATACCAATCAAATCGAGGGGAGTCTCCATATGGATTGTCAGGGAGTAATGGAGGCGTAAATATACCAACTAGTCTTGCTGGTAAAAGTCCTGCAACTTGCATTCCTGACAATAAGTTCTCAAACCACAATTTAGAAAGATTTTGATATTCATCTAGTGCTACTTTATAAATCTCTTCAATTCTTTTTTTTAGATCGTTAATCTTTTTAGGGTCGCTATCCCATCGCATTCTTTTATAAGCTAAATCCACGTCAGTATAAGAAAGAGAAAAATCACTAACATTTTTAGACTGCATTAACTTTATTTCTTTCCTCAAACAATTGAGACAAAAATCTTGCTCTTTATCAGAAATGCTATGTATTTCTGGCAAATTTCTATATATATTTTGACTAAGTTCTTCATCAATTTGAGACATAGCCTCAGTTAAAAATTTTACGGATAGTTTTTGAGGCTTAGGTAAATTATGATCAATTAATCGCCTGTCTTGCCAATTTTGAAAAATCGCTAAAGATGCTCTCCATGATGCTTCACTAGAAATAACACATTGATTAACAGGTATAGTTGCTGTACTGATTTCAGAAGCTAAAGCTGCTCTCAAAGTGTTGAGATTCCAAAGCCAAGCCCATGCAGATTGATGGCTCGGTCTCCTTCCTTCAAAATTTCCCCAAGTAGATCTTGTAACATAATTGTCAATTGGAAACTTTTGGATATCAGCTAAATTTTCCTTGCCTAAATACCACCCAGAATTTAGAACATTATCATAGCTAATTTCTACCCCAACGGGACACAATGTACCATCTTCACGAATAGGAGCAATCAATTTAGCCAAACTACCAATACCCTTTACCCATGCAGACATTGATATTCTAATCTGTTCTCCACATTCTTGTAGAGGTGGAAGAGATACTCTCTGAGAGTTCAATGAATTTGATAAACTGCCTCGGATAATTTCTACTGCGAATGAGGGATATTTCTCAATAATAGGAGTAAGTATTTTAGATATTATTGTCTGGCTAGAGATTCCAATAACAACTATGAGAGCATAACGCCAGCTTTCTAGTTGTTGGGGATCTTGTAAATATTTTTCTATTTGTAATGGATTTTCTTCTAGAGCACGGTATGCAAACCATTGTGTGAAAATAGATAGGGGGAAAGTAATTCCGCCAGATTGTCTAATTACAAGCCTAGAATCTAGTAAAGCTTGCTGTTCAGACTTACTCAAATTAATATCTGCTAGAGGAACTGCTTTATTCCCAAACTCTATGCAGCGAACAGCTAATTTAATTAGATGTTTGTATGCATCTTGAGATGCTCCTGCTTGTTGAAGAGAATCTTCGACTAATTTTGATAATAATTCAGCCCTTGTAGAGATAGGACGGGCATTGCCTTCTCTCCAATATCTTCCTAAAAGCAAAGCAAATAATGGATAAGTAACGACTTCTTCGACCGATACTCCCAAATCTCTCAATCTCATCGGATTCACTTCTTGATCTGAAATATTTTCAACCAAATGATGTGCTTGCTCAAAAGTTAGTGGAGGTATCCGTATTAAATTATTTTTGTAGGTATCTTCAATATTTTGAATAGGTCTAGACGTGATAATAATTATGGTTTTTTGCCATATTTCGGTTAAGGAATATGATTGTTTTATAATTTCAAAAGCTTCACTTACTAAAGCTTTATCAAGCTCATCAATAATAATTATTGCTCCTTGAGTTTTGACATCTCCTAATGCCTCGACTTCATTTTCAATGATTACTCTAAGAGGCTTATTTTGTCTCCAAGTATATGTGTCAAGGTATACAGGGATTTGAGCGTTAGATTTTTCCAATGCTGCTTTAATTGCATTTTGAAAAATTCTTTGAACAATGAGCGTTTTACCTATGCCAAAATCTCCTGTCAAGATAAAAAGTCTTTGAGCCTTTAAATCCAAGTTTGCTGGTGTTGTACCTAATGAAAAGTCATTGGCTAATTTTGCTGCTTTTTGCTCATCCCCAATTACAGCCAGAAATCTGACTTTGCACCCTGTGATCGACTCTCGATACATCTCCTCTAATTTTTCAGTTCGTGCGATGTCTGATCTATTTATCTCTGGTAGGGTTTGATAGAAATTAAACGTATTATTTTGTGTATTACCTGAACCACCTTGATTAATCTTAATTTTGGGATCACTATCTCTAGGTATGGGAGAATTTGCTCTGATTAGAAGATCTACTTTTTTAGGCGATCTACTGCCTCCTTTGTCCAACGACTAAAAGTCGGAAAGTATTTTCTGACCGTATTCTCGGTATCCAGTTCAGCCTCACAGATTACAGACACAAAAGGCGGAAACAGCGAAATTGCACCTTTCAGCTTAGCCGCCGCATTTTTATCTGGCTCATTGAGCTTGCCAAGAATTTTTTGTAACAGTTCTAATACCAACGCATTATTAGGAGGATTAGTTGCGATCGCAGCTCCTTCAGCTATGAGTTCTGCAACAACGACTTCAGCTTCATCATTAGCAATATCTGAGCTTGACGTAATCTGAGCAATTAGCTCCCACTTTTCCTGCTCAAAATCACGAATCTTCTTGCGTAACTCTGCTATTTGCTGCTCAATCCTGACATGCTCCTCTGGCGCAATTGTCACCAAAGTTCTCCGTTTTCCCGCTAATTGATCGCGCAAAAGCTTTATATCGTCTTCGAGTTGCTCAAGATGTTGGGCAGACATACAAATTTACTAATTATTTAGCAAGGTTTAATTAATTATGGCAATTCTAACCCAAAATGCAAGCTATGCCAGTTACAACTCTATACCTACTAGAAACTAAAGTGATCGCCTCTGGAATTATGTGATCAAGATCAAGTGCAATAGATTTATAAGATTAGCCAGCAGACAGAGCTTATAAGGGTTGGATAGACTGAAGGTCATCATTTTCAGATAGCTGAGCATAATAAAGATCCCAAGATTGTTGGAGATTCATCCAGAAATCAGCCGAAGTGGAAAAGAACCGAGCCAAGCGTAATGCCGCGACAACGATTAACAACCTCATGTACCCGTTGATAGGGAACATGAATAGCATAGGCTAGGTTACGCAGAGATAAGCATAGAGGAACTTCATAACTTATCCAAAAATAGAAAGAGCGCTTACGCTAGAAGTCAGTGACCGATTGACAAACTAGGAAAAGCAACCCGATGCAAGTAGCCATAAATTCACTGACAGGCAAGACAAAAGCACAGATATTCGGATCGAAAGCACGATGCTTGAAGACCACAAAACAGTTGATTGCCCTAGCTAAATCGATGAATGCAAGCATATCCGATTTAATTGATGGCACAAA
>Ga0315899_10002639_pt1 | contig 19733 bp, 19 predicted proteins | sample LakEriMetagenome_2_FD_203518 | JGI IMG/M metagenome (GOLD analysis project Ga0315899, IMG submission 203518) | Freshwater fungal communities from buoy surface, Lake Erie, Ohio, United States - Buoy 4 MA112 | ecosystem: Environmental > Aquatic > Freshwater > Lake | place: USA: Lake Erie, Ohio... | reverse complement strand
GCGCGAGCGCACGGAGCTGATCCGCGAGACCGTCATCGTCAACCGCACTGTGGTGGTGCGCGAACGCGGGCCTGTCGTCGTGGTCAATCCCGGCATCGAGCCCGGCTTCGTCGCCGCCGTCATCGGCCGCCCGATCCGCGCTTATGAAGTGCGCCCGCGCGTGTTCGCAGGCACGGCGAACGTCACGGGCGCCATCGAGGTTCGCACAGAGGATTTACGCGACCGGCGCCGGTTCGAGCAGCAGCGGGTGCAGGTGCGCGAAACGCAAACGACCATCCAGCCAGCGCGACAGATCAGCGAGCCCAAGCCCCTTGAGGCGAACGAACAGGGCCGACTCGGCGACCGCCCGCCGCGCGCCGCGGAAGGCGCGCGCGAGGGACAGCAGCCGCAACGGCGCGACGCTCAGCCGAGCGCCCCCGGCGCAAGCCCGGCGCAAAGCCCCACGGCGACGAGCCCCGATGGGCGCCAGCCGCCGGCCGCGACCGATCGCACGGCGCCGGACCGCGCTGCGCCGCCGCGCACGCAGCAGGGACGCGACGCCGCGCCGAGGCCGGAGGACAAACCAACGGGCACGACCACCCAGCGCCCCAGCGCGCCCGCCGGCGCGCCGCCAGCTGTGGGGCGGGAGCCTGCGCCTGCGCAGCAGCAGCGCGGCGAAAAGCCTGCGACGCCGCCCGCCGGCGCTGGAACGCCCGGCCGCGACGCGACGCAAAAGCCCCCCGGCGCCGAGCGCAGCACCTGGCCGCCGGGCGAACACGGCCCCGCCTCGGATCGCGGACGCGAGCAGCAGCAGCGCAGTCAGGAGCAGCGCGAGCAGCGGCAGGAACAAAGGCAAGAGCAGAGGCAAGAGCAGAGACAAGACCAACGACAAGAGCAGCGCGGCCAGAGGCCTGATCAGCCGCGCGCAGAACAGCCGGCGAACCCGCGCGCAGAGGCGCAGCCCAACGCGCGCCGGCAGGAGCAACCACGCACGCAAAAGCCAGAGCCCGGACAAAAGCCCGAGGAGCCCCGCCGGCGCGAGGAGCGCTGACGACGCGGCGCGCGCAATGCTCGCCGCCTCAATGCGATGAAACATTGCGTGCGCGGCACGCGCTATGCGCGCCGGCATGTTTCGCTCGCCATGCAAGCCGGAAAAACACCACCGAAATCCCAACGAGCAACGCGCCCCACACAGGCGACACTTGCGCCAGCGCTATTCACGCGATGAATGAATTGCCGCTAAATCAAAGGCTTGCAAAAATTCACAGCGTCGTTAGCCTTCTGACCAACCAATTTGGGAGGAAGCGATGGCGGAGACGCGCCGAGAAAATTTAGACGGCCGAAATTTGTGGGCCGACATCCTCAAAATGCGGGACGAACAGCGCGAGAACCTCAAGGGCGCCATCCAGATCGTGCGCCGTGAGGACCTGCCGCTCGAAAACAACGAGCAAGGCCTGATGCGCTGGTACATGCACCCCTCGATCAAGGACATCTGCCTGCAGACGATGATCTTCTTCGAACAGGAGATCCCGCCGGCGGGCCGTTCGGGCCGCGTGAAGTTTCAGGGCGGACAGGTGATCTTCGTCGTCGCCGGGCGCGGCTATACGACGCTCGACGGCGTGAAGCACGCCTGGGAGGCCGGCGACGTGCTCAACATCCCCCTGCGCAAGCACGGCGTCGTGATGCAGCACTTCAATTCAGACGGCGAGACGCCCGCGCGATTCGTCGTGACGGAGCCCAACCTCTTCGCCGCCACCAGCGTCGACCGCGGCTGCGGCTTCGAGCAACTCGAGACAAGCCCGGATTTCAAAGGCTGAACGGAGACCGACATGTCGGATACTGAACGGACGCGCGTTCGCGAACGCGGCGCCATCGAAGAGAGCCCCTATGAGGTCTTCCTACGCTCGCGCAAGGAATTCGATCAGCGGCAGATGACTGGCCCGGTCGTCATCAAGCCGTCGGATCGCGAGTACCAGATCACGCGGCAGGGCCGCATGTTCTATTATCTCAATTCACAGGCCTTCAAGGACACACCCTTGCAGGACTGGCGCGTGTTCACGCAAGACATCAAAACCCACTCGGGCAAGCACCGCCATCAGGGCGGCTTTCTCATCTATGTGATCGAAGGCGACGGCTATTCCATCGTCGACGGCGAGCGCGTGGACTGGAAGACGGGCGACCTCTTTCTCCTGCCGCTCAAACCCAACGGCATCGAACATCAGCACTATAACAAGAAGGTTGGCGAATCCTGCCGCTGGATCGCCTTCTGCTACATGCCCTTCTTCGATCACCTTGCATCCGAATTCACCCAAATGGAGCTTTCACCGCTCTTGAAATCCTGAACGATCGGGAGGTCAGCATGGCTAGCAGATCAGGTGATTATACCCGCGTCGGCGCGCATCGTATTGCGCTTGGCGCCGCCGCTTTCGCCGCCTTCGCCTGCGCCGGCGGCGCCGCGCTGGCCGATCCGGCCTTCTATAAGGACAAGACGATCATCATCCTTTCGCCGGCTGACCCCGGCGGAAGCTATGATCTCTACGGCAGGCTCACCGCCTCGAACATCGTGAAGCAGATTCCCGGCGCCAACGCCGTCGTGCAAAACATGCCCGGCGCCGGCGGCCTGCGCGCCATCAATTACCTCTATTCGGCTGCGCCGAAAGACGGGCTCACGCTCCTCATTCCCACGCAGGATGCGGCGCTCAGCGAAGCGCTTGGCCGCGAAGGCGTGTCCTTCAAGATCGACCGCATGAACTGGCTTGGGCGCATTGCGCCCAGCGTCGATTTGTCGATCACCTGGCACACGTCCAAGATCAAGACCATCGAAGACGCCAAGAAAACGCAACTCACCATGGCGGCGACAGGGCCGACCTCGCCCACGTCAACCAATCTCGTCGCGCTCAATGCGCTGATCGGCACGAAGTTCAAGCTCATTCAGGGCTACAAGAGCAACGCCGAGATGTCGATGGCGATGGAGCGCGGGGAGACAGAGGGCTCCTTCGCCACATGGACGACCCTGAAAACAAGCTTCCCGCAGTGGATCGCCGAGAAGAAGGTCAACTACCTCGTCGTCTATACGACGGAGCGAATCCCTGAACTGCCCGACGTGCCGGCCGTGACGGAGCTTGCGACCGATGAACAATCGCGCGCGATTTTGAACCTGCTGGCGAGCACTGGCGCCCTCGGCCGCTCGCTCGTCACCACGCCTGATACGCCGAAAGATCGCGTCGCGACCTTGCGCAAGGCCTTCGACGCCATGGTGAAGGACCCCGCCTTCGTCGCCGAGACCGAAAGAATGAAAATCGAATTCGGCCCCATGAGCGGCGAAGAATTGCAGGCCTTTATGACCAAGATCTCGCAATCACCGCCGCAGGTGATCGCGCGGGCGCGCGAAATCCTCATCGGCTCCGGCCGCTAGATCGGCGCGGATGGGGCTTCCAGCAAGAGAGAAGAGAAAGGCCTGCGCACGAGATGAATCTTGGTGATGTTCCACGTCGTAACGCCTATCGCTACGCAGACAAACCGGCGCTGATCGCGCCGGATTGCGCCTTATCCTGGGGCGCGCTCAATGAGCGCGTCAACAGGCTCGCCCATCGCCTGCTCGCAGCAGGCCTGAAGAAGGGCGACCGGCTCGCCATTTTGAGCGCGCCCTGCGCCGAGGTCGTGATCGCTTATTTCGCAGCGGCCAAGACAGGCATGGTGATCGTGCCGATCCACACGGGCCTCGTGGAGCGCGAGGTCGCCTTCATGATCAACGACGTGGGCGCGCGGGCGCTCATCGTCGATGCGCCGCGGCTTGAGGCCATGGGCCCCGCGATCAAAGGCGCATCCACGCTGGAGCTCGTCATCGCGCTTGGCGGTGGCGAGGGCGCGGAAAGCTTCGAAGCCGCTCTGGCGGCGGGCGACGCCAGCGAGCCGAACACGCAGGTCGATGCGCTTGATCTTTTCGCCATCCGCTTCACCAGCGGCACGACGGGACTGCCCAAAGGCTGCCCCAGCACGCATCAGGACTGGCTGCGCCGTTCTTTCAACTTCCTCGCTCATATCAGCCACTCGCACAAAGACCGCGCGCTTCTCATGTCGCCGCTGTCTCTCGGCGTCGGCTCCTCCATGCTGATGAGCTACAGCATCGTTGGCGCGCAGATGCATCTTTATCCGCGCTTTGATGCAGAAGAGGCCCTCGCCTGCATCGCGCGCGACAAAATCTCCACCTTCATGATTCCAGTGCCCTCTCTGTTCGCTCGCCTGCTTCAGGCGGACGCCGCGCGCCCGCAGGATCTCTCAAGCCTGCGCGTGGTCGGCTATGGCGGCGCCGTCTTCCCCATTCCGCTGCTGCTGGAGACGCTGAAGCGCTTCACCTGCGATTTCTTCGGCGTCTACGGCCACCTCGAGGCGGGCGGTTTCTCCACCTATCTCATGCCCGAGGATCATCGTCTCGCCGGCGTCACGGACGCCGAGCGCGAAATCAAGCTCGCGCGGCTGCGCTCATGCGGACGCGAAGCTCTGCAAGCCGACGTGCGCGTGATCGACGAGGCGGGCGCACCGGCGCCCGCGGGCGCAGTGGGCGAACTGCTCGTGCGCACGGAGGGCATGATCTCCGATTACTGGAACCGACCGGGCGAGATTGAAAAGTCGATCCGCGACGGCTGGTTCCACACGGGCGACGCGGCTTATGTGGATGAGGATCGCTATGTTTACATCGCGGACCGCATCAAGGATGTGATCCGCACCGGCGGCATGAACGTTTCCTCCATCGAGATCGAGAACATTGTGCAGGAGACGCCGGGCGTGCGCGAGGCGGCGGCCATCGGCCTGCCTGATCCGCGCTGGGGCGAGCTGATCGCGGTCTGCGTCGTCACGCAGGAGCCTGCGGGCGAAATGGAGGAGAAAATCCTCGCGCACTGTCGCGAACGTCTCGCCAATTACAAAATTCCCAAGCGCATCATTTTCGTGAACGACATCCCCAAGAACAGCATGGGGAAGGCGCTCAAGCGCGAGCTGAAACAACAGTTCGCCCCAGCAGCAGGATGACCGCCATGAAGCACATCATCGCATCTTTCGCTCTTGCGGCCTTCGCCCTTACAGCGGCGCCCGCCGCGCAGGTCCACGCGCAGGGCGCGCCGGCCGGCGGCAAAAAGCTCGAAGTCATCAAGGGCGCGCATCTGAAATCGCTCAGCTTCAGCCCGCTCTATCTGGCGATGGAGAAGGGCTATCTGCGCGATGAGGGAATCGAGGTCGAGCTGCAGATCGTCCAGAGCGCCTCCCAGGTCGTCGCTTTCCTTGGCGCGGGCCAGCTCGACATGGCCTTCGGCAACATCGGCGCGCCTTTGTTCAACGCCGCGAGCCGCGACCTGAAAGTGCAGGCTGTGGCCGGCATGTCTTATTATCCCGCCGATCCGAAGGTTCAGTCGCCCGCCCCCGTCATCGCCTCCAAGGCGCAGGTGGACGCAGGCGCGATCAAGACCGTGGCCGATCTGAAAGGGCGCAAGATCGCGTTCAATACGCGCGGCGGCGTCATCGAATATCTGGCGACAGGTTCACTGGCCCGCGTGGGGCTGAAGCTCACTGACGTCGAGATCGTCACGCTCGAATTCCCCGCGCAGGCGACCGCGCTCGCCAATGGCGCCATTGACGCGGCGATCCTGCCGGAGCCGCTCGCCACCTCGACGCTGCAACGCGGGCTTGGAACGATCATCGACGCCAATCCCGTGCCCGGCGCGCTGGGGCCCATCCTCATGTTCGGTCCAACGCTTCTGGATGAGAAGCGCGCGGCGACCGCCAACGCGATCCTGCGCGCGCTGCGCCGCGCAGCGGCGGAGATCGCGACGCCTGAGGCGGTGATGTCGAGCGCGCATATCGAAATCTGGGCGAAAGCCACAGAACTGCCGCCGGCGCTCATCGCCAAGACGGCCCCTTATGTGTTCCATCCGCAGCTCGGCCTCTCGGGGCAGGACTTCCAGCAACAGCAGAAACTGCTGGAGGCGAGCGGACTCATTCCCAAAGGCGTGCCGCAAAACAAGCTCATCAGCCCCCTTGCAGTCGTATTCTGACCTGACGAGAGACATTTCATGCAACGAACAAGCAAGCTGAAGTCAGCGGCCGAAGCGCTGGCTTGCGTCAAGAACGGCGCCAAGATCATCGCCGGCGGCGTTCATCTCAGCAACACGCCGATGGCGCTCGTGCGCCAGCTCATCCGTCAGGGCGTACGCGACCTTGAGATCGTCCCAACGCCGGCAACGGGCCTGTGGGTCGATCTTCTGATCGCGGCGGGCTGCGTCAAGAAAGTGCACGTCTCCTATGTGGGGCTTGAGTTTCTTGGCCTCGCGCCGAATTTCCGACGCGCGGTGGAAGCCGGCGAGATCGAGATTTCCGAAGTCGACGAGCCGACGATCTTTCATGGACTGCGCGCAGCCGCGTCTGGCCAGCCCTTCTGCGTATTCCCGCCGATTCACCTTCTCACCGATCTGCCGAAGGTCTCGCCTGACGTTTACAAGACGATCAAGGATCCCTTCACGGGCAAAGACGTGGTGGCCGTTCCCCCGATTCAGCCGGATGTCTGCCTCGTGCATGTGGCCAAGGCCGACATCTACGGCAATGGCCTGAGCCTCGGCGGCCGGCACATGGAGGACATCATCACCAAGGCGTCGCGCCATGTGATTTTGAGCGCGGAGGAGATCGTCGACACATCGGTGTTCTCAGCCGCGCCGACGCAGACAACGATTCCCGGCGTGCTCGTCCATTCGGTCGTGCATACGCCGTTCGGCGCTTATCCCGGCGCCTGCCCCGGCGTATACAATTACGACCGCCCGCACCTCATCGACTATAACGAGCTCGCCAAAGAAAACCGCACCGGCGAATATCTCGACGCCTATGTGCGCTCCCGCAATTCCGAAGACGACATGATCCAGCGCATTGATCCGGCCCGACTGCAGGCCCTGCGCCTCGATCAACGATAGGAGACCGGCATGTCCATGGATTTCAGCGTGTCGGAACTGATGGCGGCGGCCATTTCGCGCGAGCTGCGCGACGATGATTTCGCAGCCGTCGGCACCGCCTCCCACATTCCCCTGTGCGGCCTGCGCCTTGCCCAGCGCACCCATGCGCCCAACCTCTGGTTCCTTTATGGCGGCAGCGGCGCGCTCAACTCGAAAGCCTCGGAGCTTGTCGAGATGGCGGCCGATTACCGCAATCTGGAAGGCGCGGAATATCGCACGCCGCTCGCCGACATCATCGACTTCGAGTTCACAGGCCGGTTCTCCGTTCTGTTCCTCGGCGGAATGCAGATCGACAAATACGGCAATATGAACATGGTCGCCATTGGCGATTACGCGAAGCCGCGGGTGCGCGGGCCGGGCACGGTGGGCCTCGCCTTCACCGCCTCGGTACAGCGCACGTTCGTCTATGTGCAGCATCATGATCCGCGCCTCTTCGTGGAGAAGGTGGACTTCGTGAGCGGGCGCGGCCACAGCGGGCCGGAAGAGCTCGCCGACTGGCGCTGCCCATGGGCGCAGGGACCGACCTATCTCATCTCGCCGCTCGGGATTTTCGATTTCGAGACGCCGGACGGCGCCATGCGTCTGCGCTCCTATCATCCGGGCCAGAGCGTGGAGAGCGTGCAGGCGAAGACGGGTTTCAAACTCGCAATCGCCCCCGACGTCGGGCCCACGCCCGCGCCCACGGCCGAAGAATTGCGCATCATCCGCGAGATCGACTCTGGCGGCGTGCTGAGAAAAGGAGCGTGAGGCGATGAGCGCGCAAGCAAGCGAACCCCGCATCGACAAGAAGATCGCCTTCGGCGAAGCCGATGGACAGCCGCTCTTTGGCGACCTCTATCGCCCCGCCCAATGCGAGCGCCCCTGCGCCGTTTTCGTTTTCGTGCATGGCGGCGGCTGGATCGCGGGATCGCGCGGCTCAGGCGAGGGCCTTGGGCGACTGCTTACGCGCGAGGGTTACGCCTTTTTCTCGGTCGATTATCGGCTGGCGCGCGCAGGCGCGCCGTCTTTTCCCGGCGCGCTCGAGGACGTGCGCGCGGCGGTGGATTTCATCCGCGCGCAGGCGAAGGATTATGAGATCGATCCCGACAAAATCGTCATGTGCGGCGCTTCAGCCGGCGGACATCTCGCCGCGCTCACCGCCCTCACAACCCCGCTCGAGACGCCTTTCGTGCGCGCGCTCGTGTGCGCCTACGGCGTCTATGACCTGAAGACGCAATGGGACCATGAGATCGTCGCGCGCCCGCGCGGCAATCTCGTCGAGGCCCTGCTCGGCCGCTCGCCGATGGAGGACCGCCGGGCCTATTTCGAAGCCTCGCCGATCAGCCATGTGTCCTTGCAGCGGCGCAAGCTGCCGGTGTTTCTGGGCGCTGGATTGCAGGACGAGGTCGTGCCCTCCTCCCAGACGGACGCCTTCGCGCTCGCGCTCTCGCAGGCCAATTTCTATGTGCGCAAATACACCGCTGCGGACGCCGGCCATTTCTGGCTCAACGAAGATCTGCAGAACGAGAACAGCCACGGACGCCGCTTCCTGCGCGCGGCCGTGACGTTCGTGCGCGCCGCCGGCGTCTAGCGCGCCTGTCCCCGACGCGCTCAGCCGTCGGGGAAGAAGGCGCCCGGAATGGGAATGATCGGCTTTGAGGGCGTGCCGGTCTTGGCGGCGCGCCCGTCCTTGATCCCGCCGTCGTCGTAATCGATCGTTGTGTCCTTGAGCTCCAGCGGGCTGGCGGACTTCTCAAGCGGGCCAAGCCCCGTTGTGGTGCGCTGGGCCGCGCCCACGCGCAGAAGGACGAGATTTTCGGCCGGATCCGCCTCGAAGCGATAAGCGATTCCTTTCGGGATCATGACGCCTTCGAACTGGATCGCCTCCTGCATGGTCCCATCAGCGAAATGGAAGGTCGCCTTGCCTTTCAGCACCACGAACGCGTGATCTTCAAGCGTGTGGATGTGCAGCGCGTTTTCGCCGCCGCTCGAATAGACCTTGGCGGAGAGCCACAGATTCTCCGCATTGGCGAGCGCGTCAAAGGAGGCCCCCTCGGAGAGAAGCGGCAAGCCGCGCATGGTGAATTTCGAGGCGCCCGTATCGGCGATTTTATGGTTGCGCGCCGTGGCGGCGGGTTTGACGCCAATGTTCATGTCGGTCTCCTCATCGCGGCTTCGCCATTACAGATCAAGCTGGAACAAATCAATTGCGTTCTGCCGCACGAGCCGCAGCCGCTTCTCCTGCGACAGGCCGCCGAGATGCCGCTCCACGTTCTCCCGCGAATTGGGGAAGCTCATGTTGAAATGCGGGTAGTCGTTCGACCACATGCAATTGCGTTCGCCCCACCAGGAGAAGGAGCGCGTGCCGACGAAATCCTCCAGGAAGGTCGCATAGACATGTTCGGAGAAGATTTCGCTTGGCCGGCGCTTGATGGGCAGGTCGTCCGTCTTGCGGAAGCGCTCGAAGTAATAGTCCCACTGCTGGAGGAGGAACGGCGCCCAGCCCACTTCGCTCTCGGAGAGAAGCAGTTTGAGATTGGGATGGCGCTCGAAAGCGCCGGAGAAAATGAAATCGAACAAAGCGTTCGCCGTGTCGTTCTGCTTGCGGTTGACCGCATCGCGGATGCGCTCCATGCCGCGCGGCTTCTGCTTGGTGCCGAAGGCGCGCGCATAGGAATGACCGGTGAGGATGTGGCACGTCACGGGCGCCCGCGCTTCAGCGGCGGCGGCCCAGAGCTTTTCGTAATGATCGGAGGTGAAGGGGAGATTGGGATCTGGCACCTGCCAGACCATCACGCCCTTGAGCCCGTTGGCGTGACCGCGCTGCATTTCCGCCACCGCCTTGTCGATGTCGTAAACAGAAACGCAGGGAATGCCGTAGAAATTCTTCGGCGCTGATTTGCAGAAACCCGCGATCCAGTCGTTGTAGAGGCGGAAGGCGGCTTCCTGCGTCTCGAGATGCTCCACGCCGAAAATCGCCATGCCGTAATTGGGGAAGAGGACCTCGGCCTCCACGCCGTCGATGAGCTGATCTTTGCGGCGCTGCACCGGGTCGCCGGCGCCGGGCGTCTGCACGCCGAACTTCACGCTCGGCAGATTCGCGCGCAGACGTTCAGGCAATTCGAGCCACAATTCATCGGGCTCCATGACATGGGAATCCGTGGAGATCATCTTCGGCATCGTCGCCGCATAGGCGGGATCGAGCTTGGCGAGCCCATCGATCTCGCGCCGATTGAAGACCTGCGGCTGCATGTCCTCGAGTGCTGAAAATGCGCCAGGCTGCGCCATATGCGCCCTCCCATGTTCCTTCGTTGCTCCAAGGCTACAGCATCCGCTGGAGGCGGCAAGCGTTTCGCGCGCGCTCAACTCACTTTTGTCTTGCGCCCAGCGCATGCCGCGTTAGCCTAACCCCATCCCGGCGCTGAAAGACCGGGGCGCCAGAATACGGCTTCGGGAGGATGGAACAGTGACAGCGGCTCGCACTCTGGTCCTTGCTGGACTGAGCTTTCTCGCCACGACGGGCTTCGCCAGCGCGCAGCAGGACGAGGCGTCCTTTTACAAGGGACGGACGGTGCGCATTCTTGTCGGCACCGCAAGCGGAGGCGATTACGACACGCATGCGCGGCTGCTCGCACGGCACATTGGCCGTTATGTCGCCGGCCAGCCCACATTCGTCGTTGAGAACATGACCGGGGCCGGCGGGCTCAACATGACGAATTTCCTCTATCGCCTCGCGGCGAAGGACGGCAGCTATCTTGGCGTCATTCCCAATAATTTCCCCGCCCAGCAATGGGCCGGCGGCAAGGGGATTCAATTCGACGTGGCGCGCTTCAACTGGATCGGCGGCCTGACGAAAGAAACATCCACCATGGTGGCCTGGGCCGCGTCGGGCGTGCGCACGCTCGCCGATGCGCAGGCGCGCGAAGTGATCGCCGGCGCGACGAGTCGCGGCGCCATCACCTATTCCTTCCCCGCCATGCTGAACACGCTGGTGGATACGCGCTTCAAGATCGTCACCGGCTACAGCGGCGGCAGCGAAGTAAATGTGGCGATGGAGCGCGGCGAAGTGGCGGCGCGGCTCAATTCATGGTCGTCGTGGAAGGCGACCAAGCCCGACTGGGTGAAGGGCGGGCTCATCAACGTGCTGGTGCAGGCGGGACCGCGCCATCCCGATCTCGCTCATGTGCCCTCGCTGGAGGACATGGCGAAGAACGAGGCCGACCGCGGCATCATGGAGATCGCGCTCATCGGCAACAAGCTGGGACGACCGCTGACCGCGCCGCCCGAGACGCCGGAGTCGCGCGTCGCCGCCTTGCGCGAGGCGTTCCGCAAAACCGTGGACGATCCCGCCTTCCGCAGCGAGGCGACGCGGCTTGATCTCGAACTCGATCCGACCTTCGGCGAGGAAATGCAACGGCAGATCGAAGCCGTGATGAAGGTCTCCAAGGAGCATCTGGCCCGCGCGCGCGAATTTCTCGAATAGGCGCGGCGCGCGCGCTCCTTACGGCCCGGAGCGCGAGACGACCTTGCGAAACGCCTCGATCACGGGTTTCGGCGTCGCCTGCGCCTTGCGCAGCAGGGCCTCAATGGCCGCGTGATCGATGGGGCTGTCATCGATTTCGAATTTCTGCGCCTCCGCGCGGTAGTCCGCGTCCTGCGTCATTTTCCAGAAGGCGTCGCGCAGGGCCTTTGCGCGCTCCGGCGGAATGGCGGGGGGCGCGACGAAGGATTGCGCCATGAAGAAGGGCATTTCGGCGAACTCGATGAGCGCGCGCCCGGCTTCGTCGCGCACCAGCTCCTGCCCCGTGGGCACGTCAGGCAGAGTGGGATGACGCGTGCGCCGGGCGAATTGCACAAGCGGGCGCACCGCTTTCGTCTCCCAGATATGACGCTGGCTCGCCTGAATCGAGACGATGCCCATCATCTGCCCATCGACTTCACGCGCCGTCATGGCGAGCGAAATTTTCGCCGTGCCCGCATAACCCGAGATGGGCTCCACATCGAGGCCCAGAACGTCGCGCGCGATGAGCGCGAAGGTGAGATTGGTCGAGCCCTGCTGGCTTGCGCCAAGGCGCGCTTTCGCCTTGCCCGCGCGCAGATCATCGACGCTGCGTGCGGGATGGTCCGTATTCACGAGCAGCATGAAGGCGTCGTTCTGATAGGACGAGAGCGAGCCGAGCCATGTGAGCGCAAGCGGATCAAAATGCACGTTGGAATCGCCCATGATGGCGAGCTGGGGAATCGCGCGCTCCATGGTGGCGAATTCGGTTCCGTCGCGCGCGGCCACATTGGCGATGCGATTGGCGCCCACGAGACCGCCGCCGCCGGGCTGATTGACGACGACGATTCCCGGCTGGCCGGGAACGTGCTTGCCGATGTGGCGCGCGAGCAGGCGCGCGACGACGTCCGTTCCCCCGCCCGCTGAGGAACCCACGGTGAGCCGCAGGTTCTTGCCAGCGTAGAAAGCGGCGCTCGCATCGTTGGCCTGCGCGCCGCCGGCGCACGACAGCGTAAGGAAAAGGGCGCTCAAGCCCGCATGGGCGCGGCGCGTCCGCGACTTGTGAGGCGCTGCGGCCATTGCGGCGTCCTCCATGTCAGTTCTGCTGATCGAGAATGGCGCGCACACGCTGTTTGGTCGCAGGCGCCGCCTGCTCCATCTGCAGCATCACGTCGCGCATGCGCTCGCCGGCGAACCAGCGGGTCTCCACGCTCGCCTTCTCGGCCTCCGCGAGGAATTGCGGATCGCGCATCGTGTCGGCGAAGGCTTTCGACAAGAGTTCCGCGCGCGGCTTCGGCACGTCGGGCGGCGCAAGAATGGGGCGGCCGAGCGCAAGCTGAGCGAACAACAGCTCCAGCGCCTGCCGCCCCGCCTCGTCGGGGGCGAGCTCCAGCGCATTGGGAACATCCTTGTACTTGGGGTGGCGCGACAGGCCCATTTGCAGAACGACGGAGAGCTTGCCCTCCGCAAGAGGCTGGCCGAATTGAGCGCCGAGCGTGGAGACGAAAATCCCGCAGGAGCCGTGCAACTCGCCGCGCTCCATCGCGGTCGTGCGCACCTGCGCGCCGCCGGAATAGCCGGGGATCGTCTTGAAGCGCGTGCCGATGACGGCGTTCATGCCGAGCGGAAAAGTGTGGGAGTTCGAGCCCACGCCGGCCGTGCCGATGATGACCTCGCGCGATTTCAAATCATCGACGCTGCGAATGCCTGTCGTGCGCCAGACCGAACATGTGTCGGCCTCTTCATTCATATTGCCGATGAAGGTGAACTTGAGGTTCTCGAATTTCGTGTGCTGGTCGCCGATGGCCGCAAGCAGAAACGTGCTTGAGGCCAGAAGCCCCATCGCCGTGCCGTCCCTGCGCGACAATCCATAAAGATTATTCGCGGCGACGATGCCGCCGCCGCCGGGGAGGTATTGCACGGCGAAAGACGGATTGCCGGGAATGTGCCGGCCGAAATGGCGCGTGAGCATGCGCGCATACATGTCATAGCCGCCGCCGGGACCTGAGGCGACGATGAAGCTGATGGTCTTGTCGGCGTAGAAAGCCGCGTGGTCTTGCGCTTGCCCTTGCGGCTGCCCTTGCGCTGATCCTTGCGCGAGAGCGGGCGCGGCGAGCGCGCCGGTCGCCGTCGCGAGCGCGACCACGCGTGCGAGCAAATGAAAGCCCATCAGGTCTTCCCCTTTATGTTTTTTGTCAGTAAAGGGGAGGCCGGATGCTTTGGCAAGCGCCCGCGGCTGAAACAAGCGATTGCGGCTGAACGCGCCGCAAGCTCAAGCGCGACGTGGCGCGGCAGGCGGCGGCCCCCCGCGGATGGCGAGCCGCTGCGCCTGCGCCGAACGCGCGCGGTCGCTTGCAGCGCGCCGGATCAATCCGCAAAGCCCGCCCATGCGTAATCACCTCGCGGCGCTTGCATCAGGGTCGCAGGTCGTTGTCATATTGATCCGTCGTCGGGCCTGTCCCCTTTTCGCCCGTAGGATCGCCGGCGGCGCCTGACCCAGCCTTCGCCACACACCTCCTGCGCGCGGGATCTTTCATGCCGTCATCGAGACACATTCTGGCGCTGACGTGCGTCGCGGGCGTGGTCCTCGTCGCGCTGGCGCTCGCGCGGGTCGACGGGCGCACGAGCCTTTTGTGGCTTGTGGGCTGCGCGCTCGGCTATGCGGTGCTGTGCGCCTCGGTGAGTTTCGCCGGCGCCTTTCGCGCTCTTTTCGCGGAGGGGCGCGGCGTGGGCCTGCGCATGCAGGCGATCATGCTGGGGCTGGGAGCGAGCCTTTTTCTGCCCGCCCTGGCTCTGGGGACCATCGGCGAACAGCCCCTGCGCGGTTTCGTCTTTCCCATCGGCCTTTCGCTGGGCCTCGGCGCCTTTCTGTTTGGAATCGGCATGCAGCTCGGCGGAGGCTGCGCCTCGGGCACATTGTGCGCGGTGGGCGGCGGGCAGGGCCTGCGCATGTGGGCGACCCTGATCGCCTTCGTCGGCGGGGCGACGTACGCGGCCTATGATTTTGAGCGCTGGTCGCAATGGCCCGCCCTGCCCCCGGTCTCTCTGCCCGAACGGCTGGGAACGCCGGGCGCCTTGCTGGTGAGCCTTGGCGCGCTCGCCCTTATGTGGGCGGTCTCCGTTCTCATCGAACGCCGCCGCCGCGGCGAGATCGAGCCGCTGGTCTGGCGCAGGACGCCCGGCATGGGCTGGCCGCTGCTCTGGGGCGCCGTCGCGCTCGCCGCGCTGAACTTCGCCACGCTCCTTCTCGCCGGCCGGCCCTGGGCGATCACCTCAGCCTTTTCCCTCTGGGGCTCCAAGGCGCTGGAGACCATGGCGCTGGCCGATCCGGCCTTCTGGCCGTTCTGGGAGGATCCCACCCGCACGGAGGCCTTCGTGCGCCCCGTCTGGCTCGATCGCACCTCGCTGATGGACGCCGGCCTGATCATCGGCGCGGCGCTGGCCGCCCTGTCCCGCGGACGCCCCGCCGACTTCAGCCTGCCGGCCCTGCGCCCGCTTGCGGCGGCGGTGCTGGGCGGCGCCCTGCTGGGCTATGGCGCGACCATCGGCTCGGGCTGCAACATCAGCGCCTATTTCAGCGGCTTCGCGAGCGGGAGCCTGCACGGGTGGGCGTGGATTTTCCCTGCGCTCGCCGGCAATTGGCTGGGCCTGCGGCTGCGGCCGGCCTTTGGCCTGCCGGCAAAATAGCTAAGAATTTATGTGGAATACATAAATTGACATTTGAGATTCGATAAATCAGGATCGAACCAGTTCCATAGAGGCGGTTGAATGATGTCTCCTCGCACCCTGTCGATACCGCTCGCCCTTGCGGCGGGCCTTCTCTCTTCCCTTCCCGCCCTTGCGCAGGCGCCCGCCGCCCCCGCGCCAGCCGCCGCCCCCGCGCCCGTTCCCGCGGCCGGCAAGGCGCAACTCGTGCAGGAAGGCTGCATCGGCTGCCATGGCGGCCCGGGCGCCGCCGGCGCCGTCGCTGTGCCCGGGCTCGCCGGACGCGACGCGCAGGAACTGCGCGCGCTCATGGCCGCTTTCCGCGCCAATGAGCGCCCCGCCACCATTATGAATCGCATCGTGCGCGGCTATTCGGAAGAAGAGCTCGCCGCCGCCGCCGATTACTTCTCCAAGCTGAAGCCCTGAGGAGCCCGTCATGACTCATTCCGTTTCGCGGCGGACTTTCCTCGCCGGCGCAGCCGCCGCCGGCGTCTTCGCGCCCGCCCTCGTTCAGGCGCAGGCGCAGGCCCGCCTTCTCGTCGTGGGCGGCGGCTTCGGCGGCGCCAGCGCAGCGAACTACGCGCGCCGCGCCTTCCCATGGCTGCAGGTGACGCTCGTCGAACCGCAGACGAGTTTCGTGACCTGCCCCTATCGCAACCTCGTGCTCGCCGGACAGAAGTCCGTGGGCGAGATCACCCATTCTTATGATGGCCTGCGCGCGCGCGGCGTGCGCGTGGTGCATGACTACGTCACCGGGATCGACGCGACAGCGCGCACCGTGCGCTTGCGGGGCGGCGAGACCATCGCCTATGACAAGATGATCCTCTCGCCGGGCATCGCGATCCGCTGGGGCGCGCTTGAGGGCTATGACGAGGCGGCCGCACAGATCATGCCCCACGCATGGACGCCGGGCGACGCCTCGCAGACCCAGCTTCTGCGCCGCCAGCTCGAAGCCATGCCCGACGGCGGCGTGGTGGGCTTCGCGATTCCGGGCAATCCCTTCCGCTGCCCGCCCGGCCCCTATGAACGCATCAGCATGGTGGCCTCCTATCTCAAGCGCCATAAGCCGCGCTCGAAGATCATCGCGCTCGACGCGAAAGAGGCCTTCAGCAAACAAGGCCTCTTCCAGGACGCCTGGAACGAGCTCTATCCCGGCATGATCGAATGGGTGCCCGGCAACAAGGACGGGCGCATCGTGCGCGTGGACGCGAAGGAGACCGTGCTGGAATCCGAGTTCGGCCAGCGCCACAAATTCGCCGTCGCCAACGTCATCCCGCCGCAGGCGGCTGCGGCCATCGTGCGCGACAGCGGCTTCGCCGATCAGAGCGGCTGGGCGCCGATCAATCCGCTGACCTTCGAGTCGCGCTCGGCGCAGCACATTCACATCATCGGCGATTCCAACATTCCCGGCCCCATGCCGAAATCGGGCTATATCGCCAACAGCACCGCCAAACAGGCGGTGGCGAGCGCGGCGGCGGCTCTGCGCGGCGAGACGCCGCCGAACCCCGTTTACTACAACACATGCTATTCGCATGTGGGCGACGCCTACGGCATCTCCGTCGTCGGCGTATACCGCCCCAATGCGGAAGGCACAGCCATTGTGGAAATGCCCAATTCAGGCGGCGTCTCGCCGCGCGGCGCGCTGCCCGAACAGCGCCGCCTCGAAGCGCTTTACGCCGACGCCTGGTACCAAAGCATCACGCGGGACATGTTCGCATGACGCAAACCCCGTCCGCTCCTGATCGGCGCGCAGTCCTCATGGGCGCGGTGACGCTCGTCGCCCTGCCGTGGGCGGCTGCGGCCGCGCGCGCGGATGCGGACGCGGCGCTGCGCGAGGCGATCCACGCGGCCGTCGGCGAGCGCCAGCCAGTCGATGGAGGGGTCGCGCTGCGCGCGCCAACCCTCGCTGAGAACGGCGGACAAACGCCGATCTCCGTTCTCGTGGACACGCCGCAGACGCCAGCCGACCACGCGGTCGCGATCCATGTGTTCGCGACGCGCAATCCCACGCCCGGCGTCGCCAGTTTCCGCCTCACGCCAGGACTGGGACGCGCGGAGATACAAACGCGCATCAGACTGGCGCAGGAGCAGACCGTGATCGTCCTTGCGCAAATGAACGACGGGCGCGTGCTGCGCGCGGCCGCCGACGTGCGCGTGACCATGGGAGGCTGCCTGACATGAGCCGTCCGCTCGCCGTTCCCCGCATCCGCGCGCCGCGCACCGCAAAAGCGGGCGAGATCGTCGAGATCCGCACTCTGATCGAACACCCCATGGAGACGGGCCTGCGCAGCGAAGGCGGCAAGCTCGTGGAACGCGACATGCTCACGCGCATGATCGTGCGCGGCAATGGGGAGACGCTGCTCGATGCGGAATTCCGCAATGGCACGTCCGCCAATCCCTATCACGTCTTTTTCTTGCGCATCGAGGCGACCACCGAGCTTGAGATCGTCTGGAGCGATGACAAGGGCCGCAGCGTCAAAGGCCAGGCGCGCATCGTCGTCTGACGCGAAGGCGCGCAAGAAAGGCCGACGGCGAGCGGCGCTTACGTTCGGCGCTCAATGAATTGGGCGCGCTGAACGCCAGCTCCCGCCCCCACGCGCGAAAGCGCAAAAAGCCGAAAGGCGGAGATGAAGCTCTCCTTCCCCTGAACCACCGTCGGTGGCGTTCGCTTCTTTCCGAAAAAAATTATCTGCGTGACTCGCGGGAACGGCGATGAGCCGGCGGCGTGGACAGGCATGACGACGCCGTCCTCGCACCTATCCTTAAACATGTGATTCCATTGAGGCTTCGATGGTGGGCGCACTAGGGCTCGAACCTAGGACCCGCTGATTAAGAGTTACGCGCGACTTATTTGATTTCAATGTGTTAGATAGCCATTTATAGCTTTGGTTTATACTTTCTCCAAATCAGCGGTTCCAAATGGAACGAGTTTCAGACCCGAAACAACCACCCGTTGCAGCCAAGCCCTCAAAGCACGCCCTGGATGGCGATATCATCGTCGTTCACAGGGGTATCGCAATCTATAAGACGCACGCGTCCCCCTATTGGTATGCGCGCATTCGAGATCCTCAAGCGCGAAAATACGTCGTCCGCTCGACAAAGGAAACATCGCGTCTGAAAGCGCGACAAGTGGCGGAAGAACTCGCGCGTGACATTCTCAGCCGCCAGAAAGCCACCCCACGCGAATATTCCTTCAAATATTACGCAACGCGCTTCATCGAGAAAGGGCGGCGTCTGGTCGATACAGGCGAACGCAACGCAAATTACATCAGAACCACCCGACTTGTTCTCGACAATGATCAATGGGGTCTGATGAAGCACTTTCACGCCAGCGACGTGCGAGACTTGCGCACACGTCACTGGGCTGAATATCTGGACAAGCTCGCAAGCAAACGACCCGACCTGTCGGCGTCCACCAAGAACATGCTGGGAGCCACCTTCCGAAACGTGCTCAAGGTATCGCGCGACGATGGCGTAATCGACGCCGTTCCCGATACGCCAAGAACGCGCCAGAAAGACAATCCGCGTCCGTTCTTCAGATTCCATCCGCTGGTGGACAAAGACAAGGACACCTACAAGCTGCTGCTGACGACAGCCAAAGCCATGGGCGACAGCGAGCTGGCTATTCGCGGTGTTGAGACGACCGACGAGCTTTACGATCTTATTCTGTTCGTCACGCATTCATTCGTTCGACCAACGACGACTGAACTTTATGCGCTGCGCCATGCCGACATTCAGATTGCTGACAAGCCCAAGCGACTGTTGCTGACTGTGCGCAACGGGAAGACTGGCTACAGGATCGCCAATTCACTGGAAGCAGCCGTCAGCGTTTACCAGCGCATCAAGCAACGCTACCCCAACGCCAAGAGCGAAGATTATCTGTTTCTGCCAAATTATCCCAACAGACAAACAGCTGCGCGCATTATCCAGCGACAGTTCAACAAAGCGCTGGAGATTGCTGGCATAAAGTTCGATCCCTACACCAATCAGGACCACAGCGTTTATTCCCTACGCCACACTGCGATTTGTATGCGCATCATATTGAGCCACGGACAGGTGAACGTGTTCAATCTGGCTAAGAACGCTGGAACAAGCGTCGAGCAGATTGAGCGCTTCTATGCGCGCAATCTCCCGCTGAGTGCGGAGATGGCTAGGAATCTACAGAGCTTTGGTGAGAAATAGGTGTTATCAAATAAGGGACCAACACGCTTCTTGAGGGTATAACTAAATGCAATCATGGCAGCGGTATTTGCTACTTCCGCTATCATGCAGTTCTATCAAAAGCAGAAAATCTGCATCGTTAACTAATCACAAATCTTACGGGACAATTTGTCTTTCAGAAGATCGATTCAATCTCGCAAAAAAAGCTGAAACCAGCTTTGAGCGGATTGAGAGGCTCGATGCGCATAATTTGCCGCTGAGTGCTGAGATAGCTCGGAACTTGCCTAGTTTGAGACCGAAAAGTCGTGAACTTACATAAAACTACAAGCAACACTCAATGTTCTACTGGAGTACGATTCAGCGACTTAAAATAAATTTTTTGAGTTCCACAGAAGAATATGCCCAGCTCACCTATGGTG
>Ga0315899_10002638_pt1 | contig 19744 bp, 16 predicted proteins | sample LakEriMetagenome_2_FD_203518 | JGI IMG/M metagenome (GOLD analysis project Ga0315899, IMG submission 203518) | Freshwater fungal communities from buoy surface, Lake Erie, Ohio, United States - Buoy 4 MA112 | ecosystem: Environmental > Aquatic > Freshwater > Lake | place: USA: Lake Erie, Ohio... | reverse complement strand
TGGTTTGGCGCCTGACAGCAGGTGAAATGAGAGGCTGTGCTGCAGTTGACATTCAAAAACTCCAAATCAAATCGATAATGGCCTCATTGAACTTGAAAATTGAGAGACTGCAATTGGCACTTCCACCACCCTCCCCCCGAAAACTGTCACATACGCGAACCGCGGTCTATTCCGGCTTTGAGCGCGAAGACGGCATGTGGGACATCGAAGCCGCACTCACCGACATCAAAACCTACAGCTTCGTCATCCCAAGCCAAGGCCCGCGAGAAGCCGGCCAGCCTATTCACGGCTTGAACATTCGCCTCACGGTAGACGATCAGTTCATCATCCACGATGTGATCACCGACATGGCGCACATTCCCCACCCAGAATGTGACCAAGCCCCTCAAGGCATGCACAAATTGATTGGCTGCACTTTGGGTTCAGGCTGGCGTAAAACGATTGACGCGCACATTGGCGGCATTGCAGGGTGCACCCATTTGCGAGAAATGTTGTTCAACATGGCCACGGCGGCCTACCAAACTATTCCGTCTGCACGTCAATTTAGAAACCAGCAAGCCGGTCTACCCGATACGGCACCCACCACCCCGCCTCCGCATGTGGGCAAATGCATGTCATGGGCCTTTGACGGACCCGTGGTGCAACGCCATTACCCCATGTTTTATAGAAAACCGGGCGAAACTCAATGACGCAGTCCCTGCGATAATCTGCACTTCTAACGCGCGCCGCCATGGCGCGCTCCTTCCATCAGCCCCTGGATATAAACCAGTCACCGCTTGGAGTTTCTTGTGAGCAAAAAAGTATTTATCAAAACCTTCGGGTGCCAAATGAACGAGTACGACTCGGACAAAATGGCCGACGTCATGAAGGCCGCCGAGGGCTACGAGCCCACTCAAGACGTCGAAGAAGCCGACCTCATTTTGTTCAACACCTGCTCGGTGCGTGAACGCGCTCAAGAAAAAGTTTTCAGCGATTTAGGACGCGTCAAGCATTTGAAAGAACGCGGTGTTTTGATTGGCGTAGGCGGCTGTGTGGCCAGCCAAGAAGGCGCCGACATCATCAAACGCGCTCCATATGTCGACGTGGTTTTTGGCCCGCAAACCTTGCACCGCCTGCCCGAACTTTTGGCTGCTCGCACCGCCAAAAAACGCCCACAAGTGGACATCAGTTTTCCGGAAATTGAAAAGTTTGATCATTTACCCCCTGCCAAAATGGACGGCCCCACTGCCTTTGTGTCCATCATGGAAGGTTGCAGCAAATATTGCAGCTATTGCGTGGTGCCCTATACCCGCGGCGAAGAAGTCAGTCGTCCCTTTGAAGACGTGTTGGTTGAAATAGCTGGCTTGGCCGAACAAGGCGTGCGCGAAATCACCTTGCTGGGTCAAAACGTCAACGCCTACCGCGGCAAAATGGGTGACACGGCAGAGATTGCCGACTTTGCCCTGCTGATTGAATACGTAGCCGACATGCCTGGCATTGAGCGCATTCGCTACACCACCAGCCATCCCAACGAATTCACACAGCGCCTCATTGATGTTTACGCCAAGGTGCCCAAGTTGGTCAGCCATTTGCACCTGCCCGTACAACACGGATCGGACAAAATTTTGATGGCCATGAAACGCGGGTACACCGCGATGGAATACAAAAGCACCATTCGCAAACTGCGCGCCATCCGGCCCGACATGGCCATGAGCAGTGACTTCATTGTGGGTTTCCCTGGCGAAACCGAAGAAGACTTTGGCAAGATGATGAAACTCATTGACGATGTGGGCTACGACACCAGCTTCAGCTTCATCTTCAGCCCGCGTCCTGGCACCCCAGCTGCCAACTTGCAAGACGACACACCGCATGATGTCAAGCTCAAGCGTTTGCACCATTTGCAGGCCACCATTGAAGCCAATGTCAAACGCATTGGCGACAGCCGTCTCCACACAGTGCAACGCATTTTGGTGGAGCGTCCAGCGCGCAAAGACGCCACCGAAATGGCCGGGCGGACCGAGTGCAACCGCGTGGTCAACTTTCCAGCAGGTCCCAATGGCATGCGCCTGGTCGGTCAGATGGTCGATGTGAAAATTGACACCGCTTTGTCGCATTCCTTGCGCGGCGAGTTGGTTCTCACAGAATCAATCCTTTCCACGCATTGAGCAATGGCGGCGAAAGTCGCCATGTTCAATGCGCGGCCGACCCGCCAAGGACCAGTTGTACACATAGACGTGCGCAGTGATTGTTTGCGGCCCTTCAGGGTGATTCCATTGCACCTGAATAGGCACGCGCAAGTACATTGAGTTTTCAATTGAATCTGGGTCCACTTCTTCTAAGTCGTCCAAAGCTTGCCATTGCGCTGGCTCAATTTTGTACAACTCGCCCAGCACAGGGCCAAGCGGCAGCGCCAAGGCCCCCTGCAGACTGAGCGCAGGATATTCCCCCATGTCAAACAAGGCTGCCTGAATACGGGCTTCGCCCAAACAAGTTGTACCTGCCATGTGATGGTGGTTACTTAAACCCGAGAGCAAAGTGCCGTAAACAAACAAAAGATTTTCAGACTGCATGCTTGACTTCAAAAAGTGGCCCGGCATCTTTTGCACTCGGGCCAGAAATGAACTGACTGTGAGCTTAAATCATTTTCTTTCCGAGGATTTTGCGTTAAAGTGATTTGATGAGAGCAGAACAAAATGAGCGCGTCACGCGCATTGGCCCTGGCACCCCTTGTGGGCAGGTCTTGCGTCATTACTGGCACCCCGTGGCCTTGTTGGATGAGTTCAATCCTGTACTAGACCCCCGCATGGGCGTTCGAGCCGTCAAGGCTGTTAAGTTGCTCGGACAAGATTTGGTCTTGTTTAAAAACGCACAAGGCGAATTTGGTTTACTCGACCGCGACTGTCCGCACCGTGGGGCCGACTTGGCCTACGGCCGCAATGAAGGGGATGGCCTTCGATGCCCCTTTCATGGCTGGAAATTTGACGTCACAGGCCAGTGCCTAGAAACCCCTGCCGAGCCCAAAGGCAGCGTTTTGTGCACCCGCATCAAACAGCGCAATTACCCCGTGCAAGAACGCAGCGGCATTTTGTTTGCATGGCTGGGCGCTGAAGGCAGTGCTCCACCGCCCTTGCCGGAACTAGATTGTTTCAAAGCACCTGGCACACACACCTTCGCATTCAAAGGTTTGTGGCATTGCAATTGGCTACAAGCATTTGAAGTAGGCATCGACCCTGCCCATGCTTCTTTTTTGCACCGGTTTTTCAACGACGCATCCCTTGAAGACACGTATGGCAAACAATTTCGCGGCGCCAGCGCTGGCGAAATAGAAGGTGAAAAATGGCCTATGACAAAAGTCATGCGCGAGTTTGATCAGCCAGATATCTCTTTCACAGAAAAGCCCTATGGCTTTCAACTGACCACGCTCAGACCCCTGAACGACAAACTGACTCATGTTCGCATTACCAATGCCTTGTTTCCCAACACCTTTGTGATTCCTTTGTCGGAAACCATGACCATCACCCAAATGCATGTGCCGGTCGACGACACGCGCACCTACTGGTATGCGGTGTTCACCAGCTTTGCCGATCCTGTCAACAAAGAAGCCATGCGCAACCAGCGCCTACAGGCCGTCAGTTTGCCCGACTACATTCCCAAATCTGGCCAACACAACCAATGGGGCTTCAATCCAGAAGAGCAAATGACGCGTACTTTTTTAGGCATGGGTGAAGACGACATCAATGTGCATGACCAGTGGGCTTGCGAGAGCATGGGCGCCATCCAAAACCGCACGCGCGAACATTTGGGCACCACTGACAAAGTGATCATTGCCAACCGGCGCATCCTGGCCAAAGCCATTGACGATGTGGCGGCAGGCTTAATGCCACCTGGTTTTGCCAACCCTGACGTGGCCGCATCTCGAACTGGTCCGGATACGGTGGATGGCATAGCACCCGCCCAAAATTGGCAAACATGGTCGACAGACACCATGCAGGCCAAACGCGATGGCGCACCTTGGAATGCTTCATTGACCGAAGCCCCATGAATTCAAAACGCATCAACTTTGCCGAGCAATGCGGCCAAAATACATCCTACCGACAAGCAGAAATTCAACGGGTGCTGGCCTTGGCTCAAGCCTCAGGCCTAGAATGGATCCGTTTGGTATGGTGCGATGTGCACGGCAGTTTGCGCGGCAAAACATGGGTCACCTCAGAATTGGCCACGGCCTTCAAAGATGGCATGGGCATGGTCAGCACCTTGATGCTCAAGGACACTTCCGACCGCACGGTCTACAAAGTGTTTGAGGCCGAAGTCAAAAACGAATTGCCCGGATTTGAAGGGGCCAGCAATGTCATTTTGCTGCCCGATCCCAGTACTTTCAAAATACTGCCTTGGGCCGAAAAAACCGGTTGGCTTTTGGGCCAGCCTTGGTTCCCCGATGGTCAAGTTGTGCCATATGACTCGCGCCGTATTTTGCAAAGTGCGCTTGAAAAACTGGCCGCCAAAGGCTGGGGCATGAAATGCGGTCTTGAAGTTGAGTTTCACATTTACAAACTCACCCATGCAGAACACGGCGACGATGCCGACCCTGCACAAGCTTCTTGGCCAGGGCCCGCGCCCCAAGTGAGCATGATCCATCCTGGCTACAACTTGTTGAATGAGTTGTGGTTTGACCGCGCAGAACATGCACTTCGCATCGTGAAGCAAACCGCTCAGGACTTGGGCTTGCCCCTGTTGTCTTTAGAAATTGAACTTGGCCCCAGCCAAGTTGAAGCAGTTTTCAAAGCCACTGACGCCATGACTGCGGCCGACAACATGGTGTTGTTCAGAAGCGCCGTCAAACAAGCCTTGCGACGCGCCGGATACCACGCCACATTCATGTGCCGACCGCCCTTTGACAACATCATGAGCAGCGGCTGGCATCTGCACCAATCGCTTTGTGATCTTGAAAGCGGTCAGAATCTTTTTGCGCGCACAACGGCAGCCGACATTCAAGAAGCAGCAGGTCTTCCTGCCAACAACGCGCGCCACACGCTCAGCCAAATAGGCGCTCAGTATTTGGCAGGACTTTTGTCTCACGCGCAAGGTATTACATCTTTGTGCACCACCACGGTCAATGGCTTCGGGCGCTTCAAGCCCAATGCGCTTGCACCTCAATCGATTGTGTGGGGCCTTGACAATCGCGGCGCCATGCTCAGGGTGGTGGGCGGCGCGGGCGATCCTGCCACCCGCATCGAAAACAGATTGGGCGAGCCCGCAGCCAACCCTTACTTGTACATGGCGTCTCAAATTTTGGCAGGCCTTGACGGCATTCACAATTCATCAGAACCACCCTTGGCCACAGAAGCACCCTATGCAGAATCTGCAGCCAGGCTGCCCGTGACTTTGGGCGAAGCCATTGCGCATTTAGGCCAAGACAAGGTGATGTGCGAAGGTTTTGGCCCACACTTTGTGCGCTACTACCAACGCATCAAACAGTCTGAGCAAAATCGCTTCGACCAAGCAGAAGACAAAATTGAATTTCAGCGGCGCGAATATTTCGGTCGTATTTAAAGATGACCTAGCGTTTCATGCCGGGGAATCCGCCCCCGCCCATGCCACCTAGGCCGCCCATGCCCTTCATGCCGCCTAAGCGCTTCATCATCTTCATCATGCCGCCGCCCGACATTTTTTTCATCATGTCTTGCATTTGCTCAAACTCTTTGAGCAAGCGGTTCACGTCTTGCACTTGAACGCCAGCGCCCATGGCAATTCGGCGCTTGCGCGTGGCCTTGATGAGCTCAGGTTTGTTGCGCTCCTTGAGCGTCATGCTGTGAATGATTCCTTGCTTGCGAGCAATGTCTTTTTCTGCTTTGCCCAAATCCATGTTGCCCGCTTTGGCCGCCAGCTGGCTGGGCAACTTGTCCATCAAGCTCGACAAACCACCCATCTGTTTCATTTGCTGAATTTGGGCCAGGAAGTCATTCAAATCAAAGGCATTGCCGCTTTTGACTTTGGCCGCCAACTTTTGGGCAGCCTCCATGTCGATCCCCGCCGTGACTTGCTCAACCAAGGCCAAGATGTCGCCCATGCCCAAAATACGGCCGGCATGGCGCTCGGCATCAAACACTTCGAGGCCATCAATTTTTTCACTGGTACCTGCAAACTTGATGGGAGCGCCCGTGATTTGACGCACAGACAAAGCTGCACCACCGCGTGAATCGCCGTCCATCTTGGTGAGCACAATGCCGGTGAGTGGCAGTGCATCTTTAAATGCTTTGGCGGTGTTGGCAGCGTCTTGACCTTGCATGGCATCGACCACAAACAAAGTTTCAACCGGATTCAAGACGGCATGCAATTCGCGAATTTCGGCCATCAAGGCTTCGTCAATGGCCAAGCGACCCGCTGTATCAACCAAGAGCACATCAAAGAAATGTTTGCGCGCGTAATCTACAGCGGCGCGCGCAATGTCCAAAGGTTTTTGATCGGGTGAACTGGGAAACCATTCGGCGCCAGCTTGTGCCGTCACTGTTTTCAACTGCTCAATGGCCGCAGGACGGTAAACGTCGCCCGACACAGTGAGCACTTTTTTCTTGCGTTTTTCAATCAGGTGTTTGGCCAACTTGGCCGTCGTGGTGGTTTTACCCGCACCTTGCAAACCTGCCATCAAAATCACCGCGGGCGGTTGCGCCGCCAAATTGATATCGGCCACACCATCGCCCATGGTGGCGGCCAACTCGCGGTTCACGATGGCCACCAAGGCTTGGCCGGGTTTCAAAGAACCCAGAACCTCTTGCCCCAAGGCTTTGTCTTTGACTCGGGCAATGAAATCTCGCACGACGGGCAGTGCCACGTCAGCTTCCAAGAGCGCCATGCGAACCTCACGCAGCATGTCGGACACGTTGGATTCCGTGATCCGCGCTTGTCCACTGATCTGCTTAACGAGTTGCGAGAGTTTGTCGGTGAGAGCGGAGGCCATAAAGAAAATTTTTCATAAACCGCTAGCTTTTGAGCCCATTGCCAGATTGCAGCGGCTCAAAACGCTAAACTAGGAAGCATGATTTTAGCCAGTCCCTCTGAATTAGCGATGTGGTTGACAGTTTTGACCGTCATCGCCTATGGCATTCCCGCTCTTGCAGCAGATCGAGTGGGCCCCAACTTGACCCGTCGTTACCTGTGGTTGGCCTGGTTGATGCACGCTTTGACATTGGGGCTGGGCTTGTGGGGCGAAACACCCCGATTTGGTTTTGCACCGGCTTTGTCTGTCACGATCTGGTGGGTGCTGACTGCTTATACGGTTGAGAGCCAGTACTTTCCAAAGCTCAAAGCTCGCTGGGTGATGGCGGCCTTGGGAAGCGCCGCAGTGGCGCTCTCTTGGTACTTTCCAGGTCAAGCGCTTCAGGTTTCTGCGTCTATTTGGCTACCACTGCACTGGGCTTTGGGCATTGCGTCTTATGGCATGTTTGCAGCCGCTGTGATTCACGCAGCGCTGATGACCAGCGCCGAAATTGAAATTCGCAAAGGCAACGAAAACCAAAGCGGTCTGCCCTTGCTTACCCTTGAGCGCCTGATGTTCCGCTTTGTGATGCTGGGCTTTATTTTGCTCACTTTCACCCTCATCGCGGGCATTGTGTTTGGCGAACAACTGTACGGCGCCGCAGGCATTCATTGGAAGTGGGATCACAAAACGGTGTTTTCTCTTTTGTCTTGGCTCTGTTTTGGTGCCCTGCTTGTTGGACGGTATCAATTTGGTTGGCGCGGTCGGCGCGCTGTCAGGGTGCTTTACATGGGTGCAGCGTTTCTTTTGTTTGCCTACGCCGGAACGCGGTTTGTACTTGAAGTCATTTTGGGACGCAGCCTTTGAAAATCTTCATTTTTTTGCTGGCTGTTTTGTTCGGGGTTTGGCTGTGGCGAAGAAACCGCCTGAATGCACTCAAAGAAAAACAACAGGACAAGCCTCACAAAACTGCATCACAAGGCAATGGCAATGATGCCTTGCAAGAACCTAGCGCCATGCACGCATGTGATCACTGCGGCATTCACCTGCCTGAATTGGACATGGTGAAAGGCCGGGCCGGGCGTTATTGCTCAGATACTCATCGCCAAGACTCAGGCGATAAGCCGGTCTGAGTGCCATGAGCTTTGACATTTGGCAACAGGGGTGGTGCCAAGGCGCAGAAAAATGCGAGTCTCCCAACTTTGGTCCACGCCCCCCTAGCGCCATCGTTGACTTGCTGGTGCTTCACTCGATCAGCCTGCCTCCTGGGAAGTTTGGTAATGGCGCCGTTCAACAACTCTTTACCAATCAACTCGATTGGGAAGCTCATCCCTACTTCCAATCCATTCGAGGCTTAGAAGTTTCCTCCCATTTTTTCATTGAACGAACGGGCAGAGTTTGGCAATTTGTGAGTTGCGAGCAACGCGCCTGGCACGCCGGCGCCTCCAGTTACAGAGGCCGCAGCAATTGCAATGACGACTCAATTGGCATTGAACTGGAAGGCCTTGAGGGCAACAACTTTGAAGCTGCTCAATACGAAAGCCTGGCGCAACTTTGTTTGGCACTTGGCAAGCAATATCCCATCGCGCACATTGCGGGCCATGAGCACATTGCACCGGGGCGTAAAAAAGACCCCGGCTCAGGTTTTGATTGGGCGTTTTTGAAGAAAATTGTGGCGTGGCCGCATCAGTTTTTTCCCAAGAGCTGATTTATTTTGAAGCTTTTTAAAAATATTTTTTGAAGGTATTTTTACTTTTTTTATTGCAGCTTTTTAATGCGAGCTTTGCTTGTTGGCGCACAGAAACATTTGCAATGCATTTATTTGCAAGGTTTTGCGAAGGCAATTGCAAGCAAACCCGCACCAAATCTAGAGTGTCTTCAAAACTTGCAGATTTGATGCGGATTACAAGCCATCTTTTTTTTACCCCCAAATCTTCCCGCTTGCGCGCATTCCAAGCACACAACAGCGCCTTGCCTGAACAGACCCTCAAATATCTCTCATACACTACCCCTAGTGGCTTGAATTCATCCTAGACCCCATATATAGTGTCTGAACGCCAAAGTCATGGTCTCGTGAAAACCAAGAAAACCACCTCTTTGTCGAACCAAAATAAATTAAAACCGAACTGCACCTGATCACAGAGAACGACATGCAAATTGAGCTAAATCAAACGCCTACGAACACCAGTTTATTGAGCAACCCCAGCGCCCCACAGTCTCCGTCATCTGCAAGCCATGCATTGGCGAATTACCAAATCATTCGCAGAAACGGCGCGGTCGTTCCTTTTGAACCCAACAAAATTGCCGTTGCCTTGATGAAAGCCTTTTTGGCAGTTCACGGCACGCAAGGCGCGGCATCTGCCAGCGTGCGCGAAGTGGTGGACGGCATGACGCAAGCCGTCATTCGCGCTTTGGTGCGTTCACGTCCTGGAGGCGGCACCTTCCACATTGAAGATGTGCAAGACCAGGTTGAACTGGGTCTGATGCGCAGCAGCAACCACGAAGTAGCCCGCGCCTACGTGCTATACCGCGAACGTCGCGCCCAAGAGCGCGCCCAAGCGAAAGAGAACAAAGCAGCCGTCATCGCACATCCCACATTGCACGTTTTGGATGGCGGCCAACGTGTACCTCTGGACATCAACTATTTGCAAGGTCTTATCGTCAATGCTTGCCAAAACTTAGGCAAAGATGTGCAGCCCGACCCCATCGTGGCCGAAACCATGCGCAACCTCTATGACGGCGTACCCATGGAGGAGGTCTACAAAGCTTCTATCTTGGCGTCTCGCACCCTCATTGAGAAAGACCCTGACTACACCTACGTCACAGCCCGCCTGCTCATGCACACCATTGCCAAAGAAGTCTTGGGCAAAGAAGTGCTCTTAAAAGACATGGCCGCTCACTATGTTGACTATTTCCCTGGTTACATCAAAAAGGGCGTAGAAAACGGCTTGCTAGACGAAAAACTGCTGCAATTCGACTTGCAAAAACTGGGCAACGCCCTCAAAGCCGAGCGCGATCTTCAGTTTGACTACCTCGGCCTGCAAACGCTGTATGACCGCTACTTCTTGCACGTGCGCAAAACACGCATCGAGTTACCCCAGTCCTTCTTCATGCGCGTGGCCATGGGCCTAGCCTTGGGCGAAGCCGACCGCGAAGCCCGTGCCATCGAGTTCTATGAAGTTCTGTCTTCTTTCGACTTCATGTCCAGCACACCCACACTCTTTAACAGTGCCGGTTTGCGCTCACAGCTGTCAAGCTGCTACCTCACCACGGTGCCCGACGACCTCGATGGCATTTACGAATCCATCAAAGAAAACGCTTTGCTCTCCAAATTTGCTGGCGGCTTGGGCAATGACTGGACTCGTGTGCGCGCTTTGGGCAGCCACATCAAGGGCACCAACGGCGAATCACAGGGCGTCGTGCCCTTCCTTAAAGTGGTCAACGACACCGCTGTGGCGGTGAACCAAGGCGGCAAGCGCAAAGGAGCGGTTTGCACTTACCTCGAGACTTGGCACTTGGACATCGAAGAGTTCCTAGAGCTGCGCAAAAACACCGGCGACGACCGCCGTCGCACGCACGACATGAACACGGCCAACTGGATACCCGATCTGTTCATGCGCCGCGTCATGGAAAATGGCACTTGGACCTTGTTCTCGCCCTCCGACTGCCCCGATTTGCACGACAAATTTGGCATTGCTTTCGAAAAAGCCTATGTGGCTTACGAACAAAAAGCTGCCGCCGGCGACATCAAGCCCAGCCGCACCATCCAGGCCAACGACCTGTGGCGCAAAATGCTCTCCATGCTGTTTGAAACAGGCCATCCTTGGATCACATTCAAAGACGCTTGCAACGTTCGCTCACCTCAGCAGCACGCTGGCGTGGTGCACTCCTCTAATTTGTGCACCGAAATCACCTTGAACACCAGCGACACAGAAACAGCGGTGTGCAACTTGGGTTCAGTCAACTTGCCACAGCACTTGATGGATGGCCCCAACGGCAAACAAATCGACCACGCCAAACTGCAGCGCACCATTAAAACGGCCATGCGCATGCTCGACAACGTGATCGACATCAACTACTACGCGGTAAAAAAAGCACGTGACTCTAATATGCGTCACCGTCCTGTGGGCCTGGGCCTCATGGGCTTCCAAGACGCGCTGTACCAAAAGCGCGTGCCTTATGCCTCTCAAGAAGCCGTAGAGTTTGCAGACACTTCCATGGAAGCCATCTGCTACTACGCCTACTGGGCCTCCACCGAGTTGGCGGCCGAGCGCGGCAAGTACTCCAGCTACAAGGGTTCCTTGTGGGACCAAGGCATCATGCCTTTGGACACCCTCGACTTGCTCCAAAAAGAGCGTGGCGGCTACGTGGAAGTTGACCGCAGCAGCACCATGGACTGGGATGCCTTGCGCAAGAAGATTGCCAAAGACGGCATGCGCAATTCCAACTGCGTGGCCATAGCGCCTACGGCCACCATCTCCAACATCATTGGTGTCGATGCCTGTATCGAGCCTTGCTTTGGCAATTTGTCGGTCAAGTCCAACTTGTCTGGCGAATTCACCATCATCAACAGCTACCTGGTTCGCGACTTGAAGCGCCTGGGTCTGTGGGACGATGTCATGGTCATGGACTTGAAGCACTTCGACGGCTCATTGCGCCCCATCGACCGTGTGCCCCAAGAAATCAAATCCTTGTACGCTACCGCCTTTGAAGTGGAAACCACCTGGATTGTCGAAGCAGCAGCACGTCGCCAAAAATGGATTGACCAAGCGCAGTCCCTCAACATCTACATGTCGGGCGCTTCTGGTAAGAAGCTCGACGACACCTACAAGTTGGCTTGGTTGCGTGGCCTTAAAACCACTTACTACCTGCGCACCATCAGCGCCACACACGCCGAGAAATCGACTGTGTCCAACAACCAAATGAATGCGGTGTCATCTGGCGCAGCATCAGGCGGCGTAGCATCCAACGCGTCAGCAGCATCGCAGCTATCTGCAGTGCCCGCCACCGATGTGAAGTTCACCGCCATCGACGATGTAGGCTGCGAAGCCTGCCAATGATTTTTAAAGTTTTTAAATTCAAAAAATTCATTCAAGAGATCATCATTCAGAAATCAGCGCGAAAAAATTGAAGCAAACTTCGAATCGAAATTCAAAACAAGACGATGCAAAAGCACAACACTTTTTCGCGTGATTTCATTTCATTTCAAAACATTGCTTTGCATTTCGTCCGCAAGCTTTCATAATTCACACATTGGAAATATTTATGTTGTCCTGGGACGATTCATCTAAACCTGCGTTGCAACCTGCAATGCCAAGCTTCCCCCCAAGCGGTCCATCTGCCGACCGCTTTGCCGATCTGTCTTCATTCAACACCACCGCCTCCATCAGCACCCCTAGCCCTGTCATGTCTGCTTCTACTGCAGCACCTACAGGCGCTGCACGCCGCGTCAACGCGGCTGACAAGCGAATCATCAACGGCCAAACCGACGTCAACCAGTTGGTGCCCTTTAAATACAAATGGGCCTGGGAAAAATACCTCGCCACTTGCGCCAACCACTGGATGCCGCAAGAAGTCAACATGACCCGCGACATTGCTCTCTGGAAAGACCCCAATGGTCTGACAGAAGACGAGCGCCGTTTGGTTAAGCGCAATTTGGGCTTCTTTGTCACAGCCGACTCTTTGGCTGCCAACAACATTACTTTGGGCACCTACCGCCATATCACAGCGCCCGAGTGCCGTCAGTTCTTGCTGCGTCAGGCCTTTGAAGAAGCCATCCACACCCATGCTTATCAGTACATCACTGAGTCTTTGGGCCTGGACGAAAGCGAAATCTTCAACGCCTACAACGAAGTTCAGTCCATCCGCGACAAAGACGAGTTCCTGATTCCGTTCATTCACGCCATCATGGACCCGCACTTCAAAACGGGTACTCAAGAAACAGATCAGACCCTTTTAAAGTCTTTGATCGTGTTTGCTTGCCTCATGGAAGGCTTGTTCTTCTACGTGGGTTTCACCCAAATTTTGGCCTTGGGCCGTCAAAACAAGATGACCGGCGCTGCCGAGCAGTACCAATACATCCTGCGCGACGAATCCATGCACTGCAACTTCGGTATCGACTTGATCAACCAGATCAAACTCGAAAACCCCCAGTTGTGGACCGCTGAGTTCAAAGCCGAAATCAATTCTTTGTTTTTGAAAGCCGTTGAATTGGAATACCGTTACGCCGAAGACACCATGCCTCGCGGTGTGCTCGGCCTGAACGCCTCCATGTTCAAAGGCTACTTGCGCTACATCGCCAACCGCCGTGCCACGCAAATTGGCTTGGAAGCCCTCTTCCCCAACGAAGAGAACCCCTTCCCATGGATGAGCGAAATGATTGACTTGAAGAAAGAACGCAATTTCTTCGAGACCCGTGTCATTGAATACCAATCGGGCGGCGCCCTGTCTTGGGATTAAACATTCAAATATGACGATCCTGTTTAAACCTCATGCCATCACCGCTCTCAGCGGCGCTGGGGTGAGGTTTTCCCGTGTTCAAGGTGTTGAAGCTAGTCTTCAGCACCTTGAATCGCTTTGCGGCTCCAACATTCGCAAAGTGTTTCCCTCTGTTGATTTTTCTAATTGATCAAGGAGAAAAACCATGGCAACTGCAAAAAAAGCAGCACCCAAAAAAGCTGCAGCAAAAAAATCGGCCCCTAAAAAAGCCGTTGTGAAGAAGGCGCCTGCTAAAAAAGCAGCTCCTAAAAAGGCAGCCCCTAAGAAAGCAGCTCCTAAAAAAGCCGCTCCAAAGAAGGCCGTAGCCAAGAAAGCAGCTCCTAAAAAAGCCGCTCCAAAGAAGGCAGCTCCTAAAAAAGCTGCAGCTAAAAAAGCAGCTCCTAGAAAAGCCGCAGCCAAAAAAGCAGCTCCTAGAAAAGCCGCTAAGAAAGCTGTAGCCAAGAAAGCTGCTAAGAAAGCTGCTCCTAGAAAAGCGGCTAAAAAGCCTGCGAAAAAAGCCGCTAAGAAAGCTGCGAAAGCGCCCGCTGCCCCTGCTGCCGCTGCGCAAACAACATTGAATCCTCAAGCTGCATGGCCGTTTCCTTCGGCCGCCAAGCCCTGATTCAACGTTAGAGCGCTGAGCGAAAGCAAAGCAAAGCCCGATGCTGAAAAGCGTCGGGCTTTTTTAATGCGCCATCACAATGGGACTACAAGGCTTAGGGATAGAAAGTTAGTAAGCGATAACCCACGAAACCCGCCTCTTCTTTCTTCAAACTCAATAGAAGTTGTTGCTCAATGATTTCGCCGGGTGGTAAAACCGCTGGTGCTCCAAAGTCAACTGGGTTCAACACTTTGCGCAACACAGCCGCATCTTGCGCATCCGTCAAAGTCAGCTCGATCCAAGGCGTCGCCACTGGAACTGAGTCAGAATTTCTCAAATTGATTTGCAAAGCCCATTGCTTGGGCAGAGCGCTCATTGCCAAAATTTCCTGCGCTGGATCGGCTGGGATGGCATCGACAGACGAAAAGTCGATCACAACGGCATCGGTTTTTTGCAGCGGGAGAATTTGGCAGCCGACATATTGGCACGCCTCTAGCAGCAGAGGTTTCAAACGTGGGTGATAGGTCGCCAGCGGGTCTTTGAACACAACAAGGGTTTGAAGGACAAGGCCCAACAGCCCCAAGAAGGCCCAAACTACCAAACCCCAAAAGCTCATGGTGTTTCAGGCGGGAGCGCCGCGTTGGGCTGTCATCAAGATCCAGCCATCCTCTCGGTCGGCGACCGACAACATGATGTGAGGCGCATAGGCCTGAATCAGCTCTTTTTCTTGGCGCTCCAAAATACCCGCCAACACCAAATGGCCACCTGCTTGTACATGGCCGCACAACAAAGGCGCCAGCACTTTGAGGGGCGTGGCCAAAATATTGGCCAAGACAGTTTGGTAGGCACCCTGCGCCAATTCAGGCAAGCCCGTATTCAAAGAAACTTCGTTGGCTTGTGCATTGAGTTCAGTTGAAGTGACAGCGGCTTCATCGATGTCAACCGCATCAATTTGTTTGGCGCCAAATTTGGCGGCGCCAATGGCCAATATGCCAGAGCCACAGCCGTAATCCAACACTCGCTGTCCGTTCAGGTCATGCGTTGCAATCCAACGCAAACACATGCGCGTGGTGGGATGGGTTCCAGTACCAAACGCCAAACCAGGGTCTAAACGAATGATTTTGCGCGCTTGAGAAGGCGGTTCGTGCCAGGTGGGCACAATCCAAAATTCTGGGGTAATTTCAACGGGTGCAAATTGGGATTGCGTCAAACGCACCCAGTCTTGATCAGGCACAGCCTCAACAGAGATGACTTTGCAGGCTTCAAAAAAATCTTGTGCAGCCAACAGAAGGGTTGCTTGGCGCGCTTCTTCTTCATTGGCAAAGAGGGCCAACACTTTGGATCGTTGCCAGCCTTCTTTGGGCGGCGGCATACCAGGCTCGCCAAACAAAGCTTGTTCGTGCTCTGTTTCTGCGTCAGCGTCTTCGACAGAAACACTCAAGGCATCCAAAGCCTCGAGGGCTTCACTCAAAACATCGACGCGGTCTTCAGGGCAGAGCAAGTTAAGTTCAAACATGCTTAGCCTTTGCGGTGTCTCAGCCACTCTTCCAAGTAGTGAATGTTAGTGCCACCGTTGACAAATTTAGCATCGCGCAGAATTTCACGGTGCAAAGGAACATTGGTGCTAATGCCTTCCACCACAGTTTCGGCCAACGCAGTTTGCATGCGTGCGATGGCTTGCTCGCGGGTGTCGCCGTGGGCAATGATTTTGCCAATCATGGAGTCGTAATTCGGAGGCACAAAATAATTGTTGTAAACATGCGAGTCGACCCGAATGCCAGGGCCTCCGGGTGCATGCCAGGTGGTAATGCGACCAGGAGAGGGCGTGAATTTGAAGGGGTCTTCGGCATTCACTCGACATTCGATGGCATGGCCTCTCATTTGAATTTGCCGCTGCGTGAAAGGCAACTTTTCGCCAGCGGCCACCATGATTTGGGTTTTGACAATGTCAATGCCCGTGACCCACTCGGTGACAGGATGCTCTACCTGAACACGGGTGTTCATTTCAATGAAATAGAACTCGCCGTTTTCATACAAAAACTCAAAGGTGCCGGCACCGCGGTAGTTGATCTTTTTGCAAGCCGCCACACAGCGCTCGCCAATTTTGTCGATCAGTTTGCGGGGAATGCCAGGCGCTGGCGCCTCTTCCAACACTTTTTGGTGACGCCGCTGCATGGAGCAATCGCGCTCACCTAGGTAAACCGCATTCTTGTGCTTGTCCGCCAAGATTTGGATCTCGATATGACGCGGATTTTGCAAATACTTTTCCATATAGACCGCAGGATTGCCAAATGCGGCACCCGCCTCGGCCTTGGTCATTTGCACCGCATTGATCAGAGCCGCCTCGGTATGCACCACTCGCATACCCCGGCCGCCGCCGCCGCCAGACGCCTTGATGATGACGGGGTAGCCAATGCTTTTGGCTGTTCGCCGAATGATGATGGGATCGTCAGGCAACTCACCCTCTGAACCAGGCACACACGGCACGCCAGCTTTGATCATGGCCTGCTTGGCCGAGACTTTGTCGCCCATGATGCGAATGGATTCAGGCGTGGGGCCAATGAATTGAAAGCCGCTTTTTTCAACGCGCTCGGCAAAGTCTGCGTTTTCACTTAAGAAGCCGTAGCCCGGGTGAATGGCTTCAGCATCGGTCACTTCAGCAGCCGAGATGATGGCCGGCATATTGAGGTAGCTGAGGTTTGAGGCTGCGGGGCCGATACAAACAGCCTCTTCAGCCAACTTCACGTATTTGGCTTCGCGGTCAGCTTCTGAGTAAACCATGACCGCTTTGATGCCAAGTTCTCGGCATGCGCGCTGAATTCGCAGGGCAATTTCCCCACGGTTCGCGACCAGAATTTTCTTGAACATAAAAATCCCGGTGAATTATTCGATGATGTACAAAGCTTGACCGTATTCCACAGCCTGACCGTTTTCGCACAAGACCTGTTTCACAGTGCCCGATTTGTCAGATTCAATTTCGTTCAAAATCTTCATGGCTTCAATGATGCAAAGGGTGTCACCCTCTTTGACGGTGTCGCCCACCTGCACAAAGGGTGCCGCGCCCGGGCTAGAAGACCGGTAGAAAGTGCCCACCATAGGCGACTTGACAGTATGGCCAGCAGCGGCAACTTCGGCTGCAACGGCAGCGGCAGTGACCGCGGCAGCATCGGCAATTTCGGCGGCAGTAGGGGGCGCAACAGGCGCAGAAGGCAATGCTGGAGCAACCGGTGCCATGACTTGATGGCTTAAAACAGGGGCACCAGAGGGTGTGGCGCCTTTGACAATTCGAACCTTGCCTTCTGCTTCAGTGATTTCTAATTCTGTGACGTTGGAGTCAGATACCAAGTCAATCAAGGTTTTCAGTTTGCGCAAATCCATGTTACCCCCTGTGTTTGCTAACGAAAGGGCTGAATCTACACTAAAAAAACCTCCATATAGCTACATTTGCTCTCCAAAGCCATTTAAGTGACCAATTGAAGCCACGCATTTAGGTCAGATTGCTCTAACTTGCCGGCTTTTTGCTTTAAAAGACTGCCATTTGCTGCGAAAAGTACGCTATAGGGCAAAACACTTTGGGCATTGCCCAATGTTTGACCCAAGGCTGTTCCATTGAAACCAGCCAAGCCGTTGGGAAATCGCAAAGGCTTTTGAGTCAAATAGCGGCGAACCATGCTGGGCTGATCCACAGCCAACCCAACAACTTGAAAGGATTTAGCTTGATTTGCAGCATAAAAGGCGTCAATTAAAGGTAGTTCTTCAATACAGGGTGGGCACCAGGTAGCCCAAAAATTGACCAGCAAGGGTTTGCCACGAAAGCTTTGGAAACTCAAAGTGCCGCCTTCTGGCTTTTCAAACTCTTGTTGCCAAAAGTTTTGAACTGCCTCATCCATCACACCCTGCGGTTGAAATTTTCGCCAAGCGAAAGTGGCGCCAGCCAAGCCAGCCGCGACGCCAACGCTCGCCAGCAGCCAATGTCGGCGAGTCTGATTATTTTGATTATCTGCTTGCTTCATAGCATCATCATGCCTCAATCAATCGTTTAACCGCTTCAAAATCACCCCTCGGTGAACGTCCTTGTGCATCTTGCTTCAAGGCGCCACGGACATCGTCAAAATCATTGACCAAGAGATGGACACCAATCTCCTCACCCAATTCGTCGCAAAAACTGTGAATGCTTAAAGCTTCCACAGGCTCGCCATGCAGGCCATTCACCGAGCGGGCCTCAAATGCCACGCCTTTGTTGATGAGTTCAATCTCACAAGACTTGGCATCGTCGCAAAACAATTGAAGGTAAATGTCTGACAAGCGCGTTGCAGTGCCATGCCAGACAGCACCCCCCAGATAGGGCCTGAACTCGGTCAAGCGCGTCATCCACACCAAGGCATGCTTTCTGAGGGCCAACAGCTCTTGGGGCTGTGAGTCGGCACAAAAAAGTTCAATGTACTCACGCACCTGCGCTTCAACTTGCTCATTGTTGGGCAAAGGCGTGCGAGGCGGTAAGCCCATGGCCTTCAAGGCCCGCCGCTTGGCGGGGCCGTACTCCAAGCCCTCTTCCACCACCCATTGCGCTGCCGAAGCTGCAATTTCATCTGTCAAATCTGCCATGGCGCCATTGTGCACCGCCTAAAATCCCCCTATGCATATACATATATTGGGCATTTGCGGAACCTTCATGGGCGGCTTGGCGGCCTTGGCCAGAGAAGCCGGACACAAAGTGACAGGTTGCGACGCTGGGGTCTACCCCCCCATGAGCGATCAACTGAAGGCCTTGGGCATTGAATTGATGGAGGGCTTTGGGCTTGAGCAAATGCAACTCAAACCAGACCTCTATGTCATTGGCAATGTGGTAAGTCGAAGTCGCTTGCCAAATGGCGAACCCAAGTACCCCTTGATGGAAGCCATTTTGGAATCGGGGGCGCCCTACACCAGTGGCCCGCAATGGTTGTCCGAACACGTCCTTCAAGGAAGGCATGTGTTGGCCGTGGCAGGCACGCATGGCAAAACCTCGACCACCTCCATGTTGGCCTGGATTTTAGAAGCCGCCGGACTTGAACCCGGATTTTTGGTGGGCGGCGTACCTCTAAATTTTGGCGTGTCGGCACGCTTAGGCAAAGTGGCAGCAGGCCATTTGCGCAATTACTTTGTCATTGAAGCCGACGAATACGACACCGCCTTTTTCGACAAGCGCAGCAAGTTTGTGCATTACCGCCCCCGCACCGCCGTCTTGAACAATTTGGAATTTGACCACGCCGATATTTTTGACGACCTTCCAGCCATCGAGCGGCAATTTCACCACTTGGTGCGCACTGTGCCAGGCCTTGGCCGCCTGGTGGTCAACGGTTTAGAAGAAAGCTTAACGCGCGTATTGGCCCAAGGCTGCTGGAGTGAAGTGCGCAGTTTTGGCGCAGCGGTTTCAGACTTTTCAGCCATCGGAGAGCCCCATCACTTCGAGGTGCTTCGGCATGGTCAAAAACTTGCAGAAGTGAAGTGGGATTTGGGCGGGGTGCACAACCAACTCAACGCATTGGCCGCCATTGCAGCAGCAGAGCATGTGGGCGTCGCACCCGAGGTCGCCGCGCAAGCACTGGCCAGTTTTCAAAATGTGAAGCGCCGCATGGAAGTGCGAGGCACGGCGGCAGGCATCACGGTGTACGACGATTTTGCGCATCACCCTACAGCCATTCGAACGACGCTGGATGGCCTGCGTCGGCAAA
>Ga0315899_10002637_pt1 | contig 19746 bp, 24 predicted proteins | sample LakEriMetagenome_2_FD_203518 | JGI IMG/M metagenome (GOLD analysis project Ga0315899, IMG submission 203518) | Freshwater fungal communities from buoy surface, Lake Erie, Ohio, United States - Buoy 4 MA112 | ecosystem: Environmental > Aquatic > Freshwater > Lake | place: USA: Lake Erie, Ohio... | reverse complement strand
GCATCACCTCGAGCTCAAATTCCTTCCAGCCGAGCAGCGATTGCTCGATGAGGATCTGCGACATCGGAGAGGCCTCCAGACCGCTCTTGCAAATCGCGCGAAACTCCTCCGGGTTGTAAGCAATTCCCCCTCCAGATCCGCCCAGGGTGAAGGCTGGCCGGATCACCCGGGGATAGGTGCCGATGGCTTCCCCCACGGCCTCCGCCTCTTCCAGGCTGTTGGCGATGCCTGAAGGACACACCGAGACGCCGATGCGCTCCATGGCCTCCTTAAACAGCAAGCGATCTTCCGCCTTGCGGATGGCCTCGAGATTGGCGCCGATCAGCTCCACCCCGAACTTGGCCAAGGTGCCGTTTTCCGCCAGGGCCACCGCCAGGTTGAGGGCTGTCTGCCCTCCCATCGTGGGGAGGAGGGCGTCGGGCCGTTCCCGTTCGATCACCTGGGCCACCACCTCGGGGGTGAGGGGTTCGATGTAGGTGCGGTCCGCCAGATCGGGATCCGTCATGATCGAGGCGGGATTGGAGTTCACCAGTACCACCTCGAAGCCCTCTGCGCGCAGGGCCTTGCACGCCTGGGTGCCGGAATAGTCGAATTCGCAGGCTTGGCCAATCACGATCGGCCCTGAGCCCAGCAGCAGGATGCGACGCAAATCCGTGCGGCGGGGCATGGGGTGCGAGAGGCCAAAACTGTCCCAGCCTCTCATGATGCGTGCGGCTATCCCCTCACCAGGCCATCCCCTCTGTCCAAAGAGATCGCTAATCTGATCAGTGTTCCCAGACCATCACCCAGCCGCCGATGAGCGAACTCCAGCGCCTGAAGGGGCTGCTTCCCCCGGAAATGCAAAGCTGGGTGTTCGTAGAAGCTTCCGCTTCGGTTGATCCCCCGCTGATCACCCTGGAAGAGATTGGCAGGGATGAAGTGGAAATCCAGATCGACCTTGAGAAGTGGGACAAGCTCGCCCTAGACCACCGCAATCTCCTGTTCTGGCATGAGGTGGGTCGGATCCAAAACGATGCGATTCCGCGGGATGGCTGGGAAATGGCCGCTCTGGCCATCGGACTAGGAGGGGCGATCGGTGAGCTTTGGGTGCAAGACGGCTTGTTGCTGCTAGTGGCCACGGGACTCTCAGGCTTCGCGGGGTACCGGCTTTATCTCAAAAACAACTCCGAAAAGCGCTTGCAGGACGCCATCCAGGCCGACGAGCGAGCGATCGAATTGGCTTGTCGCTTTGGCTACACCGTGCCCAATGCCTACAAGAGCCTTGGCGGGGCCCTCAAGGAGCTGGTGGAGCAGAGCCGGAAGAAACGCAAACGGGCGTTCTATGAAGATCGTCTTGAGGCCTTGCGCAAGAGTGCGGGCAAGGCACGGGCAGAAATGGCCCAGCAGCAGGGCTCCAGGCAATCCCTCAGCAGCGAGAACGTCTATGGCTGAGCTGACGAGCGAGGCGCTTGCCAGGCTGGCGGCAGAAGCCTGTGACGATCGCAAAGCGGTGGACATCCGTTTGATTCGGGTGGACGACATCTCCTCCCTGGCCGATTGGTTTGTGATTTGCAGCGGCCTCTCCGATGTGCAGGTCAGAGCCATCGCTCGCTCGGTGGAAGACCGGCTTGAGCAGGATGCCCACCGCCTCCCTCTGCGGCGCGAAGGGCAGACCGAAGGCCGTTGGGTCTTGCTGGATTACGGGGAGCTGATCGTTCATGTGCTCACACCCCAGGAACGCCACTTTTACGATTTGGAATCGTTCTGGGGTCATGGTGAGCAACACCGCTACATTCCCGCGGTCCCACCTGCCCCCATGGCGTCTCCCCTTCTGCCCTCTTAACCACCAGGCGTGAACCAGCCTCCTTCCCTGCCTTCAGGCCCCGGGGCTGATGCCGCCGAGCCGACGATCGCCTGCCCCGTGGCCAAGGAGCAACGTCCCCTGGAGGAATACAAGCAGCTTGAGCGGTCCTGGTTTTTTTCCTGGCCCGCTCGCGGAACGGTGGTGTTGATCCGCTCCCTGCTGCTGGCCTGGCTTGGCATGTTGCCACTGTCTCTGGTGGTCTCCAGTGGCAGCTGGAGCTTGAAGGATCACCACTTGGGGATTGCGGCAGCGGCCTTCACCTTCAGCCTTGGCTTGCCCCTAGTCCTGTTGCTACGCCAGTGGCTGGGTTGGTCCTATGTCAAGCGGCGTCTGCTGTCTGAGAAGGTGGAGTACGAGGAATCCGGGTGGTACGACGGCCAGGTGTGGGAAAAGCCCTTGGCCTGGCGACAGCAGGATCTCTTGGTGGCCCGCCACCAGGTGGGTCCGGTGCTCCAGAAGCTGCGGCAAGGCATTCTTTGGATCTTGCTGTTGATGGGGGTGGGAACCGGCCTCTGTCAGGCTCTCTGACAGTCTTCATGCGGCCTTCCGCCAGAACCGCTTAGCGCCACCATGTCCCTGTCGACCAGCTTCTCTGGGGCCAACCGCTCCCTGGTTTCACCCCTCAGGGTTCGCCTGCTACGGGATGGCATTCCGGAATCCACCCACCGGGTGCATGCCGTGGTTTGCGATCAGCGGGGACGGGTGCTGATGCGGGCCGGTGATCCTCAGCTTCTGGCCTTTGTGCGCTCGGCCCTGAAGCCCTTTCAGGCCACGGTCTACGTGAGCAGCGGAGCGGCTGATCGCTACGGGGCCGGTGAGCGGGGGTTGGCGATTGCCTGTGCCTCCCACGCCGGCACGACGGCCCACGCCAGGGAGGCCTTTCGCCTTCTTTGGGGAGCTCAGCTGGATGTGGAACACCTGCAATGTCCACCGCCAGCGGAAGGGCTGAGTCCCCTGCTCCACAATTGTTCTGGAAAGCATGCGGCGTTTCTTGCGGCTTGTCGCATGCTCCATTGGCCCCTGGAGAGCTATCTGCAGGTGGAACATCCCCTGCAGCAGGAGGTGTTGAAGCGGGTGGGGGAACTGCTGGCCCTTCCCTCGGCTGAGTTAGTGGCGGCCCGGGATGACTGTGGAGCTCCCACCTTGCAGCTGCAATTGGCCCAGATGGCCCTCCTCTTCGCCCATCTCGGCGCCGGCACCCAACCGGATCTGGAGCGGCTGAGCCGAGCCATGTTGGCCCATCCTGAGCTGGTGGCTGGTGAGGGGCGCTTTGACACGGAGCTGATGCGACTGGCGCATGGACAGGTGGTGAGCAAAGGGGGTGCAGAAGGAATTCAGTGCCTCAGTCGCGTCGGTGAGGGCCTCGGTGTGGCCATCAAAGTGGAGGATGGCCGTACCCGCGCCAAGCATGCGGTGGCTCTGCACCTGTTGCGGCAGCTGGACTGGCTCACCCCGATGACTCTCGAAGAGCTCAGCGACCGTTTTTTGGTTCCCGCCCCCCACTTGCAGTTAGAGGTGCAGGGGGAGCTGCGCGCCTGATCCCGCCGCCCTGGTACAATGTTTTCATATCGCGGGGTAGAGCAGTCTGGTAGCTCGTCGGGCTCATAACCCGAAGGTCGCGAGTTCAAATCTCGCCCCCGCCACCAACTTCAAAGCCAGGAAAGTCTGGTTTTAAATTCATTCCCACCCCATCTAGGGTGGGTTTTTTGTTATTTTGGCCTTGTTTCGTCCGTCGTTTTTTTTTGGCGTCCTCTGGCTGGCTGCCTAGCTTTGCAAAGCTTTCTGATAAAACTGATAAAGGCGGTTCATGTCCCAATAGGGAGTTGGCACGTTGTTGGTGAAACAAGCAGCGTGTTGGTAGGCCCGAAAGAGATCATCATTCGCATCGATCTGGGCAATCGCTTCAATGAGTTCCTCATTGGAGCTGTAGTCCATCGCATTGATGAAAGAGTGGGGTGAGAAATCAGCAGCGACCTCTGGATTGCCCCAATAAATAGGGATGGCACCGGCCAAAAGGGGGTCGAGAATTTTCTCGGTGGTATAGCCAACGGAACTCTCGTTCTCAAAAGCTATATTGAATTTGTAGTGGCGCAAGAATTTGATTTTGTTGTCAACTGTGTACCCCGTATTGTTCAGCCAGCGCCCAGCTGAATCGACGTTTTTGTAGGCATTGAGGGCATGGAAAAATTCATTGCGTTTCTGAGGCTTGCCATTGCCAAAGATGAAACTACAAAAGCGATCTCTGGGCTCTGCGAAGGACTCCTCTTTGATGCGATCAAGCAGAATTTGGAGCATCGACTCTGTGCCCTCAGGCAGCCCTAGGCCGCGAGATTGATACCAGGCGTGATAGATGTAAACAGGAAGCCTGAAGTTGCGGGGATCGTTCGTGAGGTCAAAGCTAATCGAAAAGTCGCATGCGCTGTAATCGGGTGACACGTTTTCCCCGGTATAAAATATCTTTCGACAACTGTATTTCTTGTGGCGATCGCCAAAGACTGAATAGATCAGCACGTCTGGCCAGAGTTTCGTCAGTTTGTATCTAATCCCCGAGGCGTTAAGTGTATGAATGAAAAAGTTGTTTTTTGGATTGAAATCGGCCCAGAAATCTTCAAACCACAAACGTATCATGTCAATTGCTTGTCCAATTCGTCGTTGACCTGTTGAGATCGTAAGTTGAGCTTGTCGGATCTGGCAAGATCTGGCTCGTTCCGGTGCATGGATGGCTTCAAACGCTCGCATGATGACCACTCTGGATCCTGTGGATGCGGTGGTGGTGGGCGCTGGGGCCTGCGGGGGGGTGGCGGCGATGGTGCTCGCGGAGGCAGGATTGCGGGTGCTGGTGCTTGATGCCGGGCCGGACCTTGGCCCGGGTCGTGCCCTGGGTGGCGAGCCTCTCAATAGCCTGCGGCGCGTCGCCTTCCTGGCCAGTGGCCGTAACCGCTTGCAAGCGAACCACCCTGGCTACTGGAAGCACAATCCGGCGCTCTACATCGATGAACGCCGCCATCCATACCTCACCCCAGAGGATGCGCCCTATCTCTGGACCCGCGGCCGACAGGTGGGGGGAAAGTCTCTGACGTGGGGAGGCATCACCCTCAGGTTGTCCGATTACGAGTTCAAGGCTGGCCAATGGGATGGGTTGAGCCCCTGCTGGCCCATTGGCCACGCCGATCTCGATCGCTATTACTCCCGTCTCGAGCGGCTGCTGGGCGTGCATGGTCAGCGGGATGGCTTGGCTCAGCTGCCCGATGGCGACACCTTGGACCCCCTGCCACTCACCCCGGGTGAGCGCCTCCTGCAGCGGGCTGTGGCCAAAGAGTTGGGTCTTCCACTGATCTGCTCGCGGGGATTCGCCACCCACGTGGGGTCAACGGATGGGCCTTGGCCTCGCTCCAGTGCTCAGGGATCCACCTTGGCCCGGGCTCTGGCGACGGGGCGGGTGCAGGTGCGTCCTTTCGCTGCGGTGAGCCATCTGTGGATGGATCCCGCTGGGGAGCGCGCCAAGGGTGTGGTGCTGGTGGAGGGAAGCGGAGGCAGGAGGGAGCGGGTGGGCGCTGATTTGGTGGTGCTATGCGCCTCCACCATTGAAACCTTGCGAATTCTGCTGCTCTCCCAGGCGGGTCTCGATGGCCCACCCCTGCTGGATCCCTCTGGCGCGTTGGGCTGCCAGTTGATGGATCACATCTCCACCAGCTGTTTTTTCAGCTTGCCGGTGGCGCACGCCCCTTCCGCAGTCGCAGAACTCTCTGGGGCAGGCAGTTGTTTTCTGCCCAACACGTTGTTCGGAGAGCATGCCGCCCCCGAGTTTGCTCGTGGGTATGGCCTGTGGGCGGCCGTTCAGCGCTTCGACCCGCCCTCTTTTCTCAAGCGACGCCCTGGCGAGGCCCTGGGATTTTTGATCGGCCACGGGGAGGTGCTTCCCTCGCCTGAGAATCGCGTCACCCTTTGCTGGGATCGGCAGGATGTCCTGGGGTTGCCTGTGCCCTCGATCGCCTGCCGTTGGGGGGACAATGAGCGGCGCATGGTGGCCCACATGGAAGGCCGGATGCGGGCTGTGGCGGCCGCCGCGGGGGGGGACATCCAACCTCTGGAGGATTTGGTGAAGCTTCCTCTTCTGGAACCGTGGGTGAAGGGCAGCCCAGCCCTGGGGAGCAGCGCTGCCCCGCCCGGGTACTACATCCACGAGGTCGGGGGTGCCCCTATGGCGAGCCATGAAGAGGCTGGGATGGTGAATCCTTGGAATGCCTGCTGGCGTGCCCCGAACGTGTTGGTGACCGATGGTGCTTGCTGGCCGAGCGCGGGATGGCAAAGCCCCACCCTCACCCTGATGGCCCTCACCTGGCGGGCCTGTGAAGGGGCCCTCCGCAGGAGCCGTGGAGGGGGGTAGGAAGAGTGGCGTCAGGGTGGTGAGGATGTGCTCACTTCCGGCTGGATGTGGTGTCAATCACCACAGAACCCACGCCTCACTTTCCAGAGAATGACGTGGCGACCTTAAACGGGTCGGGCAAGGGAGAAATTTCAGGCGGAGGTTGGCCCCTCCGCTTTTTTGTGGCTCCGCTGCCGTGCTTAATCTGCAGCCCCAGGATTGGTTCAAGGCGATCCTTCAAGGCTCCGAGAAGAGCCCCGCCAGGTAGTGGTCCCGCACGGTGCTGTCGCTGGAACCGTTTTGGAACAAAAAACCCGCTAAGGCGGAGGTGATCACGCTGTATTGATCCCAATGGGGGTGATTACGGATGAACTCCCGCATCCCTTCAAACAGGGCCTCGGGCACCTCGGCTTCCAGGCTCACGCTGATGTTGGCGGGTGGCAAGGGGGATGTGGACTGGTCCTCCAGTCCCTGGCGATCGAGGGTTGTGGCCTCTGCTGGACCTGCCGTCCTTTCATCGTCTGAATCCTTCACAGGCCACGGGCGTCATGCAGCCCAGTACGCCACACCCAAGCCGCTTTCGTCAAAGCCCCCCACTGAGGCGGCCAAGCGTTGCCTCACAAGCTGAGATCGCTTCTTGCTATTGGGATTTTTGAGGGAGCATCGGGTGTGGATCACCCTGCTGAGCTGCCTGAAAAGGCTTTGTCAAGGACCTGGCGGGATGTTCGCCACTTTCCACAGGAGGGGGTCTCCGCCGGACGTTTGACGGAGGGGATGGGGAAAACCCCGCCGAAGACTGGGGGAAACGGGGCCGAAATGGGGAAAAGCAGGATCCATAGAAATGTCTTAACGATTTCCCAAGGATTGGCCGGCCTCAGGCTGAGATCGATCTTCCCTCAGGCTTTGCGAAGGGTTTGGGGGCCCAGGGGGTGATGGGCATGGGGGTAGAGAGGGTGGTGGTGGTGCTCCGTCTCGGAGTGATCCTTTGGCTGGGCCCCGTCCTCGCTTTGACAGGCGCCGGTGCATTCCCGCTCGCAAAGGTGGCAACTCTCCATGGAGCCCTCCACATGGTGGTGGTGGCTGTGCTGTGGGTAGCCCACTTCCCTCTCAAAACCAAGCACTTGGGCCCGGTATTTGCAGAGGGAGCAATTCATGGCGTTGCTGCCCTCCATCACCTCCTGCAGGCGCTCCTGAAAGGTTTGCAACACCTGCGGGTGGTCTCCCAGGTAGGGGGCATGCAGCAGTTCCACCTCCGGGTGCTCAGCTGCAACCGCGTTGCTGTGTTGCACAATGCGGCTGACCAAAACACCGGAAAAGAGAAAATACGGAAACACCACGATGCGCCGAAATCCCAGCCGCATGACGTGGCGCAGCCCCGGTTCCACCAGAGGAAAGGTGACGCCCGAATAGAGGGTTTCTCCCCAGCCAAAGCCGAATCCCTCGACCAACATGCGAGTGACTTTGGCCACGTTGGAATTGGCATCAGGATCGGAGGATCCGCGGCCCACCACCACCAGCAAGGTGTCGTGCAGAGGCACCAACTCTCTCCCTTCCTGGATGGCCTGGCTCTCAGCTGAGTCGAGGCAACTGCGGATCCGGGCTCCAGCGGCCTGAATCATCCCCAGGTCGACCCCCAGCTCGCGCCCGTAGTCCACCCGCAACCCTGTTTCGGCGGCAAAGGTGTTCAGCACAGAAGGAATGTCGTTTTTCGCATGGCCTGCGGCAAACAACATCGCAGGTAGGGCAAGGATGTGTTGGACGCCCTGCCTCTGGAGGCTTTCCAGACCATCGCGCAGGATTGGCCGGGCAAATTCCAGATAGCCATGGGCCACAGGCACAGGATGGAGCCGCTCCTGCAGCTGCCGGGCTAACTCGGCAAATTCAGCCACGGCCAATCGATTGCGGCTGCCATGGCCGCAAATCATCACGCCGATCGGGCCGTTAGGGCCAAGGAGGGCGGTCTGCGGGCTGTCGGGAGAGGAGGAGGTCATGGAGCCAACCACATAGGGAGACCCTATTCCGCCTATCGCAGCGGGGCGAGGTGAACCATGGCAGAGGAGCTTAGATTTCTCTCAGCCTTGTTCGCCGTGACCCTTCGTCTCCCCCCCTACCAACCCCTTCCCCCTCCAGATCCCCATCTTCCCTTCATCGAGGTGCGGGTGGCTGATTTGCAACCCACTCAGATGTGTGTGGGCTTGGCTGAGGTGAGGAGTCGTCAGCAGGATTTCTCTGCGGAGAGCCCAAAGGAGCGGCGTGACTATCTCACTGGCAAACCTGTTCCGCTGGTGCAGGGTGCCGAGGGCAGGTTTTGGATGGTGGACCGCCATCACAGGCTGCGGGCGCTGGTGGAGTTGGATCCTGAGGCCACCGCCTTTGGCTACGTGGTCTTGCAGCTGGCTGAGGCCTCCCGCTCCCAGGTGCTGGAGGATTTGCATCGCCGTGGTTGGCTCTACCTCTATGACGGCAGGGGCGTCGGTCCTCTTCCCTCCGTTGCTCTCCCCCAGACACTGTTGGATTTGCAGGATGATCCCTACCGCAGTCTGGTGTGGAAACTGAAGCGCGAAAAGCGCATTGCTCCCAAGCCGCTCATTCCTTTTCATGAATTCCGCTGGGGGGCTTGGCTGCGCAGGCGTCCCCTGCCGCCGTTCACTTCTGATCAACTCGAGCCGGCGCTGCCGAGGGCGCGAGCCTTGGTGGTGTCACCGGCGGCGTCCCACTTGGCGGGTTGGCTGGGTTCTGGGGGCAGCGGATAGCTCTCAGTGAAGGATTGGGGAAAGCCATGGTGGTGCCTTCCAGTTTTGGTAGGCATGATGTCAGGGCCCTTGAAGTGAGTTTGCCCATGGTTGACAACAACCAGAGTGAATCCGCCCTTGATCAGGCAAGCTTTGAAGAGCAAAGCTCGAGACGCTCACGCCGAAGGCTTTGCTTGTTGCTGGATGGTGGCTCACTCGCTCTGTTTTCCATCTTTTTAGTGCGTTTGCTCTCCGTGATGCTGGGGAGCAATCCTTACAATACGAGATGGCAGGCTGAGTTTATTGATGTTTTGGTGAATCAAGCACAGATTGCTTTTCTTGGATTTGTTTTGCTTCATTTGGCCTCCTTCGTTCAGCCACACCATGACAATCTGCGCCGCCGCCTCCGATTGGTGCGCACGCTCGCTGTGGTTCCAGTAATTGGCTTTTTGCTGCTGATCCCCCTGCAGATCACAAGTTCTTATGGAGATTTCTCGGCGGCCCAGGCCAGGCGAACAACCTATCTTTCCCAATCGGTTCGCCTCACCGAACTACGCGAAGCGATTCGACAAGCCAAAAATGTGCAAGATCTGAATGTGCGCTTGCAATCACTCCTGGAGCCTGCCCTGACAGGGGATCAATTGAATAATCCACTTCCTCAATTGCGGCAAAACTTGCTCAGGCAAAATCAGGCTCGCCAAGACGAGATAACGGAACGTTTAAAAACAAATTTGGAGAACATCGATCCCGTGAGCGTTGTGATGGGCCGGGTGGGCTCCGCCCTGGGGTGGGCTCTGGCCTTCGCTGCGGGAGCAGTGCCTTGGGGTTCTCGCTCCACCCTGATGGAAAGGTTGCGGCGCCGCTGATCGGTTCAACGGCGGTTGCGGGGCGGCTGACCATCTCCCTGCTGGAGCAGTCGTTCCCATCGGCTGAGTTGCCGCTCTGCTAGCCAGGCCGCCAGAACCACGACCAAGGCCGCCCCCAGGGCCCACAAGGTGTGCCACCAAGCCACCGCTATGACCGCGAGCCATGGCGGCAACGTGAGCCACTGACGCCAGCGGCGCAGTTGGATAAGAGCCCCGGCGCAGGCCCGGCAGTGCTCCGTATGGCTGTGATAGCGCTCCATCAGGCTGTCGCGCTCGAGTCTCGGCGGCAGATCTTGGTTTGGGAAAGGCACCCCGCCGTGCTCCACCACCCACTGATGCAGGGCCATCACGTAGCGATCCGCGCGGCTGGCCAAGTAGCAACTGCGGCTCAGGTTTTCGCTACCTCCCCGCTGGGCGAGCACCCTCTCCTGCCAATGCAGGAAGAGTTGATCGTCTTCAAGCACAACGTGGTTGCCCAGGTGTTGGAGCCAGGTGGGGCGAAGCCGGAGCAGCCAGGGGGCCAATGGCGAGCGGAACTGGAAGGGGAAGCGAGCAAACACCCGGCAGACGCCCGGGCGAATGGGGGTGGCGTACACCACGGTGAGGATGCGGGCAAAGCTTGGGGCGGTGAGGTCGTGCCACATCAGGCAGGGCGCCGTGAAGGTGGTGGCTTGGCTGCCCAGCTTTCCCTTGCGCGGCCCTTCTGGCCAGAGGCCAGAAAAGCCAGAGGCGTCCGCATGCACCAGCTCAAGCTCAACAGGCCCGGCGTTTTCCCGACGCCCCACCGTGGCGTGGTGGGTGAATGGCACATGACTCACATCCAACACGTTCTCCAGCAGGGTGAGGGCGTCGTAGGGGAGATCGCGGAAGGTGTCCTGCACGAACCAGGGTCGCTCGCCTGGGCCGGGGGCCTGCTCCAGCTGGGGCACCAGGGGTAGAGGTGTGTTCGGGCTGTCGTTGGGATCGCCTGCAAAGACAAAGAGCAGGCCCTGCCCGGTGGCTGTGGCGTATGTGCGGCAATGGCTGCGGGAACTCTTCAGGCGTGCGGCCTTGCTCTCCGATCCCTCCTCCTCAGGGGGCCCGTCAGCGGTGGCCTGGGGGATGGCGGTGCAACGGCCATCGCCGCGAAAGGTCCAGCCGTGGTAGGGGCATTCCAGCTCGCCATCGTCGTTGAGCCGTCCTTCCGAGAGGGGCACCAGACGGTGGGGGCATACATCTGCAAAGGCACGCCATTGCTCGCTGGCCTGATCCCACCACAGCACGAGGTCATCGCCGAGCAGGGTGAAGGCGGTGGGGCGGCCACGATCGAGATCGGACAGATAGGCCACGGGGTACCAGCTGCGCCGCCAAGGGGATTGCGGCGTTGCGCTGGCCGTGTCCGCAACCCGGGGGGCGGGGATGGTGGACGTCATGGGTGGATGGCAAACCTCAACCAGGCACGCACTTTGGCTTGTTCACATCATGGCGCCGTGCTTTCGAGGCCGTTGGCAGAGGATGAGTTGGCGGCCCTGGCCAGCTTGCCATCGAGAGGTTGGTGGCGTTGCCCTGGAGATGGGATGAATTGTTAAGGGTTATCCTGGCATTTGCCAAGTGCGCGTACGTTTTGGGAATAGAAGAGTCTTTGCTTGCCAATGAGCTAGTTCTCTGCTGATCAATCCTCTGGATGTGAGCGGATCAAGCGGGGGATCTCCAAGGGGAAGGCTCCACAGATGCTGCCTGCGATTGACTACGGCAGCACTGCAAGCCATGGGGCTCCGCCCATTCACTACCAAAACCATGATGCTCGGCTGGGTATTGATTTTCAGGTGGGCAAATTCCCCTTTGAGCAACTGCAGGCCATGGATGCGAGGTTGGTCACCATTGCGCCAGGGGCTAGCAACGAAAAGCATCGCCACGCCCACGAATCCATTTTTGTGGTGCTGGAGGGGGAGGCAGTGCTCCACATCGAGGGTGAGGAGCTTCCTCTCGCACAGGGCGATCTGGCCTACGTTCCCCGTTGGGCTGTTCACCAAACCTGCAACCGCTCCAGCGATTGCCTGCTGCGCTTGCTCGCCATCACCGACTTTGGTCTCACCTCATCGCTGCTTGGTGATTACGACAGGCAGACACGATTGAAAGAACAAGGTTGCCAGGTTTTGCCATGACCCGGATCGTAATTGCACGGGTGATCGAATCCCGCGATCGGCGGTTTCGCAACAAGCGATACCCATCGAATCGCTCCCGGATTGTCTGCAGCAACTACATTGAAGAATTAATGCAGCAAGCTCTTGGCCACCGTGCTGTTTTGCATCCCTATTTGCAGGCAATGAGCAAGGGTGATTTGCCTGATCTTCGCGGCGCTTTGCGCGATTTTGCTTGCCATTATTATGGCTATTCATCTCATTTTCCCCGCTATCTCACAGCCCTGATTTCCCGGTTGGAAGCACCGGAAGACCGCCAGCCGCTCTTGGACAATTTGAGCGAGGAAAGCGGCTGCTATCCCCCTGCAGACTTGGCCCGATTGGCAGCCTGTGGCATCCAGGCGGAGTGGGTGGCCCATGTGCCACACCCGGAGTTGTTTCGGCGTTTTCGCCGGGCCCTTGGGGTGGCCGACGCTGCTCCCGCCAAGGAGCATCTTGAAGTGGTGGCTTGGCGTCAGCAGCTGCTTGGCTTAATCAAGCCATGGCTCCGCCGCTGAAGCGGTGGGAGCCCTTGGCTTGGGCACCGAAGCCATTGTGCCAGCCATCTACCCGGCCTTCATGCAGGCAATGCAAGGGCTTGGGGATGTGAATCCACGCGATGGTGTGTTTTTTGCTTTGCACACCCTGGTCGACGACCACCACCAGGCCACCTTGAAAGCTCTGGCCTGCAAACTGGCGATCCGTCAGCGAGGGCAGCAGGAGTTGGCGTTGGGCATGATCAAAGCGCTGGCCCTCCGGGATGCTTTCTGGAGCTGGCTGCACCAACGGGCTCTGGCCATGGAGCCCGTTTGAGCGAGACGAAGCCAAGCACCAGGGATCTTTACAACGCCAGCGCCTCCCATTGGAGCAGGGAGCAAGCCTTGCTGTTAAGTGACTTCACGGCTCGCCCCCGGGTGCTGGACGTGGTGGCTCCGGTGCACGGGCTGGAGGTGTGGGACCTGGGCTGCGGGGAGGGATACATGGCTCGGGCCCTTTTGCGGGCCGGTGCCCGACTCGTGCGTGGTTTTGACATCTCCGAGCAGATGGTGACGCAGGCGCAGATGGCGTCACCATCTGCCGGTGCGGCTGTCTACGAGCGCAGGGATCTGGGGGACCCGGGCCAGTGGCCCGAGGGTTGCTGCGATGCGGCCCTCGCTGTCTTCCTGTTCAACTACCTCAGCCTCGCCCAGATGGAGGGGGTGTTGCGCGGGATGCGCAAGGCGCTGCGACCAGGAGGGCGTTTCGTGTTCACGGTGCCCCATCCGCTCTTTCCTTTCCTCTGCCGCCAGGAAGCCCCCTTCTTTTTTGATCCAGCCGGGCAGGCCTACACCAACAGCACCGACGCTCTGTTCGAGGGGTGGATCTGGCGGCGGGATGGGGAACGCGTCGCCGTGCATTGCCGGCACAAAACAGTCGCCGATTATTTCGCCGCTTTGGAGCGCAGCGGTTGGCTTGGATTGCCACGGGTGGAGGAGCTTGGGGTCAGCGATGCCCTTTTGCAGGAGGATCCAGCTTTTTTTGGTCCCCTGGCCAGGCTCCCCCTTCACCTTTTGATTGCTCTGACGGCGTGAAGGCACACTGCCCCCATCCGCTGGCATGGACGGCGGCAGAGCTGGCGGCCGATCCGGCCTGGACCTTTGGCGCTGACCGCCAGCTGGAGGGCCTTCTCTCCTCGCTTCTGGGCTGGGCGGCACAGCAGCAGGATCCCGAAGAAGCGTTGGCTGCAGGAGCCTGGGCCACCACCCACCCACAGACGAGCACCCTGTTGCGGCAATGGTGCCAGCCGCTGGAGGAGCAGTTGCGGCAGGGACGCGGTGTGGTGCGATTGACGGGGCTCCAGGGGGTGAAGGAGGGGGAGCTGCGCCTGCTGGTGTTGGCGATGGGCCTGGCGCTAGGCCGGCTGGATCGCACCTATGGGTTGCTCCATGCGGTGCGTGATTCCGGGCAGTCCCACCTGGATCGGCCCATCCCTGTCTCCCAAACCCGCGCTGCCCCAGGCATGCACACCGACAGCTCTCAGCGGTTGGTCCATCCCCGCTGGGTGGGCCTGGCCTGCGTGCGCCCTGCCGCCAGCGGTGGAGCCTCGGCCCTGGCATCGGTGCGCGCGGTGCACGGGCTTCTGTTGCAACAGGACCCAGCCCTTGTGGTGCGCTTGAGACGGTCCTTTATTCGCGATGTGGTGACACCAGGCGGAGATCGGGATCGGCAGGCGATCTTGGCCAACACCTTCCCGATTTTTTCGGGTTCGCCCGCCGATCCCACCATGCGCTACATGCGCTACTGGATTGAAAAAGGGCAGCAGGAGGCTGGGCATCCCCTGGATGCAGGCGCCTTGGCCGATCTGGATCGGTTGGATGCCGCCTTAAACGCACCAGAGTTTCGCCATGAGTTTCTGTTGCTGCCGGGGGATCTGCTGTTGCTTGACAACCACCGCATTACCCACGACCGAACGACCTACCGCGACGAGCCTTCGCAGCCGAGGCTGATGCTGCGGCTTTGGTTGAACGCGGACGCTCGGGTGGCCAGTCGGCGCTGAATGGCCTCAGCCCTCCCCGCCTTCACCGCCCTCGCCCCCTTCGCCGCCTTCACCCTCTTCCCTTTCCTTCTCGCCGTTGTCCTTGGAGGGTTGAACGCTTTGACCGGCGGGTGCGGATTTCATCGCATCCCCACCTTGCTCCCCCTCCTCCCGGCCGGGGTTGCAACCCGCCAGGGAGGTCACCAGGCCAGTGGTGGCCAGAAAGAGGGCAATGCTCTTGCGCGGCATGGCAGCTAGGGCAGGGGGAAATAGCCACGAGAATGGCTGCATTCATTGAAGGCCGGGCGGCTCGTCCAGCCCAGCCCCGGGGCGTTGACCGATGCAATTCTTTCTTGAGCCCTTGCTGCCTGCCAGCGAGGCGGAGCGGTTTTCCCAGCTGCTGGAGACTGCCCCCCCTGAGGCTTGGCGATCTGGGCAGGAGACGGCGGGTTGGCATGCGCGCACGGTGAAACGCAACCGACAGCTGGATCGGCAGTCGCCCCTGCACGGGCAGCTGGAGGCGGAACTGTGTGCCGCGCTCGATGCCCATCCGCTGGTGCAAGCGGCGGCATTTCCTCGCCGGATCCACGGCCTGCTCTTTAGCCGCATGGGCCCGGGAGAAGGCTACGGGCGCCACGTGGACAACGCCTGGATGGCCGGCGGCCGCGCCGATCTCTCCTTCACGCTTGCCCTCGCTGCGCCAGAGCGCTACGGGGGTGGAGAGCTGGTGTTGGAAAGCCCCCACGGCGAGGAGCCGATCCGCTTGCCCATGGGCCACGCGATTGTGTATCCGAGCACCAGCCTGCATCGGGTGGAGCCGGTGTGTTGGGGGGAGCGGCTGGTGGCGGTGGGTTGGATCGAAAGCCGCATCCGCCACAGCGCCCAGCGGGAGCTGCTGTTTGAGCTGGATACGGCGCGGCGGGCCGTGCATGGCCAAGAGGGAAAGGGCGAGATCTTCGATCTGATCAGCCGCAGCTACAGCAATTTGCTGCGCTGGTGGGAACGATGAGCGGCTTGGGCCTCCTTGGCGCGGCCCTGGCGGGCGTGGCCGCGGGAATGGTGAACGCCCTGGCGGGTGGGGGCACCCTGATCAGCTTTCCGGCCCTCACAGCCCTGGGCCTACCCCCCCTGATCGCCAACCTCACCAACACCGTGGCCCTCACCCCTGGTTACTTGGGAGCGGCCTGGGCCCAGCGACGGGATTTGAGCGGGCAGTGCGGGCGGGTCCGTTGGCTGGTGCCCGCAGCGCTGTTGGGGGGCCTGGCGGGTGGCTGGCTGCTGCTGGTGAGTGAGGAGCGGCTGTTCACGGCCCTGGTGCCCTGGCTGATCCTGGTGGGCTCACTCCTGTTGGCGCTGCAGGATCGCCTTGGTGCGGTGGTGCGGGGACGATCTCCCTCCGCTGGCCGCAGGGGCCTGCCCCTGCTGGCGACGGTGGCGGTGGCCCTGGCTGCGGTGTACGGGGGCTATTTCGGGGCTGGCCTGAGTGTGATCCTGTTGGCGGCGCTGGCCCTCAGCCTGGAGGACACCCTCGTTCGCTTGAGCGGGCTCAAGCAACTCTTGGCGTTTGCCACCAATGTCAGCGCCGCTGTGGTGTTCATGGGCAGCGGACGGGTGGCCTGGGACATGGGGCTGGCCCTGGCCGGCGGAGCCGTGGTGGGTGGGGGACTGGGGGGAGGGCTGGCCCGTCGGGTGAACGGCGAGGTGCTGCGCTGGGTTGTGGTGGGTCTGGGCCTGGCGATTGGGCTGGGGTTATTGCTGCGCTGAGGCAGGAGTTCTGGCTCGGTCTGCCCGCACGTGCTCGCCATTCGGTAGCAATCCCAACAGGGCTGCCCCGCGGGGCTCCATAAGGTCCGCCAGCTGTCCTCTGTTTGCCTGTGGCTCTCTCCCCCCTCACCCCCACCCTGTTGGCCGCAAAGCAGCGCCTCGGCGTGAGCTTTGCCGAGCTTGGGGCTCGCCTCGGGGCAGATGAAGTGTGGGTGGCGGCCTTGCTCTACGGCCAGGCCACGGCCACCGCCGAGCAGGCGGCCACCCTGCTGCATGCCCTGGAATTGGACGCCACCCTGGCGCCCCAGCTCACCAGCTATCCGGTGAAGGGCGCCTTGGATCCCGTGCTGCCCACCGATCCGCTGTTGTATCGCTTTTACGAGATTCTGCAGGTGTATGGCCTGCCCTTGAAGGATGTGATCCAGGAAAAATTTGGTGACGGCATCATGTCGGCGATTGATTTCACCCTCCACGTCGAGAAGGTGGAAGATCCGAAGGGCGATCGGGTGAAGGTGACGATGAACGGCAAGTTTTTGCCCTACAAGATCTGGTAAGCCGGGTTGAAGTTCGGTTGCATCTGCCTCAGGCGAGGAAGCAATTGCTTCAATAGCATTGATGAGGCGACTGGATCCAGTGGAGGTTGGCCCATGCCCGTTGCAAGTCGCTCGCAGGAGGCGGCTCCCGCCCTTGATGAAAGCGTGCTGCTGCGCAAGGCGCTGCAGCGGGCGGGAGAGGAGCTGGGCCTCACCGCCCAGGAGGTGGCTCAGGCCGTTGGCAAGAGCCGCACCTTCTTTGAAACCGCGCGGGCCCAAACCCGCATCGACCCCCACACCCGCCAGATGATCGCCTTGGTGTTGCGCCTGCACCGCAGCCTCTCGGCCCTTGTGGGGGATGACATCAGCCTGATGCGGCACTGGATCGCCACGGCCAATCGCCACACGGGCGGATGCCCCCGCGACCAGCTCCAGGATCCGCAGCAGCTCGTGGAGCTGGTGCAATATCTCGATGCCATGCGCAGCCGCCCGTGAGCCCGCGGGGCACGGTGGATCTTCAGGCGCTCACGCCGCTGGAGGGGGTGGTGTTGCGCTTGGTGGAGCAGCAGGGGGTTCAGGCCACTCGCCGCATCACCGACAGCCTGGATGAGCAGGCCTGGCTGGAGGACTTTCTGGAGGAGAGCAAGCCAGAGTTGCCGGATCCCCAGGAATGCCCGCTGCGGCATCGCTTGCTGCTCACCCCATTTCGGTACCGCAAGCGGTGTGGATCCAGATTTGGCCTTCGCTGGGAGCGGGGGCTGTTCTATGGCTCACGCAGCCGGCTGGGTTGCCTGCAGGAGGGGGCCTACTACGAGTTGGTGTTTCAAAACGGCCCGGAGCTGCCGTTCCCGCGCCCGGCCTCGATGCGCAAGACGCTCTTTCATGTGCAGGTGAGCACGGCAAGGAGGCTCCAGTTGCAGTGCCAGAAGGGGCAGGCGCTGCAGCGGCGGCTGCGGGATCCTGCGGATTACAGCTTTTGCCAACACCTGGGCCAGCAGATGCGGGGGGCGGGGATTGCGGCGTTTGAGTATCACTCCGCCCGCAGCCGGGAGCCTGTGGTGCAATTCGGAGCCCTGAGTTGTGGGGTGTTCGTCACCACCCCGTTCGATCAGGTGGAGGTGCAGTTGGAGGCCAGCGGGGAGGAGGTGGCGTTGCGCTGCCTGGATGACAACCGCGTGCACCACTTCGCGATCGATCAATTCCTGGTGAATGGCGTGTTGCCCGCGCCAGCCCTCTGAGGCCGCGGCAGATCCCGCCTCAGCCCACAAACCTTCCGTAAAGCCAGCGCACAAAGCCCCCGAGCACGGGCACCGGGCCGAAGGTGGGGCCCACGAAATCGAAATAATCGCGGTGGTCGCAGATCTTGCCCTCCCCATCCAGCCGCAGCCTGGAGGCGCCCGGGTAGAGGAATTCGATCCCCTTGATCATCAGGCCCATCTCCCACTCGATGAAGGCCACATCCCCTTCGATCGCTACAGCAGCGGGCACCAGGCTCACGTCATCACAACGCTTGAGCAACCCCTCCTGGGCCTTGAGGTAGGCGTCGATGCCCTGGTGCTCCTGGGTGGGGTCTTGGAAATGCACGTTGTCGGCATAGAGAGCCCGCCACTGCTCGGGCGTCTGGCCCGGGGTGCCGTAGGGCTTGGTGAAGAGGGCGCTCAGGGTGGCGGCATCCATGGCGGGGGGGATGAAAGGGGAGGAGGTTGGGCGTTGGCGAGGGCCAGGCCAGAACCTGCTGAGCCGGCGGCGCGAACCTAGCTAAAAAAAAGCCCCCGGCTGACACCGGAGGCTGGGGTGTTCTCAGACGCGCCACTCCGCGCGCCTTGTCTCAGTGTGCCCGTCAGGGCTGCGCGTGTCAGCCCTCCACTTTCACGGTGACCGTGGTGGCCTTGTGGGCCTTGGGGGCCTTCACCGTCAGCAGGCCGCCCTGGTAGCGGGCTTCCAGCTGGTCGCGCTCGATCGGCTGGGGGAAGCGGAAGCTGCGGCTCCAGGTGCCGTAGCGGAATTCGCTGATCAGCGGGCTCTTGGCCTTTTCAGCCACGGAAACGGGCTGGGCCTCTTCGCCGCTGGCCTCACCAGCTTCAGCGGCCGGCTGGGCGGGAAGCTGGCGCAGGTTGCGACGCTCCGCGCTGATCACCAAGCTGCGGTCGGTGGCCTTGACGTCGATGGCGTCTTTGTCGACGCCGGGGAGCTCAAGCACCACCTCATAGGCTTCGGGGGTTTCATGCACCTCGGCGGCGGGCACCCGCTCGGCGCTGTGCAGTTGCTGGCTGAGCTGTTGCTCAATGCGGTCGAAGAGGTCGAAGGGAGAGGAGGTACGAAGGGACAACATGGTTGCGATGGCGAGGGGTTGAGGTCGGGGCCGTCGATCGCCCCCGGTGCCATCACTGTCGCGGCTTCCTTTGGCAGCAGGGGGTGCGGCAACCGAAGCCCGCGTTTCGGTCCTCCCCACCCCGGTGGGGCAGACCGGCCCGAGGGGCGGGCAAACCGCTCCATTGCCCTTGGCAACGTTGCCGCGGCTGGCCAGCACCGGCTCAGCGGCCAGCGATCCTGCGGCGCAGGCGGCGGCTCCAGGCCAGGGCAGAGGCCGCCCCTAGCAGGGGCAGTGGGCCTGGCACGGGGGCCTGGTAGGCGGGGAGATCAGCCGCTGGAATCCGATAGGCCTGCAGCACCCCTGGCAGCAGTTGGTAGCTCCCGTCGGTCGGAACGGTGCTGCTTGGACCGCTGCAGCCTGTGGTGAAGCCGATCGGGCACTGGATGGATGAGCTGTAGGGATCGGCATCGGAAACACGCAGGTAGACGTCAAACTGCACATTGCTGCCGTTCCGAGCAACGCTGTAGTCGTTGTCGGTGCCCGCCAGCAGGAGGAAGCTGCCATCAGCCAAGGTGGGACCAAAGGTGAGGCCTTCCCACTTGTCCGGAACCTTGTTGCCGAGATCAGCCAGGGTGTCTGCCGCCAGATCGATCA
>Ga0315899_10002633_pt1 | contig 19759 bp, 14 predicted proteins | sample LakEriMetagenome_2_FD_203518 | JGI IMG/M metagenome (GOLD analysis project Ga0315899, IMG submission 203518) | Freshwater fungal communities from buoy surface, Lake Erie, Ohio, United States - Buoy 4 MA112 | ecosystem: Environmental > Aquatic > Freshwater > Lake | place: USA: Lake Erie, Ohio... | reverse complement strand
TGGTACCGTACAAGTTAATCTTGAAGCCTGTGTTACCCGCAACGTTGGCGAAGTTTGAACTTCCCCAAGCGTTGGTACCGGTAGTAACGGTTGAGTTACCCGACAAGTTGATAGTACCTGTCGCCTCGCGCCAGCATGTTGGCGTGCCAGTTGGAGTCAAATTGTAAGCCGTCGCAAACGTTTGTGAGAACGGAGCAACAGAAGGCGTACAAGGTGTAGTGAAAGCAGTAGCTGTAGACCAGCCGCTGATGTCACCACCACCGCAATCCGTGCGGATGTAAGCACTGTATGCCGTGTTGGCAGCAAGCGTACCTAATGCAATCGCAGCTGAGTTGGTTGGGTTAGCAATAGTGCCTGAAGTTACCAAGCCGGTTGCACCTGAACCTGCAGCACCTGAAGTACGAATTTCGTATTCATAGTTGGTAGGTGTTCCTGCAGAAGGGTTGGTCCAAGAAAGTGTACCACCGGTAGCACTTGAAGGAGTGTACAACAAAGCAGAAGGAGACGCACACGACAATGCCACAACACGGAAGTTGTCGATGTTGATATCGTCGTTACCAAAGTCACCTATGGCACGAACACGAATCACAGAAGTAGCAGTACCTGCCATGTTGCTTGAGAAGGTATTCCAATTGTTACCTGCTTGGCCGATATTCGACCCGACTTGGGTAAATGTTGCACCGCCGTCGCCTGAATAAAATACTTGTATCACATCCGAACCCGATGGGTTGTTGTGCAAGAACTGAACGTTGTAGAGGCCGATTGGGCTTGTGCTCATATCAACGTAAAAGTCCATGTCACCAAACGAACCTGCAGAACAGTCGTATGAGTGGAAGCGAGCACCGGGAGCAGCCGCAGCACCGCTGTAAGTTGCCACTTGGCCGGCAACACCGGTCCAACCGGTAGTTGAGGTGAAGCCAGATGTAAGCGTATTACTTGCACGCCATGATACGTCACCACGGCTGGGCCAGGTGCGCATGTCTGAACCGGATACATCGGCTGTATTCAAAGCGTTGGTCCATGTTGTAAACTCGTTCAAATATGGAAGTGTTGCATATGATGCAGCGCCCCATGTAGAGCCGGGTGTCCAGGTGAAAGTCAACCCTGAAGCAGGAATGGTAGTACCGCCGGTAGTACCGAGCGTGCAATTGCTGGTTGCCGATGTTCCTGCCGCTATTGTTGTCCAGTTGGTACCCAAGCGGTTGGCAACGTCTGAGCTTTCGCCACCTTTCAGACCTACCTGACCGGTAGCTGTGGCAGTAGCCCAAGCTGTTGTTCCATAAACGACGCTAACCACGTTGGTGGTTTCTGACAATCGAATCTGGAAGTTTAAACGCTGAGTGGTTGCTGTCGTAGAAACCCCCACGTCCTGGTATTGCACTACGAACGTACGGTTGGGAGCTGATCCCAACGTTTCGTAGCGAATTTCAGGCGTAGCACCTACCACGGCGCTAGCGCGCAAGTTGGCAGCAAAACCCGCAATAACCCCTTCAGGAGCCGGGTTCATGTTAGTTGACAAAGCTGTGTAGGTTGTTGTCAACCCCGGGTTTGCACCGAATGTAATGAAACCGTTGTTTGAAATACGCAGTGTAGAGTACGTACGGTTGTTGTAACGGAAGTCGAATCCGATGTTCACAGCTGCAGAAACTGCATCCGTGTTGAGCGTTCCACCGGCTTGGTATTGTGTACCACCTGTGATCGCCGTGTACGTACCACTGGATTGTGCGAACGTGTAGGCCGTTGTACCTGCGAGGGCCGTTCCGGCCGCTGCTGCAGTTCCGTTTGGCGGACCTACTTGCGCAACAACCCCTGTAGTCGAGAGCGCCGTGAGGAGCGCAAGACCACACACAGAACTCAGAAAGCGCAAACGCGCTGCAAGAGATTTGTAAATGATTGTCATTTGATTTGGTTTAATTGGTAATTTTTGATTTGGTTGTTTGAAAGGGTCGCAGGGTACGAGCGCTGTTAAGGCCGACACTACTCCCGAGATTGTTTGGTTAATCCTTCTCGTCGAATGAAGTGTTAAATTTGATTTAAGGTATTTAAGCAATTAGCTATTTCGAAAAATAACTATTTCGCAATACTAATGACGAACAAGGTTCATTTTGGATGCCTGTGAAAAAAAAAATTTCGAGAAAAACAGGATTTCTATAGACGAAGGGGGGAAAGCGGTGGGGATTTGCTCGAAATCAAGCGGTTAGGGCTGCGCGTCCCTTTTGGCCGAGCAGTCTCCCTCGCCACTTGCGTTTCCCTGCGTAGGGACGCGCTGCAGCGCGTCCCTGACCCTGGCTGCTTGCGGGGTGCGCCCTGCGAGAGGCACAGGCGCAACCCTTTTGCCCGTGCAGTCTCCATTGCCACTGGCGTTTCCCTCGGTTGGGACGCACTGCAGTGCGTCCCTGACCCTGGCTGCTTGCGGGGGGCGCCCTGCGAGAGGCCTAGGTCAGCGCTGAATCGCAAAGGGCAAAACCTGCTGGTCAGTGACCGCCCAATAAAAGCCGCGGGCGAATTGACTGCACGACAAGGACTCTCCTGGTGCTATTTGCTCCCGGAGAAGAATCCTTCCGCCCGAATCGATCACGTGAATTTCATATGCACGCTGCGAGCGGTTGCAAAGGCCGGACTCGGAATCATAGACCAAGGCATGCGCTTGCTCATTTTCGTCGACAAACAACGGTACCATCCACTCTTCCGTTGCAACACTGCAACCGGCCGCATCAGAAATGATTGCGCTATATGAACCTTGCTCCAGATTCTCGAGTGATGTTCCTTGAAGTCCGTTGCTCCACAATACACTATAAGGTGGTAATCCTCCATCGATAATTAAAGCCAACTGTCCATCGGCATTTTCACTCACGGATGTTATATCAGCTTGCCATTCGATGGACTCATAGGCAACTACTTCGAATTCTGTTTCCATTTCACAACCTGCTGCGTCGACCCATTGCACTTCGTATTCACCGGGCTGCATCGCTTCCCAATCGAGGGGTTCACCAAGTTGGAAAACAGGACTCACAGCACCACTCCATTCATAAACTACTTCAGCTAAAGAGCCATAACATACGGTATCGGCCAAGAGGATAAACTCCCACGGTGCTCTCTCAGTAACCGTTAGTTCAGTGGTCGCATTGCACCCGCGCGCATCGATGCACGTCACCGAATAGCTGCCCGCAGGTAGTTCGCCCATAGCAGAAGGAACGCCCAACCATATGAAAGGTTCAATTGCATGAAGTGCATTCAACTCATAATATGCATCTTCATCATAGCACGCTGTATCGCTTTGTGCGAGCAGCTCCATGGGCTCCACATAGGGTATTTCAATCTGCAACGCGAAGGCACAGCCCAGCGTATCGGTCCACTCAATGCTCACTGCACCTGAAGGCAACACTGCATCGCCCGTTGTGTAGGGCGCGGCATTCACCCAAAGATTCAAAACGGCATCGCTTGCTTGCAATGCTGCGTTGTCGCCGCCGCAGAGCGATGGCAACACCTGCCATGCCGCATCGGTGGTTTGCAGCAGCTGCACTTCGTATTGCAGTGCAAACTGTTCACCTTGTTCGTTCCAGGCCGTTGCGGTTACGATGCCTTCCGAGAACACCTCCAGCTGCCATTCGGTGCTGCCTCCCTCCCACTCTACCGCATACCATTCGCTCGCATCGAGCAAGGTGCTTGCGCCCGGGCACAGCGCCGCCGAATACTCCACCGTGGTCACCTCTGAAACGACGGGTTCCACCAACATATGCGTTTGTCCGGCCGCCAGCATGGTATAGCTCGAGGTGATGCCCGACGGCCATTGCACAACCACCGAATCTGCTTGGGCAGCACCGTTCAACCCGAACATGAAAGATCGAGAATCTTGCGAAGTAAAATTTTCGCCGCAGGTTACCGGTCGTATATAATCGACTCCATTCACGTAGCAATGCAGAGTCGCTCCAATGCCATCGCGATTGCTTACGCTTCCCTGCAAGCAAACCTTCACCCATGTAGACCCCGAGCCAGCTGCTTGAAACAGCAGAGAACCATCGGCATAATAGGGCATGCACATGATGTCGTATGCACCATCGTTGTTGGCGTCGCCCTTAGCCACCGCGTACACAAACTCCGCGTCTTCACCATTGAATGAAGAATATCCTGCATTCATCGTGCTGCCTTGCGAATTCTGGAGCAGCACATTCAAACCTTCTTGCGGACCTGTGCTCACGACGTACAGATCTTCCCATGTTTTTTGTTGCGTATCGATGAAAACAGAGCCCCAGCAATTCGCATTCACCGTTGCGTTCCATTCCGAAGCTCGATTCACGAATGTGCCGTTTTCGTTCATCAGAAAAAAATTGCCTGCTATTGTATTGCTGATGTAGTAATCATAATCGCCGTCGTGATCGACATCGCTCACTGAAAGCGACATGGCATCGAGGTGAACATTGAATCCGTTATCGTTGGCGATGTCGGTGAACACGCCATTGTCATTTCGAAAAAATTGACAACCATCGCTCTTATCATTGACCACGAGCAGATCTGCATCGTGATCGAAATCGGCATCGAGAAACATGCATTGATAGGCCGGGAAATTTCCGTAGCTCACACCGGCTTCTTCTGCCACTTCATCGAAGGTACCGTCGCCATTGTTGCGAAACAACCAGTTGTGATCGCCCATGGTTGGCTGTTGGTTGTAGTTCGCTACATACACATCCAGAAAACCATCGCTGTTGTAGTCGCCCCAGGTGGCTGTCGTGCTGATAACACCGTCCATCGGGCAAGGCAACGAGGCACTTACATCCTCAAACGTCATGTCGCCGTTGTTGCGAAAAAGCACAGGGCATTCCCATGCACGTGTTGCGAAAAAATCGGCATCGCCATCGTTGTCGTAATCGACCCAAATCGGATGCAACGTTTTACCCGCGATACCCGCGAAGTAATATTCTTGCACGAAACCGCTCCCTGTATTTCGGAACGTAAAAACACCCATGCCGCTGCCGGCATACGTTAAGTCATCGAGACCATCGCGATTGAAATCGTGAAAGCTCACACCGCTTTCGCTGATGGGTATATCATGGTAAATAGCCAGACCGTAATCGTCGGTCACATCGGTAAACTGCGCGCGCAACATCGCCCCGTCGAAAGGCGATAGAAACATCATTGCGAACACGCACAGCAGTTGAAACTGTGAAGTGGTAAGCATAGTTAAGTTGTAAGGTCAACGGATGCGCTGTTGATCTCAAAACTCACTCACAGGTACAATCGAAATGACACAAGCGAAGGACAATGTTCCAGCATTGATGCTATACCATGGAGTGGCACCTTCGGAGGGGGCAGTTCGAGTTAAGGTGAGTCAATAATAGGGGAAATTATCGAAACAAAAAAAGGAGAATGGAGAATGAAGCTGCGGTGCGATTGGGACTCTGTGTTGGGCGTTATTCGGTTATATCGCGAAACGGAGAATGGAGAATGGAGAATGAGGCTGATGAGCGATTGGCAAACTATGGTGGGCGTTACTCGGTTATATCGCGAAACGGAGAATGGAGAAGGGAGAATGAGGCTGATCAGCGATTGGCAATCTGTGGTGGGCGTATTCGGTTATATCGCGAAACGGAGAATGGAGAATGGAGAATGGAGAATGAGGCTGATGAGCGATTGGGACTCTGTGTTTGGCGAGATTCGGTTATGTCGCGAAACGGAGAATGGAGAAGGGAGAATGAGGCAGATGAGCGATTGGGACTCTGTGTTTGGCGTGATTCGGTTATGTCGCGAAGCGGAGAATGGAGAATGGAGAATGGAGAATGGAGAATGAGGCTGATGAGCGATTGGGACTCTGTGTTTGGCGTGATTCGGTTATGTCGCGAAACGGAGAATGGAGAATAGAGAATGAGGCTGCGGCGCAACAGTTCTCCATTCTTCATTCTCCATTCTCCATTCTCCAATTTGTTATTCGAAAATTATTCACTGCAACTAATTAATTTCGAAGCGTGAAGGTCAGTGAGTATTCCAGTCAAGCATATACATTCCAGCTTGGCATGAACGTGTGGATCGAGTCCATTTAGTCTTGCTTTATGAAAACAGACTTCAACTCTTTATCACTTCAGTTCGGCAAACGAATCACGAAAGTTTATATGGAGCTAACCGAAAAAAGAAGGGAATACATTCTAGCAAAACAACTGCTACGATCCGGCACTGCAGTCGGTGCTTTATATCGAGAAGCGAACTATGCTGAGAGCAAGGCTGACTTAATTCACAAACTTCACATCGCGATTAAGGAATGTAATGAATCCGTGTATTGGATTGATCTCTTGGAGCACATGGGCAAGCTGAATCAGACAGAATATTCTAGCTTGCGAAATGATGCGGTTTCATTGCTTCGCATCCTGACAGCAATGATTAAAACCGCGAAAAGAAATAAGGAGAATGGAGAATAGAGAATGAGGCAGACATGCGATTGGGACCTTGTGTTGGGCGTCATTCGGTTATTTCGCGAAACGGAGAATGGAGAATGAGGCTGATGAGCGATTGGCAAACTGTGGTGGGCGTTACTCGGTTATATCGCGAAGCGGAGAATGGAGAATGGAGAATGAGGCTGTCGCGCAACAGTTCTCCATTCTCCATTCCCCCTTCTCCTTTCTTCGCTCGCAATTAACTATTTCTGCCAATGCAATTCAAATCCTCAAACGCTTGCTTCAATCGAGCGACAAATGTCTTTTCGCCTTCGCGCAACCATACGCGCGGGTCGTAGAATTTCTTGTTGGGTTTGTCGTCGCCATCAGGGTTGCCGATTTGAGACATGAGGTAGCCTTGCTTACCGAGCACATAATCGCGCACGCCGCTGAGGAAGGCGTATTGCATGTCGGTGTCGATGTTCATCTTGATGGCACCGTAGCTGATGGCCTCGCGAATTTCTTCTTGTGTACTTCCGCTACCGCCGTGGAATACGAAATGAAGGGGATTCGCCTTCGTATTAAATTTTTGCTGTATGTGCTCCTGTGAGTTTTTTAGAATTTTCGGTTCCAACTTCACATTACCGGGTTTGTATACACCATGCACGTTTCCAAATGCAGCTGCTATGGTGAAGCGATTGGAAATTTTTGAAAGATGCTCATAGGTGTATGCAACTTCTTCCGGTTGCGTGTAGAGCTTTGAGCTGTCGACACCGCTGTTGTCGACACCGTCTTCTTCTCCACCGGTTACACCCAACTCCACTTCGAGTGTGATGCCCATCTTGTTCATGCGCTCAAAGTATGCACACGAAATTTCGATGTTCTCGTGAAGAGGTTCTTCACTCAGGTCGAGCATGTGCGAAGAGAAAAGCGAATGACCATTTTTCTCGAAATATTTTTCACCGTGTTCGAGCATGCCATCCATCCATGCGATGATGTTTTTAGCGCAGTGGTCGGTGTGCAAAATGACCGGCACACCATATTCCTTCGCCACCATGTGCACGTGATGAGCGCCGCTTACAGAGCCGATGATAGAAGCTTGCTGTGCATCGTTCTTCAATCCTTTGCCCGCATAGAATGCTCCACCACCATTACTGAACTGCACAATCACCGGTGAGTTTACCTCGCGTGCAGTTTCGATTACAGCGTTGATACTGTTGGTGCCAATCACATTCACAGCAGGAAGTGCGTAGTGATTTTCGAGAGCATGGTTGAAGACTTCAGTTACTTCATTACCGGTAAGAACGCCAGGGCGGAAACGCATGGGGAGAGTGAGGTTTAGATTTTTAAGATTTGAGGCGCGAATATAATGAGGAGTGGCGAATGGCGAATGGCGAATGACTAGTGGCGAATAAAAAGTCAATCGTTAAAAATCGATTGATAGTCTTCCGTTGAGAAAGAAATTTCAGACAACTTGTACTCTCCATAACTCGCCACTCGCCATTAGTCACTAGTCACTAGTCATTAAAAAAAGAGGGTCGAGCTTTCGCCCGACCCTCCGTCTTTTTGTTTCACAAAAGTGAATTACTTCACTTTAGTAGAAAGCTCAGCACCAGCCTTGAAGCGTACAACCTTCTTAGCCTTGATCTGAATCTCTTTACCGGTTTGTGGGTTACGGCCTTTACGTGCAGCACGCTTGCTCACGCTGAAAGAACCGAAACCAACCAATGCTACACGGTCATCCTTCTTGAGGGCCTTTGTAGTAGTTTCGATGAATGCGTCCAATGCCTTCTTAGCATCAGCCTTCGAAATCTTGGCACTAGCTGCCATTGCTTCGATCAATTCTGCTTTGTTCATTTTGATAAATTTTAATGGGTTAAACATCTAAGCTTTCCGCTTAGTGAAGCGAATGTAGAATGAACTTTCTTCTGAAAGCAAGAGCAGGAGCGGAAAATCGACTGATTTTGTTGAAAAAACACCCGCTCTGTTGATAAACCCGAGGTTTTGGCATGAAAAACGCCCGAAAAACGAGGGTTTCAGAAGAGTGGCGAGTGGCGAATGGCTAGTGGCGAGTGACTAATTCGCCACTAGCCACTAGCCATTCGCCATTAGTCACTAGTCACTAGTCATTATTTATTTTCGCCCCATGCTTTCACGCCTCTACGACCTCCTATCCGAGCATCTTACCGAGCATAAGCGAAATCTGTATGAGCAGATACTATCAGAACGCACACGCCACGTGGCAATTGTGATGGAAGATTTATATCAAGCACAAAACACGAGTGCCATTCAGCGCAGTGCAGAAAGTTTTGGCGTTCAGGATTTACACATCATCGAAAATGAGCATACTTTTTCTCATCACCGAAGAATATCAAAAGGCGCGAGCGACTGGCTGACCATGCATCGATACAACGAAGCGGGCAAGAACAATACTGAAACCTGTCTGCAAACGCTCAAAAACAAAGGCTATCAAATTGTCGTCACGGCACTCCATGAAAAAACCATTGCATTGCATGAAGTTGATTTAAGCAAGAAGACAGCAGTGCTCATGGGAACAGAATTAACAGGAGCGTCGGATACAGCGATGCATATGGCGGATGTATACATGAAAATTCCTACGGTTGGATTCACAGAAAGTTTGAACGTCAGTGTTGCATCTGCTATCATCATGCAACATCTAACGCAACGAATGCGCGATGAAAATCAACCGTGGCAGTTGACCGATGACGAAAAGCTTCACCTGAAAATCGAATGGGCCAAGCGCTCCATTTACTGGAGCAAGTACATTGTGGAGATGTGGGAGAGCGGGGAGTTGAGAGTGACTAGTGGCGAATGACGAATGACGAATGGCGAGTGGCGAGTGGCGAGTGGCGAATGTCTAATGCCGGTGGTACACTTCCGACAAATTCGCCATTCGCCATTCGCCACTAGTCAATTTTCGCCTTACGTTTGAACCCAAACCAACACCATGACCAACAACACACGAGGCCTTTCGCTTTTCGCGCTCACGATGATTGCCATCGGAGCAACCATCGGATCAGGAATTTTTAAAACACCGGCCGGAATTGCTGCGAAAGTCGGAGACAATCAAACCATCATCTTGCTTTGGATTTTAGGAGGTGTCGTATCGCTCCTCGGTGCTTTGGTATTTGCTGAATTGGGATCTCGTTTCTCGAATGCGGGTGGCGTTTACACCTACCTCAACAAAGCGTATGGCCCACTACCCGGCTTCCTGTATGGTTGGTGTTTGCTTACGGTTATCAGCAGCGGAACCATTGCTGCACTCTGCACCGTGTTCGCAGAAAATTTGGGTTATTTCATACACATACCCGATGGTGGGGAGAAGTATGTCGCCATGGCTTCAATCGTGGTGCTCACGCTCTTCAACACCTTCGGCATTAAGCTCAGTGAATGGTTTGCCAACATTGGTACAGTGCTGAAAATAGTGGGTATTTACGCACTGCTCTTGCTTGCGCTGATGCTCGGCGACAAAGCCCTTTTTGCAGCAGAGGCAGTAGCTAATGCCCCTATCACTCCCCCTGCCCCCGACAATCTCGCAGGTGCTTTTGTGGGCGTGCTATGGTCATACACCGGATGGCACTACGCAAGCTTTGTATCAGGTGATGCACGCAATCCGAAGCGCAACATTCCTCTCGCCATGCTACTGGGCACAGGTGCTGTTACTCTCACGTATGTGCTTTGTAACTTGGGATATTTCAAGGTCATCGATCACGACACAATTGCTTCCTTCGCAGATTCATCCAATCCGAAAGTAGTTGCGGTTGAAGTGATGAATGTAATCATGCCGGCCGCCAGCTACCTGATGCCTGCACTTATTGCGCTATCGGTTTTCGCCTGTGCAGGACTGTACATTCTTTCCACGCCACGCATCTTCAATCAAATGGCAACGGAAGGTTTATTCTTCAGCGCCTTTGCGAAAAAAGATCCGCGCTTCGGTGTGCCTGTCAATGCCATCATTCTACAATCGGCTTGGGCCATGATTCTCGTTTACCTGTGGGGATCATTCAGCAGCATCATTGAGTATGTAACCTTCGTTGAATGGTTATTCTTGCTCACTGCCTGCATCGGAATTTTCATTGTCCGCAAAAAATACGCACACGAAGAAGCTCCTTTCAAAGTGCCTTTCTACCCTGTTCTACCGTTGCTTTTCATTGCGGTGATTGGCTGGTTCATTTTCAAAAATGCGCTGGCCGACAAAGCGGAGTATTATGCAGGACTGGCGGTGATACCGGTGGGCGTGGTGGTGTACTATGCGTTTAAAAGGAGAAATAACTAGTGACTAGTGGCGAGTGGCGAATGGCAAGTCAGATTCGCCACTCGCCACTCGCCATTCATCACTATTTTCGCATCATGCAGCGACTGAAAAAAACCCTCGGCGTCCGGCTCTTTCACCAAGAGGCTGAACCGCTTCGTTTGCGCAAAGGATGCAACTTCCATTCGGCGGAGCGTGTGGCTTTTATCTATCTCGACAGCGATGAAGAATTTTTCAAATCGCTGAAGAAATACGCCAAGTATCTCAAGGAGAATTTCAACATCAAGTCGGTCATGATGATGGGCTTTGTGGATCAGCCCGACAAGAAAATCCCCATTTGGCAGCAGCATAAATTGGAGACGGATTTCTTCTCTCGCGCCAACCTCAACTGGTATCTCAAACCGGTGAGCGGTGTGAAAAATTTTCTGGAAGAAGACTTCGATATTCTCATCGACTTTAGTGGTGGCAACACACTTCCACTCAACTACGTGTTCAAAGAGAGTAAAGCAAAAATGAAAGTGGGTGCGCTCGGAAGCCGTGCGGCTCGTAACTGCGACTTCATTCTCAACATGGGCAATCAGTTTGGCGTCGACAAATACATGGTTCAACTCAACGCTTACTTAAGCAATCCGAAAATAAAATAATGAATACGCTGAAAGGCCTTGGTGTGGCTATGGTCACTCCCTTCAAAAAAGATTTAACCGTAGATATAGATGCCTTGAAAGCACTCACCACACATTTGGTTGAAAACGGTGCTGACTATCTCGTTGTAATGGGTACCACAGGGGAAACACCGGCGCTTGATAAAGAAGATAAAAAACTGGTGCTCGAAACCATACTGGCAACTAACGCGGGACGAAAGCCTGTCGTGCTCGGTATGGGTGGCAACAACACCCATGAGCTTTGCCTGCAACTTGACCGCATGGATACCACAGGTATTAGCGCCATTCTATCGGTTTCACCTTACTACAACAAGCCCACACAAAATGGTTTGTTCGAGCATTTCAAAGCTGTGAGCGAGCACTCCAAATTACCCATCATACTCTACAATGTTCCCGGCCGCACCGGAAGCAATATGACTGCCGACACGACTTTGCGTATTGCTTTCGATTGCAAAAATGTAATTGGCATCAAAGAAGCCAGTGGCAATGTGGAGCAGGTCATGTCCATTATCAAAGACCGCAAAAAAGATTTTCTGGTTATCAGCGGCGACGACGCCATTACTCTCCCACTAATAGCATCCGGAGCTGACGGCGTAATTTCCGTTGTAGGCAATGCCTTTCCTGCTGAGTTTGGGGCCATGGTACATCATGCCATGAAAGCTGAATTACAGGAGGCTCGTGCCCTTCATTATCGTCTTCTCGAAATCACGCAACTCATGTTCGTGGAGGGGAACCCGGCCGGCGTGAAAGAAGTACTCTCGCATCTCGACATCTGCGAACACTATCTGCGTTTGCCTATCGTGCCGGTTTCTCAAACCACCTCTGAGCGCATGCGCCGTGTGATGATGGATGAAGAGCTCATCAAATAAGGGCCGTATTTTCGCGCCATGCAGCATGATGAACGATTAGACATCCGCCCCTGGAGCATGGCCAAGGTGGCTCTGCCTGTGAGTTTAGGAATCTTCGTTCAGTTCATCGTTGTTCTCATCGACAATTACTTCGTGGCTCAAATCGATGGCAACGCCATGAGCGCTGTGGCATTTGTAGGCCTTATCTATCTAACACTTGCCATGATTGGCGTTGGTCTGGGAAATGCCACCCAAATTCTTGTTGCTCGAAGAAAAGGATCAGGCGAATACAGCGCTGTGGGACTTGTTCTTGGCAATTCGTTTTGGCTTGCTTTTCTGGTTGGCATCATTCAATTCTCCCTGCTCTTCTTTTTGATGCCGGGAATCATTGATTTCTCAATTGAATCGGCTGAAGTGCGGAACTACATGCACGAGTTTATCACATGGCGATCGATCGGCTTTATTGTTTACACTCCCCTACTCGTGCTTGATTCATTTTGGTCAGGTATTGCCCGAACGCGTGTTCTCATTTACATGACGCTCATTACATCGGTTCTTACCATCGGGCTCGACTATGCTCTCGTATTCGGCAATTTCGGATTTCCGCAACTCGGAGTTGAAGGAGCAGGCATTGCAACCGTGACAGCGGAATGCGCTGCCTTCCTATTCGTGCTCCTATACACAATGCTTCGGCACAATGATGACGTGAACCTGGAGCTTCACCCGGGAGGATATACCATTCGAAAGTGGCTTTTCAAATTACCCGTTCACCACACAAAATCACTCATCAAACTAGGCGGACCTATAGCGCTTCAAATGGTATTAAGCCTCGGTATTTGGACCGTATTCTATGAGTTTGTCGAAAGCATGGGTGAGTCGGAATTGCAGGCGTCGTTTATCGTTCGAAATATGTATACGCTCGCATATATCAGCGTCGGTGGTTTCAGCACCGTTGCGAAAACGTATATCTCGGGACTCATTGCAGAGCGCAGACAAAGCGAACTCCACACAGTCATGAAACGCCTCATGTTTCTCAACTTCTGCACGATTGCATTGCTCACCCATGGCTTATGGCTTTACCCGGAATGGATCGCAGGGCACTTTACGCAAGATGCGCATGTTATTGAGCAAACAGTGGACACCATGCTCATTGTATTGCCGGCCATGCTCACTTTCGCGTTCACAAGTATTATGCTGGCAACGGTGGAAGGAAGCGGGAACACAATTGCCGGATTCGTGGTAGAAATGTGCACTGTCCTCATCTATGTCGCATCAGCCTACGTCATGATTTATAATTGGCACTGGCCTATTCATCTTGTATGGTTGGCAGACTGGGTTTACTTCATCGCACTTGGCTTTTTCTCCTTGCTTTTCCTGTGGAATGGAAAGTGGAAGTGGAAGGAGGTGTGAGTTTATAATGGCGAGTGGCGAATGACCAATGGCGAATAAAATGTCATCAGCTTAAAAATCAATCGCCCCCTTTCATGTAAATGAATAATTTCATATTTTGTACAAGCGCACTCGCCAATCGCCACTCGCCAATCGCCAATCGCCACTCGCCATTCGCCATTCGCCACTCGCCATTCGCCATTCGCCACTCGCCACTCTAAATACCTATCTTCGCACAATATCTCAATGCCTCATTCGTTTTCGCAGCCGATGTCAAAAATGTATCAACTTGCTTTAGCCTTCATGCTTCTGTATTCTTGTGCAGCACAAGCGCAAATCGGCGGGCTCACTTCGTTCAATTACACCAACATTCCTGGTTCAGCTCGAGTGGCTGCTATGGGCGGTAATTATTTTGCTATCAAAGACGGCGATGTGCACCTTGCACAATTCAATCCTTCGTTGCTCGATAGCAACATGCATAAAAAAGTAGGTCTGAGTTTTGTCGATTATTTCGACGGTATTGCCATGGGCTATGCAACGTATGCTCACCGCATTAAACCCAGAATTACCGCAGGCACTACCATTCAATTCTGCAATTACGGCAAGCAGACATCTCTAGATGCTCTCGGCTATGAACTAGGGGAATTTTCAGCGTCCGACTACACGTTCAACTTTGCAGCAGGCTATGAGATTGACAGCCTTTGGAGCGGTGGACTGGCAATTAAAACCATGTATTCCTATTTAGCTAGTTATACCTCGTTGGCATTAGCTCTTGAAGGAGGCTTCACGTACAACAAGCCATCTAAAAATTTCTCTGCATCCATTGTATTCAATAATCTTGGGTACCAGCTAAAAACCTTTACTCCCGGGAATCGGGAAAAGCTTCCTCTCCAGTTGCAAGTAGGATTCGTGAAACGACCGGCACATGCTCCATTCCGATTCTCTGTGGTATACTCCAATATGCAACAATGGGATCTTGTTTGGGAAAACCCCAACCGCATTATTATAACAGACCCAATTACCGGAGAAATCATCGAAAAAGAAAAATGGGAATTTGGAGATAAGTTCATGCGACATGTAACTGTCGGATCTGAGTTCATCCTATCCAAAAACATGCATTTGCGCGTTGGATACAACTACCGCAAGCGTCAGGAATTAAAACTGGAAGACAAACCCGGAATGGCGGGCTTCTCTTTTGGATTCGGAGTGCGCGTTTCCAAATTCCACATCAGCTACGGCCGTTCCATTTATCACCTGGCAGGCCCAAGTAATCACATTAGTGTGACGACGGCGATTAACGCGTGGTAGAGTGACGAATGACTAGTGACGAATGACTAGTGACGAATGACTAGTGACGAATGACTAGTGACAAATGACTAGTGACAAATGACTAGTGACAAATGGAGAATGGAGAAAAAAGAATCTAATCCGTTAATCGCGGACGGTCTGATTTTATCTTGCTCTCCAATTTAAATCACCTATCACCTATCACCTATCACCTATCACCTATCACCTATCACCTATCACCTATCACCTATCACCTATCACCTATCACCTATCACCTCATGCAAATAGTCCTTTTCGAAGATCATCTCTGGAGTCGTTTTTTACCGCTTGTATACACACGTCCCGTTGGCGATTTGCGCATGGGCATGATGACCATGGCTCAGCGATATGCCCGTCTGTTCAATACGGATGTTGTTCATGATACTCGCATATCGTTGCGTGCAATTTTCGAGGAGGCATCGGCACAATTGCAATTGCACGTGAATGCTAGGCTCTTCCCTACCGACTCTTTGCTGCACGAACTGAAATCGATGCAACCTGGTGACGTGCTCAAAAAAGGAGAAACCGTGCTGGCACGATGCTCCGATAGTATGGGAAATCAAATCGAACACGTATTGGAGTCGAAAGCAGAATTGCAATGGATTGAGCGTATCACCGATTTGTTTTCGCTCAATGCAATGGCCATGAACTTCGACTTCGGACTTCTGCCGAAAAACAACGCTATTGCCGCATTGCATTCGTCTAACACAGTGATAGGCAACCCCGAGTTGCTCTTTGTGCATGAGACAGCCAAGGTCTACGCGACCACATTCAATACTCTTGACGGTCCCATTTACATCGACGCTGATGCAGAAGTGATGGAAGGGTCGCACATACGTGGTGGTTTTTATTTGGGCGAACACGCTACGCTGAAATTGGGAACAAAAATCTACGGTGCCACCACTATAGGGCCGCAATGCAAAGTGGGCGGTGAAGTATCTAATTCCATTTTCTACGGCTATTCCAACAAGGCACATGATGGCTTCGTTGGCAACTCGCTGATCGGTGAATGGTGCAACCTTGGCGCCGATACGAATACATCGAATCTCAAGAATAATTACTCCAACGTGAGTATTTGGAGTTACGAAAAAGCAGATTTCGCTGACACCGGACTGACATTTTGCGGGCTCATCATGGGCGATCACAGCAAATGTGGCATCAACACCATGTTCAATACCGGCACCGTTACCGGCGTGAATGCCAACATATTTGGTGGTGGCTTTCCCGACAAACACATCCCCTCCTTTTCGTGGGGTGGCCCTGAAGGTTGGGAAGAATACAATCCGGAGAAAGCCTTTGCTACCATCCACAAAGTGATGCAGCGTCGATCGCAAACCTTGACCGATTCCATGCGCGCACTGCTCGTATACATTTACGAGGAAACAGCGTCGCATCGAAACAGCGCGTCATAAAGTCAGTCTTTATCGCTTGGCATATCCCTTGAAAACGGCTCGGTCTCACAACGGGGCTACTAACCTTGTCCCCATAAGCTGAATAGCATGAAAGAATGGAAACAATACATGGCCGACCAGGAAGTGGATGACCATGAATACATACCGCTCATCACTCCTGAAGATGAAGAGCAAATGGACAATGAGCACACTCCGGAAGTGTTGCCATTGTTACCCTTGCGCAACACCGTACTCTTCCCGGGTGTGGTGATACCCATTACCGTAGGGCGCGACAAAAGCATCCGTCTGGTGCAAGAAGCAAACAAGGGAAACAAAGTGATTGGGGTGGTAACACAAACCAACCCCGACATCGAAGAGCCTACGTTCGAAGACCTACATCGCATTGGCACACAGGCCAGCATCATGCGTATGCTGCGCATGCCCGATGGAAGCACAACGGTTATTCTTCAAGGGAAAAAGCGTTTCGAAATAACAGGTCTTGTTTCTACCGACCCCTATTTCTCTGCCCAAGTTCAGGTTTACCCGGAGAAAAATCGCAACAACGAAAGCAAAGAGCAACAAGCGCTATTTGAATCGCTCAAAGACATTTCACTCAAGATTATTCACCTCTCGCCCGACATTCCCAACGAAGCGTCGATGGCGATTAAGAATATACACGGGCTGAGTTTCCTCACGAATTTCATCTCATCCAACATGAAGGTTGAAACTTCGGAGAAGCAAATGCTGCTGGAGATTGCAGACTTAGGACAACGAGCATCGAAAGTACTCGAGTTGCTCAACAAGGAACTGCAGATGCTCGAGATGAAAAACGAAATTCAGAAGAAAGTTCACACCGACATCAGCAAGCAACAGCGCGAATACTTCCTGCAACAGCAGATGAAGCAGATTCAGGATGAGCTCGGAGCGAACCCGATGAAGGAAGAGATTGAAGAGAAGAAGCGCCGTGCGAAAGACAAGCAATGGCCGGAGCATGTGGCTAAGGCATTTGTCAAAGAAATAGGCAAGCTGGAACGCATGAATCCGCAAGCAGGTGAATACAGTGTGCAGGCCAACTACGTCGACACACTTCTCGACTTACCGTGGAACGATTACAGCGACGATAACTTCGATTTGAAACACGCCAAGGCAGTGCTCGACCGCGATCATTTCGGACTTGAAAAAGTGAAGGAGCGCATCATTGAACATTTGGCGGTATTAAAAATAAAAGGCGACATGAAGGCGCCTATCCTATGTCTATATGGCCCGCCCGGTGTTGGTAAAACATCGCTCGGAAAATCGATTGCAGAAGCACTCGGTCGCAAATATGTGCGCATGGCATTAGGTGGCTTGCACGATGAAGCCGAGATACGCGGACACCGCAAAACCTATATTGGCGCCATGCCCGGCCGCATACTTCAATCATTGAAAAAATCGGGCACATCGAATCCTCTTTTCGTGTTAGATGAAATTGACAAAGTTGGACAAGGCATTCACGGCGACCCTTCCAGCGCTTTGCTCGAAGTACTCGACCCCGAACAAAACCATGCGTTTTACGACAACTATGTAGAGCTCGACTACGACCTTTCTAAGGTGATGTTTATTGCCACCAGCAATTCGCTTAGCACCATACAACCCGCACTGCGCGACCGTTTGGAGATCATCGAAGTAACAGGATACACCGTTGAGGAAAAGCTTGAAATCGCCAAGCGACACCTCGTACCGAAGCAGCTTCGTGAAAATGGGATTACACAATCCAACATCCGATTCAGCGATGCTGTGCTGGTAAAACTGATTGAAGAATACACCAACGAAAGCGGTGTTCGTTCGCTCGAAAAACGCATCGGAAAGCTCGTTCGCAATCGCGCCAAGCAAATTGCTATGGAAGAGAAATTCACCACCGATTTGAATGTAGAAGAAGTGTTGAAAGTACTCGGTCCTTCGTACGAAAAAGACAAGTACTCCGACAACGATACTCCCGGTGTTGTGACGGGACTTGCGTGGACACCAACAGGCGGCGACATCCTATTCATCGAAACATCGCTCACACGTGGAAAAGGAAAGCTAACACTCACGGGCAATTTGGGTGACGTGATGAAAGAGAGTGCTGTCATTGCACTGGAATACCTGAAGGCCCACTCAGAATTATTAGAACTCGACGATGAAATTTTCGATTTGAAAAACGTCCACGTGCACGTTCCTCAAGGAGCCGTTCCCAAGGATGGTCCGTCGGCAGGTATCACGATTCTCACTGCACTAGCTTCTGCCTTCACCGGACGCCGCGTTAAGAAATACCTGGCTATGACCGGCGAAATAACGCTCCGTGGCAAAGTGCTTCCCGTAGGAGGAATCAAAGAAAAAATTCTCGCCGCCAAACGCGCAGGTATCAAAGAAATTATTTTGTCGGAACGCAACCGTAAAGACATCGATGAAATCAACGAACGCTATTTGAAAGGACTGAAGTTTCATTTCGTGAATGAAATGTATGAAGTGCTGGAAAAGGCGTTGTTGAAGAGGTAATAGGTATTAGGTATTAGGTAGCCCTTCGCGAAATTGGGTGTAGGCACGCATTGCATGCGTGCCGTTTTGCACGAAAATGTTGTTCGCATTGCATACGTACCCTATTCCACGAAATTGTTATTTGCATTGCATGCGAACCTATTTTTTTTGCTGCGCAAAATCGAACGGTTGAATCAACCATTACATTTCAAACATGAATCTGATGGTTTGTATTGATTTTCGGATTTGATTTGCGTCGCACAACAACATGCAATCGAAAATCCCACTTTCTCTGATTATTTTCTGCTACAACGAGGCAGGCAATATTGGCCGTGTGATTGACTTATGCTGCAAACTGCTTCCCGAAATTTCATCCGACTACGAACTCATTGTAGTAGACGATGGCAGCAGCGATAGTACCGCTGATGAGGTAATGGAAAAGGCAGCATCGTTTCCTGCCCTTCGACTGATTCGCCACGAGGTAAACAAAGGTATCGGGAATGCTTTGCGTTCGGGTTATGCCGCAGCTACCAAAGAGTACGTTTGTGCAATCCCGGGCGACAATCAGTTTGATCTCGCATTATTGAAGGAAGTGAAGCCCTTCGACGACAGCACCTACTACGCCTTCTACCGCATCAACACCGGTTATAGCACATACCGCAGGCTATTGAGCTGGGGCAACCGACTGTTCAATCAGCACGTCCTCGGTATTTTCCTGCGCGATGTGAACTGGGTAAAGGTTTACAGGCTATCTCAATTGCGCAGCATACAACCGCGTCTAACCAGTTCGCTTGTGGAAAGTGAGATCTGTGCCAAACTCTATCGCAAAGGGGTGCGTCCCATTGAAATGCCCACAGCCTATTTGCGCCGTGAATTTGGCACACCCAAAGGCGGAGGTTGGAAAACGCTCAGCCTAGCCATTCGCGACATGTCGAAACTCGTGTGGGAAGTGTATCGCTTCCGAACCTAACGAGCCAAGCCAACTGAAATCGCCGCTTCGTAGTACATTCGC
>Ga0315899_10002632_pt1 | contig 19766 bp, 20 predicted proteins | sample LakEriMetagenome_2_FD_203518 | JGI IMG/M metagenome (GOLD analysis project Ga0315899, IMG submission 203518) | Freshwater fungal communities from buoy surface, Lake Erie, Ohio, United States - Buoy 4 MA112 | ecosystem: Environmental > Aquatic > Freshwater > Lake | place: USA: Lake Erie, Ohio... | reverse complement strand
ACAATGCTCCTGTGGGACCTGGGACCGCGAGAAACGCATCCACTATCCCAACACCACCTGCAAGGCAAAGCGCCAGCTGCCTGCACAGCATTTTGTGATGTCAAAAAAAAAATTGATCGCAGCCACCGGTGCAATGTCCAAAAGATGATGGTGTGTGGCCCACGCCTGTGGTTGCGGTGTGTGTTGGCCATGGGGCTGCTGCCATTCGCGCTGCCGGCGGTCTCGCCCGGAGCGAGCATGCGCCCAGCAGCGAGGGCGTCTCGCAGACACCTCGGGCTGCGCGGGGGCAGCGAGGACGTCGCGGAGCAGAGGGCGGAGCAGGGGGCGCTTCTCCCGGCGCGCGTGCGTGCATCGCTCCTGGCGGGGGCAGAGGACACGTACTCGCACGAGACCGCCCTGGAGCCGCGCGACGGGATGATCCAGATGACCATGGGGCAGCGCCTCATTTTTGAGCGGAGCTTTGCAAATGCGCGCCAGCAGGGTGTGCGGGTTCCGGAGGCGCAGGCGCTGGCCATTCGCAGCGCAGCTGAAGGCAGGGTGATAGAGCCGGACGCCTCTATGGTGGGCTCAACGTCAATCATGTGCCTCGCGTGCCAGCTCGAGGTCGCCGACCGCGCGCAGCTCAGAGCCCACTTTGCGACTGATTTCCACGCCTTCAACCTCGAGCGCAAGCGCGCTGGTGTTGCCCCGCTCCCGCAGCACCAGTTTGAGCAGCGCGCAGCCTCTCTGCTTCAGGAAGAGGCGCAGCGGGAGGGCGCGACAGTGCAGCAGGAGACTCAAAATGAGGCGCACCGCGCGCTGCGGCAGGCTTCGCGGCGATCCGCGAAGCTTGCGGCTGACATCGAGAAGCTGCTGTCTGCAAAGAATCGCGACGAAGCGGCCCTCGAGAAGGCGCGAATGCTCTTGGACAAAAAGGCCATCTGCGACAAGGTGAGCGTGCCGCCTGCGCGTAGCATGGTACCGCATCATACCAACACGATCTGCGCGCGAGAACGGCGATCCTTGCGGAGATGGCGATCCGCGCCAGAGCCGATTACACTTGGTTGCTGCGGATCAGCGTTGTGGCGTCTATTTTGAAGGATCGTGCGTCGCCCCTGAATCGCTGTCTGCGGAGTGCGCAGGAAGTGCAAGAGCACGCGGCACGCCTGAAGAGCTCTTCGCCTCTGGCTCCCCTCGCCGCGTCTTCGGTGCCCAGCCCTGCGTCACTCAGCGCTAGCCCAGCTGCAAATCCGGGCGGCGGGGGGCTCGTGCATGCGGCACGTAAAGGGGGGCGCAAGCTCCGCGGCGCAGAAAATGCGTTAGACGACGATGGTGCGCAGCGTGGAAGGCCGCTTACCGAGACTGCCAAGCGCCGCGCGGCGAAGGAGGTGATCAATGTTGGGCGTCGGCGTAGGCCCTCGCATGGCGGTGGGTGTCTTTGTACTGGTTTCTAATCTGCTGTTGATTTTCGCCTTAATGCTCCGCAGGCGAGTAGGTATGTGGTCAAGTCTGCGACTGAGTTCGCGCCAGAAGTATTGCGCGATGTCGGGCCTCTGGTGCCGGAACGCTGCCCCTTTGACGGAGAGGTGTCGCCGAGCATTGAGAGCAATTTGGAACACATGGCCTCGTGCCATGGGTTCTTTGTGCCCTATATAGCCGACCTCGACAAACCTGCCGAGCTTCTCATGTACCTTGTGCGCAAGGTCTATCTCGGATACTCGTGCATCTTTTGTGGCGGTGCCTTCACCTCAGCAGCTGCCGCGCAGGCGCACATGCAATCCAAGGTGCACTGCAATCTCAGAAGTCTCTCCTTACATTGGCTTTATATAGTAGACACTTTACTTTACATTGGCTTATAGTACTAGTTGCCTGACTTTGAGAATGTCGGGCAAGGGACACCGCAAAATGGCATCCAACCACGAAACCTTTGCCGAGGAATACCTGTGCTACTACGCCTTGTCGCCAGCCGACGCCGCAGACGGTGCCGACCGTAGGGGTGGTAAATTGTTGGTTAAAGCTCACGCAGGCGCCACCGCCCAGGGAGATGAGGGCGGCCATGATGCAGCCCACGAACTAGAGGGCGAGGATGGGGTCCACGAACTAGAGGCTGTCTGCGAGCAGCTGCACGATTTGACAACGGGTGCAGCGCACAGCGCAACTGCCCTTTCTTCCTCAGTGGCGTCGGTAGGCGATGGCGCGGGGGGTGGCATGGGGAGCGGTGGGGTAGAGACGCGGGAGTGGAACGGAGAAGATGAAGAGAGAGGCGCGCGGGCGTCGGAGCAGATTGGCGAGGTTGGGGAAAGGGTGCGAGCCATGCTGGCTGCGCGTGCGCGCAGAGGTCTCGTGTGTTTCTTTGTGTGTCTCTGTGTCTGTGTGTCACTGTGTATGTGTGTCTCTGCATGTGTGTGGGTGCTGGTGCTGCCTGTGGGAGAAGGGGGCTTGAGAGAGTGCGTGCGTGAGTAACGAGATGTGTTATGGATCCCATGCACGCATACACGCACACACGCAAGTATTTTATGCGGACCCTGCGCTGATACGTCTGAACGGCAATTGCAGGACTGGAATAAGACACACACACACACACACACACACACACAAACACATATGCATGTATGCGTGTGCGCGTGTGCGTGCGTGTGTGTGTGTGTATATACATATGTATTGGCAGGACTGGCCACGAACTTTACATCACACAAACAGAGAGAGAGAGAGAGAGAGAGAGAGAGAGAGAGAGACCTGTGTGTGTATACACTCACACATATGTATCAGCAGGACTGGCAATGCCTCTCGGAGCCACCAGCTTACATAATCCCGCACTGGGATTGCCGCTGGAGGCGGAGGAGGAAGAGGTGCAGGACATGAGATCGCGCAGGGCACAATTGTCGGTAGGAGCGTGGGCGGGCCCACGAACCATGGCCAGGAGAGAGAAGATGCTCATGAGCAGCAGCGCCAGGGCAAAGCGGGACAAGCGGCGTGCTGACGCCCAACAACTGCAGGCTGTCCTTCTCAAGTATAAGCAATTGGGAGGTGAGTTGTCTTTGGGAGGTGAGTTGTCTTTTCCCTCGCACCTGCGTCCAGCTTCGAACCACTCGTGCGCCTCGAGCCTCTCTTCCTGGGACACACCGGGGAAGTTCAGCTCCTTCTGGCGAGGGTCGCAGATTGTGGCTATGAAGTAGAAGCGCTTGAACTCCGTCGATATCTTAGTCTTCCAACGCCGCACCAACTTCCTCCCTTCCTCGCCTCCCTCTCATCGCCCCCGCTCACCTTGTTGGTCCGCACCCCCGCAGTAGATAACGAGTGCACTCGGCAGCATTAGCCCTAGCCCCTACCCCCCTCACCGCCGGCTCTCACAGACCCACACGGCACATCGTATTCTCCATCGTGAGGTATTTTAATGTACACAGACCATACAGGGCCCGCCGCGTCTTACCAGCCCTACTATACATACAATATACTATACCAGTGGCACGGAGCGGATGGCGAGTGCGCTCGGCGGTGCGCGATGCTCTGACGACGCCAACGGGCGGGGGGGGGGCGCGATTGCCCGGATGTATGAATTGCGGTTTGTCGAGTTCGGTGGCGATGAAATTACTTGACGGGCCCACAAGTGTCGTATCCGAGGAGGCAAGCGCAGAAAGGCAACTTGTGGTTGTGGATGGGATCCCAGCCGAAAAAGCTCTCTGGTATGTCCACCCCCCTCCCCTATCCCTCCCCCGCCCCCCTTTGGGCAGTGGATCTTCCTTCACAGCTGTCTGCATGCACTGTCATGAGGGAGGGAGGAAGGGAGGGAGGGAGGGACAGGGAGGGGTGCACGCACGCACGCACGCAGGCAGGCAGGTACAGACAGATAGGCGACAGAAGGGCAGACATGCAGGCAGCGGGGGAAAGAGAGAGGCGAGGGGGTTGGGGAGACACTGATGGGTGGCCCGCGTCGTCTGGCAGACGTGGTGTTCGTGCGTGCACGTTGTGTGTGTGTGTGTCTGTATGTCGGTGTCAGTATGTATGTGCGTGTGTGCTTGTGCGTGTGTGTGTGCGTTTTCGGAAGCGCACGAACAAGTCATCGCGTTATCTTTCGCATCCTTCTACCTTGTTTCTCCCACGCAACGGCAGCTACTGACAGTGCGGCATCTCACAAACAAAACCCCAAAATGCATGTGGCACATGCCACATTCAGGCTCTCGCGTGTGCCGGTACGGGAGATTGTCGCAACTCAAGGCGCGGTTATGGCACGGCAACAACAGATCCGCGTGGGGTACAGCAATTACTTCACGCGCAAGAATGCCATGGGGAAGAATGGAAGAAGGAAGGGGGCGACGGGTTTGATGAATAGTGGCTATCGCCCGTGAGAAAGCGGGCGGAGTGGGGAGAGTGGGGAGGGGGAGGGGGGGGGGCGGAGAGAGGGATGATTGACTAACAAAATCTGTAAGATCGTTGCTGGACGAGCACTGTACGGTGTGCTATCAGACACTGCTTGGCGTTCGTATGCGAGCACAGTCTTCTGCCAGCACTCCCTTCTCCATGTCCCTCTCGCCTCGCTTGGGCTGACGGGACTGTCAGCGTAACGTAATAATACGAGAGTTTGAGAACGGACGAAGAGATATGAGCGGTGTATTGACCATTATCTGCGAGTACGAGCGTCTGCGTATCGGGGCGTCGCACAGGCAAAATTGTCTTCTATCTGGCCAGCATCTTCTCAAATGCTGCCAATGCTTCCTGGCAACGGCTTCGCACCTCCTCGCTGATCCCCCAGTCATCGCCCGCAGCAGAATCCGCAACACTCTGGATACGGAGAAGGAACGCCTGCAGCGCGGCAACAGACGCAGATGGCGAAGACGCCAGCGTCGGATGTGTCTGGGTGGCACGCAGCACCAGCATCCCAGCGCCGACGACGTCGCCGGCTTCCACCATCTGTACGACAGCCAGCGCAAACAGCTCGCTTTCTCTTCGCGGCACAATGTGCACTGCCATCTGCGCACCACTGGTCATCACTGCGTACCCCGCAACGGCGCCAGGCGCTCCACCGCCACCGCCGCCGCCTCTATCTCCACCTCCGTTGGCCGTGGTTGAGCCGGCGCGCGGGAAGGAGGAGCCACGCAGGAGGGTGACGAATGCAGAGCGTGTAAGAGCGCTGGAATAAATGATGTCGAGAGCGTTGCAGCGGAGCGCTGTCTCCACCAACCACCCAACCTCCTCGCCTGCAATCGCTTCAGTCTCGCCTCCAGTTTCCAGCAGCTTCTTAGCACGGCCGCGCACTGCGCCGGCGGCAATGCACAAAGACAACGTCAGCATACATAGACAAATTCTGTTGGAAACACTTGCGTAAAGAACAAGGTGCACGTGATTCGAGGCCTTGCTGCGTCAGACGAGCTTTGCGCTGTGGAGCACGTGTGCTGCTTCACGCGGTTGCTCACAGACAAAACCTGCCACCTGAATCTCCCCATGCAGCACGCGCCATCGCTGAATCGAGACATGAATCGCCCTCGACACAGACAGGCATCAAAACTCACCAGTGGGGTAGGGCGAAAGCAGCGCGACGTGGGCGGCGGTGCTCGCACTGCATTCCTGCGCAGCTGCGACCAGTTCGTCCTCCTGGCTTGGCGCCAGGGCATAGCGCGCTGGCCCACTGCGCAGCACTAGCGCACATGCCACCAGCCGCAGCCCCAGTGCACGCCTCAGCAGCACCATCCACGTCGCCGCCACCTCGCTGGCCCCAGACCCACTATCTCCCCCGCCTCCTCCGGCACTGCGCTCTCGCCCGAGCACTGAGCCCCCTGCTGCCGAGCCGCGTTCAGTCGCTGGCCCCGCAGCAACGCCCGCCGATGTCCGAGTGCTTGTGTCTCCGCGCGCGTGCAGACACCAAGGCATGGCATCAGCGTCCCAGAAGCTGACCAACTGTGCGAGCAGCAGCAGCTCGCCTTCCCCAACTGCTGCGGCAGCTCGCGAATCCACAAACTCATGCAGCTCCGCCGCATCGCACCCCAGCACCGGTACTCCTGCCCCCGAGCGCTTGTTGCCGCCCTCCTCCGACAGGGCTGTGACAACCTTGTCGAAAGTGCTTCGGCGCTCCACGTCCGAGGCTTGATCCATCATGTCCCTGCAGTCAAGTGTGTGCGTGTGTGCATTTACATGCTTGGCAAGCATGGGCTGTGCGCACGCACACTTGGATGCCGTTGCATACGCGCATCCAAGGGAAAGCGAGAGGGATAAGGATTGGGAGAGGGCGAGGGGAGAGGGATAAGGATTGGGAGAGGGCGAGGGAGAGTGAGAGGGAGAGGCTATGGTTGTAGCAACTAGTAAGGGATGTAAAAATATCCGTCTAATTGACAATGATTACGAAAAAAAATTGAAACTTAAAGGAAAATTAGAGGGAGAGGGAGAGGGAAGGACCGCAGTCTCTGGGCTTCAGCCATGACAGCCTTGTCCTCACATGCGTCTCCGACTACCGACGACAGCACCTCTCGCACCTGGTGTTTGGATGCGCGCACACACACAAGCACGCGTGCAGACAGGCGTGCAAGTAGCAACCGGTGCGTGCCGTCACAGACAAAATGCATGACTACACAGGCGAATCGTTGTTGCAGCAAAGAAAGTGCCAAGGTAGTACATGATTGTGCGGCGCCGGAGGCAGCAGCAGTGCACCACGTACCAGGGATGGCGTGGCCTTGCCCGTCTCAATTAATTCCTTGGCAACCTGGACGCGTTGCGCAGGGGTGCTGTCCTTGAGCACATGCTCTGCCTCCCGGCCCCCAGCTACGGCCCTGCCGCGGCCGCCACTGGCAGCGTCACGCTGCGTCGACAGCTGGTGGGCACTGGGGGCAAGAGGTTCAAATCATGGGGTCAGCGCTTGCCAACATTCAAAAAACACAACACGTGACCATGACTCTCTCAGCTGTCGGGCTGCCATCAAGGCCAGCCGTTGAATCGCACCCAAAACGAGCCTCGACAATACCACGAGCACAGCAGCAGCAGAAAGAGCTTGGCACACCTGAGTGCCGTGTGCACCGCTGAATCGGAGATGCTCTCGAGGGGCAACCACCGGTACAGCACCTTGGCGGCAGCCACAACTGTCTCGGCCGGCGGCGGGGTCTCAGCACCCAGCGCCTTGCGCAGCAGCGCTGCCGGATCGCTTGCAGGGTCGCACGCTGCACGCAACGTCCATTCCATGGCCACGTCCCCCATCTCTGCTAACGCTCGCCGCAGGCCGGAGAAGTATTCGAAAAGCACCTCCCACACTGCTTCCTCCCCAGACACTCCCGACACCCTGTCCGCCTTGCGGCCGTCCTTACCTGCGCCGCCACTGGTGCGGTCTGCGGCGTGCTGCAGTGCTGCAGACACCTTAGCGAACGCCTCTCGCAAAGACACCTGCACGCCTGCCTGGATTGCCACATGCTCGTCCGCGAGCGCCTGGCATGCAGCTGCCCATGCGTTGGGAGCCGCGACCGGCGCAACGACGTCGCCCTTGGCTGCGGCGCGCAGGGAGTGGCAAGCTACACACGCCAACCTCGCTGTTGCCTCCACCTTGGCCACCTGTGCCGATTTGATCTGCGGCCCATGTGCAGAAATCTGCGACAAGAGCAGGTGGTGGAAGACAACCACAACATCTGCAGGCGACGAGGCAAACAGCACCGCAAGCAGCAGCACCGCATCCCCCTGCGCCGCGGCAGCTGCAAATCGCTGCCAAAGGACATCCGGCATCCTCTTATTCTCCACCACCCCATGCCCTCCCGACGCGCGCTGCACGGGCAGGGACGAACGCATGGCGGCTATGGCAGTGACGCCCTCCCGCAAAGCCTCTTCGATGGCGCGTGCGTGCAGATCTGTCTTGTCGAACTGCTGCTGCATGTATGGATCGAGCGGGGTGTAGGCTCCTGCGGGCCCTTGCTGCGCGTAGAAGCCGTGCACCACCGGAAACGTTTTGGGTGCACGCGCCCACACCTCTCCCCCGTCCCCAATTCCCTCGCCCGAACTCCAGGCAGGGACAAAAGGGGCGTCTGCGGGTGTGCCTCCGTGGTCGCAGAGAACGGTCTTGTCCCGCAAGACTTGCCAGCGCGCCAGAATGCGCTGCGAATGTCGCGGAGGGCAGTGCGCAAGCGCGTGTGCCGCAAGGGCAAGACGCTCGTCATCGCGGAGCGCCGAGCCCTCCTCACACGCGAGCCGCTCGCACAAGTCCCACACATTTGCCCACCCGGCGCCCATTAGCTTTGTTAACAATGGAGCGGCCTCCGTCAGGTGAATCTTGTCTCCTTCACCACCTGCTGGTCCTCCGCGCTTGCCGCCTTTTTCAGTGACCGGCAACGATCTGCCATCGGACGCAGAGACCAGCGCTCGCGCAATGAGCTCGATCACGCGATTCTGATCGCTCTGCTCTGTGAGTCCCAGAAGGCGCGCGAGGCGCAAAAGGTCGTCGTGTTTGCGGAGCATCGTGGGTGCCTGCTCGATGGCGCGGGAGACGATTTCCAAGGGCTCCTTGGCCTGGCGAATCTGCACAGGAAGGGGATCAAGCCCGAGTGAATCCAGCATCTCAACAGCATCTATTAGCCGCATTTCCTTGCGCAGCTCTTCCTGCCACTTTTTCTGCATGCCCTTGCGTCCTGCATCGTCGCCGGCTGCCGTACGCGCCCCATCCTCCTCCCCATCTCCCTCCTCCTCTTCCGCGTCGAGGGGAATAAGGCCGAGGCATTTGCAAGCATTGGTCCACACGTCATCGCGGCAGCTCGAGGCCGAGTCAAAGTACTCGCGCGCCACTTTAAGCACCACTCCCACACAGCTAGAGAGCGAGGAAGAGGATAAGGATGGGTCCTCTGAAGCGCCTCCTTGTTCGACAATCTCGTCCTTCTTTTCCTGGTGTCTCTCCATCTCCACCTCGAGTACCTCGCGTGCCAGATCGAAGAGGTTTGCATCCAGCAGAGACTCGAGGAAGATGACGTTGACGGCGCCTGGCGACAGAAAGGAAAAGACCGAGAACACAAGGCCCCCGTAGTCTGTGGGCGGGTTGGGAGCCCCCATGAGATCGCGGTGCAGGTTGCGGAAGGCGGCTTCGGAGCGCTTTTCTTGCCGCACCTGGAATCGGCACATGGTCTTGATGAGAGCAAGGCATGTGTCAATCTCAGACGCCGCAGTTTCAAAAAATGCCAGCGGTTTGTATATCTTGTACTTGTGCAGGATCTCGATAGCTGTGAGGTGCTTATCGAAGGCATCAGCGCGATCCTGCAGCGCGTTGTACTTGGCCGTGTCCTCCACGCTGCGCATGAGCGACGAGTTCCGCTTGGGGAGCGAGCAGTAGATGTCGCCCATGGCCTTTGCCGTCACCTCATCCACCGTCGAGCATGCATACACACAGCGCAGTGCCACCTGCACCATAGTGACGGGGTCGTGCAGCACTCGGTGCCGGCACACACGAGCCCTCGTGTGTCCTGCCAACACCTCAACCGCCACTGCGCACACCGGCACCTGCGGCCGGGGCCCAAGACCCTCAACTTCCACCTTGTAAGCGGCGCCAGCTGCAGCCTCTGCCCCCCCCTCCTTTGCACCCTTCTGGATCGGGTCCTTAAGAGACAGCACCACCTCCACCTCCTTGTCATTGTGGCATAGAACGACGAGCACACCAGCACGGGTACCCGCAGCACTGCCCGCCCACAAGACCACCTGCTCACGCACGGGCAAGTCGCGCTCGAACTTGACCAGCACCACATCGTCGTTGATCTGCCCCTGTACATTGTCGCGCGGTGCAGGGGCCCATGACACATAGTGCGCAGGGACAACTCGCTTCCACTCTCTCCTGGTACTGCTCGCGGGATTGCACGTGGCGAATGTGTACAGCGGCTCCTCGATGGTCGAACCTTTGAACACCTCGGCGCACCAGTCGAGACGAGAACTGATAGAAATGAATTCGAGCAAAATCAGCACGTGCGCACTTTCACTATTTGCCCCTTACCTAACGTACCTTACCTCACGTACTTACCCAGCAACGCGCCGTACTACGGATAGCTGGATACAGTTCAAATGTTGTACCTCACAATATAAGCTGGGAATATCAGCTAAGATAGATCGAAGCTAGTCAACAAGTTCAAAGGCAGTACCTGGCAATATCGGCCAGGTAGTCGTGCAGCAACGCCTCGCCCTGCGAGCAATCCACCACACGTCAGCGCCAGCATCACAAGATACAACAACCACAGGCCCACCTTTTCGAGAGGAGCGAGAGAGAAAGAGAGAGAGAGAGAGAGAGAGAGAGAGAGAGAGAGAAAGGGAGTGAGTGAGGGAGGGAGAGAGGGAGAAAGAAAGAGAGAGGGAGGGAGGGAGGGAGAGAAGATACCTCATCAGAGCCCAAGGCCGCCAAATACGGCCCGGCACGGTCGCGCAGGTCAGACACGAAGGTTGCCGCTGTGCTCTTGTCTGCCGAACAACACAGCGGGTGTATCAGCATGTTGGTGCATACGCCGCACGCATGCACGCACGCACGCACTCACGCGCGCACGCACGCACGCAAGCACGCACGCATGCACGCACGCACGCATGCACGCACCCGCGCCCGCACGCACGCGCGCGCACACACACACACACCGGTGAAACATTGCAGGCGCTGCATGAGAGTCTTGGCGTGCCACGCCTCAAGCGTCAGGTCCTCCATCCCACATTCATACACCAACATGTAGAGATGGCTCAAATCGGCATATAGCACACGCAGCTCCGTGGCAGGCACGTTGGATCGCACACGCTTCTCGCCAATCTCCAGAAGCTCAAGCGCATTGTCTACAAGCCCTGTACGGCGCTCAATCTCGTGCGCCCGCCGCACGTACCACGCCGCAGCCTCGTCAGCAGTAACAACCCCCTCCGCCCCAGCATTTTCGTCGGCGACGCTGCCCTCACGACAGGCGGGTAGGAGCTCTTCGTACTGCCGCGGGCGGCAAGTCTCCGGGATGCACGAGAGAATCTCGAGCCACTTGGGCGCAAGCTCGCCGCGGTAGCGTTTTAGCAGTACGACAAGCGCGTGGCACTCCTCCTCCAGCGCTAGCAGACGCGCCACCTGAGTGTAGTCGCTCTCGCAAAACCACTTGAGTCTTGCGGGGTCGAGCGAATCGCCGGGGTACACAAGATCGTAGATGTCAAGCCAGTCTATGCGCCTGCTCAGAACCTCGCGGCACCGTTCGATGTGCACTTTCTGCTCGCTGTCGTCGAGGTCTGACGAGTCCGCGAGCGCGGCATCGCAGCGCTTGATGCCGTATTGGCTCAGCAGACGGGCACCTTCTCTGCTTCGCGTGAGCCGACTGCGACACTCCTCTAGCACCCACCGCCGATCCGACACCTGTGCGAGCAGCGTCTCGATACTCTCTTGCGATACCGCGCTGTGTTCCCACTGCCGTTGGTACACGCCATCGACCGGGAGCCCGTGCGCGGTGGCCAACTGAATGGCTGCCGGGTAGTCACGCAGATCCAGCTTGCGTTGAAACAAGCGCTCCACCGATGTCTTACACACGGAAATCAACCGATAGCGCCTGACAAACCGCTCCCTCGGCGCCTCGCCCCCCGCGCCCCGCGGTTTACTGTCCCCCCCCGCTGCGACCGCACCAGAGAGCATGCGAGAGAGCCAAGATAAGTTGTCGCAGTTGCCGAAAGACGCCCCCACCTGTGTGTGTGTGTGTGTGTGTGTGTGTGTGTGTGTGTGTGTGTGTGTGTGTGTGTGTTGTGTGGTGTGTGTGTGTATACGTGTGAGCATGTGTTCATACGTGTATATGACCCCTGAATGAGTGTGAGCGCAGTACGTGCGTGTGCGCACGTGCGCGCGCATGCACATATACAAACACACGCACGGCCACCAAGACGTGTATACATCATGTCTACAAGTACACGTACTGCATACTACATACTACATTCAACAAAGACGCCAACCCCCCGCCACCCACGCATGCGCAGGTCCCAACCTCCTCCCCGCCCTCGGCGGCACTGGTACCCACGCGACGGCGGCAATCCAACACAAACATGGAACCCTCTACAGCAGAAATGGCGTTGGTCACGACGGGTTGGTAGTGAAAGGGGCCCAAAGGCGCCTTGAGTACGTTTGCTAGCCCCCTGTTGTGCTCGAGGCCGTGTGCGTTTAACGTGTGTGCGCGCGCGTGCGTGTGTGCGTTCGTGTGTGTGTGTATGTGTGTGCAGATATATGTGCATGCGGCTCTGTGTGGAGAGAGGGTAAGAAAGAAAGAGGAAACGAACATGCAGGTGTAGCACGCAGATGACACGTGCACAAACCCGCACAGAGACACACACCGCTCGATTGAGTTGACGGTTACACGACCGTCGCGTCTAGAGAGGACAAGCGAAGAGTCATCCCACCACGACACATCCCCTACAGTCACAAGCCAGGACTGGGACCACTTGTCGAACGTCGGCGCGGCCGCAGCCGTCGCACTGCCTCTGCCTTGGCTCGCTTCCTCTGGTGCCGGGATGTCGTGAGGGAGAAAGCGCTGCACACTTTTGCGCGCCACACAGTCGAGGACAGAAATGGCACCCGACACCTCGAGCGCCACGAGCATGCGGCCTGAGCGGCCAAAGCAGAGCTTTGAGATGGCCGAGTCCAGGGGCCACTTGCCGCGGGAGCTGGCAGCATGTAGGGCGTCGAGCAGCCACCCTACCACGGATCCCTTGGCGCCAGCCCCACCACGATGACTGCCCGTGCAAAACTGGAGCTCATACTTGTTGCCGTCGCTTGAGGCCTTCCAGACAGAGATGGATGGGCTCGAATTGGAGGCAGCGCCCACGGGTAGGTCCCAGCCGCCGATAGCCACCAGGCCCGCTCCCGGAAAAACGGTCATGCATGTCACGTTGGTGTGGTAGCGGGAGACGTCCAAGGGCTCGGCGACGGCGACGGCCGGGCCCTCCTTGGTGCGCTGCACTGTCGCCACAGGGTGTGTGTAGAGGACGCCGTCGTAGGACAGCGCGAGCAGGGCGTGCACGGGCGCCGCCGAGTCCGACGCGCCGACCTGCAGGAAGCCAATCGCCACCGCCGGGGCGCGCGTGGGCAGCAGCGTCGAGATGCGGGCAGTGGCGCGAAAGGTGTTGACAGAGAGGATGGTTGCGCTGCCGTTGGCCTCAGAGACGGCCAGAATCGCTCCGTCCTGGCTCCACGCCACCCGCCGCCACTGGAAGCCCCGCTCCCCCAACACAGGCAGCCCCTCCCAGTCCGCCCGCGGACTCGAGAACTCGTCCGCAGCCGAGAACAGGGTCAGTCCGCTGTCGCGCACCACGACGAGCGCCTTGTTGTTCGGCGACATGTCCACCCACCACAGCGGCGAGAGAAGCGCGTGGACGCGCGCGGCCGCGGCGCCGCCGCCCACGCCCACGGCAAGGGGTAAGTCCGTCACGTCCTGCCACCACGCCGGCGGCGGCAGGGAGCCCGCGCAATGGTGGAGCGCACTGATCCGCTCGCCAAATCTGCGGAACCCGGCCTCCTCCGCCTCCTGGTGCTTCTGCTGCTGCGCGCGCTCCGCAGCCTCGCCCTGCTGGGACCCGGGCGTTTCCTCGTCCTCGTCGGGCGCCCAGGCCGCGTGCACGAACACCTGCGCACGCCCGCTCACGGTCACCACACCGCCCCCCACACACACCCCACACGGTCGCTGCGGCCAGGCGCGGCCCCGCTCGCAGAGACGCGGGCCACGGCCGTCGCGGGACGCCGCGCGGTGTCAGAACGGAGTACCTCAAAGATGGTGGACTCGCCATCCTCGTCGCCAGAGGGCATGGCGGTCCCTGTTCGTGGAAGGCCACGCGAACTGCCTTGGCCTTATGGCATAAGGCTTTGCGAGGCGTGTCTATCGCACTATCCGATGGAAGCGATCGGGCGCCCTCGCGGCCCCTCTCGGCTTGTGCCCCTCCTGTGTGCCCTGCTGTGCGCCTCAGCGTGCCCGAAGGCGGCGCCCCCTTCCGCGTCCCCGCGCCCTGCGCCCCTCTGCGCTCGCACCAGTGCTGCCACCGCGTCCCGCGGCAGGCTCTGCCTGCGCGGCGGCGGGTGCGGCACAGGCGGCGGCGGGTGCGGCACAGGCGGCGGCGGGTGCGGCTCCGGCGCCTGTGCGCCGCGCGAGTCGGAGACCCCGGAGCCGGACTGGGCGCTGGAGGACGGCCCTGGCGATCTGCAGGACGCGGAGTCGTCGTCGGCGCCGCCGCCGCCGCCCCCGCGAGATATGCAGCTCGCAGCAAAGGAGCAGCAGGCTCTCGTGCTGGAGGATCGCCGGCAACAGCGCGAGCTGGCAAAGCAGGCCGTCAAGAGGCGGGCAGAGGGTTCCCTGTCCACCGACAACTTCGACTCGCTCGTCAAATACTTTGTGACATCGTGGCTGCAGATCCAGCTATTCAGCTGCTGGCGCCCCATCTTCGAGGCGCTACAGAGCGGCATCGGGGCCGAGAACGAGCTGGGCCCGCTCACGCGCAAAGATCTCCGGCGGGTGGTGGAGAGCGGCCTCGAAATTCTGGACGAGGACCTCTTGGAGCTGCAAGTCATCGACCTCAAGGAGGCGCCGGACTACGTCGCGCCGTCCGCAGAGGAGGTGGACCGGCGCGTGGCACGCTACATGTCGCTCGACACCAACGGCGATGGCGTGATTGACCTGCAGGAGTTTAGCGTGCGTTTCCTCTCCTACTGCCGCGAGGCCATGTACGAGAGCGTCGACGACAACTTCCGCCGCGAGTATGAGCGCGACCCCCTCTTTGTCGAGGAGGACCTTTCCCAAAAGCTCATCGAGTTTGACGAGCGGATGCAGAACGACGTGCGCCCACTCTTGAAGCTGATTGATGAGGCCCTGTGGCGTCTGCGCACGCCCGAAGAGCGAGCGGCGGCCATGATCCTACACACGCCCTTTGAAAAGCTCACGCCCTACGACATCATCGAGGTGGTCCGTCCGTGGGACACACTGGTGGATGTTGGTGAGAACTTTCGCAGACTGCACGCCCCGCTGTATGTTCTGTCGAGCGTGCACAGTGCAGCTGACTTTTTGGAGTCTGATGAATGGAATGAACGAATAAAAAATCCGAATATGTCGCAGGGGAAGACGGTAAGGTCAACGTTCGCACTGCCGAAGAATGCAAGGTTGGGCGCCGGGGGCGTAGAGAGATTGCGATGCCAGCCCTTGCGCATGCGGGCTGGCCGTGACGGCATTCGCGATGTGCGCATGCTTGGCCCTGGGGGAATGCTGAGGTGCATGCAGCATACCTGCTGAGGCTCGAGACAACGTCACATCCATCCTTGCACACATGCGCATGCACACGCGCACGCACCCAAGCACACGCACATACGCGCGTGCACTCTTGTTCACTCTTGTGTGGGTGTGTGGGTGCGAGCGCATGCACACGAAGTCGGAAGGTTCTCAATGATTTTTGGTGCAGGTGGGGCGGATGGAGCAGCAGGCAATCAGGCATGCAATTGATCACGATAGGTGGGAAGCATCAGCGCTCTTCACACAGGCGCTCACGGGCTTGGAACCACCTCCCAGGCCTGGTGACACAAGCAGGCTGCCTTCATCCGGCTCTGTCGACCTTGGAGGCGGAGGGGCAAGGGAAGGGGGGGAAGAGGGAGGGGCAGGATTTGACAGTCTCAGAGGAACGCAGAAAGCACTGGCAGCCGGCGACGAGGCCAACGACGTTCGTCGCCGTGTGCTTGGCAGAGCCGGGGCGGGGGGAATGTATTGGGGCAGAGAGGAAGAGGAGGAGGAGGAGGTGCTCTTGCCGCCGCGCTGGCGCGTGTGGAAGCGGGACGATGAGCCTGATGACATGCCGAAATTCTGGCACAGAGAGCCGCTTGTGCACTCCCGGGGGGGCTACGTGGACAACGTTTCGCCGGTGTACCTGGCGGGGATCTTGGCCAATCGAGCTCAGCTTTACCGGCAGGCATGCTCGGCGGCGTCGTTGAAACTGAAGCAGTACATTGATGCGGATGGGCGCCCTGAGGCGTGCGACCAGCCATCGCCAGAGATGGCCGATCTCATGTCCAAGGCGCTGGAAGATCTCGATGAAGCCGAGCTGCAGGTGTGGCGTGGATACGACGAGGAACCTCGAGAATGGCTGCTACGCCACGCCCTCAACGTCCTGGAGAGTGTAGGCATCGCATCTCCACAAGTCCCGCCCCCGACCTTTGATTTGCACATGTCTGTGTGCATGCAATCTGTGCGGCGCTCATCTCCGTGAGAGCATTGAGAGCATCGCCCCGCCCCCTCTTTCTTCTGCAGTCACGCAGCGGGCGCTTTGCCATCATATCATCAACTATCCCGGCGAGGGCGCCAAGGACATGGCGCTTGGCCGCGACCTCGGCCACTACGCCTCCTACGTAATGCTGGATACCTACAACCCCAAGGCTATTTTTCGGCAGCACCGCCCCTTCCGCCCAGCCATGGAGGCCACTGCAGCCCACTGCTGCTGGCCTACGCGGCACACCCGTACTCGAGGCGATGCCATGAGGCGCGTGCAGGAGGCCGGCGCCGGAGAGGCGGGGCTGGAGACTGTGATGAAGGTGCCGACTGAATTTGCTACAGTGGAGGATGCGCTTGCCGTGGTGCGCGATGTCAAGGTGATTGAGGTGGCCGGGGGCAAAGATATCAGCTGGAGCGACACCATTTACACCAATGGCTCTCCAATCCACCCGGATCTCGACATGGCCGATTTAGAGCCATGCGCACCCAGGCGCCGCCTCTCTGCCGACAGACTCCCGGATCTCCAGCCGCAAATCAACCACATGCTGCAACACCCCACGGCAGACATTCGAAAACGTCTGTACACTGGCCTAGTTTTAATTACTGATAAGGCTAGGGCAATGACTTTTCAGAATTTTGCCAGCTGGTCACGCCGCGCGAGGCAGAGGAGATACACATGGCCCACCGCGCGCGCATGACCGAGGCCATTCTCGTCACGGACGAGGACCTCCTCCTCCAAGGCATCTTGAGCATGCGCCGTCCTCAACCAAATGAAACTCTAGTCCGCTGTCCTGACGCCCTCACAATGCCACGCCAAGGCATACGTATCCACGTGCGCGGGCCCCCGAATGCGCGGCTGTGGGGGACGTGGAGCCTGGATAAAAACTGCGGCGGGACTTTCGAGGGTGTCACGTGCGCATTGGCACGTGCGAAAGAAACGTGTCATGTTGAGTACGAGACCTTCACCATGCTCTGCATGGGGGGGGCGTGGGAATTTGCGCATGTGGACGTTCGTGCTGGCGGGCCGGCCGGGGCGCTGTGCCTCTTTTATGACTCGGAGGTAAATCACTTTGTGCCCCCATTATGATTTGCAATTCTTGTGGACATCAGAGTCGCAGGTGGCACTGCCGGGCTTGCGGCGGGGGATGACCTAAAGACTTTAAGAGCCAACCCCAATTCTCGACCTCGAGCCTCGCAAGGACCCCCCCCCCTTCCCGCCCCTTCCCTGCCCTTGGCCCGACACTCTGCACCATACTCCTACGCGAATTCAGGTGGTTCTGCGGTGGTGCGGGATAGGGGGAATGGATGACGGCGAATACCGGTGCAACGAAGGGCTCGTGGTCAGAGACGCTGCCATGTGTAATGTGTCGGCGAGCGTGTTCGAGTTTTGCGGCGAGGGATGCGGCGGTTGCAACCCTGCTGTCTCTGTTCAGGTCAGAGCCCACAAAGAACCATCCACTCACACCGCACGCGCTGTGTGCGCAGCGGAGTGGCGGTGGGCGGAGGTTGAGGGCGGGCGCTCGCACATACACAAACACTGGCTCGCTCGCTCGCCCACACACACATAACACACACTCTACACACTCACACACGCGTGCATGCATACTCGCGCTCGCACACGCAACGGGTCCGCACACGCAGAACATGGCGCTGGTTCGAATCAATGCGTCGCTCTTCCAGCACAACTACAACCACGTGCAGCTCCTGAATCGGCCCATCATCCGCCTCGGCAACTGCACCTTCTGGAACCACTCCTTTGCGCTCTGGCTCCTCCACGAAACTGCTGTGGAGGGCAGTCAGCTGGCGGCGGAGAACTGCCGCTTTTATGGCCCTGTTTGGCGCAATGAGTGGCGACCGGGTATTGTTTCTTGGAGTTTGTGGGTGGGGTGGCTGTGGGATATGTGGTAGTGCCGATGCCGATGGATGTGTGGTAATTGTGTGGTTGGGTTAGGGGTGGGGGGTATGGCTGGCGTATAGTACATGTGGATGGGGACACATTAATGTATTGGTAGGTAGATGAAGGGCACACACGTACCGCTGCTTGTAGCGCTCTGTAGCGCCTAGATATTTGAACCCCTCGTATGCACGTCTATTTCGAGTGTTAGCTGCAATGGAGGTGGGTAGGTATGGAATTAGACAGACGGATGGATGGACAGAGGGATAGATGGGTTTAGGGTTTAGGGTTTAGGGTTTAGGGTTTATTTTTTTTACGTATGGATGGGTGGATAGAGGTGTGTCACAAGGGCTAGATGTAGATTCAGACTTCGATGTTAGACAGATCCATGGATCTCAACATGTGCTCGGCTGAAACACTCCTTCCCCTAAACTCACGCAGCCATCCTGGTGGAACAAAACAACGAGCGACACAGCCGTCACCAGCAACCAGACGCACCACCCCCACCCTCCTCCCCCACCTCTGCCTCCGCTGCCGTCCTCCAAGCGCGCGCTGCTAGAAGGACGGCGGGAAAGGTGGGAGGGGGGGGCGGCTGCGGAGGAGGAGACTGCACGTCCGTGCCCTCTGCTGCCAAAGAGAGCGCCTCCTGCGCGAGCTAAGGTCGTATGAAAGAGCATCAGCAACAGGAAAAATGAACGACCGGGACAATTTTTCATCGCAACGGCCGAGTTTGGCGACGCCAAATGCTTTGGTGGATGTGTAATAAAATAAAGCAACACTGTGTGTGTTGAGTATTTTTTTTAAGGACACCGAGCCGAGCCCCTTACAGGACTCCATCGGCGTGCGCCAAAAGGGCGGCCTACCCGGCCACCCCCCCGCTCAGTCCCCATCCAGAATCCACACAAGCCTCGGCTCAAGCACATGGATACGCGGCCCCGGCTGGCGGACCAAGCACACGGATACGCGGCCCCGGCTGGCGGATACACGGAGGTGTAGAGGATACTATATTCTGTACCAATAAACAACACATTCTCTCTCGTCGTATCTCATAGCACACCCACTCTAACACCCGACTATGCAAACTAGAATGTGTTCTCTCACCAGAATGTGTTCTCTCTCACTAGAATGTGTATGCGTTTTATGAAATCAGCAAGCCTAAAGTAGGCCAGTGATTTGGAGGGCAGTTAAAATCACAACCCTTGGTTCGTAAGGTTGTTCGTGGTTTTAGGTTTAATTAGTTTAGGTTTCGGATTCACCCAAAATAAAAGTACCTCAACTCAAGTGTGCTCTCGCATGATCCCCCGCGTCCCCACTAGCCTCTAGCCCCTAGATGCCCCAGGGGTACGCGTTCTAGCTCATTACTGATATCGATTCCAAGTTGTCGTTACGTTAACCTATCTGTCTCTAAGTTACGCTCCTTGGAGCGAGGGGGGGTGTCTGAGCTCAGCCAAGCTCAGGTCGACAGATAGCGTAAACCCTCGGGCAGTGCTTTCGCGAGTACTCCCCCGCTACAGGCCTTTACTCTGTGTGACTTCGAGTTCGTCACGGTGTCTTGTATTAGTACGGCCGACCGTTACTCGTAGATTAGTACTGGGACACATTTATGAAAAATACACAGCTGCTGGAAGCGAGCAGAAGAACAAACGAAGGAGGCCGCGATCGGGCCCCAGGGCCTTCGCACCTAAACGTCGTCTTGAGTAAAGCCGCCCTTAGCGGCCCGTCTGTGT
>Ga0315899_10002631_pt1 | contig 19770 bp, 17 predicted proteins | sample LakEriMetagenome_2_FD_203518 | JGI IMG/M metagenome (GOLD analysis project Ga0315899, IMG submission 203518) | Freshwater fungal communities from buoy surface, Lake Erie, Ohio, United States - Buoy 4 MA112 | ecosystem: Environmental > Aquatic > Freshwater > Lake | place: USA: Lake Erie, Ohio... | reverse complement strand
TTACTCGCTTGCGACTAAAAGACTATCAGCACCAAGCTAACCACGGAATTTTGCTAACTAGGGATGCTACAGGTAATGAGAGATCAGTACCACTCAATCAAAAAATTCTCGGTCATCGCTATGGCTCGGCAACTAATAATCCTCTTAGTGCTTACCTTAAGACTCGCAAGAATGAGTTAAAGGATCTAAAAGATCTGAAAAATATTGAGGAAATTGCACTTTTGATTCTCAGCAGCGAAGGTAAACCACTTTCCTTAGAAGAGATCGAACAACTTTGGGAGCGTTGGACGCAGCCCTATCGAAATTTGAATGGCTCACCTTTAACAATTGATCAAGCACGTCATACTTGGTGCCTCGAAATGTTATCTCGTGGCATTGACGTTGATAGTTTTTGCATCATTAGCGGCATCAAGCCTAATGAATTGCAAGCTTATCAAACCCGCCTCAATCAAAAGTTAGCAATTGATAAAGCGATCGCGCTTGACTCTTGAAAATAAAAATAAGTACCTATGCAGAATAAATTACCCAAGCCATTAAGGTTGCGACCCTCAGGGTCGCAACCTTAATGGCTTGGGTTTGAGATTAATTATGCCCATCTGCTTAAAAGTTCTGCTAGAGTGACGCTTTTGATGAAACCGATTTTGTGGTTTGCAGCACCTACGGTGCTGCAAACCACAAAATCGGTTTTGGTGACTTTTTTGCTATTGCCACCAAGTAGATTAACTTAGTGTATAATTCGGGCGTTTAATGTACTTAAAAGATTAAGTACGTAATAACAAATGTTCTTAGTGCATTAGATACGGAGCATCTTTGATTTGAGAGGCAAACAGGTTGGCATTATCGGAGTTCAGATCGGCATTTCCAATTGAAGTTTTGGGTAGAGAAGCAAAGTGAGAGTTCCTCTAGACTGTTACCGTATTCTAGGTTTAACGCACCTATCAGGACTAGACAAAGTCCATCGAGCTCATCGTGATCGCCTGCTCTCTATGCCAAGGCGAGAATATTCTGATGCGGCAATCGCTTCTCGTAAGCGCATTATCGATAAAGCTTATGAAACTCTGACCGACCGTGATCGCCATAGCGCTTCAAATGAAAGTGATGCATTGGAGTCAGATAGCACTCGCCCAGTTTTGACATTGCCACCTCAAATTGAAGCTGACGAAAAAGACTTTGCAGGGCTATTACTGATTTTGTATGAACTCGGCGAATCCGAGAAAGTCTTATCCCTTGCTAAACCCTATTACGATCCTGAAGAATCCGAATATCAGTCGGCAAGAATTTCGCCTCATGATCCAGATTTATTGCTCTCTGTATCGCTTTCCTATCTAGATCTTGGTCGCGAATATTGGAAACAAGGACAATATGAATCTGCGGCTTCATCCTTAGAATCAGCTCAAGAAATTTTATTACGAGAAGGATTATTTCTCAGTATTCGCAGTGAAATCCAAGCCGATCTATTTCGCCTCCGCCCCTATCGGATACTCGAATTGCTAGCATCTCCTGACAATCATACAGAAGCGCATCGCAAAGGCATGTCACTTTTGCAAGAGATGCTTGATGCGCGGCGCGGCATTGATGGCCTTGGTAATGATTATTCCAGTCTCGGTATAGACGACTTTTTGCGATTTATTCAGCAATTACGCAGCTACATGACTGCGATCGAGCAGCAAACTTTGTTTGAAGAAGAAGCCCGTCGCCCATCTTCTGTGGCAACCTATCTCGCGGTATATTCGCTGATTGCGCGTGGATTCTCTCAGCGTCAGCCCGCACTAATTCGTCGCGCCAAAGGGTTGCTAGTTAAACTCAGTGCTAAGCAAGATATTTATTTAGAAAAAGCTGTATGTGCTTTGTTGCTAGGTCAAACAGAAGAAGCAAGTGCCGCGATCGATCAGAGTGGCGAAGATGAGCAAATCTCTTACATCCGTCAAAACTCTGAAGGTGCGCCCGATCTTTTGCCAGGGCTATGTCTATATAGCGAACGCTGGATGCAAGAAGAGGTCTATCCACATTTCCGCGATCTTATGAGTCAAATCGTATCGCTTAAGGATTATTTTGCTGATGAGCAGGTGCAAGCATACCTAGAAGAATTACCTAATACTGGTGCAATGTCATCGGAATGGACTTCGCCAGTGGGAGGCGATCGCTTGTCAGCTATGTCTAATCTTGATGAGTCACCTTCTGCAAATCGAGATTTTGATCTTAATCCTGCAAAGACTGCCATTGCTGAACCAAAACTATCTAATTACGCCCCAGTGACACCTAATCGCTTTCAACGCTCTGCGACTCCTGTAATTGAGAGACCTGCCGCCTATGTCAACACCAATGGTAGTGGCAATATAGCGCGAGATCAGCCTAGCTCTCGTCGCACCAGCAATGTGCCACCTCTTAGAAACTCGACAAGAGCTGCTCATGAATCTGTGAGGGAGATCAAGCGCCCATCTCAAGTTCCCACTTCAAGTCATGCATCATTACCAAAACGTAGGTTTAATGTTGGGCGTTTAGCTACTGTAATTGTTTTAGCGATCGCTGTGCTTGCTGGCTCTATTTGGTTAGTTGTTTGGGCTGTTCGCGCCTTAACTGGTGCTCCCCAACCACAGCCTATAACCTTAGAAAAGCCAATTACAAATATAGTCCAAGCCCTTAAGGAAAATAATGCAGCTCCAGTTGCTCAACCAGGTCCTTTAGACAAAGAAACTGCTACCAAAGTAATCGAGACATGGCAAGCCACTAAATCAAAAGCTCTTGGCAAGGGATATGAAGACAATCTTTTGGAAGAAATTTTGATTGATCCTGCTCTTAGTGTTTGGAAAGGACGCGCTAAAGAACTCAAGTCGAGTAACTCATATTTGCAGTACCAAACAAAATCAAGTGCAGTTGATAGTGTTACGCCTGATGGCGATAGTAAGGCTAAAGTAGTTGCCAAGATTTCCGAATCGCGCAATTACTTTAATAATGGCGAGCTTGATCGCGGAGAGTCCAAAGATGATGCTAGCTACACCGTTGAGTATGATTTGGTAAAAAAAGATAATCGATGGCTAATTAGGGAAATGTTCGTTTTCTAAATTAAAAAGTGGCGCTATGCATCATTTTTGATCTATCCCAACCACAAAAGTGTCACCACTTTTGTGGTTAAAAACCAAACCTCGTAAGGGTTTTGAGATTACAAAATGGCTATGCCATTTTGTAATCTAGGATTAGAAATCTTCTACTATTAGTTCATCATCTTCAGGTTCAATTTCTTCAGGGACTACTTTCGTCGCCGAAACCTCAACACCTGCGGATAATTTTTCGCGTACTTGGCGTTCGACATCTTGAGCAAATTCTGGCTTGTCTTCCATATATTTGATCGTGTTATCTCGACCTTGTCCGATGTTGTCGCCTTGGTAGCTATACCAAGCACCCTTACGCACGATGATGCTCAGTTCTTCGGCAAGATCGACTAGGCAACCGACCGTAGAAATCCCTTTCCCAAAAATAATGTCAAACTCGGCGATCCGAAAAGGTGGCGCAACTTTATTCTTAGCAACTTTGACCTTGGCGCGAATGCCATATTCTTCAGTGCCCTTTTTGAGGGTTTGGATGCGGCGAATATCTAGACGTACAGAAGCATAGAACTTCAGAGCAGTTCCGCCTGTAGTTACTTCAGGGCTGCCATAAGATACGCCGATTTTCTGGCGCAACTGATTCAAGAAAATGACGATGCAGTTTGATCTACCGACATTAGCCGTGATCTTACGGAGGGCTTGGCTCATTAGTCTTGCTTGCAACCCAACGTGAGATGCGCCCATTTCACCTTCGATTTCAGCACGAGGCACGAGGGCTGCCACAGAGTCGATCGCAATGATATCTACTGCCATCGATCGCACGAGGTTATCAACTATTTCTAGCGCCATTTCGCCAGAATCTGGCTGGGAAATCAATAGGTTATTTATATCAACACCTACAGCCGCCGCATAAGTTGGATCTAGAGCATGTTCAGCATCAACAAAGGCGGCAACGCCACCGCGCTTCTGGACTTCGGCGATCGCATGAAGTACTAGAGTGGTTTTGCCTGAGCTTTCTGGCCCGTAAACTTCGATAACGCGACCTTTTGGGAGTCCACCACCAAGGGCAAGGTCGAGGGGTAATGCGCCACTAGGGATGGTCTCAACACGCATATTGGTTGCATCGCCAAGACGCATAATAGCGCCTTTTCCATGATCCTTCTCGATTTTTTGCATGATTGCATCGAGGGCTTTCTTTTTCTCAGGGCTGATGCTTGTCTTTGCCGCTTGAGCGCTCGGAGCAGTCTTATCAACTTGGCTATTTGCCGTCGCAGAGGAATTTTTCGCCATTACCGTTTGAGGTTTAGTTCGTCTAATAAGTCTGCCTCATTATGACACTAAGCTTCTTGATTTGAGGGATTAAATTTATGCTGAATTTTAAATGATTGTGTTGCTAATGCTTGAATTTAGATATTTGTACTAAAAAAATACAACATAAAACCCCAAAGGGAGATGCGCAGATTTGCGGCGCATCTCCCTTTGGGGTTTTATAGCAACAAAGAAATATGCTGAACATCTTCTGAAGATTTTTACTAAAAGAAACGCAACATTTGTTAAAGTCTAATGTCAGAATTGAAATAAGTAATTCTATCTAGCGGTCTACCATTATGTCTTCGGAACATCCACCAGTTATGTTGGTGGACGGCTATAACGTAATTGGGTTTTGGAAGCACTTGCAGGAGATTCGAGATCTGCAAGGGTTTGACATTGCGCGATCGCATTTAACCGAAACGATGGTGAACTTTAGTGCTTATCACGGCTATAAGACCACATTAGTATTTGATGCTTATGTACAAGCAACCCCCGCGAAATCTGAAAAGATTACCAAAAACCTGAAACTATATTTTACCGATCACAACGAAACGGCGGATACTTACATCGAGCGTCAATGTGGCAAGTACCGCCGCGATCCGCTACGGCATTTAAAAAGAATTATTGTAGTGACTTCCGATCGCGCCCAGCAGTTAACCGCAGTTGGGTTTGGAGCAGAGTGGCTATCAGCACCAGCGTTAGAACAGGAAGTGGAAGCTACGATGAGATCTGTACAAAGCCGTCAAAAGAATCAAAAAGCGAATACGAATAATTTACTGGGAAATCGCATTGATAGCCAGACCAAGGCTCAACTAGCTAAGTGGCGCAATAGTTTGAATTAAGCTTCTCTATTTGGAAATCGCAATATGCTGCAACCTAGTTCCAATCATTTATTTATTTCGGCGATCACTTTAATTGTCGGATTAGCTCTATCAGTAATTATCCTTGGCGAAGTTATTTATCGCCTACAACACCGCCGCCGCCCCCTCGCAGCCACCTTACAAGTAGTGCGAAACTTGGTATTGCCAATGCTCGCGTTCATGCTGTTTATTCAGTATGTGTTGCAACGTCCTGCTAATGAAGACATTGTTAAAAGTGTCCAAACTCTATTTTGGATTTGTGTACTTCACGCGGCTTTATCGTTACTGAATGCGATTATTTTTGAGCAGGCAAAAGCCGATACTTGGCGAGCGCGAGTTCCTAAACTCTTAATTGATTTATTTCGATTGTTTTTAGTACTTTTAGGGGTAGCGATCGTCCTTGCTAAGGTTTGGAATGCTGATCTTGCAGGATTGGTTACAGCTCTTGGAGTTAGCTCGATTGTGATTGGTTTAGCGCTCCAAGATACTCTCGGTAGTGTCATGTCAGGCATTGCGCTGATATTTGAGCGTCCTTTCTCAGTGGGTGATTGGTTGCAAGTCGGTGAATTGACGGGACAGGTGATAGACATCAATTGGCGAGCCGTGCGTTTGCAGACCTTTGAGCGCGAAATGGTGATTATCCCTCATAAACTTATAGGCAATGAAATTATTCGTAACTTTAGCCGTCCAATCCCTATTCATGCAGAACGGATTCGCCATGGCTTCTCCTATAATGACCCGCCAAATTTAGCGAAACATGTCCTATTGACTACGGCTTTAGAGACTGAAGGTATTTTAAAAGACCCAGAGCCAGAGATATATACAATTTCCTACGATGACTTTGCGATTACCTACGAAGTAAAATTTTTTATCGATGACTACAGCAATATTGAAAGTATTCGTGATCGCTTTATGAGTCGGATTTGGTATGCCGCCCAACGTAATAGCCTGACGATTCCTTTTCCCATTCGTACTCTTTATCATTTTAATGGGCCGACCTTACAGGCGAAGGGCAATTCCAAAAAATTTACCGAGAGCCTGCAATCTGTTCCAGCCTTTGTGCCATTACAAAATCCTGACTCTGTAGCCGATGGGATTGATCTACAACATTATGGCGCAGGTGAGAAAGTAATCTGGCAAGGAGTCAGTAACAATGCGCTATATATTGTGATCGCTGGTACGGCGCTTATGTCTGTTCGCGATCGCGAGCATATCGAACATGAACTTTTAACAATTAAAACTGGCGAGTTTTTTGGTGAGATGACGCTTTTTTCTGGCGAGCATAGCCCGATATCAGTAACAGCGATCGAGGATTTAGAAGTGATGCTGCTGTCTGCTAATGCTGTTAATCAAATGATCGATCGCCAGCCTAGTTTTGCCCGTGAAATAAGCCAGATCTTAGAAACTCGCCGTCGTGTGGTAAATACAATTCAAAAATCATGAACCAAAGAATCTATCGTCAGTGTATAACACCTCTTTGCATAGGCAAGGCAAAGCTTTAAATTGTCACGAAAAAGAAAGATAAAATGGTAACGCCATTTTATAGCCTTAGTCACTTTTATCAAGACAAATCAAAACCCAAATAGTGAGAGGCAGCGCGAAGCTCTGCCTCTCACTATTTGGGTTTTATGTCCTAACAAGAATGGCGACAGCTATCTCTTTCATTGCTATATAAAGTGTCATAAAACTTTTGTTAATAGTTATAAGTCACAACTATGTATAGTGAGATACATTTACAAACTTGGTTGAGTCGCTTAGAATTTTGATATTCAAATATCAACTTTGATCGCTACATTTAGCTTTTCGTTTTGAGTTTGCTAACGTATCTATATTTTCTAGGTCAAACATATATATGCAAATAAAAAACTTTTCTAGTTTATTCCTAATTCTAAACTTCTCAAAGTTAAGTATTTCAATCTCAAATAGAAACATAGTTGTTGCAGCTCTATCTTCATCGGCATTACTATTAAGCTCTTGCGGTGAATTGAATAAGCTAACTAATCAATCGACAGGTACAAACACGGGGATCCCGATCAAGCTTTTATTTGGTAGCGCTCTTGGAGATTTTTGTCAGCAAGCAGCAGTTAAATTTAATCAACAGAAGCCCAAACTCGATAATGGTCAGGAATTTTATATTGCCTGTGATGTTAAAGGCAGTGGTGATGTGGTGGCGGATGTGGTCGCCCAGTCACAACAGTTTAAGTCGGGGAAATTAGCCGCAGGTGCGCCTGAGTTACCTGCAATCATTTCGGTAGATGGGGAAATCTATCAGAATCAACTGATTTTTCAAATCAATCAAATTTTTCCAGGACAAAATTACATTCCTGCGATCGCTGATTCTCCCTTGATTGCCAGCAGTCCAATGGTGTTTATGACATCGCCAGAGGTGGCTCAGGGACTGAGTAAGCTGGATGCGCCATTCAAAACCTTTGTAAATGCCAATACGCTGAAGGATATCTCATCCACCGCAGGCGTGATTCCTTTTACCTATGTGCATACTGCGCCCACCCGTTCCAATTCAGGGCTGCAAAGCTTAGTTGCTCAATATGCGGAAGTTTCTGGCAAACGTCCTGAACAGTTGACTGCGGCTGATGTCCAGACCTATCAAAATCAAGTCAAACAGATTCAAAGCAAAGTTACTCGTTACGGAGTTTCTACAAACTCTCTCGCCAAGTCGATGGTTACAAATGGACAGTTTTGGGCAGCGATCGGTTCAGTGTATGAGTCTTCCGTAATTACCGCTAACTCCAGTTTGCAGGCAGGACAGCCCCGCTATCAGGCGGTCTATCCTAAATCCACCTTCTCATCGAATATGCGGGCGATCGTGCCAAGTGCGCCTTGGATGGATGGCAACAAAAAAGCCGCCGCCCAGAAAGTTGTCACTTACTTGCAATCCAATGAGGCGCAACAAATTCTCACGGAGTTAGGCTTGCGCCCTGGTACTCCAGGGGTGGCTTTAGGAACGAAGTTCACTGCGGATTTTGGGGTCGATCCGCAGGCTAAGTATGATTCCTATCGTCCGCCGCAGCCGCAAGTTGTGGAAGCGATGATCAAAAGTTGGCAGGAACAAGCGAAAAAGCCATCTTTGGTGGTGGTGGTAATTGATACTTCGGGATCGATGAAGGGGGCAAGAATTGCGGCGATGCAAAGTACATTGCAAGCCTATGTCAATAGCTTGACCACTAAAGATACGATCGCGATGATGGACTTTAATACGGTAATTAATCCGCCCGTTCTCATTGAAGGTACACCAGAGGGTAAAGCTAAGGGGCTGCAATATGTCGCTTCGCTCAAGGCATCAGGTCAGACTAGGCTTTACGATGCGACTTTGGCGGGACGGAATTGGTTGCAGCAAAACCTGCGGAAGGATGGCATTAATGCGGTGCTAGTGCTTACCGATGGTGCAGATTCGGGTTCATCAATCCAAATCGCACAATTGCATGCAGAATTGAAGAAGAGTGGCTTTGAAACCGAGCAACGGATTTCTGTCTTTACGATTGGTTATGGTGATGAGAAGGAGTTTAACCCTAAAGCCTTGCAGGATATTGCCCAGCAAAATGCAGGTTATTACACCAAGGGAGAACCTGAAACGATCGCCAGACTTCTAGCCGACATCCAAGTGGAATTTTAATGGATAATCCTCAAGTATGAAACTAGCCAATCCTCTGTATTATCCTCTTACCGTTGCTGCTGGCGGTGTTGTATTGGTTCTCACTGTGCGCTTTGCTAATTTTCCGATCGCTTTAGCAATGCCAATTTCGGCAGCGATCGCCACTTCGGGTGCGATCTTTCTCAAGCGCAATGAACCTGAATCTCTAGGAATTGGCGATCCTGAACTGGAATTAGAGATTGTGACGGTTAAGCAGCAGGCGATCGCGCTGACCCAACAGGCGCAGGTACTAAGGGTCGAATCGGGCAAACTGCTCGCCGAAGCCGATCAGATGGATTTATTAGTTGCCGTGCAGTATGCCTGTGATCGAGCTTCCGAATTTCCTAGCAAAATTGATTTGCTTGTTCAAAAGTTAAAGGGAGGGAATGCGCTGTTATCAGTTCAGGATTTGGAACAGCAGTTAATGCAGGTCAAGCAAAAGCTACGGAACAGCACAGGTATTGCAGCAACGCAATTACAGACCCTTGCCGCAGGTTTACAGCGCAACATCGATCTTGTGCGGGGCGGGGAAAGTGCTAGGCAAGCGCAGGTGGCGAGTTTAGCTACTTTAATTGTGGATGCGTCTGGAGTATTGCAAGCCTTACAGAATAAATTGCGGGTGGTTAACCTGACAGATTTGCAGCAAACTGCCGAACTGCGATCGCTGACCGATGAGTTAAGTTGTTTTCAAGAAAACGCAGAATTGTTACTAGCCAAGTAATACGTTAGGGGCGGCGCGAAGCGCTGACCCTAACAAATAAAATTCAAATAAGGAAATTCAATATGTCAACTACTTTGAGCCAGAAGAACCTTCAATTTATTCCCCTCAGTCCTGCCCAAAAGCAAAAGAATCTATTCATTTCCTTGGGAATTAGTATTTTTTCTGTAGCTCTGGCGATCGCGCCGATTCCTGGACTCAGCCAAAAGATCTTTATTGTCACAGGTACAGAATTACAAGAACCATTGCAAGCATTACAGGAAAAATTTAAACAGACCCATCCTAATATTCAATTAGAACTAAAATTTCAAGGTTCTCAAGATATTGTCAATCGCTATATCGACAATAAAAATGACTTTACGCCGACAGTTCTCATTCCTGCCAATGCCGAAAGCTTAAAAGAACTGCAAACGCGCTGGCAATCACAAAATGGTGGCGATGCTTTTTATGAACAGCCTAAAGCGATCGCCAAAACCATGCTAGTGGGTATCTCATGGTCGGAGCGTGGCAAAGTTCTATTTCCCAACGGACGTTTTGATTGGAATCGGATCGAACAGGCGATGCAGGCAGGCAATTGGCAGGCAATCGGCGGCAATCCTAGCTGGGGCAGCTTTGACTTTGTGACCACCGATCCCACGCGATCAAACAGTGGACAGCTTACTCTGGCACTATGGGCGCAGTCCAAACTTGGCACAAGCCCCACGGCAACCAATCTCAATAGTCCTAACATCTCGACTCTATTTGGGTTGGTGAAGCGATCGGTTTATCAGCCGCCATCATCAACCGACACTTTGCTGAAGGAATTTATTACTAGGGGTGAAAACGATGCGGATGTCGGCATTGTCTATGAAAGTGTAGTGTTATATCGCTGGCAGCAATCCGCCACTACCCAAGGCAAACCCTACCAAATCTATTACTTCAGTCCCACAATTGAAACCGTTTCAACGGCAGCGATCGCCAAGCGTAACATTGATAATAGCCAAGCCGAAGCAGCACGTAAATTCATCGATTTTCTAGCTCAACCCGAACAACAGGCAGTATTTGTCCAATACGGATTTCGCCCTGTTGCTAACAATCTTGATTTAAAAACAGTTCCCAACAGCCCTTGGAATCAAAATATCCCAGGCGCAGAAGTCAAGCCCAATGTCGATGCGATCGCCTCTCCTAATAATGAAATTCTGTCAGAAATCAAACGCTTATGGGAACGAGCTAATTAAAACAGTAAATCTCATATCATTATTATAAATACTCCCTTCCCACCAAAGAAATAGACATATAAAACCAAGAAATAGCTAGGCGGGGCTTCGCCCCGCCTAGCTATTTCTTGACTGGGAAGGGAGTAGCGATTATAAATAGCGATTTTCAAATGATCGATCGCCAGCCTAGTTTTGCCCGTGAAATAAGCCAGATCTTAGAAACTCGCCGTCGTGTAGTCAACACAATTCAAAAATCATGAACCCAAGATGGTGCCATTTTGAGCTTTTAAAACCATTACTGGGTTTAGTTTTTATAGCTGTTGCCATTTCAGAAATTGGTGACTACCTCTTTGTATAGGCAAGGCAAAGCTTCTAAGCATACCTTTAGCTAGATTCACACTTTGAAATACTTTGTTATATTTCTTTACATAAGAAAGTCACACATAGGACAAAGCAATGAGCAACAGTTATAGAGTCGATGAGCGCGGTGTTCTCAACAATTTCGCAGTTGAGCCTAAGATGTATGTTGAAGAAACCCAAAAGGCTGGCTTTACACCTTATGCTGAATTGTTGAATGGCAGATTGGCGATGATTGGTTTTGTGTCTTTACTTATCCTTGAATTTTCTACGGGGCATGGGTTGATTTGGTGGCTTGCTAACGTATAAGCACTGACCGTTCCCAATCAAAATGTTTGAGACAAAGTAAAAACGATTATTCGACCCTACCAAAAGGTAGGGTTTTTTATTTGCTATAGGAAAATGTAGTCACGCTTTCGAGAATTGGCATAATAACTGATCGCAGATTTGCTGTAAAGTTCTCGCTTCATCTTCTGAGATGTGGCTAGCAAAATACTCGGAAATCCCCTCCGCATAAACTATCCACATTTTTTGTTGCATTGCTAAACCTGATTCCGTTAAGACAGCATAAGTCCCCCGTCGATCATTGGGACAGGACTTGCGATAGAGAAAGCCTGCATTTTCAAGGCGATCAACAAGGCGGGTTAGATTGCTGCGACTTAATAGAACTTTTTCAGCTAGCTCACTCAGTCGCAAGGAGTAATCTGGAGCTTCTTTGAGTGTGAGCATTACGTCATACCATTCCAACGGCGGCAGCTCGGCTTGAGTGATTTTTTCGGCAATGCGATCAAGCAACTTGCTTCGGAAATAGCTGAAATATTAATCTGTGCCTCCCCATGTCCATGTTGGATTACCATCCTTTACACCCTTATTCAAAATCACAGGCATTAGTCCATTCGCATCACTCAGCCCTGTCATATCCAAAATCAAATAAACCTTGTCATTTACAAACCGCATCCGCAAATATGAATGCCCTTCAAACGGCTCACCATTATATTTAGTGATTCCAGCCGCCGCCTTACAGTTGTGATACTTGACCTGCAATTTTGCCACCCAAGTCACGCTAAACTCATCGCTTTTCTCAATCCGAAACTCTCTCGCAAACCAACCTAAAGAAGCCGATCCATCGGTAGTATAGCTACCCTCAGTATAGGGACGAGGTGTTTGTGTCAGACTGACTTCATTAGGACAAATTGGAGATTTCCCCCTCACATCCATCGCATAAACCCCAAGCGTGACATTGTTCGCCTCAGCAAAACTGGGATTTGTAAATATGGATAATTGGGCGATCGCAGCCCCCCCAATACCCAAACATATTTGCTTAAAAATTTGACTGAAAGCCTTAAACCTAAAATTTTTCATATAGTTTTTACTGCTACATTAACCCAGTCTATGCATTTTGAATCTACAAAACTTAGAAGGCAAAAAAGCTTTTGTAGTTCCCTCAGCCTTCAGGATTTAATTACTGCAATTTTCGATCACAAAGAATCAAAAAATTAAAAGTGTTGCTAAGCAACACTTTTAATTTTTTGTGATTTGGGTTTGAGCGCAAAGCGCTGCAAGCACGTAGCACCATGACCCATAATATTTAATAGATCTTAAAAAACGCTATATTGATCTGCCTAGGCTAAAAGCGACAACTAACCCATGACCACTTCCGTTTTATCCGACTTAAAAATTCGTTTCTCTAAGGCGATCGCATCAGCTTTTGGTGAAGAATATGACAACCACGATCCCGCCGTTGCGCCCTCTAAGGATGCTAAATTTGGCGATTATCAATGCAATGCCGCTTTGGGCTTAACCAAAAAGCTTAAACAAAAGCCTCAAGATGTGGCAGCAAAAATAATTGAAAATTTACTAGCCGATGAAACTGTAAATGAAATATTCGAGCCTCCGACGATCGCAGGAGCAGGATTTATTAACTTAAAGCTCAAACTTAGTTATTTAGAATCACAATTAGCGAAAATGCAAAAAAGCGATCGCCTCGCGATCTCTAAGGTCGAGAAACCTGATCGCGTCATCGTTGATTTTTCTAGCCCGAATATTGCTAAGGAAATGCATGTCGGACATTTGCGATCGACGATTATCGGTGATAGCATTGCGCGGATTCTGGAATTTCAAGGTCACGAAGTCCTGCGTCTAAACCATGTTGGTGATTGGGGAACCCAATTTGGGATGCTGATTACCTATTTGCGCGAAGTTTATCCCGATGCGCTGACTAAAGCTGATGCGATCGCGATCGGTGACTTAGTAGAGCTCTATCGCGCGGCAAAAAAACGCTTTGACGAAGATGCAGAATTTAAAGAGATTTCTCGCGCTGCGGTAGTGGAGTTACAAGCTGGAGGCGCTGAAGCCAAACTAGCATGGCAACTACTTTGTGAACAGTCACGTCGCGAGTTCCAAAAGATCTATGACACCCTCAATATTCAATTAGAAGAACGTGGTGAATCTTTTTATAATTCGTACCTATCAGATGTCGTTGCCGACCTCCGCGAAACTGGCTTACTCCAAGAAGATCAAGGCGCTTTATGTGTCTTTCTGGAAGGATTCAGTAATAAAGATGGTCAACCCTTGCCTCTAATTATTCAGAAAACTGATGGCGGCTATAACTACGCCACCACTGACCTCGCTGCTCTGCGTTATCGCATTCGTGAAGATAAAGCCACGCGGATTATTTATGTAACTGATATCGGTCAGTCGGGACATTTTACCCAAGTCTTCCAAGTCGCCCAACGAGCCAATTGGATTCCAGAAACCGTGCAAACGACGCATGTTCCCTTTGGCTTGGTGATGGGTGACGATGGCAAAAAATTTAAAACGCGATCGGGTGACACGATCGCACTCAAGAGTCTCTTGGAAGAATCGGTCACTCGTGCACGAGCTGATATCGAAACCCGCAATCCTGAAGCTTCTGATGAATTCAAGCAAGATGTTGCCGAAGCTGTTGGACTTGGTGCAGTAAAGTATGCCGACCTGTCACAAAATCGCACCAGCAACTATATCTTCAGCTTTGATAAGATGCTAGCCCTACAAGGCAACACAGCACCCTATATGCTCTATGCCTATGTGCGCGTGCAGGGAATCGGGCGTAAAGGCGAGATTGATTTTGCTAGTTTGGATGCTGATGCGATCAAGCTCACGCAAGAGCCAGAGATTGTCTTAGCCAAGCATTTGTTACAATTTGCCGAAGCGATCGATGCTGTCTCTGAAGAACTGTTCCCAAATCGTCTTTGTCAATATCTCTTTGAACTCAGTCAGAAATTCAATCAATTTTTTGAGCAATGCCCAGTATTGCAAGCTGAGGAATCAGAGAGAATCTCGCGCCTAAGTCTGTGTGATATCACTGCCAAAACTCTTAAGCTTGGTTTAAATCTACTCGGTATTCGCGTATTAGAACGGATGTAAAAAAAGGTCGTGCGAAGCACGACCTAAAATATAGGAATTAAAAAAATGACTTTAGAACAACCTGATAGCGTTTGGAATCATAAGCCTTGGTGGTGTCAACCTTGGTCAATTATCTTGACTGGAATCTCGATTATTAGTGGCAGTTGGCTATTGTTTAAAATCGTCTGGTTATCTATTCTTGTTGCGATTCCCATATCTGCATGGATGGGATTCTTTGTAATTCTATTTCCCCAACTAGCGCTGCAAGAAGTTAATCAAGAGATTAAGTAATTAAAGCGAGATGAGGCGATCGCGGTGATTTTGCCATAGCTCCTGTGGTCTATTGCAAATCAGAGAAATTGCGATCGCAAATATGTTTTATAGTCAAATAAAGCAGAATAATTCGTAATCTCCGTAAAGCCAAATTACAACATGGGTGTCAAGGTAAATCAAGGTTTATTTCATGCTCCCAAGAGATATTTACAAGATCGTCAGGATCGCCAATATATACTTCTGGGTGAGGTACAAGATTGTCAAGTTTGCTTTTTTTCTGTATTGGTAGTATTTGGAAGCGTTTGCCTTGCCAATCAAGTTCGATGGGGTCGCCTGTGGTGGCGATTTCTTCTAGTAGGTTAATAAAGTTGGTGGTGAGTCTATCTACAGGTATGGTTTTCATATATTCAATTATGAATTATCAATTACGAATATTCCTCAAACTCTGGCAAGGATGCCTCAAAGTCATCTGACATAAATATTTTATCTTTGTCATTGCCAAATAACGATCGATTGGGGGCAATGGATACTAGTCTAGCTACGGGTTGATCGCCTTGGGTAATAACAATTTCTTAACTAGCGATCGCTAAGTCGAGTAAGTGAAGTAGTTGAATTTGGGCTTCGGAAATGTCGATTTTTAAGGAGGGTTCGGAGGCTAACATAACTTTGTGAGTTAACATCTAAGATTTAGGATAGCACTATTATTTATGGCTGATGAGTCGTTTGAGTCCGTGCCGATATCGTTTGCGGATGCTTGTTTGGAGAGGATGGCTGGGCAAATACCGAATAGTGCGGTGATGACTTTGGATAGTGATTTTAAGATTTATCGGAAGTATCGCAATGAGGCGATTGTAGTAATTTTGCCATGATCGTGCCTGTGGTCTATTACAAATCAAAGTGCGAGCGCGCCAAAATCAAGATTTGCTAATTATAATTATCCAAAATCACCACGTCCATCACAGGCTGCATTGAAGCTTGCCACTTTGATTTTGTGATCTGTCTCAGTTTTCAAATTCCATTTACCTGATGTTTCAGCAACAATCGTGATTTCTCCTGCACATTTTTCGACTTTAAATAGTCCTTTTGTCATAGTTGCGCGATCGCTTGCTGCATGTACGCAAGTGCGTGTAACCTCAGTACAAATAAATCTATCAAGACGCTTATCCTTATTATCTTTCAACTCAATTAAAGCCTTGAAAAGTGCTGGTTCAACATGACCATATTGATTTGTACTTCCCACAGAAAGAACTGCAAGTTCAGCGTCAATCAAAGTCAATAACTCTTTCAATTCATCACCATTTTTAGGGTAGGCTCCATGATGAGGGATTTTGACGATATTTGCTTTAGCTTCTTTAGTTGCTGCTGCACTAGCTTTTACAACAGATAAGTAATCTGACAGTCCAGCATCTTCTAAATCTGCAAGTAGCATTGCGATGAATTCTCCATAGACAATTCGCAACACTAGAGAGATTTCATTGATCTTGCTTTTACTTTTTTGTTGAACAGCAAAAGGTTCTCTGGGATGAAGAGTATATATTTTAAGACTATCAACAGTGTATGGGGTGGGATCGGAAAGAGCTTGAACAATGCGAACTTTACGACTTCGATCCCAATCATCAAGGTTGTTTAGGGCTTGCTCTAAGTCTTTATAATCAGCATTTGTACCTCGCTGAATATTTAATTGTTCATTGGCATGGTGATAGAATCCGTAAGGCAAGCTAAATATCTCTATTTCACCGTTGTTGCTAAACCATAATTTAAGGAATTTGACTAAATCTATGATGGATTTAAAGGGAAAATGATCTTTATGATTATGTGTGACGTAAATTCTATTAATCTTTTTGAATTGCCTTTGTTCCAGCCATTTATAAATAAATCGTGAATTTTTGCCAAGATCGACAATAACAAGAGCATCTTCAGCATGAACAACGATACAGTCTGCATTACCAACAGGTAAAAATACAATTTCACAGGTCATCAAAAATCCTCCCTGTCAGTAATTCTACTCAGTTTGGATTTAAGTTCTTCATTGGTTAGGTATGAGTAGGGTATATGTCGGAACTTTCTCAATGCCCAAGGACGTTGAGCCAGTTCCTCAAAAGTTTCTATATCTTCACTAAGTTCTGCTTCAAAGACCGTTCCATCGAGCGCCCAACCTGGCAATTCTTGAGGTAATGACAACCATGCTTCTTCGTTATCATCTAATAGTCCACTAAGACATAACAAAATTTGATCGTTGTCTTGGCTAATTTCCAAAACTTGACCAATAACAGTCAAAGTCTTTCTTTTTTGCTCTTCTTGCCAAGCTTTTAATTCTGGAGATTTACCTGTACGTTGACGTTTAATCCAAGTGGGATTTCCATAGGATTTTTCTACTAGACGATTTAATTCTTCCCTTAAAGGATCTGCATCTGGAATAGGTTCACGGTTTTGATCCCGTTTAACCATTTGAGCGGTAACATCAATAATTTTTCTATCTACCGATAAAGGAAGTGGAAATTGAAGCAGAATATCTTCTGTTAGATTAACAGTCCCACGTCCTATCATAGATAATTCTACTGCCAAATCGGAAGCTAAAATTCCCAGCAACCATAATCTTTGTTCTTCAAAACTCAAGTCCCCCCAATTTGTAGGCGGTTCTTCTGGTTTATATTCCTTGTTCGTCATGTTAGCTTCTTGAATAGGCAAGATGCACCAAATACTATTGTTAGGACAAAATCCCGTGGCATCAAGCTGTACAGGGAGAGGTTTATTATTTTTAGATGAAATATTTGCTATGCGACCTACAAGAATTTTAGATTTGGCAAATAGACTTTCACATCGTTCTCTTTTACTTTCCAGATCAATTGAGTCATATATGACCCATCGCATCAAAGGATCAACTCTTTCTCGATCAGCCCAAAGAGAACCTTCTTTGCCCCATCTCATCCGCCATGTTGGTTTATATGGTCTGTCACTTGGCGGATATTCAACAGGAGGATATCCTTTACGATGTAAAACACCAGTAAAGATAAAGAATAGGCATGATAATTGGATAGTTGGAACAGATAGATTAATTTTAGGTTCTGTAACCTCATTCCAATCCCCATTAGGATTGATTGTTGAAATCCATGAGTTTCCTAAGTATGCACCATCAAGGATATCAGGGATTTCAGCCCCAGAGATAACTTTTCTTGAAATAGGATAATATTTTTTAGGCTGACCAACAGAACCAGAGACTACACAAGTATCTTGTCTAGCGCTAACTCCAATAGTTCCTACAGGTAATTGCCAAATCTCAAATAGGTTACATTTACTAGATAAAGCCTTGCGGATATCTGATACATCAGAATATTTCGTACCTGAGATAAAAGAATTTGGCAAAATAAAAGAAAATTGAGAACCATGATCTAGCCAATGGATAGCTTGTTTGACAAATTCAAAAGCTAATTGCCTCTTCCCTCGTATCTCAAAAGGGGGGTTAGCAATGATAATGCGTGGCTTGCAGCCAATTTTTTGGATGATATTTTCTTTATTTAAGGATTCGTAATCTTCACCATAAAACTTTGGAGATGGTAGAAAATCAGAAATGCCAGTAGATTCCCTAGCTAGAAAATAGCGAAGCTGAGTGATTAAATTAACATCCTTATCTAAATCGTTGCCGATGACGTGATTGGCTAAATAATCTCTTCGTGATTGTTCGTCAGTAGGAATATCCGACATTTGAGAAAGCCGAGCGGTAGCTGCTAAAAGCAAACTTCCTGAACCAGCCGCAGGATCGAAAATAACCCGTTCTTCTGGACGAATACGTTCTAATGGCAATAACTCAAGCATTTTTTCGGCAACTTTGATCGGTGTATAATGTCGATTCAAATCCCCCCAATTATTTCCGTTTAAGTCGTCAGGTAATTCTATAATTGCTTTTTCGTATAAACTGCCCACATCACGATGATTAGTTAAAGCAAAACTAACAGATTGCCCCATATACAGAGCAAGTTGTTGTCGAATTACTTCGTTAGTAAATTGAGCAGACTCTAAAGCTTTACTAAAAAAGCCATTGGTACGAGTCACCATAAGATTAAGTAAATCTAAGGGATCGTTTGTTTGAGATAATTCAGCAGCCCCGAAAAAGCCTTTATCCTGCAAAATTCTTGCTGCTAAATAAGCGATTGCTACTCGAATAACGTGACCTTGAATCTCATTCCTTGATGAGCCTAGCCCTTTAGAAGACTTAACTTTTCTTAATGCTTCTTCAATAGCTTTTTGGAATGCTTTATCAATCCGTTCCTGTTGACGTAACAAGAATGTAAAACTTCTTTCAGAAATAGTTTCTTCTAAATCTGAAAGAGATAACTGCCCTTGACGGAATTGTGCCAGAGCTTTTGGCGTAAAAAGATGAGGCTTAGTGGAAACTAGAGTTTCACGCCAAGCATTAATATCCAAAGTTTTTTCATCTAACCTTTTAGAAGAATCAGAAGGTGTTACAAGATGTAGATGCTCAGAACCAACCAGTAAACCTCCCCGAACTGGCCATTCTTCCAGTCTGCGTCTCCATCGATCTAGATCATCTTCATCAGGGACAGGCTGAACAAAAAAAGCAAGAATATTAGCATTAGGACGCAAACCACCATCTGTCCATAAAGCATCAATTTTTACTATTCCTTGAGTGTCAATTTCTGGCATAGGAATATTCCGCATTGGTTCGATCTGATAACGATCCATCCAAATACGTTGAGTTAAATCTAAAGCTTCATTAAACAGTGCTTGGCTAGTCATGGTAATTGTCAACTTGCTAATGCAAGCCCTGCACGTTTCTCAAAATCAAGTACATGATGCTTCTCAGCCTCCCTGAATAATTCAGTAATAATGTCACCGATCGCACCAACTTCATGAATCACAACTTGCCCTTTATTCACTCCTGAAGCTTCCAATACAGTCAAACCAAAATGTCTCAGATCTTCGACCAAATACAATTGTGAATTTACCAAGACAAGTTTAT
>Ga0315899_10002630_pt1 | contig 19775 bp, 15 predicted proteins | sample LakEriMetagenome_2_FD_203518 | JGI IMG/M metagenome (GOLD analysis project Ga0315899, IMG submission 203518) | Freshwater fungal communities from buoy surface, Lake Erie, Ohio, United States - Buoy 4 MA112 | ecosystem: Environmental > Aquatic > Freshwater > Lake | place: USA: Lake Erie, Ohio... | reverse complement strand
ATGCCACGGTCAGCTTCCCTCCCGGATCGGGTTGCCCGACCCTCACCTCCGCCGTAGCACAACTTGTCACCGCACCTGACCCCACTGCGGTGAGTTCACCTGGAAGCCTGTCCGTGTGTGTGGGAGGAGGTTTGCCTGCTCCACTGCAGGCGGTGTTCGCCGGCGGTACGGGCGGGGTCACCTACGGTTGGTCCGTCAACGGCGGAAGCGTTTTAGGAGCGAGCGCCGCGACGTATGCGCCACCAGCGTACACTGCACCGGGCACTTTTACGTACGTGGCAACCGCGACCTATGCAGGTTCAGGGTGCGACGCCGCGAGCAGCGCACCTGCTACGGTCACCGCTGTGGCCGATCCTGTGGTCACGGCGCCTACGAGCGCAACCTATTGCGTGGGAGGTGCCACAGCGGCCGTTCCTTTAACCGTCGCTGCGTCTGGCGGACTCGGAACCACGAGCTACCAATGGTACGCCAGCACCCCCCCGTCGGCCCCACCGGTTGCAATTCCCGGAGCGATGGGGGCGTCATACACCCCGCCATTGGCAGCGACGGGGTCGGTCGCCTACTCTGTGATAGCTTCCCAAACCGGTCCCAATTGCAGCGTTACATCAGTGCCTGCAACGGTCACCGCCGCACCCCTTCCCACGTTTTCCGCCCTTCCGGCCTCCGCGACGGTCTGCGTCGGGGCGCCGGTCATGCCGCTGAATGTGGCTGTGACAAATGGATTAGGCACTCCTGCCTACCAGTGGTTTTCATCCTCGACATCCGGAACGGGCGGCAGTGCCATCCCGGGTGCTACCGCTGCGAACTTTACACCCTCAAGCGCCATGCCGGGCACAACGTATTACTCGGCAACTGCGACCTTCCCCCCTGCAACGGGCTGTCCAGCGGTGAGCTCACCCGCCGCGTTCATCTCCGTAAACGGTGTGGAAGTAGCAGATGTAGCGGCGAGTCAGCACGTGTGCAGTGGCGAGGCGCCGGCGGGTTTGGCCCCCCTCCAGTCCCCGACGGGGAGCGGAACTTTGAGTTACACGTGGCAAACCTCCACAGGCGGCGGATTCGCAGCCATTCCAGGCGCAAACGGTCCGACCTTCACACCACCCGTCCTTTCGAACCCTGGCACAATACCTTCCCATGTGCAGTATCGTTTGCGCGTCACGAGTACGCTCAACGGCCTCGGATGCTCGGACACATCGCCCGCGGTTACCATCACGGTGCACCCCCTACCCGTAGCATCTGCACCGGAGTCTGCAGTGTGCGATGGTGCGGCGGCGGCGGCGGTTTGGTCCAGCAACTTGAGCTATACCGGCTCCTCCTTTGCTTGGTCCGCTGCCCCACAAGCCTCCGTCGCGGGCGAATCGGCCACTATCCAATCGGGGAACATCATCGACGATGTTTTGGACAACCTCTCTGCGATTCCACAGTGGGTAACATACACGGGCACAGCGACCTCCGACTTCGGTTGTGTCGGCCCCCTAGGCATCGCCACGATCCAAGTCGTTCCCGCCGTCTTCATGCAGCCGACAACTGTCCCGCCGATTTGCAGTGGATCGGTGGTGAATGCCGTCTTGAATGCGAACGTTCCTGCGAGTTTTGATTGGCTTGCAACGGTGAACAACCCCGGCGTATCCGGAGAATCCCTCATTCCGGTAACTGGATCAACCCTCTCGGATGCACTTGCAAACGGCTCAGGCGTGGACCAACTGATCATCTATTCGGTCACCCCTACCTCCCTCGCAGGCACGTGCACCGGCGCCACCTCTGCCATTTCCGTGGTGGTAAAGCCCCCCATTGCATTCCTCAATGCCGGGCCGATGACGCTGTGCAGCGGTGAAGAGGTGGGCCTAGAGCTGGAAACGAACACGGAAGCTTCGATTTCGTGGATTGCGTTATCCAACCCTGCGGTCCAAGGCGAGTCCACAGGACTCCAAACCACCTCCGCCCTCAATGACGCCCTCGTAGTGCCGGGAACGGCTCCGGCCACGGTGACCTATTCGCTCGTGGCCCTCTCCCCAGATGACGGGTGCGCGAGCCCTGTCACGTCCCTCGAAGTGCTTGTGCTTCCAGTGCCTGTCGTCAATCCCGTGGAGGATTGGGCTGTGTGTTCTGGGGAACTGGTTCCTGCGGTCACGTTGACCGGTCCAGTTGTAGGTGCGGAGTACGCATGGACGGCTGAAAGCACGCTTGACGTTGCACCACCCGCTGAAGGGGTAGGTGCTGTGCCGGCGTTTTTTGCAAGCAACACAGGTGCATTTGAAGAGGTCTTTGAGGTCACCACATTTGCGACCCTGGAACTCAACGGGACCGTTTGCGCCGGGCCCGCTGAGTCCTACACCGTTACGGTCAATCCGACTCCGGCGGCTTACCCCCTGCCTGACCTCACGACCTGCGCAGGAACGGTGGTTTCTGGCATTGCACCTGCCGGGCCAGTTCCGGGGACCACGTGGGTATGGGAGTTTTCCGCCCCTCAACTGGGCTTGTTGCCCGAGGGCACAGGCAACATCCCCTCCTTTTTTGCATCTAACCCCGGCCTCTCCCCGGACAGTGGTGTGGTGACGGTGGTTCCGATCTTTGCAGCCGGTGGCGCGGCTTGCGCGGGAATTCCGACCGATTTCACCCTGACGGTGTTGCCCGCTCCGACGGTAGGCCCGACCAGCAGCGAAGTGTGTTCCGGCGAACTTGTTGAACTCTCTTTGAACTCTGATTTGGCCAGCACCTATGCGTGGTTTGCCATCCCTCAACCGAATGTACTGGGTGAAACTTCATTCCCCATTCAGTCTGGCAGCCAGATCAGCCAAATCTTGACCACCGACGCCTTGTTCGCCCAAACCGTGAGTTATCAAGTCGTTGCGACCGATATCCTCAACGGTTGCTCGAGCCCTCCCACGGCCATTCCCGTGACCGTTCACCCCCTCCCGTTGCTCGGATTTACGGTGTTGAATTCTTCCACGTGCGAACTCAACCCGATCTATTTCAGCAACAATTCTCCGGGAACACTGACGTACTTGTGGGACTTCGGGGACGGCACCACGAGTGTGGCGGATGACCCCGTCCACGCGTATCCGGGCCCGGGCGAGTACGTCGTGGAATTGACTGGGTCGAACCCGCTCACAGGTTGCACGAATTCCATCAGTGAAGAGCTGGAAATCGGGGTGGTCCCCGATGCGACCTTCCTCGTATCTGACAGCAGCGGATGCGGGTTGACCGAGGTGGAGTTTCTTGCCGTGACGCAGGATTCTGCGCTCGTCTACCTCTGGGACTTCGGGGACGGGTCGCAATCGACCCAAATCGGATCCGCAGGCAACCAATTCGCCCCCACCGGCTGCTTCGATGTTACCTTGACCTTGACCGACGGCACCGGGTGTGTGGGCGTTTATGGCATCGAGGAAGCCGTCTGTGCTTTCCCGATCCCGAACGCCGAATTCAACGCCTCCCCCTACACGACCACGACGCTGGATCCGGAGATTGAGTTCACGAATGGGTCGACGTTTGCGACGAGCTACTTCTGGGAGTTCGGGGACGGAAACACGAGCTACGACCCAGATCCTGTGCATGTTTACCAAGGATTCGGGACCTTCCAAGTGAAGCTCACCGCTTCGAACGGGACGGAGTGCATCGACGAAGCCCGAGCATCCATCGTGGTCAACCCCGACCTGGGAATCTACGTTCCGAACGCGTTCACACCCGGAACGCTGGGGCCGCAGAGCAACGACGGCATCAACGACGCGTTCAAACCGATCATCAGCGACCCGAGCTTGCTGGTTTACTATCACTTCCAAATCTTCGACCGGTGGGGAAATGTCATTTGGGAATCCTATGACCCCGATGCGTGGTGGACCGGCGGCGTCGACCCGGGCAACGACTACTACGTCAACAACGACCTGTACGAGTGGCGGTTGCACGTGAAAACCACCTGGTCGGACAACGACATCATTTCGTTTGGGCACGTCACCGTCGTGAAGTAACCCGTGCGGCAGGTGGGCCGTATTTTCGGGGCATGAAGCGGATGCTCTGCAAGTGGATTGCCGTTTGGGCGGTGGTTGGGTTGGGGGTGGGGGCCACAGCCGTGGCCCAAACCCAAGGCATCGCCCCCGATGCGCGGGCCCTCCTCGAACCCCTCGCCATGGCGGAAGTGTTCAAGCTCGACCCGGGCATGAAGGCGTTCCGGCTCTATCCGCTCGATTGCGACGACTGCACGCGCGAGACGCTCCCGGACCGCGAGCTCATTGCATTCGCTGTATCCGAGTTCGACCCCGGCCGGCGCCTCGATTTGCGGCGCGCGGTGCTGCTCATGCTCCCTTCCCCGGGTTGGCTCAGCGAGCGCGGCGTCAACGAAGGGCTCGTCTCGTGGCAATGGGTGCCCGGCCCGGAATGGGCGGCCATGTTCGCGGCCTACCTCGAAACCACGACCCAAATCCGGCCCGTCGACGGCCAGGTGCCGGTCTTCATCTCGTCCCCAGCTTCCACCTGCCTCACCGCCGACGGCAAGTCCGTGCCCGGCACCTTCCGCGATCCCCGCCCCTCCCCTGCCGGCTCAGAACCCGCCTGCTACCGCGGCAGCGGCAAGGTCGTCCCCATCACCGACTTGCGCTTCGAAGCCGACCAATACAGCTACCGCGCCTCCGAGGCCACCGCCGGCGTCGACCTCACAAAGGCATCCATCCCGTTCATTCCGCTCGCCGGGAGCGTCCACCGTGTCGCCGCGTACCGCGAAGGCGTGAACGTCATCGGAAGCCCCTTCGGCCTTTCGCTTCATGTCATCTCGAACAACACCTTCGTCCGCATTCCGATTGCGACCGTGAAGCAGGTGCATACGTTTTTGACGGGAGGGTGAGGGGACAGATTGAGGGAACAGGTTGAGGTTGAGATTGAGGGGTGAGGGTGAGGGAACAGGTTGAGGGTGAGGGGGGCCAAATGGGAGGCGAGATGATATTGCACAAACGAAATATCCAAAATTTGTTTCGTTTGTTTCGTATATTTACTCGCGAACAAGACCCATGGAAACCCCGCTTCATACCTTGCCCACCGCGGTGGATTTTTGCCACATCGCCCGTCAGTTTCGCTTGGCACTGGAATCTCATGTGGCGTCAGCCATTGTGGAAGGCCCTGCACCGCAGCTTCCTGCCGAGCATCAATTCAATCAACTCGACGGAGCGCTTCTCAACCGACTAATCGACTTTTTACGCAGCATCGAAACAGCGGAATTTCGTACGAGCGAGGGTTCGAAAGCGACCCTTACGACACAAGATGTTGCGGAAATTCTGGGATGTTCACGTCCTCACGTGGTAAAACTTCTTGAGCAAGGGACCATTCCATTTTCGAAAGTTGGCAGCCATCGGCGGGTCTGCATGGAAGACGTAGCTGAATACAAGCGCTCTACCCGGGAGCGGCAGCGGCAGGCGCTCATCCAACTGATGCAAACCGATGAAGAGCACGGGCTTTATGGGGAATGATCTGAATGAATCCCGACAAAAAAACGCCCGTCCACCGGGGTGGACGAGCGCTAGATGTCGGGGCGGCAGGATTCGAACCTGCGATCTCCTGGTCCCAAACCAGGCACCTTAACCGGACTGGGCCACGCCCCGGACTTCCGAAGAAGCGAGCGCGAAGATAGGACGAAGTCGGTTACCGCCCGCCCCGTTTCGTTCCGGTTTCGAGGCGGGTGCGGACTTCGCGCCGCACAAGGGCGGCGAGACGGGCATCGTGGGTGGCACAAAAGTCTGCGACCGCCGCAGGGTCGGGGCCGGCCCACTCGCGCAGCGCCCAGCTCAACGCCTTCACCATCATCGGGGCGCGGTCATCCAGTGCAGCTTCGCAGACCCAGCGGGTGCGCGCGGAGTCACCGGTTCCGCCGCGGGCCCGGGTGTTGAGGGCGATGGTGGCCGTGAGGGTGAGGCGGCGGTACCAAGGATCCGCGTCGTCGAGCCAACGGGCGATGAAACCATCGCCGATGACGCCTGTGCGCCAGCACACGCCGAGGACGAGCGGCCCGAAGGTGTCGGTCAGGACCCAGTTGTCGACGTGGGCGCCGAGACCGGCGGGGCCGCGGTCGAGGTCGGTGGGGGTGAGCGTTGCGAAGGCCGCGTGGTCGCCATCGAGGAGGAGGTGGCCGAGGACAGCGGCTTCGAAGAGGCCCGAGTGGACAAGGAGGGCGGCGAGGTCGGCGCGGGCGCGGGGCGGGAGGGCGCGGAGTGCGCAGCGGTGGGTGCGCAGGGCGGAGCGGAGGGCGGGGACCGAGGCGCCGCAGAGCGTCAGGGCGGTGGGGTGGTAGCAGGCGCCGTGGGCAGCGCGGGCGGGGTCGGAGGCGCGCAAGAGGTCCGCGATGAGGTCGCGGGCGAGGCCTTCGGGGTGGTGGGTCATGGCTGCAAAGGTGCCTACTTTCGCGGGAATCCATGAAGAGCAAGCAGCCATGACAGACCTCGAGATTGCGCGTGCAGCGACGCCCCGGCCCATCGGGGCGGTGGCAGAGCGACTTGGCATCGCAAGCGATGCGATCGAGCCGTACGGCCGGTACAAGGCGAAGCTGCCGCTGGAGCTTTTGCGAGAAGCATCCATTGAAAATGCGCGACTTGTGCTGGTCACGGCCCTCTCTCCTACCCCGGCGGGTGAGGGCAAGACGACGACGACCGTGGGGCTGACGGACGGGCTGAACCGCATCGGGGTGCGGGCGGCGGCGGCGCTGCGGGAACCGTCGCTGGGCCCGGTGTTCGGGATGAAGGGCGGAGCGGCGGGCGGCGGGCGCGCGCAAGTGGTGCCGATGGAGGACATCAACCTGCATTTCACGGGCGATTTCGCGGCCGTGGAGAAGGCGAACAACCTGCTCAGCGCCTTGATAGACAATGCGATTGCATCGACCAAATCCACCCTGGGACTGGACCCGCGGTCGGTCGTTTGGAAGCGGGTGATGGACATGAACGACCGCGCACTGCGGTCCATCGTCACGGGCCTGGGTGGCAAATCCGGCGGCGTGCCGATGGAGGCAGGCTTCAACATCACCGCGGCTTCGGAAGTCATGGCGATCTTGTGCATGGCCCGGGATTTGGCGGACCTGAACGCGCGGCTGGAGCGCATTTATGTGGGCGACCGGTTCGACCGGACGGCCGTCACTGCCGGCGACCTCGAGGCGGCCGGGGCCATGACGCTGCTCCTGCGCGACGCCATCCGGCCGAACCTGGTCCAAACGCTCGAACACAGCCCCGCCTTTATCCACGGCGGGCCCTTCGCGAACATCGCCCAAGGCACGAACAGCCTGCTTGCCACGAAAATGGCGATGAGTTATGCGGATTGGGTGGTCACGGAAGCGGGCTTCGGGGCCGACCTCGGTGCGGAGAAGTTCCTGAACCTCAAGTGCCGGGCCGGCGGCATCGCACCGCGCGTGGCCGTCGTCGTCGCCACCGTGCGTGCACTGAAGTACCACGGCGGCGTCCGCCTCGCCGACCTCGGCACCCCCGACGCCGACGCCGTGCGCCGGGGCCTCCCGAACCTCGAACGCCACCTCGAATCGCTCGCCGGCTTCGGCCTCCCCGTCGTCGTCGCCCTCAACGCCTTCGCCAGCGATGCGCCCGAAGAACAGGCCGCGGTCCTCGACGCGTGCGCCGCGCTCGGGGTCCCCGCCGCGCTGAACAGGTCGTGGGCGCTCGGGGGCGAGGGCGCCGTGGATTTGGCCGCGGCGGTCGTCGCGGCAGCCTCCCCCACCCCCATCTCCCTGCGCCACACCTACGGGCTCGAGGACGATTTGCAGGCCAAAATCCATGCGGTCGCCACCCAGATCTACGGCGCCGACGGCGTGGATTGGGCCCCGAAAGCCGCCACCCAAGCCGCCCGATTCGCGCAACTCGGCCTCGACCGCCTGCCCATTTGCATGGCAAAAACCCAAAAATCCCTCACGGACGACGAGTCGCGCATCGGCCGCCCCACCGGCTTCCGCATCACCGTCCGCGAATTCGAAGTCGCCGCCGGCGCGGGCTTCCTCATCCCCATCACCGGCTCGATGCTCCGCATGCCCGGCCTCCCCGACCGCCCCGCATCCGCCGGCATGCGCGTCGACCCGGACGGGACGGTTCATGGACTGGCGTGAGGGGAACAGGTTAAGGGAACAGATTGAGATTGAGGTTGAGGTTGAGGGATGAGGGAACAGGTTGAGGTTGAGATTGAGGTTGAGGTTGAGATTTAGGGACGAGGGCGGTGGATAGGATGTGGGGCGAGAAATTGCGAGATTCGACCCGAACGAAGATTCACGATGCGAAGCGCCCCTCAACCCTCAACCCTCTGCGCGAACCACCCCTGAACCCTGATCCCTCGGCGCGAAGCGCCCCTGAACCCTCAACCCTCGGCGCGAAGCGCCCCTGAACCCTGAACCCTGAACCCTCGGCGCGAAGCGCCCCTGAACCCTGAACCCTGAACCCTCGGCGCGAAGCGCCCCTGAACCCTGAACCCTGAACCCTCGGCGCGAAGCGCCCCTCAACCCTCAACCCTCGGCGCGAAGCGCCCCTGAACCCTCGGCGCGAAGCGCCCCTGAACCCTCAACCCTCGGCGCGAAGCGCCCCTCACACTGCAATGCATCCCACCTTGAATTTGCCGGCCATTGACGGGCTGCGGCGCCGTCCCACGGGAAGGGCGGGGGGCGGCGAGGACGTGCTGTGCTTCGTGCGGAAGCGGTGGGTGGCGCTCGAGCCGGAGGAGTGGGTGCGGCAGCATTGGGCCGCGTATTTGCGGGCGGGGCTGGGGTATCCGGCGGGGTGCATGGCGGTGGAGGTGCCGTTAGAAGTCAATGGGTTGCAGAAGCGGGCGGACCTGGTGTGCTTCGATCCGCACGGGAAGGCGCTGGTGCTCGTGGAGTGCAAGCGGCCTGCGGTGGGGTTGGGCCAAACCACGCTCGACCAGGCCCTTCGTTACCGTTTGGCCTTGCCGGCGGCCGTCGTGATCGTGTCGAACGGACTGGAACACCGGGCGTGGGATTGCCGGACGGGCGAGCCGCTGCGGGAACTTCCGGGCTACCGAAAGGAAGAACAGGCCGGTGCGGGCCGGTGAAAGTTGCCTATTTTCGCTGCGCCCTTCAGGCAACCCACGTTTAGCATGGTCATTCAGGACATCCTCGCCATCGCCGGCAAGCCCGGCCTCTTCAAGATCCTCTCGTCGAATCGCACAACCCTCGTGGTGGAATCGATGCTCGACCGCAAGCGGATGAGCATCCCCGGCACGGTGCGCGTCAGTTCGCTCGGCGACATTACGATGTTCACGACCGGGGACGATCTGCACATCCGCCACGTACTCACGCGGATGCACGATCATTTGAAGGGCGCGCAAGGCATCGACCACCGCGCGGAGGCCGGTGAGTTGCGTGCGTTCATCGACGCCATCATCCCGGAACTTGACCACAACCGCGTGTACAACAGCGACTTGAAGAAGCTGATTCAGTGGTACAACACGCTGATCGCGCAAGGGGCGTTCCCGCTCGAGATGCGCGAAGACCTCGAAGCGACGGACGCGGCTGCGGAGGGCGGTTCTGAGGCGGAAGCCACTGCGGCAGTGGCGGCTCCGGCGGCCAAGCCCGGAGCGGCAGCGAAAGGAACGAAGGGCGCGAAGTCGGCGGTCACGAAAGCTGCGCCGAAGTCAACGGCACCGAAGGCCAGCGCGAAAAGCGCTCCGGCGAAAGCCCCGACGCGGGTGGCCGGCGCGAAGAAGGGCGGTTGATATGGATTGTGAATCAAGATGGCACAAGTAACCGTAATCGGAGCAGGGACGATGGGCAATGGGATTGCCCACGTATTCGCCCAAAGTGGGCACAGTGTAACCTTGGTGGACGTGCAGGCCGGGGCGCTTGAGCGGGCGCTGGGGACGATTGCCCGGAATTTGGACCGGATCCTGGCGAAGGGGGGGATGGCTCCCGAGGAGCGGGAGGCCACGCTGGGGAGGATTGCGACGTCGACGGATTTGGCCGGGGGTGTCGCGGGGGCGGACCTGGTGGTGGAGGCGGCCACGGAGCGCGAGGAGGTGAAGCTCAACCTGTTCCGGGCCATCGACGCGGCGGCCCCGGAAGGCTGCATCCTCGCCACGAACACGTCTTCGATTCCGATTACGCGCATCGCGGCAGTCACCGGCCGGCCGGCGGACGTCATCGGCATGCACTTCATGAATCCGGTGCCGGTGATGAAGCTCGTCGAGGTCATCCGCGGCTATGCGACGTCCGATGCGACGACGCAGCAGGTCATGGAGTGGTCGCGTGAGCTCGGCAAAGTGCCGGTGGAAGTGAATGATTTCCCGGGGTTTGTGGCGAATCGCATCCTGATGCCGATGATCAACGAGGCCATCATCTCGCTGCACGAAGGCGTCGCGGGCGTCGAGGAAATCGACACGGTGATGAAGCTCGGGATGGCGCATCCCATGGGCCCGCTGCAGCTGGCGGATTTTATCGGGCTCGACGTCTGCCTGAGCATCCTCCGGGTGATGCAGGACGGCTTCGGCAACCCGAAGTACGCCCCGTGCCCGCTGCTCGTGAACATGGTCACGGCCGGACGCCTCGGCGCCAAATCCGGCGAGGGCTTCTACGTCCACACCCCGGGCAGCAAAGAGCTCGTCGTGGCCCCGCGGTTCCGCGGCGCAGCGGCGGTGAGCGTTTAACGCAGCTCCGTCAGCCCGGACGCGGTCATCTGCCACGTGCGGCCGCCCATCTCTCCGTCCCACACGTCGTCGAGGTTCGCGACATCGTCGAGGAACGGTTCGGCGGAGGGATCAAAGTGCACGGTCGATCCGACCGGGAGATAGAGGGTCAGGCGCACTTTTTGGCCCCGAAAGCGGTCCCCCCGAGGGTAGCTGAGCACGTCACTTGCCCGGATGGCCCCCGTGGAATCCGCCTCCACCTCGTACGCGATGGCACTGGCCCGCGCACGCGCCGCTCGCCGCGACCCGCCCGACGCCTCCGCCGTCCACTCCAGCCGGGCCACCTCCCGGTCTGTCGGCATCACGTCCAGTGCGACCTCGTCGAAGTACACCCGGTCCTTGCCGAGCACCCACGACGATTCCCCGGACTCGCCCTCCGACAGCAGCACCCGCTCCCCGTTCCCCTGCGCGCCGTCCACCACACTCCAGGTCCACGCCGTCGGCCCTGCGGGCAACTCGACGGCGTGCAGCACCTCCGAATCTTCGTCCGTTTCCATCCCCATCCGGATCCCGAGCGCCACCAACATGGCGAATCCGGCCAGGGAAATGGCAGAGGCCCCCGCCAAGATAAAGCCCGTGCCACGGCCTGCCGTGGAGAACACGACCCGCACGAAGAACAGCACCACCGCCGCCACCGGCGCAGTCAACACCAGCAAAGCCGCCGTCAAGAAGTAGCGGGTCCCGAACCCCTCCGGCAAGAACAGACCGAGGAAGTCTGCCGCTGACACCCCGTCCGGCCCCAGCGCAGGCACCCCGACGCCCGCAACGACTGCCAACAGCAACGCCCCCAGCCCGAAGGCCATGAGCAGCAGCAGCACCCCGATCGCCCGCAACACGCCGCGAACCAGCGCCTTGAGCACCTCTCCAGCCCCTTCCAGCGCGCGGCGCCCCGGATTGCGCAGCCGCCCTTCCAGGCCGCTCACCTCCTCTTCCACCGCTTGCCGGATGTTGTCAAATGTCGCTGGCCGCCCTTTCATGGCGAGCCGTTCTGCCGCCGTCACCGCTCGCGGTGTGGCTGCCCAAAGCACGAAATACGCCACCAACCCGACCCCGGAAAACACCCCGAACACCACAAACAGCACACGCACGATCACCGGATCTACCGCAAAGAAATGCGCGAGTCCGGAGCACACCCCGCCGATGAGCTGCTCCTCTCCGTCGCGGTAGAGCCGTCGCCGCACAGGGCCGTCGTTCCCCTGCGGCGCAGCTTCCGGCGCAGCTTCCCCGAACTCGCTCGGCGCACCTAGCCTCTGCATCGCCTCCTCCACATCGCTCAGTGCCACCACTTCCCGACTGGACCCCAGCCGTTCCCGAAAGAGCTCTGCCAGGCGCGCCTCGATGTCCGCAAGCACCTCCTCACGTCCCTCCGTCGCGGCGAGGTGCCGACGAAGAGAAGCCAGGTACGCATCGAGCCGCACGTACGCGTCCTCATCGAGATGAAACAACAGCCCCCCCAGTTGAATGTCCAACGTCTTTTTCATGATGCACTCGGTTCTTTTCCGTTGTTGTCTACTGACCCTATTCCCAATGAATCCACCGCCGTCACAAAGGCCGTCCACTCCGCGTTGAACCGCTCGAGCAACGCTGCCCCTTCAGCCGACAGCGCATAGTACTTGCGCGGCGGTCCTGCGGGCGATTCCTCCCAGCGGTAGGTGAGCAGCCCCGCATTCTTCATCCGCGTCAGCAGCGGATACAGCGTCCCTTCGACCACAAGCATGTCTGCGTTCGAGAGGGCATCTGAGATGTCCGAGGTGTAGGCCTCTCCGCGGCCCAAAACCCGCAACACACACAATTCCAGCACTCCTTTGCGCATCTGCGCCCGCACATTCTCGGCTGACATGCCGCAAAGGTATGTTTTCACATGGTACTTTGTATCGCATAGTACCTAAAATTTCATTCGACCGGCGCGCGAGTCCGCAACGCATCTTCGGCGGCGTAGCCGCCCCTCAACCCTGTTCCCTCGCCGCGAAGCGGCGCCTCAACCTCGGCGGCGCAGCCGCCTCACGACGAGAAGCGGCGCCTCAACCTGCGTGTTCGACCTGCATTGGGGCTAGCACCCTATCATCTCCTTCAGGCATTCAGTCTCGCAAGCAACGAACAGACAAGCCGTAATGCAAATCGGTATCTCCGCGCTGAACCTTTGGACTGCCAGCATACAAGAAACGGCTCCATGCAGTTGAACCTGAGGAAGTGGACGTCCACCAGGCGCCGCACGCTTCTTGGTTGTAAAATGCGCCGTAGTAATCACACCGGTATCCTCCGGGGACCGCAGTGAATCCGCTGGAATTCGTACCATCCCATCGTCGTGAGTCGTCCGGTGCTGCCTTCATCCGACTTCCTTGGTCTGTGCCTCGCAAGGCCTTCGAATTCGCCCTCACAGGGTTCATCCCTAAAGCGACTTCGAGGGTCACCCACTCTTGGTCGGATGGCACGTGGTACCCCGCAGGGCAGAGCCCACGCGCGTCGTTCACCGCAAACGCATTGTACAACCGGCCAGTGGCCCGCAGGTTGACACACTCATCGCTGCTTCCCGAGTGTACCGCGGAATTTCCTTCTCCGTACACCGTTTGGGCCCCTACCATCGCCGACGTCCATTCGGTTTCGTTCAAACCTCCTAGAATGGGATCTCCGTTGCGGTAATTGTCTGATTGCAAGTTCTCTATAAACCAACACTGCGTCCCGATGCCCACGAGCGCGTAGGTGTAGCCATCGTACGTTACCCGAGACGCACCGTTGCACGCATCCACCGGCCTATCTGGTGCAGTTTGCCCCAAGACGGGCACAGCCAAGAAGATGGGCAGCAAGGCTCCTAATGTGCGCGCAATACAGTTCAACTTGTTCAGCATGGGTAGGATGCGAAGGTACCACGCTTGTCGGAGCCCGCGCGGTTAAAAAACCACATCCTCTAACTGCGAAGCGTCGCCTCACCCCTCGGCGGCGCAGCCGCCCCTCATCCCTGTTCCCTCGCCGCAAAGCGTCGCCTCAACCTCGGCGGCGCAGCCGCCCCTCCCCCCTGTTCCCTCCGCCGCGCAGCGGCGCCTCAACCTCGGCGGCGAAGCCGCCCCTCGCCGCGAAGCGGCGCCTCAACCCTCCGCCGCGCAGCGGCGCCTCAACCTCGGCGGCGAAGCCGCCCCTCCCCCCTGTTCCCTCCGCCGCGCAGCGGCGCCTCATCCCTGTTCCCTCGCCGCAAAGCGGCGCCTCATCCCTCGGGCGCGAAGCGGCGCCTCAACCTTCAACCAATCTCCTGATCTCCTCCCGCTCCTGCGGTGTCGCATCTTTCCAAGAACGCCCCTGCAGCCCCATTTCAATCGAAACAAAAATCAGCAGGTGCGGCTGGATTCCCTCGGCCTCGATCGCGGCACGAAGCTCCCGGTAGTCGGCTGCGAGCAGGTCTTCCCGCGTGAAAATGCCCACGCGGTTGAGGAGGCCCACCGTGTAGGGGCCCAAATTTTTGATGGCAAGTAACTCACTCATTGTACGAACCAAAGCTCTCACAATACGACTCTAATCCCTCGGGCGCGAAGCGGCGCCTCATCCCTGTTCCCTCGCCGCGAAGCGGCGCCTCATCCCTGTTCCCTCCGCCGCGCAGCGGCGCCTCATCCCTCAAACCTCAGCCCCATCCACTTCATCGCCGCCTCCACCTCCTCCCGCGTGTCTTCGCAACCGTCGCAGAAGCGGGCGCGCAGGTCGGCTGTGGCGCCGGGAGCGCCGGCGGCAGCGTCGAGGGCGGCCCAGTAGAGGGATTCGGTGACGCCGAGGCCGGCGGGAACGAGGCGGTCGTGGAGGGAGGCGATCGCGGTTTGGAGGGAGGCGGAGCCGCCCGACCGCTGCATGATGCGGACATCGCACAGGAAGGCAAGCACGGCGCCCTCGATGTAAATCGATGACTTACGACCTGTTACGCCCGGGATGTACCCGTCCAGCCACGTGTCGAAGCCGGAATCGGCCACCGACATGTTGAGCCGACCGGGGTTGCCGTAATGGCGGCGGAAGAACTCGTTCATGCGGCGCAGCCACGCGTCCGTATCGATGCAGCCCGACTCGTGCAGGTACAGGTCGCCCATGTAGGTCGTAACCCCTTCAGCGACATAGCCCAGACGGCTCGGCACCGCACGCTCGAAGTCGTACGGCAGCCACTCGGCCGGGCGCAGACGCTTCACGTTCCACGCGTGGTACAATTCGTGCGAAGCGATGGAAATCAGTTCTTCATGGCCTTCCTCGGTGGCGACCCGTTCGGGCGGCCCCATCACAATCACCGTCGAATCCGCATGTTCCACGCCGTGGCGCACGTCGAGGTCGGGGAAGAGGTACAAAAAATGGTAGGCCGGCTCGGGGAAGGTCCCGCCGAAGTCGCCGACCATGCAAGCCGTGAAGCGGCGGTGGTCGTCGAGGAAGCGGTCGTGCTCCCGGGGCGGCGCCCCGTACGCCCAAACATGAAACACCGACCCCGCCTCCTCGTACGTCCGATGCCAAAGCTCCGGCGCCGCCAGCAACGGAGAATCCGCGAGCCGGTCGAAGTCCGCGGCGACGAAGGTGCCGTCCGCGCCACGCGGCAAGCCCGTCGCCACGTCCCACGAGGCGGGGATGTCGGGCAAGGCGAGGGCGTAGCTGAGGCCAGGGCGTTCCGGGTCGAACAGGATGCAGTTCACCGGATTGATGTAGAAAAGGTCGGCACCGAGGCAGGTGGAGCCGGCGTTGAGGATGCCGGCGTGGAAGCGCCAGCGGAACCGGCGGAGGCCGGGAGCGACCGACCAGCGGTGGAGGGCCGACTTCGGGAGGCGGTGCCAGGTGCCGTCGTCGGCAAGGGCTTCCAGGGCGAGAAGGTACTGGGCGAAGTTGCCGAGCTCGTACCGCCCGGGTCGCCAGCACGGGAGCGCGAGTTCCCAGGCTCCGTCCCGGGCCGGGAATGTCGCGTCGGCATGGAGTTCAGGGCCACCGGGGCCGCGTCCCCGCCGGAGTTCGAGGGAGATCATGTCAGTCGAACAGGTCTTCGATGATCCGCCCCGTGGTGCCGGTAGGGAGCGGGCTGTGGATGAGGGCGGCCACCGTGGGGGCGATGTCTCGGATGTGCGTGCGTTCGTAGGTGACCCCGGGGTCCACACCCCAGCCGTAGAAGATGCACGGCACGTGGGTGTCGTAGGCAAAGGGCGAACCGTGGGTGGTGCCGGTGCGGCCGTATTCGATGTAACCGGGCCGCGGAACGATGACCACATCGCCGGAAAGCGTGGGGTGGTGCCCTCGGCGGAGGCGGTCGACCAAATCGTCCGGGCCGCTGCCGTTGACCAGGTCGGTGGCCGTGTAGGCGGCATGGACCAGCGGTTCCAGCGCGGCCCACTCCGCCACCGAGCGCTGCATTGCAGCGAGTGAAAGGCCGCGGGAGGCGACCAGGGGGCGGTTGAGGAAGATTTGGTCATTCGAATAGGCCTTCAACCACTCGCCAGGGCCGTAGGCGACCTGCAGCATGGAGTCCACACGATCACGCAAATTGCCTGGCTTCCAGTAATCTACGGGCACGCCCTCCGACGCAGCCAGCGACGGCACCGTCGCCCCCGCGTGGTCTGCGGACAGGAAACAGGTCCAGCGGCCCGCCCCCACCGCCGCGTCCAGCCCGTCGAACAAGCGCGCAAGCTCGCGGTCCAGCCGGAGGTAGATGTCTTGGGTTTCCCACGCATGCGGCCCAAACTGGTGGCCCACGTAGTCCGGCGTCGAAAAACTCACCGCAAGCAAGTCCGTCCACGCATCTGCACCCAGCCCCTCCCCCGCCACGGCCGCGAGCGCGAAATCCACCAGCAGCGCATTGCCCGCCGGCGTCGCCTTCAGAATGTCGTAGCCCTTGTTTGCCGGCGCAAGCGCTTCGAGGTCGTACGGGAACGCCGGGCGCGTGCTGCCTTTGAATTTGCCCTCGTACGGGTTGTTGTCCGGCCACGACACGGCGTAGGCGGAGTCCGGAAGCAGCGGTGACCAGCCCGTCTTGAGGTAGCGCGCCGGACGACCGGCCGCGTTGAAGTCCGCCGCCCAACCCGGCAAAGCGCTGAGGTAGTGAGAGCTGGAGACGAAGGCGCCGAGGTCTTTGCCCACGAACCAGTATGCCGCGTCGGCCATGTGTCCCGCTGGCAGGATGGCGCCGCGGTCCTTCATGCTGATGCCGATGACCTTCGGGAGGCGGCCGAAGGCGAGCTTTAGCTCGTCGCCGAGGGTCGTGACGCGGAGCCGGTGGGGCGACATCCGGCCTTCGGCGTCGAGCGGGTCGGCGGTCCCGATGCCGCGGACCGCGGTGTCCGAGACGCAGTAGACCGTCGCACCGGAGGCGCGGTCGTGCCAGTCGTTGCCGATGATGCCGTGCACGGAAGGCGACGTGCCGCTGAAAATCGAGGCGTGCCCAGGACCGGTGAACGTGGGGGCGTAGTCGAAGTGGTGGTCTGCGCAGAGGAAGCCCCCTTCGACGAGCCGCCGGAAGCCGCCTTCGCCGAAGAGGGGCCAAAAGCGGTACAGGTAGTCCATCCGCATTTGGTCCACCGTCAGTCCGATGACGAGCGCCGGCCGTGCGCCCAGCGCCGCGGGCTCACCGCCCGGACCCGCCGACGCCTGCACCGCGCCCGACGGTGCGCACCCCGCCGCAGCGACTGCCACGGCCACCGCCCCTAGAAACTGCTTCATGCCCCGAAGTTACGCCGGCCGCCCCACCGCCGCCGCCCACACCCCCACCGCGAGGCACCCCCCCACATTCACCGCGACGTTCGCCGCCGCCCACCCCCAACCGTGCTCGCCCGCCAGCCGCATCGTGTCCGCCGCGAACGTCGAAAACGTGGAAAATCCGCCGCAAAACCCCGCCGTCACCAGCAGCATCGCCCCGCGCGGCACCCGCACCTCGCCCGCGGCCCATGCCCCCACCCCGCACAGCACCGCCGTAGCGACGACGTTGACGACGAGCGTCCCTGCCGGCACCGTCGGCCACCACCGCGCGCACATCTCCCCCACCGCCCAACGCGCCACGCTGCCCAGCCCGCCGCCGAAAAACACCGCCGCCGCATGTACCGCCGTCATCGCGGCTCCATGCGAAGGATACGCAACAACCCCCACCGCACCGCAGCCCCCACCGCCACCCCGAGCCCCATCCCGCATGCCACGTCAAGCGGGAAATGCACCCCGAGGTAAATCCTGCTGTAGCCGATGAGCAGCGAAACAGCCAGCAGCGGCCACATCCACGCGGCGCCGAGCAGCCCGCCCACCAGCACCGCCACGCCGGCCGTGTTCGCCGCGTGGGACGAAACGAATCCGTACTGCCCGCCTGTGTACGGTGCAGCGTCTCCGGGCGGCGTGACGAGGTGCACGGAGGCCGCCAGCGCCGGATCGTGCGACGGCCGCAGCCGCGCGACACCCGGCTTCAACACCCGCGAGGACAGCGCATCCGTCGTGCCGATGCACACCGCCACGGCGAATAGCGCCGCCGCAAATCGCCGCCCGCTCCGGCCCGACCACCGCCAAATCTGCCACACCAGCACCGCCTGCAGCGGAATCCACGTCCGCGTCCGACTCACCCACCACATCACCGCATCCCCCCCCGGCCACGGCCGGTTGAGCACCTGAAACACCGCGACATCGGCCGCTCCCAGCGCATCGAGCACGCCTCCGGCTGCACTCATTCGGCGTACATCGCCTCGATTTCTGCCGCGTACCGCTCCGTAATGGGCTTGCGCTTGAGCTTGAGCGTCGGCGTCAATTCGCCCGCGTCGATGGTGAATTGTGCGCGCAGCACCCGGATGATCTTCACGCGCTCCCACGGGGCAAAGGGTTCCATGAGGTCTGCGACGTCTTTTTCGATGCGGGCGACCAGCACGGGGTCGTCTGCGATGCCGTGCAGTCCCGGGAACGGATGCCCGTGCCGCCCGCACCAAACTTCCACGCCGGCCGCATCCGGCACCACCAGCGCCCCCGGCGTCTTCCGTCCGTCGCCCACGACCATGACCTGCTCGATGAACCGCGAAGCCTTGATGGCGTTTTCGAGCAGCTGTGGAGCCACGTACTTGCCCCCGGACGTTTTGAACATCTCCTTCTTGCGGTCGGTAATTTTCAAGAAGCCGTCGTCCATGACCCCGATGTCGCCGGTGTGGAACCAACCGTCCTTCAGCACCTCCGCCGTCATCTCCGGTTCCTTGTAGTACCCCTGCATGATGTTGTGGCCGCGTACGAGGATTTCACCGTCGGCCGCGAACTTCACCTCCACCCCCTCGACGAGTTTGCCGACATAGCCCACGCGCAGCATGTCCGGCCGGTTGAGCGTATTGACCGACACCACAGGTGACGTTTCTGTGAGGCCATAGCCCTCGTAGACCGGAATGCCCGCCGCGTTGAAGAACCGGGCAAGCCGCGGGGCGAGGGCGGCGGAGCCGGAGGCCACCGCTTGGATTTCCTCCAGTCCGAGCGCCAGTTTGACCTTGTCGAAGACGAGCTTGCGGGCGATTTTGAGTTGGAACTCGTAGAGCGCACCGTTTTGTCCGTCCGGCTCCCAGCGCAGGGCGAGGCCCACCGCCCACGCAAAAATCTTCGCCTTCACGCCGCCCGCAGCCGCGCCTTTCGCGGTGATGCCGTCGTAGAACTTCTCAAGGAGCCGTGGCACCGCGGTGAACATGTGCGGACGGGTGGCCGCGAGGTCATCCTTCACCGTTTCAAGGCTTTCCGCGAAGTGGATTTGGGCCCCCACATACATATACAGGTAGTGGAGCATCCGCTCGAAAATGTGGCAGGCCGGCAGGAAACTCAGCACGCGGTACGCCTTCGAGTAGTCCACGGCAGGCAGCCGCTCGATGCTAACTGCCACATTCTTAGCGATGTTCCGATGCGTCAGCATGACGCCCTTCGGCCGGCCGGTCGTCCCCGACGTGTAGATGATGGTGGCCAAATCCTCCTCGCCCACCCCCTCGGCCCGCCGCCGAACCTCCTCGTGCTCAGCCGCCCCACCCCGCACCAGCACCTCCCTCCAACTCGGCGCCCCCTCCACCATCTCGAACGTATACACCCCCTCGAGCCCCGGCACCCGGTCCCGGATCCCGTCCAGCTTGTCCCAAATCTCCTTGTTCGACACAAAGCACCACCGCGCCTCGCTGTGGTTCAGGATGTAC
>Ga0315899_10002629_pt1 | contig 19779 bp, 15 predicted proteins | sample LakEriMetagenome_2_FD_203518 | JGI IMG/M metagenome (GOLD analysis project Ga0315899, IMG submission 203518) | Freshwater fungal communities from buoy surface, Lake Erie, Ohio, United States - Buoy 4 MA112 | ecosystem: Environmental > Aquatic > Freshwater > Lake | place: USA: Lake Erie, Ohio... | reverse complement strand
GTTGCCATTTTCGAAGAACTGGATGTACATCTGGCCAGACAGGCTGCCATTCGTGGTGAATTGGCCCAGGAGAACGCGGTAGTCGTCCCCTGCCACACCGTTTGCATCTCCGGTCAATGCGTACCAACCTCCTCCGATGGCATCGTCGATGACCAAATCGTTTCCTGCTTCAAATGAGGCGCCCCAGGCGGGAGAAGCGGGAAGGACGTTGATCGGATTCTGCGACCCGGTTGCAGGGGCCGTCATGCCGATGGAGATGTAGCTGTCGAAACCCAAAGAAGGGATGAAGGAAATCAAAAATGGATTCTGATTTGCATTCGTGAGGCCTCCGTACGGGCTTTGGAAGAAGGTGCCAGAGGTCAGGATGCGCGTCGGGAAGCTCGCATCTCCGATGACCGAACTCACGAAGTCGTTTTGATTCTCGCACAGGGCATAGACCCGGTAGGTAGAGTAACCGGTCAAACCTGAAGTGCCCGCACCGGTGGGGGGGCCGAGGTTATCGATTTGGAGGCAATAGCCCGGACCGCTGAAAGCTGCATAGTTGCATGCAGCGGGGTCTGTACAGCCCGCGGGCAACGCAGCGGCGGTGTTGAAGGCCTCTGCAATGTGAATCGTGTTCGCAGGATTCCCTCCGACGTGAATGGCGGCGTTCAATGTGCCGCTCAGGTCTCCCAGGGCGGTGATTTGCATGACCAGCACGCGCAAGTCTGCCCCGGCAACGGCCTCGGGCGCAGAGGCGGGCAAGCTCCAACTTCCACCGGTCGTCGTGTTGATGGCGATGTTCTGCCCGGCGTTCGCGCCGAAGAACAGGAAGGCCGATGACCACTGCTGCGCAGGGTCTTCGGAAATGGCAATGGGGTCTGCCGAGAATCCAGCATTTGCCGTGCGACCGATGGTCACATAGCTGTCAAACTCCGTCTCAGGAAAAGCGGCTACCATGCTCAGGTCGAGGCCGTCACCCGTAGAACCGTTCGCATACTGCGAGTTGAAGAACACACCCGCCGAAGACGAAAGCAACAGCGGGTCAGTGGAGTTCCCATAGATGGAAGCAACACGGTCCGTAGCAGAGGACGTCTCGATGTAAAACCGGTAGGTCGTGTAGCCGGTGAGGTCTGTTTCCCCAACGACGCCCGAATGAACCGCGTGGGATTCAACAACCAACCTGTAAGGCTGCGCCCAAGCACCCGAAAGGGAGACAGCCGCGAGCACGACGGAGGCGAGCAGGCGGCGGCAACAAGTTTGGCTCATGTCAAGCTATTTGGAGCCACTAATATACGACTTGCTCACGAAATTCGGTTCATTCGTCGACCTTTTTTCCCATAATGGCGAGAGAAAAACCTGCTTAATAGGAGTTGTGTGTAGAAAGTGAGAAGAATCCCTAAAAGCGACTTACTTTGTCCGCAACCATGCGCACACGTTCCATAGTTCCGGTGTTTTGGGTGTTGGCAATCTGTGCCTTGAGCCACCGCACCGCGGCCCAAACCGTCAGCGATTGCCCGGGCGCAATCGTGCTGTGCGACGACTTTTACAGCGAGGAAAATGCTTCGTTGTCTGCGGGGGCGCAGATCGAGTTCACCGGGGTTTGCAACAACAGCGCCGAGGTGAGCAGCGTTTGGTACACCTTCACGGTGCAGCAGGACGGATTGCTCTCATTTGTCATTACGCCGAACACCGCCATGGACGACTACGACTGGGGCCTGTTCGACATCAGCACCGGCGGTTGCGCAGGGATTTCGGTGTTAGGCACGTCGCCGGAGGTGAGCTGCAACTCGTACGGTTCCTTCACGATGAATGGACCTACGGGTATTTCAACTGCGCTCGGGGGAACGGGAAATTCGAACGGGCCGGGGGACCTGAATGGTCCGCCGTTCAACGCAGATTTGCCGGTGGTGGCGGGGAGTACCTACGCGCTTGTGGTGATGAATTGGACGAACAGCCTCGACGGGTATTCCATCGATTTCGGCGGTTCCACGGCGTCGCTGTACGACGAAATCCCTCCCACGCCGGGCACGCTCGAAGTGGATTGTGCGCTGTCCGAGTTCGAATTGACCTTCTCCGAGCCTGTGCTCACTGCGACCGTCCAGCCGGAGGACCTCCTGCTGATCGGGCCCGGTGGCGTACAGGTGGGATTCAGTGCCGCGGTGCCGGTCGGAGGGGGGAGCGAAGCCTCGGCTTTCTTGCTGACTCCCGCGGCGCCCGTGCCGGCGGACGGCATGTACACGATGACCTTGACGGCGGTGGCGGCGTTCGTAGAGGATGCGTGCGGAAACCAGGCGGAAGGTTCGTATTCCGTTGAAATCGATGTGCTTGCGCCGCCCGTGGGCTTCGGCCCGGAGGCCGTTGTGCGCTGCGAGGACGAGGAGGTGTTGCTGCAGGCCGCTGCGCAACCTGCAGACCAAACCTACAGCTACACCTGGTCCGCCGGCACCCCAGCCGGCAACGGCGCCCTCGTTTCCTCCGACGGCCAGGTGGACGTCCTCATCGAAACGGTTCCCCCGTGCTTCACCGCTTCGGGCAGCTTCACCGTCGCCACGGAAGACTGCGGCATCCTCGTCCCGAACGTGATTTCCCCCGGCAACGGCGACGCCTTCAACGACGCCTTCCGCATCGACGGCCTGGACCGCTGGCCTGGAAGCACTACGACGGTTTTCAACCGCTGGGGAGCGCCGGTCTACAGCTCCACGGACTTCGGTGCGACCGTCGGGTGGGAGGCCGATGGCGCCTCGGAAGGCACCTATTTCTTCGTGGTCGAAGTGGCTCGTACAGACGACAGGCCCTTGCGCATCGTCGACGTCCACGGCGAGCGGTGGGAGGAGGGAAGCGGCCCCATCCGGTTCGCGGGGAGTTTCACGGTCGTGCGCTGACCGGCAGGCTCAGGGACACAGGGACCCGAAGGTGCCGAGCATCAGGAGCAAGTCCGCCACGGCCACCGTACCGTCGAAGTCGAGATCGCCCATGCAGCTGGTTGCTGAGGCTGCATACTCGCAGCTTCCGTCGTCGAAGTCGGCATCGGGATCGAAGTTCGTGGCGTCCGGATAGGTGCAGCCCCAGACCACGCAGCTCACGAAGCTGCACGACCCGTCGTCTTCGGTGGCGGCGGGGTTGAAGTTGCAGGCCGTGACGTAGGTGCAGCCGGGGACCGACGCGACCGGCTCGTCGGCGTCGCAGAGGCCGTTGCCGTTGAGGTCGGGGCAAGTGACCGTGCTGCAGGAGGCGTCGACGTCGTGGGTGCCGAGCCCGGAGACGTCGTCGATGGGGGCGAGCGTCCATTCCGAGTCGGTTGCCGTGGTGCCGGCGGAGGCGGTCCAGTTGCCGCCGTTGCCGCTGTGGACGGAGGGCTTGCGGCGGAGCGTGGTGTTCACCGTGGCATTCGCGGTGCCGGCGACCGACCAGCCGGTGCCGGGGTCGTTGCCGATGGTGCCGACGGCATCGAGGACGGTGCCGGTCGGGTCGACGAAGGCGACGGCGTCATCGCCGTTGAACTGGAGGGCGGACCAAGTGACTTGTGCGAGCGACGCGGCAGTTGCCGAGGGATTTGCGACCACATACACCCCGCCCGGGGCGATGGAACCGGCGAGGTTCAGGGTGTTCGATGGGGTGGAAGCCCCGTTTGCGTAGTTCACAAGTTTGTACCCTGTGAGTTCGAGTGCGATGGGGTTCGGGTTGTGCAGTTCGATGTACTTGTTGTTGCTCGAACCTTCCACGTACTCCGAGATGAAGGCCTCACACGAAACGGCGGCATTGCCGGAACAGTCGAGGCCGGGTGCGGGGTAGGTACAGGAGCCGTCGGGGACATTCGCCGCAGCGGAGTAATTGCACGCTGCGGGGTCCGTGCATCCGCTGACGGCCGGACCGGTCGGGAACCAGGCCCGCTGCACCCAGTCCGGGTGCAAGACGTAGGGGTTGTAGTTTCCTTGGACTTCTTCCACCCGCTGGGTTCGGGCAAGTTCTGCGGGGGTCACGGGGTCGGCGAGGTGCCAATCGTACAGTACGGAAGGGTTCGCGAGCAGGGCGAGGTCGCCGGCGGCCACAGGGTAGACGGTGTAGAAATAAAAGACGAGCCGGGCGATGTCCCCTTTGCGGTCCTCGCGCGGTTCCCAAACCTCGCCGCTCCGTTCGGACCACACCGCTGCATTCGCGGGGACGTTGCCCTGCGTCACGTACGTACCGGTGGCAGAGATTCCGTACCACTGGGCCGTCGCGTCGAGGACCTCGCCGTAGCCGTTGTTGTTGCGCGCGGAGTTCGCGCTCTCGTGGCAGGGCTGCATGTTGTAGAGGTCCGACTTCATGGGGCTGACGGCGCCGAAGAAGCTTTGGGGCACGATGTGCTCGCAGTTGAGCGGGTCCAGGAACGTCGTGGTGGCGGCGGGCATCGTGAAGCCCGTGTAGATGCAGGCAACGGTCCCAGCGACCGCATCGGTGTAGCTGAACATCTCGGTGCGGGCGCCGTTGTAGCCGAGGTCCACGAAGCTGCCGGTGTACCAATTGTCGCGCAGCCATGCGCGCAATGCGGCGCCCTCGAGGGTGGCGGGGGGAAGGGTTTGGGCCGAGGCCACGAGGCCGACAAACGCCCACAACAGTGCGAACAATCGCTTCATCCCACGAAGATACGCGGGCACGGCCCCGGTGTTACCTTTCGGACATGGCAGCACATGAACCCCCGTTCCGCCCGGGCATGCACGTCCGGTTCCTGGATGACGTCGGCGGCGGGCGCATCGTCCGGCTCGAAGGCGACTCCGCCTGGGTCGAAGACGAAACGGGCTTCGAGCGGCTGCACCCCCTGCGCGGACTCGTCCGGGTCGGGCTCAGCCCCGGCGAGGAAGACCAAGCATACGAGCGGATGGCCCCGTCGCTCGGCGAGGTCCTGACCCAAGAAATCGCCGCGGACAAGCGCAAGAAGATCGAACAGGACTGGAAGCGGGCCTACGAGGCGGATCGGGCGGAGCCGCGCATGGGCGACGAGCACGTCGTCGATTTGCATCTGCACCGCATCTTGCCGGATGCGAGCGAGTTCAGAACCGGCGTCGTCGAAGACCTGCAACTCGCCCACTTCGAGCGGATGCTGCAGTGGGCCATCGCCCAGCGGCTGCCGCGCATCGTCTTTGTGCACGGCATCGGCTCCGGCCTCATTCGGCATGCCATCGAGCAGCGGGTGGAAGCCTACTACCCGGGATGCCAGTGCCGTCCCGCTGATCCGCGGACATATGGGTCCGGTGCCACCGAGGTCCGCATCGGCACCGGCGCCCACCTCGGGGCGGGCGCTTAAGGCCGCTCTCCGACGCGCTGCCGCGCTACGTCGATCAAGGTCCGCCCAGGAACCGGTGCGCGCAACGCGCCGAGGTCCAGCGCCAGCGGCGCCGGCTGGACCGCATGGCCTTCGAAGCGAAACAGCAGTTTTCCGGCGGCGTCCGTGAATTCGAGGTACTGCAAAGGCCGGTCGGCGGGGTAGACGAATCCGTCCCACCCGCGCGGACCCACGATGCGGATCCACGATCCGATGGCATCCGCGGCGGCGGCGTTTTTCGGTCCCAGCACCGCCCGGGCGCGGATGCCGGCAGCCGAAACAGCCACCAGGGTATCCTGCACGCCGCGCACCGTTCGGAACGCGTTCTCCGCGCGGCGCTTGCCGGTCGGAAGCGGCCCGAGCGGACGCAGCAGGCCCATGGCTTTCCCGAGTTCCGGGGAAACGGCCGTGGCCGACGTGCGGTCCCCGTGCAATGTGTAGGCCGCGGTTCCGTCGCGGCGGATGAGGAAGTGGGGGGCGCGGGCGGTGGTGTCCCCCGCCCAAACGACCCACGCAGTCGCGGGGTCGCTCCAAAGCCGCTGCACCCGCACAGTCCCGCCCGTGGTCACTGCGGCTGTGCCACCGTGCGACCAGGCCACGCGGCCTGTATCGATGGGAGCGGAGAGCAGGAGATCGACCTCCCGCGTCGCCGCGCGCGCCCGCTCCAGGTTGAGGCTGTCTTGGCTCGTTTGGGCAGCCGCCGGCAGGCAGGCTGCACCCAGGAGGCTCAGCACCCCCGCGAAGGAAATCCGATGCGACATGTGCGCAAGGTACGGCCGGCTCAGCGGCGACGCGCCCGCCGCGGCTTCGGATCGTTCCACGGCCCTTCGAGCGTAGGGTCCGCTACTTCGATGTCTTCCAGCAGAATCCAGCGGCCTTTGCGCCATGCGAGGGCATCGTAGGTCATGTCCGGACCGGCCAGAAGCGGACTGTCGGTTCCCGGCGGGCTGGCCAAATGGTCCATCACCACCCGCTCGTTCTGCGGCTCCCACCGCAACATCGCACTCACGTCTTCGCGGTACATCAAGACGAGTCGCCGCGTGCGCAATCCTCGGATTTCCATTCGGGAGGTGCCGAACCGCATGCCGTCACGCTCGGGTTCCCACGTCTCGGCGATTTTGCGGTTCAAGGTGCCGTCTGCCCCGTCCCAGCCCAGCAGCAGGTAGACCGGCTTGCGCCCGTCCCGCGTGAGAATGGCTGCATAGTACAGGGCGCCGGGCCAGTCGCTTTCGCGGTATTTCGTGTTCGCGTCCCAAACCACCGGCCTGCGCCCGACCTCCCGCGCTTCCCACCGGTATCCGGAAGGATGCTGCTCCGAGGCCGTTACCACAAAGCACCCATAGTGCTGCGTGCGGTCGTCCTGTTCCACGTTCCAGCCGATGACGCGCAGCCGCTCCTTGCCCTGCCCGGCGTCTACCACGCCGATGCCCGGAATGGCCGTCAACTCGTCCGAAAACCCACCACCCGCCTCGAGCAGCTCCGCCCACCGCAGTCGCAGCGAATCATGCACCGCGAGCCGGGTGGCTTCGTCGGGGGCGGTGCGCAGGCGGAGGTGCAATGCGGCGAGGTCCGCGGGCTCGGTTTGGGACACCCCCTGCAAAGCCCCTCCGAACAGGAGGAGCGCACCGAGCGCACGGCAGGCAGGGATTCCCATGCGGAAACAACGCATGATCAGCGTGTTTCGCGCCTCACAAGTGCATAAAGTGCTTCTTCGCGAGCAACTGTTCTTCCGTTTCGCGGTGGTCGGGGTCGTCGACGCAGCAGTCTACCGGGCACACCGCCGCACACTGGGGCTCGTCGTGGAATCCCACGCATTCCGTGCATTTCTCGTGGGCGATGAAGTACACGTCCATGCTCACCGGGGTGTGCACGGCATCGGCATCGACGGCCCCGGCGGTCGGGTGATCCCCCGTCCCGCGGAATCCGGTGCCGTCGGAGAATTTCCACGTAGCGCCGCCTTCGTAGATGGCGTTGTTCGGGCATTCGGGCTCGCAAGCCCCGCAGTTGATGCAGGCGTCCGTGATGACGATGGCCATGGCTGTAGTTTTGCGCGCAAAGATAGCAGTGGACATGGATGACAATCGGACGGCGGCTTGGGTTCACCTGGGACGGTGGCTCAGGGGCGAATTGCCGGGACAGGGACCGCACGATGCCGGTTTGCTGGCTGCGGCCCACGGGGCGAACGGCTGGTTCACGCCCGACGAAGTCCGGCACGCACTGGCCGCGCTCGGCTCGTGGTGCACCGAGGACGTATTGAGAGCGTGGTTGCAGCGCGCCCCGGGTGTGCCGGTCGCTGCGGATGCGGCGCGGACGGTGGGCTTGGTTTTGCCCGGCAACTTGCCGCTCGTCGGATTCGCCGATGTAGCGGCTGTGGTGTGCGCAGGGCACCGGGCCGCGGTCAAATGTGCGCACGGGGATACGGTGCTCATGCGGGCGGTGATCGAGGCGTGGAAGGCCGGGGGGCTGCCCGACGCAGCCGTGCAGTTCGTGGATGGAATTGCATCGAATTGGGATGCGGTAATTGCAACGGGTTCAGCAAATACGAACCGCTACTTCGCGCATTACTTCGGGTACTTGCCGCACGTGTTTCGCGGGACCCGCACCTCGGTGGCCGTCCTCGACGGGCAGGAGACCGACGACCAGCTCGCCGGTCTTGCAGAGGACATCTTCCGGTACTTCGGCATGGGCTGCAGGAGTGTGACGAAGGTATTCGTTCCACGGGGGTACGACCTCGATCGTTTGTTCGGGGCCTTTCTTCCGTGGGCGCACCGTGGCGACCACAACAAGTACGCGAACAACTACACCTACCACAAGGCGGTTTGGCTGTTGAACGGCGAACAGCTGGTGGAAAATGGGTTCATTCTGCTGCGGGAAGGAGATGGATGGGGCAGTCCGGTGGGTGCACTGACCTACGCCTTCCACGACGGGGTGGAGTCGGCTCTGCAGCAATGTCACGAGCACAATGCGCTGATCCAGTGTGTGGTTACGCGGACGGGCGAGCCGGTCGAGGGTTTGGGGGTGGTCGCGATGGGTGCGGCCCAAACCCCCCGGCCTTGGGACTACGCGGACGGGGTGGATACCCTGCAATTCCTCGCAGACCTCGCCGTACCTTCGACCCATGCGTAACGCGATGCGGTGGGGTGTCGGTGCGGCAGTGCTCGCAGGGGCTGTCGCGGGCTGTTCGACGGACGTCGATTTGAACGCTCCGTATCTCCGGACACCCGTGGTCTTCGGACTGCTGGATGCCGCGGCAGACACGCAATGGGTCCGGATCAACCGCACGTGGCTCGGTCCTGGAAACCAATTCGATGCGGCGGCCATCGCCGACAGCTCGGAGTATGCTCCGGAAGAGCTCCAGGTGCGGGTCATCGAGCGCGTCGGGGGCATCGTCACGAACACGTTCTACCTCTCAGACACGACGCGGAGCGACAAACAGGACGACGGGGTGTTCTACGCGCCAGAGCATCAGGCTTGGTACTTCGTGCCGGAAAACGGGTTGAACCCGGCCGCCGAGTACGACCTCGAAGTGGACGTGGCCGACGGCACCGAAGTGCGTGCCACGACCGACATGATTGCCAGCGTGGCCGGGAACATCACGCAGCCGCCGCCCGGCGTCATCGGGTACAAGATGGGCTTTGCGAACATCGGACCTGCTTCGGTGACGTATCCGGACCAAACGTTCAAATGGTCCACCACGCCCGGTGCCAGCCGGTACGAAGTCACCTTGATCCTCCATGTCATCGAGCGGGAATGGGCGGACGCGGCCCATACGGTCCTCGTGGAGGAGCGGACGCGCGACATCGAGTGGTTCATCGGCGCCGTCGATGCAGCCTCCACCGCAGGGGGGCAGGTGCTCATGAAGGAAATCAACGGGGAGCGGTTTTTCACTACCCTGGCGAGCAGGCTCGAGGCGAACCCGCTGATCACCCGCCAGCTGGGCGTTTGGAACGCCACCACCGGGAACGTCGAAGCCATCGACTTCATCCTCACGATTGCGAACGAACCGCTCGCGACGTACCTCGATGTGAATGCGCCCGTGACGGGGGTCATCCAGGAGCGGCCATCGTACACGAATGTGGTCGGCGGACTGGGTCTTTGGGCATCCCGCGCCCGCCAGGGGGTGTATGGCATCGGCTACACCACGGATACCATCGAGCACTTGGTTGAAGGCGACGCGACGGCTGGACTCAATTTTTGCAGCCCCAACCCGACCAGCCCCTATCCTTGCCCATGAAGCAGCCGACGCTTGTGACGGAAGTTCCCGGGGCTACCATCGAGCTTTCGATGGGCCTCTATACCGTGCGGTTCCACCCGGATACCGTGTTGGATTTGGAGGCCGTGCAGCGGATCGAACGCGCACGGCGCGGGGTGCTGCCAGGTGTGGAGGGGCCGGTGCTGATGGTCGTGGCGGCTACCGCCGTGTGGGTGGATCAGCCTGCGCTGGAGTGGCTGGGCAGCGATGCGGCGATGGAGGGCGTTCCCGCCCGCGCCATCGTGGTGCCTTCGACCATCCAGGTCTTCCGCGACCGCATCCGCTGGGCATTTTTCCGGCCTGCGGTGGCTTTCCGGGTGTTCCGCAACGCCCAAGTGGCGAAGGGCTGGGTGCTCGACGCTTGGTACGAGCGGAGCGTCGGCAAGGAAATCGACGCCCTCGACGCGGACGAGCGCTGAAGATCAGCGGATGACGATGCGGGTCGAAGAGGATCCGCTGCGCACTACGTACATGCCTGCTGGAAGTTCAGACGTGGGCAGGTGCATTCCTTCGCCTTGGGCGAGGACACGGCCTGCGCCATCGAGCAGGGACCAAGGGCCGGAAGAACCGAGGTACCGGCAGTCCCGCCCAGTTTCCACCGGGTTCGGGGCGACAAGCGGGGTCGGAGTCGCTGCCGTTTCGTGCACGCTGTTTGAGGCAGGCAACGCTTGGTACCGGGAGGTGACAGGGAATCCGAAGAGGGTCGTGACTTCGAGCAGCGGAAAGCCGTGGTTGTCCCCCCACCACTGATAGATCACATCCGTGCGTGGGATTTCGATGGGGAAGCCGATTTGGGGAATGTCAATGACGTCGGTGCCGGAAATCTCGGTCCGCACGCGGACCACTTCGTGCGGGCCATCGGGGAGAATCAGGGTGCCCCACGCGTCGGCTTCGATGGTACGGGCTAACGTGCTGCTGTAGCCGAAAACTCCTTCGATGTTCAGATCAAACGCACCGGTCGAGTTCAAGGTCGAGCCGTATGTGCAGGGGAGTGGAAGCAGTTCATCGACGTCGCTGTATTCCACGGGGAGGTCAAACCCGCTGGAGCTGAGGCCGATGCCGCAAATCGCATAGGCTGACCCCGAGGTCTTGTAGAAGCTGTTGAACCCGTCGAGGGGGATGGGCAAAGCGGCGATATCGCTGAGGTCCGGCAATTCTGTCGGCAGGAAAAAGCTGCTCTGGTAGGCGCCGTTGAACGGGCTGTTGAAGACGAGCTGGGCCGTGAAAGAAGCCGCGCTGATGGGCGACGGGGTGACTGGAGCGTCGCCGGTAGGAGAGAGGTCAGAGAAATCCCATACCACATTCGCCCCTGAAACGTCGATTGCCCCGGCATCCACGATGGTCGTATTCACGAATGGATACGTGGTTCCACCTTGTGCGCAATCCGCGGAGGTAATCACAGGCTGAGCTGCGAGACCGGCCGGCAACAAGGCAGCGAAGAAGAAGTGGGTTCTCATGCCCCGAAGATAGGTTCTCGAGGCACCCATCGGTCATTCCGTACCGCCCGAAGCGGCAGGTCGTCGCCGGTTTCGCGGCTCCCAGAGCTCCCCGAGGTGATGGAAGTCGCGCCGCATGCGGATGCCCACGCCTTGCGAGATTCGGCCGTCTTGCCCGGGGATGGTGGGGGTCGTTTGGGTGTATCCGGTGACTTGCAGTCGGCCGGATTCGCTGAGGTCGTAGCTGACGCGGATGTCTTGGATCTGAAGGTCTTGCGACGGGGTATTTGCCAACCGGTTCGTCCCGAAAGCGCCCTCGAGCTGCAACCGGTCGTCGAGCAATCGGGTACTCAATGCGACGGCGAGCGCTTGCTGTCCGCTCAACGGGTCAGACCCGTAATCGAGGCCGACATCGACGCCGCCGGTGAGCGACGAAATCCACGTGCCGAGCTGCGATGCCAGCAGGCCGGTGCCGCTGTTTTGCAGCCCCGCGGGACCGACGGCGCCGGACGCGGGGTCCGGGTTGAAGAACTGTCCGAGTACGAGCAAACTGACCGCCTGCCGGTTGAGCTCGTCCTCGTTCGAGAGGGCGCTTTCGACCAACGCTTGGATCCGAGGCTCGGCGTCCGGAACGACCACATTGAAGTCGATGCCGGGGGTAAGCAGGTTGCCCTGCAATCCCAGCCGCAGGTCCACCGGGGTCCGTCCCGGAAGGTCCGTTTCGGATGGCAGCAATTCGTTGAGCCGGGTGCGGACGCGGTAGCTGGCGACGAGGTCGATGTCGGCGGCATAGGGGTCACCGAACCAGCGCAGCCGCCCGCCGGGGACCACCGTAAACCGCTTGCTGATGACGTTCTCCAGCGTGAAGAGGTAGGAGCCTTCCAGGACTTCGAGGTCGCCGTTCATGGTAAAGCGTTCGAAGTCGTCGATGTTGAGTGCGAGGTTGCCGCGGGTTTTGCCGACGATTTCGTCCCCGACCGCCTCGTCGAAGATGATCCGCGCCCGCGCCGCCTCGGTTACTTCGATGCCGAGGTTCAACTTGATCTTCACAAAGTCCCTGGCCCGCGGTGCGGCTGCGGCGTCCGGGGAGCGGAAAGACAGGAAGCCCCCGCCGTAGGTCACATCGCTTGCGGCATCGAGGGGCAGGGCGAACGTCGTGCCTTCCTCGGTGCGCAACCGCGCTTCGATGGCGATGTCGTCGCTGTTGCCGCTGACGTTTACATCGCCGGTGGCAAAGGCGGAGCCGTAGAACAGGCCGTTGTCGTCGCGCGTCAATTCCATGAGGTGGAACGGTGCGGGCGCCGTGAGGTTTGCGTCAAAGTTCCATGCACCGAAGTCCGTGTGAAGGACCGTGGCGGTCAGCCTGCCTTCGCGGCCCCGGTCGTCGCGAACGCGCCAGTTGTCGAGCGCGAACATGCCCGGTTCGATGTCCACACGGCCGTCGAGGAGGTAGCTGGTTCCGAGGGAGGGGATGAAGACGTTGAGGGCGCTGCCCTCCAAACTTCCCGCGAGGCGCAGGCGATCCCAGGTGCCCGCGAGCTGGGTTTGGCCGGAGACGTCACCGGACAAGGTGACGGCTTCCGGAGGCAAAAACACGGACGTCCAATCCAGCGGAATTCGGTCCATCAACACATTGAAATCCAGCTCCTCCGTGAGGTCAAACGGCACTTTCCCGCTCGCCCCTAACCGGCCACCGCCCGTGCGGAACGCCTCGGTCCACACATAGCCGGATGTCAACCCGCCCGTGGCCGCTGCCACCATCGAATCGAGCTGAAATTCGCGGAAAGCGACATCGCGGGCGCGCAGCTGGGCGGTCCACTCGAAGTCCTCCCCAAACCCGCAGGCCTCCCACCGGATGGAGGCGCCCGCCAATCGCCCTGCAGGCACGCCCCATGCTTCTAATTCAGGCCATTGGGTCAGATTGAGTTCTCCGACGAGCGCATCTTCTGGATCGGGCCCTACCGTGCCCTCGAGCAGCAACGAGAAGCCAGGCCCGGCCAACTGCCAACCTTTGAATGCGAAGGCGTCTTTCGCAAAGGCCACTTCGGCTCCGGTGCCTTCGAGCGCCACCGCCATCCCGAACACCGGGACTTCTGCTTCCGGGACCCGCACAATCCGGTTTCCCTCAGCATCCGTGGCCAGTTCAACCGCGATGTGTCCGGGTTCACCTGCGGCATCCCGGGCCGCTCCGCGCAGCCGCCATGTACTGTCTGCCTCGAGGTCGAGATCGAGTTCTCGGGCCCACGATGTGTTTCCATCGCTCACGGCAGCGGCCTTGCACGTCCCTTCCACCGCACGGGCGTCGCCCGCCACCCGCAGGTCCACGCCGGTAGCAGACCACCCATCCCATCCGATGCGGTCCGAGGTGAGGGCCACTTCGATTCCTGTTGCGTTTACGCGGGCCCGACCGACGGTGCCCGGGGCGATGACGGCAGGCACGTCGAACAACACCGCCAGCGGAGCTGCGTTGGCCACCGTGAATCGCGTCCCCAGCTCTGGGCTGGGAACCGGAAGCGGCGCCCGTGCGCTGAAGGCCTCCCACCACCGCTCCCACGCTGCAAGGTCCGCACTGGCCCGCACGTTCCCAGAAGTCAGGTCGGACATCCACTCGAGTTCGATCTCCGAAGGGGTCAACTTGCCGTGCACATCGAAGCGGTCGAACCGCACCGGAGCACCGCGTTCGAGCAAGGTGATGGTCCTCAGGGCAATCCCGCCGTTGTACACCTCGTCCCCGGCTGCCGCCACATCTGCCTGGAACGTGCCGAAGGCCTTCCATGCTTTGTTCGGGAGCTGCAGGCCTTCGACGGATCCTTCCACGCCGGCCGTCCAGGTGCCATCCGGCTGCACATGGAACCTCCAGTCCGCGTTTCCGGTGGCGCGCGCATCGGACGAGGTGAGTTCCCCCGCGGCGCGCACCCCATCGCGCAGGTCCAGTGCATAGGTGGTGGCAAACGGCCCGAGTGCAGCGCCACCACCCCAGCGGCCTTCGAGGGCGAGCGTTCCTTGCAGGGAATCGGCTTCGATCAAATCCAGCAGGTCGCCCGCCAGGGTTCCGGAAGCTGTGAGCAGCTCCACGGGGGCTCCAGCCAGTGCATCGGCGACCGGGAGGTGTTCGCACATCCACGTGCTCTCGGTCCCGTCGAAGTCCCATGAGATGTGCGGGGGCGTCCCGCCGTTCCAGGAGTCCGGTGCAAGCTCGATCGCATACCGCGTGGGCCTCCACGCGCCGCTCAAGGTCCAGCCGCTGCTTCGGCGGGCTGCGGTCCGGAGCCACGGTGCAGCTGCTTCGGGCAGGGGGACGCCTCGCTCCGCGAGCCAAACCGACAACGGGAATGGCTCCACGTGCAGCGCACCTTCGACGTCGGTCAAGTCCCCTTCCACGCCACGCACCCGCCCACCGATCAGTTCCACCAAGTTCCCTGCCACCCGGCAATCGATGTCCCGGACTTCCCATCCTTCTGCGGTGGAAGATGCCTTGGCATGAAGCGTGAAGGGCTCGTCGAGTGCGGCTCCGGCAGGTGCCCCTGGCAACCAAGGCCGGACCCACCGCGCCAGCCCCCCCGAGGAAGTGAGTGCCCAGGAGCCATCGGCGCGGCCATGCTCCAGCCGCAATGCCCCGGATAGCGCAACCGCATCGATGCGCAAGGTGTCTAGCGTGAGGCGGGTGGCCTCGGGTCCGGTTTGGATCGCCCCGCGCAACGTCCAATCTCCTGCCGCGGGGAAATGCACCGCGCCGATGCGCATCCGGCCGAGGGAACCGCTCGCCTCCTCCACGCGACCGTAAAGCGAATCACCGGCTCCTCCGAAATCCTGTATGCTAACTTGCTGGAATCGAGCATTCGCCGCCAGGGTGTCGGTGCGCCATGTGGCATCGATTTCTCGCAATTCAAGGTGTTCGATGTGCCAAACCGCACCACCGCCCCCCTCGGGCAGCGCCGCACTCCATCCAAGCCACCCCGCCGCATCGACCGTTCCACCCGTGAGCTGGACCCGCCCGAAGTAGAGCCGACTCCCCCAACTCACTCCGCGCACCTCGGCTTCATTCAACCGCAACAGCACTTCGCCCTCCTGATTCCGCACCTCTACGTCCTCCACTTCGAGCACCGCCTTCCACCAAGCAAGCTGCACCCGCCCCAGACGTACATCGAGTCCGAATTGTTCCCCCGCGGAGCGGCTGATGGCGGCGGCGACACGGGACTGAACGGCAGGAATGTGCAGCACCGCTCCGGCTGCAGCCAGCAGGAGAATCAGTCCGAGCGCGATGATGAGCGTCCACCGAACAGGCTGTTGCCACTTCACTCCGTGAAAATACGGCATGCTGCGGGGTAGATTTGCGCCATGGAGCGTCGTCCGGTGCGGATTTTGGCCGTGGAAAGTTCATGCGACGACACGGGCGTAGCCGTGCTCGAAGATTTTTCTGTGCGCTCGAACATCATCGCTTCCCAAGAAATCCACGCCCGGTACGGCGGCGTGGTGCCGGAGTTGGCGGGCCGGGCCCACGTGGTGCACCTCGTGCCCACGTGGGATGCGGCGCTGGAGGCTGCGGGACTTCGGGCGGAGGACATCGATGCCGTGGCCTGCACGAGAGGGCCGGGTTTGCAGGGTTCGTTGACCGTAGGCTTCGCCTTTGCGAAAGCCTGGGCTTGGAGCCGTTCCTTGCCCTTCGTCCCGGTGAACCACCTGCATGCCCACATTTGGTCACACTTCCTCGAACCGGGCCCGGCGCCCGCCTTTCCGTTCCTCTGCTTGCTGGTTTCTGGCGGGCACACCTTGCTGGTGGAAGTGCGCGGGCCGGGGCAGTTGAAAACCGTGGCCACCACCCTCGATGACGCGGTAGGCGAAGCCTTCGACAAGGTGGCGAAGCTGCTCGGCCTTCCCTATCCCGGCGGCCCTGAAGTGGAGCGCGCCGCCGCGGGTGGAGATCCCACTTTCCTTTCGTTGACCCGGACCCGGCTGCAGGATGGCAATTTCTCCTTCAGCGGCCTGAAGACACAGGTGTTGCATGCCTTGCAACGGGGAATGGCCGCGGATCCGCAGTTCATCGAGCGCCACCGCTCAGATGTATGCGCTTCCGTGCAAGCCGCGCTGGTAGATGTGCTGGTGGATAGGGTGGTACGAGAGGTCGAGACGTCAGGCATTCAGGTCATTGCACTGGCGGGAGGGGTTTCTGCGAATACTGCTCTGCGCGAACGGATGCTGCAGCTCGGTGCACTGCACGGCTGGCAGGTCCACATTCCGCCGATGAGCTATTGCACCGACAATGCGGCGATGGTGGGGGCTGCAGCACGGATGGTCTACCCTCCAGAGAACCCGTCTCCGTGGGGATTGGGGCCGGACCCTCGGATGCCGTTTTAAACTGCTGGCCGATGCTTCCAGTGGGGAAGGCGCACCACGGCGGTTGCGCCTTGCGAGAACGGGCTGTCTGCCGTGGGCGGGCCGAGGGTTAGACTGGCGGAGGATTCCAGCAGCGCGAGGCGTTCCCGGAGCATCGATGTTCCGCGGGATTTTCCGCGCTTCGCGGGCTGCAGCCCTTTGCCGTTGTCATGTACGCTCATGAGCAAGTCTTCACCTAACCAGCGCACGGCGATGGCCAACTCGCCGCGCCGATCGTCTAACCCGCTGATTCCGTGCCACAGTGCATTTTCTACCAGGGGCTGCAGGACGAAGAGCGGGCAAGGTGTGGTGGCGGCGTCTACGTCGGGCCCGAGGGTGACTGACCACGAAAACGGAGCATGCAGGCGCAGCTCTTCCAGCTCGAGGTAGGCGCGCACGTGGTCCAGTTCTTCGGCCAAGTTTCCGGACATCCGTTCGTGTTCGCGCAGGCCATGGACCAGATGTTCTCGGAACTTTCGGAACACGGTTCCGGCCTGTTCCACGCGGTTTTCCATGAGCAGGTGCTGGATGCCGGTCAAGACGTTGAACAGAAAGTGCGGATTCATTTGGGCGCGCAGGTTGCGGCTACGCAGGTCGCGTTGGCGTTCGAACAGGTCTTCGTTGCGCTGAAGCTGGGAGAGGCTCCGTTCGAGCAACTGTTCTTCGGCAAAATCCCGGGCATCGGAACGCAAGGGTCTTGCCCGATAGGCCCGCATCCCGTGCCACCACCCCACACCGGTAGATGCCGCCCATGGTAGGGTAAGCAAGGCCCACTGCGCCCCGATGGCATCGTTCGCCATGGCAAGCGCCCACACCACCGGTATGCCGCAGGTTCCTGAAAAACCCACGAGGAACGCCCACCGGGGAAAAGGTGATTTGGTCCTTCGTCCGATCGCCCACATGGCCACCGTTGCACCCCCACACACGGCCCAGGGAAGGGCAAAGAGGAGGTGCGGGGTGAACATGGCGGCAAACCTACCGGAGTGAGCCGCAAGTGCCCCCGGCTTTTTTGTAAACGTCGGTCTGGAGTTTGTAGTCGTTACTCGTCGGCCGCGTACAACCGGCGCAACTCGCCTTCGAGCAGCCGCGTGTACTCCTCCTGCAGCCAGTTCTTGTAGTTGTCCGTCGTCTTCGCAATGCACTTCGCGAATTGGCGAATCCGGTAGTGGATGTCCCCTTCGATTTCGCGGACAAGTTCCTGGGCCTCCAAGAAATCAGAAGCAAGAAAGCGAATGACCTCCACGTGGTGCGCCATGCTTTTTGTGATGGCTTCGCGGGGGCGTCCGCCCGCCCGGGTGACCTGGAGGTAGGCCGCGGAAATGTCAAACTCCGGGTCAGGTCCGCCGTTCATGAGCCGGTTCCACAACTCCTCGGGGTATTCGTAGACGAACTCGTCTTCGATTTCTTCGTCGGTGTACAGTCCGTCGATGTAGGAGTTGGGCGAACGGAAGATGTCATTCCAGTCGATGTGCGTGTCCCACAGGCCAAACCGACGGGCGTTGTTGCCCAAATCGATGACGTTGAAGGTTTTTTTCGTGGGGAGCACGCGCGACCCGCGGCCGATCATTTGGTGGTACAACGTCAAAGACTTGGTCGCCCGGTTCAGGATGATGGTCTCGACAGAGGGCGAGTCAAATCCGGTGGTCAGGATGCTGACCGAGGTCAAAATCGCATCCGGTTTGTGCTCGAACCAGTGCAGGATTTCTTCGCGCTCTTTCTCGCTGTGGGTGTTGTCGAGGTGCAGGCATTCGTACCCTTCTTCGATGAACATCGCTTGCACCTGCTTCGACGTGTTGATGCCGTTGTTGAAGATGAGCGTCTTTGTTCCCTTGGCCTTCTCCTCGTAGGCATACAGCAACTTCTCCTGCATCAAGTAGTTGCCATACAACCGTTCGCTCGAGCTCACCGTATAGTCCCCGTTGATGCCCACCTTCAAGGAGCGCAGGTTGACATCGTAGCTGTACGTAATCGCTTCAGCGAGATATCCTTGCGATACGAGGGCGCCGATGGATTCGCCGACCAAGAGCTCGGAGTAGTTGTCTTTCAGGGGCAACTTGATGTTCGAACTCAGCGGCGTAGCCGTCACGCCGAGGATCACTTGGTCGTCAAAAAAACCGAACAGCTTGCGGAAGCTGTTGTAGTGGGCTTCGTCGATGATGACCAGTCCGAGGTTTGCGAATTCGACCCGTTCGTCCACCAGGCGGTTGTTCAGGGTCTCGACCATGGCGACATAGCACCAGTGGTTTTCATCGCGCTCGAGTCCGCGGACCTTGCTGTTGATGATCTTGTTCGGGACACCCGTTTCCGTGAGCATGCGGCTGGTTTGGCCACAGAGCTCAATGCGGTGCGTCAAAATGAGCACCTTCTTGCCGGTCATCAGGATGTAACGCTTCGCCAGTTCGCTGAAGATGACGGTTTTGCCGCCTCCTGTCGGCAACTGGAACAGTACGTTATGACGCTCCGGAAAGAGCGCGATGCGCTGCATCAGCCGGTCGATGGCAGCTTCCTGATAACCATACAGTTGCTTGCCTTCGATGGTCTCAAGTCGCAGGCGAAGGTCACTGTCCATGGGTACGCAGGGTGTGAAAACGCAAAAGTAGGGTGAGATTCGGCCTAAATGGTGCGAATTTTCGAACGTGGAATCCACCGTTTCAGCACCGCCGTTGCCTGCGGATTGGGCCGCTGCGTTGTCACCCTACTTTGCTGAGAATGTGCAGGAAGTGGTGGACAGCTGCTGGTCCGCGCTCGGAGATGCGCCCCGCTATCCGTCCGATGAGGCGGTGTTCCATGCCTTTGCCTGCACGCCTGTAGAGGCGGTGCGGGTGGTCATTGTAGGGCAGGATCCGTACCACGGACTGGGCCAGGCGCACGGTTTGGCCTTTTCGGTACAAGCAGGCTGTCCGCATCCGCCTTCGTTGCGCAATGTCCTGAAGGAGGCGGCCGCGGACTGCGGGTGTGCGGTGCACGCGCTGCAGGCGTCGACCGGGGACCTGACGCTCTGGGCTGAGCAGGGCGTTCTGCTGCTGAACGATGTGCTCACGGTGGAGCCGGGTCGTCCGGGGTCGCATGCGGGCAGGGGGTGGGAAGCGTTGACGGATGCGGCGTTGCGCGCGGTGGCGGACCGGCCGGGGGCGCGGGTGTTCGTTTTTTGGGGCCGCCCGGCGGCGGCCAAATCCAAGCACGTCCACCGCCTGGAACATGCGGTCCTTCGCGGGCCCCATCCGAGTCCACTCTCCGCGTACCGCGGGTTTTTCGGAAGCCGTCCGTTCACAACGGCAAATGCCTGGTTGACGGCGCACGGCGAGGCACCGATCCGCTGGTGACGGTCAGAGCGGCCAAGGCAACAACCGCCCGATGCGGTCGTCTCCTCCGCACACCACGCCGTGGGGAGATGCTGCGAGGGCATTCACCGACCGGGTCGGGCCTCCGGTAGC